>Ga0326727_10001697_pt1 | contig 79549 bp, 59 predicted proteins | sample MB2enrmetagenome_FD_207643 | JGI IMG/M metagenome (GOLD analysis project Ga0326727, IMG submission 207643) | Lab enriched peat soil microbial communities from McLean, Ithaca, NY, United States - MB29MY | ecosystem: Environmental > Terrestrial > Soil > Wetlands > Peat | place: USA: New York... | reverse complement strand
CGGCTCAGGCGATGCCACCAACCCCGCCCTGGAGTTCCAGTTGAAGCAGTCGCCGCTCACCTACACCTCGGCGTCCAACGCCAACGGAGTGCAATCCACGCTGCAGGTACGGGTCAACAATCTGCTATGGAGCGAAGTGCCCAATTTCCTCGAATCCGCCCTTGCCGATCGCGCCTATGTCACCGTGGCCAACTCAACCGGCGGCCCGACCGTCCAGTTTGGCGATGGGATTCAGGGCTCCCGCACCCCCACCGGGCAATTGAACATACAGGCGCTTTACCGCGTGGGAATCGGCACCGCCGGCATGGTCGCCGCCAACCAGCTTACCCAGGCCCTCGATCGCCCCCAGGGTTTGCAGGCGGTCACCAATCCCGCCGCCGCCACCGGAGGTGCCGACCCGGCAACCCCCGCCGATGCCCGCCAATCCGCACCTCTGCCTACCCTTACCCTTAGCCGCGTCGTTTCGCTCGAGGACTATCAGAACTTCGCCCTCAACACTCCCGGCATCGCGCTGGCTTTGGCCACCTGGACCTGGTTCGGCAACACCCGTGGGGTCTTCCTCACCGTTGCCGGCGCGGGTGGCACAACGCTGGATTCCTCCGATCTGATCGTGCAAAATCTGCAGCTTTCGTTCCAGACCTACGGCCTGCCCTATGTTCCGGTGCAGATCGTCTCCTACACGCCGGTGTTGTTTGAGATCGCTCTCCAAGTCCTGGTGAACACACCTTTGTACGACGCCGGCATCGTGGTGCCGCAAGTCTGGCAGAGCCTGGCCGCTGCCTTCGCCTTCGGCCAGTTGTCGCCCGCACAGGGCGTCGCCGCCAGCCAGATCATCGCCGTGGCGCAGCAGGTCCCCGGCGTCATCGCCGTCAACCTCACCGCGCTCAACCGCAGCGGCGATGCCTCTACCATGACGAACTTTCTCGGCGCCTCTGGCCCTCAACCAACATCGAATCCGCCCGCCGGCGCCGAAGTGCTGTCCCTCGATCCCGCCTCGCAAGGCAATGTGGTGGTGTGGCCATGAGTACAACTCCCAAACCCCAGCCGATCTACTCGCTGCTGCCTGCCATCTATCGCTCACGCGATGCCCTGCAGGGCAGCCAGTTGGCAGCTTTGTATCAAGTGCTGGAAAGCCAGTACGGCATCGTTCGCGACAACCTGCTGCAACTCTACGACGACCAGTTCATCGAGACCTGCGCGCCATGGGTCATCCCTTACATCGGCGAACTGATCGGGTACGACCCGATTTACACCGTGGCGCTGGCCGGTCCCGACAGCCGCGCCGAAGTGGCCAACACCATCGGCTACCGCCGCCGCAAAGGCACTCTCCTGGCCATGGAACAACTCACCCGCGACGTCTCCGGCCGCACCACCTTCGTCGTGGAAGAGTTCAAGAAGCTGGTCACCACGCTCAGCCTTCGTGATGTGCGCCCCCATCACAATGCCACCGCCAACCTGCGCCGCGGCCGCGACTGGCAGGACCCGTGGGGCCCGTTCAGCCATCTCAGCCATACCATCGACGTCCGCCGCATTGCTCCGCGCACCCTCACGCCGCCCACGCCCGACACCACCCCGCTCGAGATCGCAATCCACGGTCCCGGCCGCTTCAACATCCCTGACATCGCCATCTGGATCTGGCGTTGCCATAGCCGCGCCATCGCCAACGCCCCGGCCTTCGTCATTGGCGGAGGCGGCTACTTCTTCAGCGCCCTGGGCGGCCCCATTCCCTTGTTCCAGCAACCCCCTCCGGCGCCGCTGCCGTTCGCACGCCTGCTCAACCAGGGAGATGTCCCGCAGCCCATCTCGCGCTGGAGCTTCGCCAACCACATGGCTCACTTTTACCCCGGCAGCCTGCAACTGATCGCCGATCAAGTGCCTGTTGGCATATCGCAAATTGTCTGCGCCAACCTGAGTCAGGCCGAGGACGGTACTCTCTGCACCGTACCCCCGGGCATGATCGCCATCGATCCGGAGCTGGGGCGCATTCAGTACGCCTCCGATCTCACCCTGCCCAGCGAATTGCGCGTGAACTATTCCTACGGATCGCCGGCCGAGATGGCGGGCGGACCGTACGACCGTTCCGCCAGCATCGCCCCGCCCACTGCGAATTCTCTCTGGGCAATCGTCGGCAGCCCCGAGTATCCCACTCTCGAATCGGCCGTCGCAGCTTGGAATGCGCTGCCCAGCGGTTCATCGGGCGTCATCCTGCTGCCGGATTTCGAGTCTTACGCAATCGACCTCAGCGGGGCCAACGCCATTCAAATCTCGGCGCAAAGCCAACTGATTCTGGCCTCCGCGTCCATCTCGACCACCGGGGCTGCGCCGACCTACGACAACTCCTGCGTCACCCTGCGCGGCAAGATCGAGGTCGTCGGGCTGCCCGCGCCCGTCCTTCCCGATGGCGATACACCGCCTCTCGGGCAGTTGCAGATCAGCGGCATCTGGCTGGCGGGCCAGGTCGAACTCAGCGGCGAACCATGCTGCGTGCAGATGATGGATTCCACGCTGGTCCCAGGACAGTCGCTCACCACGCAAGGCGATCCCGCCTATCCCGGCGAACCCAGCATCGCCGGATCGGCCACGGGCGCCACCCTCTGCCTCACGCGGGTCATCACCGGTCCCGTCGCCTTGCCGTCCAACTGCAGCGCGCGCATCTGTAACAGCATCGTCGATGCCGGTTCTCCTTACTGTCCGGCCTACGCCGGCAGCGATCTCGCATCGCCGGGCGCCTCCTTGCACATCGAAGACTCGACCGTCATCGGCAGGGTCTGGGCGCAGGTCATCCGGCTCGCCTCCAACACCATCTTCAACGCCCGGCTCGGGCGCCGTGATCCCTGGCAGGCGCCGGTCTGGGCCAACCGCCGCCAGGTAGGTTGCGTCCGCTTCTGCTGGCTGCCGTGGAACTCGCTCACCCCGCGCCGTTACGAGTGTCTGCCTCCCAATGCCGCATCGCAGCCTGCTCTGCAGCCAACCTTCGTTACCCTGCGATTCAACCAGCCGGGCTACTGCCTGCTCAGCGGCGATCTACCGCTCGCAATCTGGAAAGGCGCCGACAATGGTTCGCAGATGGGTGTTTATCTTGGCATTCAGGAAACCGAGGCGGTCACCAATGTCCAGATTCGTTCCCTGGAGTATCTGCCGGTGAATCTGGAGCGAGGTGTGTTCCTCATTCCGTCGCGGCCGGTACTGGAGTGCGTGCCCCACATCGGAGCCTACGGTTATGGATCCTACGGACAAAGGTCGCCACGATGCACAGGCCAGGGCGAAACCGATGAAAACCCGTCCGTCGGAATTGGCAGTAGATTGATCTGAACCAGCTTGATGTCTCCGGGAGGAAATGACCCGGAGAGATGGAAGGACCGGATATGAAGGGTGATTTTAGCCGCTTGCGATTTAACCCCGCCAGGCAGTACACCTCCGTCCTGCAGCAGCAAGGGCGCGTAGCACTGGATGCGGATGCCAACGAGCAGTGCTTTATCGACGAGTATATCCGCGATCTCACCAATGTTGACGTGATCGGATTAGTCGGCGGCCCGGTCGGCGATGCCGGATTTGCCTTGAAGCTGGACGGTGGCCAGATCCTCATCGAAAAGGGACGCTACTATGTCGATGGCATTCTGGTCCAGAACCCCAAGGTCCATCGCTACGACGACCAGCCCTACCTGGACCCCAACCCCATCGGATCGCAGGAACTCCTGCTCGAGGTTCTGAGAGGCAAGGGATTCGTCACTGCCCAGTTCGTGCTTGAGGTCTGGCAGCGGCTGGTGACCGATCTTGACGATCCCTGTCTGCGCGAACCCGCCCTGGGGCAGGCCGACACCACCGCACGCCTGCAGACTGTCTGGCGCGTCGTGGGCCGGCTGCACGACTCCCGGCTGGTAAACAAGACGGGCGATAACCCAACCCTGGCGGACACCGAACTCGACCCCACCGCCATGGAATTCTCGCGCGTCCTGCCCGGCTGCTCGAACGCCATGCGGAATCCGGTGGAACATCTCTCGTCCTGCTGCCAGTCGTTGTACACACTGAAAGGCGTGCAGCGCACCGGCTCGATGGGCGCCGACACATCAAAGTCAGCGGATTGTGGCTGCCAGCCGATCGCCCCCGCCGGCTATCAGGGATTGGAGAACCAGCTCTACCGCGTCGAGATTCATCATTCCGGAACTCTCGCCACCGCAACCTTCAAGTGGTCGCGCGAAAATGCCTCGGTGGTCACCAGGATCACCGACGTCAACGGAGCCATCGTCACTGTCTCCAGCCTCGGTCCCGACGCCAATCTCGGCTTCCAGGCCGGCCAGTGGGTCGAACTCAGCGACGACACCTACCTGTTTGGAGTGCAGCCCAATAAGCCCGGCGAACTCTACCAGATCTACTCCGTGCAGCCGTCCACCATGCAGGTAACCATGACCACCCCGGTCACCGGCATCCACAACCGCAACGCCCGCATGCGGCGTTGGGACCAGAGCGGCGCCTCCGCCACCGCAACCGGAATCCCGCTCAGCGCAACTCCGGTACAGTTGGAAAACGGCATCGAGGTCACCTTTGGCAAGGGCGACTACGTTTCCGGCGATTACTGGACGATTCCGGCCCGCACCGCCAGCGGCCAGATCGACTGGCCCCCTTGCGGCGGCGATCACAAATTCTTCCAGCCTGCATCCTTCACGCCGATATTCACTGCACCGCTGGCCTGCATCCATTCCCGCCTGGACCAGGAACGCGACCTCGCCGCCGGGGAACTGGACTTCGATTCCGCAACCGGTAATTTCCCGATCGACGAACGCTACTTCGTGGTCGACGATTGCCGCCTGCTGTTCCCCCCGCTCACCGCCCTTTGCGGATGCTCCAACCCAACCGCGATGCACGTGCAATCCATCAATTGGAACAACGACGATTACATGACGCTCGACACTCTGGTCGCCAATGGCCTCACCGTCACTTTGGACCAGACGCCCTCCAGCCCGGTGACGATCAGCGGTGCCAGCTTTGCCGTCACACTTGAGGTTGCGGACCGGCCCACTGGAGACAAGGACATTGTCAAGGCCGGTTCGGGCGACGTTCCCACCAACTTCCTTCGCAGCGTTGCCATCTTGGACTCCTATAAGAACATCACGGCCAACGGCGCAACCCTCTCCTGGCAACTGCCACTGGATCGGACCGACCGCGGGCAGAGCCTCCTGCTCGAGCAACTCGACGCTCTGCTCGCTTCCGGCGTTGCCTTCGGCTGGTTCACCCGCGTGCGCGTCCGGCTGATGGGGCGGGCAATCTATGCCAACGGCGCCGCCGGACAGCTCTACCTCGACGGCCAGGCTTTTGGCCAGCCCGCCTCCCGGGTCGACGGATCGTCCGGCGTGGGCCTGCAATTCCCCTCGGGAAACGGTGACAAGGGCAGCGACTTCGAGAGCTGGTTCTACCTCGCTCCCATGCTGCTCATCGCCAATGTGGAGATCCAGGCGATCGAAGAAGGCGTCGAAAGGCAGGTCAACGCGGTCAAGGTGCTGGTCGACGCCAACAACAACATCATCGGACTCCAGACCGGAGAGACGAAGGGCGTACCCCTGACAAATCTGCGGGCATTGATTACCTTCAACTATGTGCCCGTCACCCCGGTCACCGTGACGCTCATGTGGCTGGGCCAGGGAGCGGAGAGCGTGCTTTCCATCGATCCATCGGTGTTGGCTCCAGCCGGCAAGCTTTCCTGTCCGGTCCCGATCAAAATTCTCACCAATCCAGGGCCGGGTACGGAGAGTTTTACGCTCGTCGCCACGGCTTCAACGGCGCTGGGCAACATCCCCTTCAATTCGCCGCCCAGTTTGGCCATAACCGGGAGCACACCCGGCTAGGGCAGAAACCGCTTGCGCGTACGGGAACCGAAGGACCCCGAAACGGACGGACCCCCGAAACGGACGGACAAAGATGCGTGCTGTCTGGTCATTCTGGAGCAAACCTTCCAACGCCTGCCACGGTCGTGGGTGGGCCTCGCCCAAGCACCATTTGCAGGCCTGGGGGCTATCGCTGCGACTGGCGAGGCAGCACTTTTCGGAGACGCTGCTCGTCACCGACTCCGTTGGCAAGGGCTTGCTCATCGACACCCTGGGCTTGGAGTTTACCCACGTTTCCACCGAACTGGATCGCTTGCGCGATGCGGACCCGGGCTGGTGGGCCCTTGGCAAGCTGGTAGCCTACAGCCTGCAGGACCACCCTTTCGTCCACCTCGACACCGACGTCTTTCTCTGGCGAGCGCTGCCCGCCCCACTGACCTCGGCTCCTGTCTTTGCGCAGTGCCCCGAGGGACACTCCTTGCAGAATCCGCGGAACCCGCTGCGCACCGTCGAGCAGGCATTCCAGCGCCACCAGCAGAGTCTTCCGGTGGAGTGGGAGTGGGCTTCTTCCCGCTGTACGACCTGGTTTCGCCAGGAGAACTGCGGAATACTGGGCGCCAATCGCACTGATTTTATCCGCCATTACGCGCACACGGCGATGCGCATGGTTCTCCATCCCAGCCATACGGCCCTCTGGGCAGAACTGCCGCACAAGCACGACTTCAACATGTTGGTCGAGCAGTTTCTGCTGGGGGCGTCGCTTGACTACCACCGCCTCAATCCGCAGTCAGCCTTTCGCGGAATCACCATTCGCCATCTCTTCCCGACTTGGGCCGAGGCATATAACCCCGAAGCAGCGGCGCGGGCTGGTTATACTCATCTGCTCGGGGACGCGAAGGCCCATCCCGAAGTAGCCGCCCGCCTCGATCAGCGCATGGCGATGCTCGATCCCGCCTTCCATCGGCACTGCGAACGCGTGGCTGCCGCTCACTTTTAGGTCATGCGGGTGTGGATCCAGGGTTCCCGAGTTTCCGTTTCTTGTGCTGAACCCCAAACGGTTCTACCCTCGCAAACGCGGACGTAAGCGCCCATTCGAGGGCAACGCCACCGCGGTTGTGTACTTGGTTTGTTCCAGAGCGATGGACGAGATGGTTTGCCCCACGCTGGCGATGTTAATCAGGCGCTCGCGGACAAAGTTCTTGAACATCTCCACATCGGCCATGCGCAGGTGAAGCAGGTAATCGTAGTTTCCGGTGACCAGGTAGCACTCGACGACCTCGGGCATATCCTTGATGGCTTTCTCGAAGGTTTCCACCGCCTTCCGCGTAGAACTTCGCAGCCGCACGTTCACAAACACATTGAGTCCCATTCCCAGCGCCTGGGGATTGAGCACGGCCACATACCGCTCAATCACGCCGAGGTCCTCCAGGCGTTTTACGCGGCGCGCACATGGGGTTGGGGAGAGACCGATCCGCTCGGCAAGGTCCAGGGTTGATGTCCGGCCTTCGTGCTGCAGAACATCGAGAATTCGACAGTCGATTTCGTCCAGATGTGTGTTGGTTAACATCACCACAGAATAATCCATTTGTGGCGATTCTCGCTATCAATAGCGCATTTTATGGCTATATTTGGCGACACTCACTCACCTAACATGGCGTATTGTGGGGTTCGTAAGCGGACGTTCGTGGCGAGCTCGAGAAACCTGAATGAGAGGTGCGCGATGTCGGCAAGTAGCCACAATTACAATGGTGCAACAAATTCCAGTGTCGCCGCCCTGGACGGGATTTCACCCGAACTGTCGCCAGCCATCAACAGCAAGGCTGACGTGATCCCGATCCTGGAGAAAATTCAGAATCAGATTCTATGGCTCAGCACCAACATGATTCATTACGCCAACTTCGTTCGCGCCAATCCCGACGGCGGTAAGGTGGGCGGGCATCAAGCCAGTTCCGCATCGCTGGTCAGCGTCATGACGGCGCTGTATTTCCATGCCTTGCGAGCCGGCGATCATATCGCCGTGAAACCGCATGCTTCCCCGGTATTCCATGCCATTCAGTACCTGATGGGCAGGCTGCCGGCGGAGAAGCTGAGCGAACTGCGGAGCTTCAAAGGTCTGCAGGCTTATCCCAGCCTTACCAAGGACCCCGGGGTGGATTTTTCTACCGGCTCGGTAGGACTGGGAGCGGTGGCGCCGAATTTTGCGGCACTCACGGATCAATTTGTTCAGGACCATTTCGGACAGAGCTCCGGCGGCCGTCAGATCGCCTTGGTGGGCGACGCCGAACTGGATGAAGGCAACATCTGGGAGGCGCTGGGAGAGGAGAATCTCCGCAACCTCGGCAACGTGCTTTGGATCATTGATCTCAACCGCCAGAGTCTCGACCGGGTGGTGCCGAGCGGAAAGGCGCAGAAGATCAAGGAGATGTTTCGCATCAACGGCTGGCACGTGCTGGAACTCAAGTACGGGCATAAGCTCGAAGCGGCGTTTGCCCTTCCCCATGGTGAAAAACTGCGCCGCCGCATCGATCGCATGACGAACGAAGAGTATCAGAGCCTGTTGCGGCTTGACGATGGTGAGAAGGTGCGCAAGATTCTTGCTTGCGGAGATGGCCACGAACCAGACGAAGAACTGCTCCAGGTGCTGCGTCCGTATTCGGGAGAGTTCGTCAAGGGACTATTGGCTGATCTTGGCGGGCATGATTTGAAGAAGATTCTCTCCTGCTTTGCGGAAGCCGACCAGGTGAAGGATCAGCCGGTTGTCATCCTGGCTTACACCGTGAAAGGTTGGGGATTGCCCCTTGCCGGGGACCCGCTGAATCACTCCAAGTTGATGAATGCCGAGCAAATGGGAGCGTTGCGGCAGAGGCTCGAGATTCCCGGCGAAGACGAGTTTCCGAAATTCGTCCAGGGTAGCGCCGAATCAAACTACATCGCAGCATGGACGGAGTCTCTGGCAAAGCAGGCAGCCGGGCCAGCTTCAGAAGAGATCAGCGATGATCCACGCATTCCGGACTCTCTGGATTCCACCTTCCGTGGCGAGATCTCGACCCAGCAGGCATTGGGCAGCTTGCTCAATGAATTGGCGCGGAACCCCGAGGTAGGCGCCTGCATGGTGACTACGTCTCCCGACGTAGCCAGTTCAACGAATCTTGGCGGATGGATCAACAAGATGGGGGTTTACCGTCATCAGCAGGCAACCGATTACTTCCGTGAGAATGCAATTCCGCTGACGCTGAAATGGGAACAAGGTCCTCAAGGCCACCATATCGAGTTGGGAATCTCCGAAAATAATTTCTTCTCCATGCTCAACGCGCTGGGACGGGCAAAGGAACTCAGCGGGAAAACTTTGTTGCCAATTGGAACCATTTACGATCCCTTTATCTGCCGCGGTCTGGACGCCCTCATTTACGCCGCTTACAGTCAGTCAAAGTTCATCTTTGCAGGCACTCCTTCCGGGATCAGCCTGAGTGCGGAAGGTGGCGCTCACCAATCCACAATTTGCCCCGGCATCGGGTTGCAATTGCCCAATCTCGTCTCTTACGAACCGGCTTTTGCCCAGGAGCTCGAGTGGATATTACTCGCAGGGCTCAGAAACCTGTTGGACCGGAAGCACGGCCAGATTGTTTACCTGCGACTCTCCACGCGCGCTCTCAACCAGGATCTTTTCCCGCAGGATGCGTTCCAAGACCCGGGTCTGCGCAAGGCCCTGCGGGAAGACATCCTTCGCGGTGGCTATCGCATTCTCAATTGGCAGAACGAGGATGGCTACGAGCCCGGTGCGAATGTCGTCAACGTGTTTGCCTGCGGGGTCATGGTGGCAAACGCCATGGAGGCGGCGCGTCAGCTCAGAACCAAAGGTGTGTTTGCCAATGTCATCAACGCAACCAGCCCGGACTTGTTGTACCGGGGCTGGCGGCGGGCCAGCCAAATGAAGAGAAAAGAGCCGAACGCAAAGGTCTCGTATCACCTGGAAAAATTACTGCCTGCCTCCGAGCGAAGTGTTCCCATCGTGACCGTTGCGGATGGGCACTCGCATACGCTCGCTTTTCTGGGCAGCGTTTGTGGAACGAAAACCATTGCCCTGGGAGTGGATGAATTCGGCCAATCCGGCACCCGGGGAGAGCTCTATGAACACTACGGGATTAGCACTGCCAGCATTGCGCTAGCCTGCAAATCAGCCCTCGGCTGAGCTGAACCAGCCGCTGCTTCATGGGAGAGGAATCATAGGCCCGGCATGGGTAAAACGTTGTTTCCGATTACCAACCCACCTGGTGCATCCGCCTCAGAATGACCGCGCTGTAGCTGTTCATGCGCTCGGGCCGCCGCCTTAGGGGAGCCGGCAGAATCGCGGCCAGCCGTGCCGATTGTTGCCGGCCGATATTCCGGGCCGAGGTTCTGTCGTAGTAATGACAGGCCGATTCTGCACCATAAATCCCGGGGCCCCATTCCACCACGTTGAGGTAAAGCTCCAGAATGCGCTGCTTGCCCAGGACGAATTCGGCCACCGGCACCAGTGCGAACTCCGCGCCCTTGCGCAGGAAAGAGCGGCCCGTTCCGAAGAACAGGTTTTTTACCAGTTGCTGGGTGAGGGTGGAACCTCCGCGCATGCGGCCGCCTTCCATATCTTCTTCGGCAGCGAGTTGGATGGCGTGCCAGTCGAAACCATGGTGCTGGTAGAAACGCGCGTCTTCCGCGGCGATGACAGCGTGCTGGAGTTCGGGCGAGATTTGGCTGAGCGGAATGAATTTGTAGCGTTCCTGGTAAGGCGTTTGGTGAATCCAGGACTGCACGCGGCGCTGGATGTGCACCGCGGTGGTCGGCGGGTCGATCCACCGGGCGGCCACAAGCAGCAGTGCGGCAAGCGACCAGAGCAGCAACGCGCCGATGAGTAGCCATCGGACAAAGGATCGGAGGAAACTCTTCCGCCGTGCGGTCTTGGGGGTTGCGAAGGATCTTGTAGCCACATTTCAGAATAACAGCCTGGGTTGGGTTGCCGCGTATGGCTGATCTTGGGCGCACGAACCCGGAGTGCTGCGTTGGCACACCTTGATCCCGCCGGTGATATCCTTCACTTTCATCCCCATGCTTCACGCCGGGCCTTGGCAGCCCGCAGAAAAGAATCTCCGGCAATGATCAGAACCCTTCGGGCAATCGCGGCGTTTCTGCTTCTGGCGGTTTCCGTGCTCGCGCAGCAACCGCCGTCCAATCCCAACCCTCCGGCCATCGCCGGATTCCGCAATGCCGCCGCCGAGGAGAAGCTGGAGGAGCAGTTCCTCGCCGTGCCCGATCCGCGCCTCGCCCAGCAGCACCTGCGCGTGCTGACCGCTGCGCCGCACATCGCCGGTTCCACCGAGGATCGCAAAACCGCCGAGTACGTCGCCGCCAAGTTCCGCGAAGCCGGTCTTGAGACCCGCATCGACGAATACAGGGTATGGCTCGACTTGCCCCGCGAAATTCTGGTCGAGGCCACCGCGCCCGCCGGACTCAAAATGCGCGGTCCCAGCCGCGAACACGTCGAGGGCGACCCCTACCAGGACGATCCCCGGGTCGTCATGCCCTTCAACGCCGGCTCGCCCTCCGGGGAGGTGGAAGCCGAGCTGGTCTACGTCAACTACGCCCGCCCTGAAGATTTCCGCACCCTCCGCCAGATGGGCATCGATGTTCGCGGCAAGATCCTCATCGCCCGCTACGGCCAGAATTTCCGCGGCGTCAAGGCCCTCACCGCGCAGGAGAACGGCGCCGCTGCGCTCCTCCTCTACTCGGACCCAATCGATGACGGCTACTTCCGTGGCGATGCCTACCCCGCCGGACCCTATCGTCCGGCCACCGGAGTGCAGCGCGGCTCGGTGCAGTTCACCTTCGAGTATCCCGGCGACGCCACCACTCCCGGCATCGCCTCCACCCTGGATCTTCCCTGGTCGCAGCGAACTGCCCCGGAGGCGGCGGCCAATCTCCCCCGGATTCCGGTGACTCCGCTATCCTACGCCGACGTTTCCCCTCTGCTGGAGAAACTGGGCGGTCCGGAGAGCCCGCGCGAATGGCAGGGCGCATTGCCTTTCACCTACCATGTTGGTTCCGGTCCCGTCCGCGTTCACCTCAAGTTGGTGCAGGACTTCAGCTACACCACCATCTGGAATGTGGTGGGAACCATCCTGGGAAGCGCCCACCCCGAGCAACTCGTCATTGCCGGCAATCATCGCGACGCCTGGGTCTACGGCGCGGCCGATCCCGGCAGTGGTACGGCGGCCATGCTGGAGGCCGTGCACGGCATCGCGGAACTGCTCAGCAGCGGCTGGCGGCCTCAGCGCACCATCGTTTTCGCCAGTTGGGATGCCGAGGAGCAGGGAATGATCGGCTCCACCGAATATGCCGAACAATATTCCAAGACGCTGCAAAATGCTGTGGCGTACTTCAACATGGACGTAGGCGTCGCCGGGCCGGATTTCGGCGCCTCCGGCGTGCCCAGTCTCAAACAATTTCTGCGCGACATAACCCGTGCCGTACCCAGTCCCAGGGGCGGCAGCGTTTATGACGTCTGGCGCGCCCAGAACGAAGGCGCTCGCCGCCGTCGCGAAACCGCCGATGCCGGTTCCTTCTCCGAGCGTCGCGGCGATGCCGATCACACCGACGCGCATGTCGGCGATCTCGGCAGTGGTTCGGATTATTCCGCTTTCCTCCAGCATCTTGGCGTGCCGTCCACGGATGTCGGTTCTGACGGTCCCTATGGCGTCTATCACTCGGTGTTTGACAACTACGCCTGGTTCGTCCGCTTTGCTGATCCCGCCTTTGTCTACGAACAGCAAATGGCTCGCATTTTTGGCCTGGAAGTTTTGCGCATGGCCCAGGCCGACGCCCTCCCCTTTGACTACGAAACTTACGGCAACGAGGTGCACCAGCATCTGGAAGCCGCCGGACGTCGTGCCCTTGAACTGGGTTGGAAGCAGAAGCCGGACTTCGCTGCTTCGCTCCAGGCGGCCGCTCGCCTGGCGACCGCCGGGCGGGCCGTCCATCAGGCCGCCGCCAGCGCAACCGGCCGCCAGTTGGCGCGCCTCAACTTGGCAATGCTTGGGGCTGAGCGCGCCATGCTGGGCAGGGGATTGCCGCATCGCCCTTGGTTCCGCCACACCGTCTATGCCCCCGGCGAATACACCGGCTACGCCGCCGTGGTCATTCCCGGCGTCAATGAAGCGATGGATCGCAATGACGCCGCCGCGGCCGCGGAAGCGCTTGACGAGGTTACCGCGGCCCTCGACCGTGCCGCCGCCCTGCTGGAGTCCGCCCTGTAATTCGAAAAATCCATGACCATCACCGCCAGATATGACGAAAATTGCTCGCATTTGCGACCGGGCGATGGTACTTATGCTGAGCAGCTCTTTTTTTAGTTCAGAGGAATGCAGTGTAATGGAGAAGACCGGCGGACAACCGTTTTACAAGAATCTCTATTTCCAGGTTTTGGTGGCAATTGCAATCGGAGTCATTCTCGGCTATCTCCGCCCCGAGGTTGGCGCCGCCATGAAGCCCTTCGGCGACGGCTTCATCAAGCTCATCAAGATGATGATTGCTCCCATCATCTTCTGCACCGTGGTCCTCGGCATCTCCGGCATGGAAAGCATGAAGGCGGTGGGTAAAACCGGGGCGCTGGCAATCCTGTATTTTGAAGTCCTCAGCACCATCTCGCTGATCATCGGCCTCGTCATCGTCGACGTGGTCCGTCCCGGAGCCGGCATGAACGTGAGCCCGGCAAGTTTGGACCTGAAAGCCGTGGCCGCCTTCGCCGGACCGGGAAAGATGCAGACCACCACTGGGTTCCTGCTGGATGTCATCCCGGATACCATCGTGGGCGCCTTCGCCAAAGGTGACATCCTCTCGGTTCTCTTCTTTGCCATCCTCTTCGGTTTTTCCCTCCACCTTGTCGGAGAGAGGGGCAAACTGGTCCACTCCGTCATCGAGCAGGTCTCCCACGTCCTGTTCCGCATGGTCGGCATCATCATGCGGGTTGCTCCCATCGGAGCCTTTGGCGCCATGGCCTTTACCATCGGCAGGTACGGCCTGGGAACGCTGTTCCAGCTGGGCAAGCTGATGGCCTGCTTTTATTCCACCTGCCTCATCTTCATCTTTGCCATCCTGGGCGGGGTTGCGGCCATCCACGGGTTCAGCATCTGGAAGTATCTGAAGTACATCAAGGAAGAGCTGTTCATCGTGCTCGGGACTTCATCGTCGGAGGCGGCGTTGCCGCGCATGATGGCGAAAATGGAGGTCGCCGGCGTGCACAAGTCCGTGGTTGGGCTGGTCATTCCGGCAGGCTATTCGTTCAACCTCGACGGTACGTCCATCTACCTCACCATGGCTGCCATGTTCATCGCCCAGGCCACCAACACGCATCTCACGCTCATGCATCAACTTGGCTTGCTGGCGGTTCTCATGCTTACCTCAAAGGGAGCGGCCGGCGTCACCGGCAGCGGTTTCATCGTGCTGGCCGCCACGCTTTCGGCCACTGGCACCGTACCCGTAGCGGGCGTAGCGCTCATCCTCGGCATTGACCGCTTCATGTCCGAGGCGCGCGCCCTCACCAACCTTATCGGCAACGGTGTGGCGACCATCGTGGTCGGATACTGGTGCGACAGTCTTGACAAGAAAAAGCTGAAGGCGATTTTCAATCACGAGACCTCGGAGGAGGCCAACGAACCTGAGGAACTTGTCGTCTAGCTGGTTGCAGAGCGAAAGTATTCTGTCATCGCCGCTACCTCTTCCGCGGTTCTGCTCTGGCGCAGTTCCGCGATTGCTAAATTTCCAACGCTCGTGACTCGATCCGAGCCGTAGCTGAGCCCAGGGCATTGCCCACGGAAAGTGCAACATGAGAGGCCGTAAATCCCGTTATACTTTTGTGCTTGAATTCCTCGGCGGAACCTATGTCAGCCAAGCCACGGGCGAAACTCCCGACATGGCTCTACGCGTCTGGCTCCGCCTTGCCAGCGGAGAAGATTTTGAATGGGCCAGCCATCGTGTCGAACTGCTGCGCGCAGTCTGCGACGAGGTTCCTGTCCCAATCGAGGGCTGTCAGAACGTCTGGTGCATCTCCGGCCTGGCGGGAGACCATCTCTTTCTCATTCACATTATCGGCACTGAAAGTGGCCCCACCCAGGCAAGGAGCGGGGCCGAGGCGCAAATGGAGCAACTTGGCACCGATCCCAAGCGCTGGGGCTGGAGAGATCGCCGCTAACCCGGCGCAGTGCGGATGCACCGGGGCCGCTCAGAGCGAGTGTCCCCGCCGCTGTCTTGTTGCCGCTGCTGGCTGCGTCGCGCGCAGCGTCACGCAATCGTGTCTACAACGCCGCCATCGACGCGCAGCGCGGCGCCAGTCGTGGCCGAGGCTTGTGGCGAAGCTGTATAGACGACGAGATTGGCAACCTCCTCGACGGTCGCAGCCCGGCGAATGATCGAGGACGGCCGGCTTTTCAGCACGAAGTCATTGGCAACCGCTTCGAGCGTCTGCCCGGTTTTCTTGACTGTTTCCTTCAATCTTTCCGCCAGCCCGTCGGACAACGTGGGGCCGGGCAGAATCGCATTCACGGTGACGCCGGTCCCTGCCATGCGCTTGGCCAGGCCGCGCGACAGCGCAAGCAGGGCGGTTTTGGTGACGCCGTAGTGGATCATATTGACCGGAATGTTCAGCCCGGACTCGGAGGAGAGGAAGATGACGCGTCCCCACCTCCGCTCGACCATCCCCGGCATATAGTCCCGCGACAGCCGGACTCCAGACATCACGTTGATCTCGATGTAGCGAATCCATTCCTCATCCGGAATCTCGAAGAAATCCTGAGGACCGTAGATGCCGAGGTTGTTGACCAGGATGTCGCAGGCAGGATGGCTGGCGAACAGCGCCGCACAGCCTTCCGCGCCGCCAAGATCGCCGCTGAAGCCCTCCAGATCGGCGCCAGGAATCTCCGCTTGGATGGCGGCAATCGCCTTGTCCACCCCTTGGCCGCTGCGGCCGTTCACCACCACGCGCGCGCCGGAGGCTGCCAGCCCCTTGGCGATCGCAAATCCGATGCCGCCAGTTGAACCCGTCACAATGGCGGCTTTTCCAGAAAGATCAATGCGCATGAATTCTTCTCCCATCCCTATACGATGCTAGCCGTGGCCCGGAAGACGCGACCTTGCCGGAACGCAATAACCAGCTTCTCCGCCTTGACCCCGCGCCTGCGGCAAAGTACCCTCAATGCATGGGGAACGGGATGGCAGCCCGCCAGGCCGTGTTGTGGCCGGCTGTTTTTCCTTCTTGGGTGGTTGATGAATCGGTATCTCAAGTTCGGTGTGCCCATCGTGCTCATCCTCTGCGGCCTCGCCTACCTGGCGTTCAGCGGCGTCGAGGAGAGCAAAAGCTACTACGTCACCATCAAAGAGATGAACGAAATGGGCGACGGCGTCTACAGCAAGCGCCTCCGCGTCGCCGGCAACGTGCAGCCCGGCTCCATTCATCGCCAGGGAACCCACGTCGAGTTTACCTTGGCCGAGCAGGGACGCACTCTCAACGTCGTCTATTCCGGCACCGAGGCGCCGCCGGACACCTTCAAGGACAACGCCCAGGCTCTGGCCGAGGGCAGCTACGGGCGCGATGGCTTGTTCCACGCCAAGCAGCTCCAGGCCAAGTGTGCGTCCAAGTATGGCCCCGCACAGCCCGGTCAAACGCCAGGACAGATGGATGCCCCGCAACCCGCGCCGCCGGAAAAAGCCCAGGCCTCCGCGCCCGCCATGAACTAGTTGATCCGGATGATGCTGATCGAGCACACCACGTTGGATGTAATCGAGAAACACCTCCTAGGCATGGGGGGAGGCAATCATCGCGACAACATGGACCGGTTGAAGCGATTCGAATGCCACTGTTCAGTGTCGCTCACAGAGAAGGAGTTTCTCGACCTTGTGTTCCTTCAGAATGATGAGGTGCGAACGCTAAGCGTCTCGCCGCAAGGGTGTGACCGCACACTTCGCGCGGTGGCGAGACGGGCAATCGACCTAGGACAGCCCAAACTGACCGACAATTGGGATCTTGCTGAGAATCTTCGCCGAATGCGGGAGAAACTCGGCAAACGGGGGCAGCTTCCGGAAGCGTTGGTCCTCTGTGAAGCCAAATGTGGTGAGGAACAACATGGGCCATGGTACCTCCAAGACGGTTCGCACCGGGCGCTAGCATGCGCGACGCTGATGCTCTTGGATGAGGCGAACTATGAACAGCACATAGCCTACTGCTCGATGAGCAAACGCATGTATCAAATGCTGTCAGCTGGACAACCTGATAATCATCTGTGACGGGTGCTGGCGGACCGAACTCATAGCGAAGGCGTTACACTTCTACTACGCGTGACCGATACCTCTCAACAACAATCCGCCGTCTCCTTGCGCGACGTTGTCCGCCACTTCGGACGCTTCGCCGCCCTGCGCGGCATCACCGCCGACTTCGCGCCGGGCCGCCTCTACGTTTTGCTCGGTGAAAACGGCGCTGGCAAAACCACCCTGCTGCGCGTCATCGCCGGATTGCTTGAGCCCTCGCGCGGCGCCGTCCGCGTACTTGGCTCGGAAAACATTCGCGCCGTCGCCACCCGCTTCGGCTACATGGGCCACGCCCCCCTGCTCTACGATGAAATGTCGGCAATGGAAAACCTCGAATATTTTTCCGCCCTTTACGGAATCAACGACCGCGCCCGTTGCCAGGAGGCCATTCGCACCGTCGGTCTGGACCCGGCCCTGGAACGCCGCGTCGGCCAGTATTCGCAGGGCATGCGGCAGCGCATCTCGCTTGCCAGGGCCATCGTGCACGGCCCTGAACTTCTCTTTCTCGATGAACCTTTCTCCAACGTGGACCTGCGCTCCGCCAAACAAATGACCACCCTGCTGGCCGCCATGCGAGACCAGGGAACCACCATCTTCGTCGTCACCCACCAGGCCGCGCTCATGGAGCCGGTGGCCGATGAGTCGATCGTCCTCGACGCCGGACGTCTCATCGCCCGCGAATGGGGAATCCCCTCTCGCCTGCTCACTCCCTATCCCGCAGCCGAAGCTGCCCCACATCGGCCGTCAGCCGATGTGGGAGTCTCGCCGCAGCATCCCGAGAGCGCCCGCCAGGACCCATCCGGCACAAACCGAGAGGCGCAGTCATGACCTCGGCTCCCAGTCTTTGGGCCATCACCCGCCGCACCCTGGCAAAAGATCTGCGCCTGGAGTGGCGCTCCAAAGACGCCATCAACAGCATGTTGTTCTTCGCCCTGCTGGTGGTTGTTATCTTCAGTTTTGGCTTCGATCCCACGGCCGAGGAGTCGCGCAAAATCGCCGGCGGCCTGCTCTGGGTCGCAATTCTGTTTGCCACCGTCGTCGCCCTCAACCAGACCTGGACGCGTGAGTTGCGCAACCAGGTGCTGGACGCCTATCGCCTCTCGCCCGCGCCGCCGCAGGCCCTGTTCCTCGCCAAAACCCTGGGCAACTTCATCTTCGTCGCCATCCTCGAAGTGCTGATGGTTCCGCTCTTCGTGGTGTTCTACAACCTGCGCTCCGTCGGCCCCGTCTGGCAGCTTGGGGTTGTCGCCGTGCTTGCCACCTGGGCCCTGGTGGTCAACGGAACCTTTTTCGCGGCGCTCTCCATCCGTACCCGCAGCCGCGAAATCATGTTGCCCCTCATCCTGTTTCCCATCTCCATTCCGGCCCTGCTCGCCATGGTCGATGCCACCACCTCCATCCTTACCGGTGACAGCTCCCCCATTTTCTGGATACGCCTGCTGGCGGTGTATGATTTCGTCTTCACCATCGTCGGCCTGCTCTTGTTTGAACCGGTGCTGAACGCGGAATGAAAACTCTATTCAATGTTCTCGCAGTGCTCACCCTCCTGCTGCTCGGCTATGCATTCTGCCAGGCCATATTTATCGCGCCCACGGAAGCCACCATGGGCGACGTGCAGCGCATTTTCTACTACCACCTGCCCTCGGCCTGGGTGGCCTTTCTGCTGTTCTTCGTCAACTTCCTGGCCTCCGTCTGGTATCTCATCGGCCGCCACGCCCGCGCCGATGCGCTGGCCCTGGCTTCGGCGGAAGTCGGCGTCTCCTTCTGCACCATCGTGCTGCTCACGGGACCCATCTGGGCGCGTCCCGTCTGGGGCATCTGGTGGACCTGGGATGCACGCCTCACCAGCACCCTGGTGCTCTGGCTCATCTACGTCAGCTACCTGGTGCTGCGCCACTACGCCACCGGCGGACAAGTCCCGGTCCTGGCCGCCGCGCTCGGTATATTCGGATTTGTCGATGTTCCCATCGTCTACATGGCCATCCGCTGGTTTCGCACCCAGCATCCGCAGCCGGTCATCGCGGGCGGCCAGGGTTCAGGACTCGATCCCCGCATGTGGGTCGCCGTCCTGTGGAACCTTGCGGCCTTTGCCATGCTTGCCTTCCTGTTTGTCTGGGTCCGCTACCGCCAGGCGCTGGCCAGCCGCGCTCTGGAGGAAGCCCACGCCCAGGCTTCGCTGGATTTTGAAACCGGGAGCACGCCATGAACCCGGCGGCCAACAACGCCTATCTCTACGCGGCCTACATCGTTGTCTGGGCAGTCCACTGCGCCTACGCCCTTACCCTGGTGAGCCGCGCCCGGCGCATGCGGCGTGAACGCCGGGAATTGCATCGCGATTAACGCGCCCCAGCCGCAGCGGCGAACCTGCGCTGCTTTCGAGCCCTCGTTCGCCGTGCAACTTTTACCGCTGGCCCAGTGTTTGTACTCTTGACGTTGGTGCCTCGGGCGGATCGCCAAGTAAAATTCTTCGCCGCCCCGAACCTGGCATCCAATGAGGCAGCGCAAGCGGAAGCATTCAGCATCGCAAGCGTTGAGACGAAGGAGGAGAAAGAACATGAAGAAATTCGCAGGATTGTTCGCAGTGTTGCTGATCTGCAGCGTCGCAGTCCTCGCCCAGGAGCATCACGAGGGTGAGGCGGCGGGCGCCCACGGTGTTGCCGCTGGCCACATCCCCGCGCACGGCCCGGCTCCGGCCCGGCATCCCGCCGCGGCCGCCCCGGAAGGTGCTCGTCCCTCGTACGCGGACCGCGCCGGCCATCCCGATGCGCCCCACGTGCACTCCAATGGCAAATGGATCGGCCATAATACCGGGCCGAACGACCCCCACTACCACATGGACCATCCTTGGGAGCACGGACACTTTACCGGCGGCTTCGGCCGCGGTCATGTCTGGCGTCTGGCTGGAGGCGGTCCCGATCGTTTCTGGTTTGGCGGATTCTATTTTGGAGTCGCGCCCTATGACCTCGGCTTCTGCGGAGACTGGAATTGGGGCGGCGACCAGATCGTGCTCTACGAGGATCCCGATCACCCAGGCTGGTACCTTGCTTACAACGTCCGTCTCGGAACCTACGTTCACGTGCAGTACTTCGGCGCCTGATAATTTCTCTTTGCGGCCAGGCTCCCACCGGGGAGCCTGGCTTTCCGATTTCCAGCTCAGTTCATGGCCGTCCGAACGCTTGGCAAGTCAGCTAATCCTTGATTTTCCAAAGTTGACCAGTCTGCCAATCGTTGCGGACTTTCCCAAACCATTGGCAAACCAGTAATCTTCGCATTCCAAACGATTACCAATCTCGCCAATCCTTGCTTGCTGATTGCACAAGTTTCAGTGCGGTTCTTCCGACTTTCACGCGTGCCGGAAGCGCCTACAGATTCCTCACCGTCTCCACGGTCGCCGCAAAGTCGTCATTGGTGTGACCCTCCGCCACGGCCTTCTGGTAAACCTTCTCAATCTCTTCCAGCGCGGGCAGTTTGAGTTTCTCGTGCCGGGCCGCGTCCAGCATCAGGTGGATATCTTTCAGCATCAGCCGCAGGGGAAAATTCGGAGACCAATCGTGGTTGAGCACAAAGCTCGCCTTGTAATCGGTCACGCCGCTGCGAATCATCGAGGACTCAATCAGCTCGACCAGTTTTTCCGGAGGCACGCCCAGTTTGCCGGTCAGCGCCAGCGCCTCGGCAAAGCCCTCGAAGATGGAAGCAATCATCAGGTTCATGCCGATTTTCGCGCTCTCGCCGGCGCTGGTTTCTCCCACGCGAATCACCTTCTTGCCCAGCGCCTTGAAAAGCGGATCGAGCGCGGCAACCGCCTTTTCCGGCCCTCCCACGATGAACAGGAGTTGCGCGTTCTCGGCGCCGATCTTGGATCCCGTCACGGGCGCGTCCACAAACTCCGCGCCCTTGGCGCGCACCCGCGCCGCAAAGTCGCGCGTAGCCAGCGGCGCAATCGTGCTGGAATCGATCACCGTGACACCGGGCCGCAGCACCTCGGCCACGCCGTTCGGGCCAAACAGCACGCTCTCCACGGCCTTGGTGTCGGCCACGCACATCCAGACAACGTCGGCGTTCTTTGCGGCCTCGGCCGGAGTGGCCGCCGTGCGTGCGCCCTCCAGGCTTTTCGGCGTCCGGTTCCACACCGTCACATCGTGTCCGGCCTTCACCAGGTTGGCGGCCATCGGACGCCCCATGATTCCCAATCCCAAATATGCAATCTTCACCAGAGTTCCTTCCTTTCCGAATGCGAGAATTTGATTAAAAGCCAGATGGCCCCATGTTGCAAGTCTGCGGCAGAGGATAGGATAGGAATCGTGAGCAGGGAATTTCGCGTCCAATAGTGCAGGATGCTCAAACTCAATATCAGCACGAAAGCTGGCCAGCTGCGCAGGCTGGTGCAACACTCAGCCATGGCCAAGCGCACCGGGCGCACTTACCGACCCGTGCTCGCCGCCCAGGGCCAGCTCGGAGTCACCTTCATCGGGCACTCATCGTTTTTCCTGCAGATTGGCGGGGCGAACGTGGTGATCGATCCCATCTTCGCTCCCTGGCTTTTCGTTCTCAAGCGTCTGCGCCGGCCCGGCCTTCGCATCCAGGACCTTCCGCCGCTGGATGCCGTGCTGGTGACCCATGCCCATTTCGATCATCTGCATCGTCCCTCGCTGCGCGCCCTGGCCCGCGCCACGCGGATCAAGAGCGGACGCAGGCCGCTGCTCATCGTCCCGTCCAACTGCCGCGATCTGGTCTTCGATCTCGGTTTTGAGCGTGTGGTGGAGTTGAGCTGGTGGGAGGAGTTATGGCTCGGCGCGACTCGTATTACGGCAACGCCGGCCAGGCACTGGGGCGCGCGCGTGATTCGAGACATGCATCGCGGCTATGGCGGCTACTGTCTCAGCGGCGGCGGCCATTCCATTTATCACTCGGGAGACACCGCCTACTTCAGCGGCTTCAAGGAGATCGGCCAGCGCCTCAATCCCGATGTCGCCCTGCTGCCGATCGGCGCCTATCTGCCGGACAACTTCCGCGCCGTGCACGCCAGCCCGGAAGACGCCCTCAGGGGCTTCCTCGATCTGGGCGCCCGGCACATGATCCCCATGCACTTTGGCACCTTCAAACTCTCGCAGGAACCCGTCGATGAGCCGGTGAAACGCCTGCTTGCCGGCGCGCGCCGCCTTGGCATTGCCGATCGCGTGCAGGTTCTCGAAGAGGGGGTTGCGCAGTTTTTCTAACGGGGGCGGTCCGCCAGGCCACGGCTTCGCCTCGCGCCGCAGGGCGGCACACTGCCAGCGGGCAAGGAAGGCTATTCCAGCGCCCTACAGTAGCGAACCCTGTATGTCAGCAATTGCCGCTCTTTTTCGATGCCCCACGGAGGGGGCCACCATTGGCAAATCTGGTTTCTTGCCTTTGAGAATTTCTTCAATCGTCAGTATCTGAACGAGGGGCCAGCGGTTCCCGTGCATCTCGACAGTTCCAGCCGAGGCAGCATCAGCTTTCATTCCCGCCGTTGGTGGATTCAAAGCGACCAACACGCCAAAGCCGAGCGAAGAGGATACCTCGCGTTTTGCAACCGCCATTAAAGAGCGAATGTCATCAGCTTTGAGCTTTCCGCTTTTCACCGAAACCACGACGAATTTAGTTGTTTTGCCGTCAGGTTTGAACGGTATCCGGCCATCAATGCCTTTGTCCGCGCCCTTTTTATCGTTCGGAATCCCGTCGATTTTCGACACGGCCCAAACTTCAAAGGCTTTTCTGTCCTTGTCTTGTTCGGCCATCATCCTAGCGCCTTCAACCGTTGTGGGCAGCCCTTTAATCTCGTAATCAACCCCTACCTTGAGATGTGGGAACGCGCCTTCAAGCCGTTGCCGTCGGATTAGCTCGATTGCAAACGGCGAAATGTCTACGCCGATCCACCGCCGCGCCAGCATTTGCGCCGCCGCAATCGTTGTGCCACAGCCGCAGAAAGGGTCTAACACAAGATCGCCAGGCCGACTGGATGAGTTGATGATGTGTTTTAGAATGCCCACTGGCTTTTGCGTCGGGTAGCCCAATCGCTCCGCATCCTGCGGACTCAACCAGCGCACATCGGCATCTATGCCCGCGCTCGTTCCGAACACCGTCCCCTCTGTATATGGTTGAAAAGCCCAAATATCAGGAGCGGCGGGGCCATCGTTTGGCCCGATTGTTAATTGATACATCGGCCAAGCCTCACCCTCGGTTATCGTGATGAAGCCTTCCTTAAAGAGCAGGTCGAGTTTTTGATGTTGGGTTAGCCCCGAGGGATCAATGCCGACCTCTTCCCAAATCTTGCTCGGAATGGCCCAATGTCGGCCTTTCGCGGTAGGGTCGAAACCGCGCCAAGCCTTGCCGGACTCGCCGTCCCGTGTGCCTGAACCTGTCAACACATTCCCGTAATAGTCGGTTTTGTACCCGCCCTTTTCATCTTCGATGAAGTTTTCTTTGACGTGCCCGAGCATATACGGGCGCCGCGGATTGTTCCACGTATATACATCGCTTTTTGTGTAGAACAGGATGACATCGTGGATAGGTGCCCACCGCTTCATCTTGTTGTGAGAACCCGTCCGCCGCCAGATGATTTCGCTGCGAAAATTCGTGGGAGAAAACACAGCGTCCATTAGCATTTTTAGGTAGTGGCTTGCGGTAGGGTCGCAGTGCAAATAGACAGACCCCGTTACCTTGAGAACCCTATGAATTTCCACCAACCGAAGCGCCATGTTCACGAGGTAGGCGAGCATCGGTGTTCGTTCTAATCCGCCGTGCAGGGCGTTGACGAAATTCACCAAGGTGACGTTTGACACATCCTGCAGTTCGTCATAGGCCGCTTGCGCAGCAGCGTCCCATGTCCATGTATCCTTGAAGGCCGTTAGCTGTGCCTCGTCCGCCTTCAGCCCATCGGCTTTGAAAAGCACGTTGTAATTGAGGTCTGACTTAAAGGGCGGATCGAGATAAACGAGATCGACCGATTCACTAGCAATTTTCTCCCGCATGATCGGGAGGTTGTCGCCGTAAAGAAGGCTGTTTTCCATTGATTGAATTTACCAGATCACTCTCTCGGAAATCGTTTGTACAAATCTAAATAGACGCTTAGACTCCCCGCGCGGAATTATATTGCAGAATGTGCCGCTGGCTGCGCCACCTCGCGCACCCAGAGGCTCAGGGCGTTGCGCATCTCCTCCAGGTGTCCGGCAAGAAAATGGTCGGCCTGCGGGATGACCACCAGGCGCTTGGGTTCCGCCGCACCGGCAAATACCTGCGCCAGTTGCGCCGGGCTGGCAAACTCATCGCGTCCGCCGCTCAGCAGCAGCTTGGGCTGTTTGCTCTCCCGCAGCAACTCGTAAGTGTATTCGCGTCCCTCGGCATGCACCGGAATGCCCACGGCGGCCAGCGCCGTCACCCGGCGGTGCGGCACGGCGGCGCGCAGCCCGATGGCCGCGCCGAAGGAAAAGCCGGCAAACAGAATGGGCGCGGCGAATCTCTCGGCCAGGTAGTCGAGTGCGACTTTCACATCGGCGATTTCTCCGCGGCCGTAGTCGTGCTCGCCCGCGCTAGTGCCCACGCCGCGGAAATTAAAGCGCAGCACCGGAAAGCCAAACGCGTTCAGCGCCTTCATGGCGTGGAAGACGACCTTGTTATGCATGGTGCCGCCAAAGAGCGGATGCGGATGGCAGACCACGCACGCATATTGCGCATCCGGGACGCCAAGGTTCAGCAGCGCTTCGAGCTTTCCGGCATCGCCCGCCAGAAAAAACGATTCGATGCTGCCGTGGCGCAAACTCATCCCCGCGCTTTCAAGCGGATGGAATCCAGCACCGCGACCCCGGTCTTGCCTTCGCGCGAGGTCAGCGGGCGGTTGGAGTGGCAGGTCGCCAGCAACAGGGTTTGTCCGTTGGAGATGAAGCGCACAAACCAGTTGTCGCCTTCCTCGTCGCGGAAACGCGCACTGGCCCGCTGCCGGCTGCTGTCGCCGGTCTGCAAGCGTCCGGCCACGGGAGCGGTATCGAGAAAGTGCTTCAGGTAGTCGCGCGCGTCCAGTGATTTTACGCCCGCATTGCGCTGGTACGCGGTCACAACCACGGTGGTCTCGCTGGCCTCCGACTCCACCTGGATGTCGTCATTGGTCTGGCGCAAACTCCAGAAGGTCGGCACCGCGATGCTCACATGTCCGCGCGGCACAATGTAGGTTCCGGGATGAAAGCCGTTGCTTTTGGCTTTGGTGGTTGAGGCTTTGGCCAGGGCCTGGGCCACTGGCTTGGTGGACTTCTTCTTCGCCGCTTTCTTGGTTGCCGCGGGCTTCTTTAGTTTCTTTGCAGTTGTGGGCATGTTCTCACTCTAACGCGAAGCCGTACTGCTGGTCGAATCCAGAGATCGAATCCAGCCGTCAATCGGTACGGTTACCTTCGGCGGAATACGGTTGGCTTCGCGGTGTTTTTTGGCGGTCGCGCCCTCCGCCGCAGGCATCGCGAGATGACTCCGGGCGGGAAAGACCTTCGCCGAAAGCTGGGCATCGGAGAAAAAACTTAAGCGGGATAGGGAACGATTGGCACTCATGACGGTCTCCGCCGGGTCAACCGCCCTGCGTCATGGCGCTGCGAAGTGCCTCGCGCAACTCGCCCGCGGTGTGGATGGGAGGCTGGCAGGCGAAGCCGCTGCAGAGCATGGCAAGCGCGCGCCCCTGCTGCAATCCGGGGACTGCCGAGATGGTTTCCGCCAGCTCCGGTGGCAGAGTGGCCTGCAGGCTGGCCGCATCCTTTACGCGCAGCACAATTTTGTTGAGGGCAAAGGGAGCGAGCGCCTCGGCGTATAAGCCGTCGGCCTCCGCGCCCTCGCCGATCACCACCACCAGGGTGTGGGCACACGCCATCCAGACCGATGCCAGCGCGTAGGTGCCTGCGGAGACGCCAAACTGGCCGGCGACACCGGCAAAGACTTCCAGCGTGTCCTGGGCGAGTTCCTGCAGCCGCGTCTCTCCGCTGAGCGCATGCAGGCGCAGCAATGCCAGCGCGGCGGCGGAGTCGCCCGCTGGAGTAGGCGAATCCTGGAAAGGTTTGCGCCGCGCGCTCAACGCGCCAACAGAATCCGTCAGCGAGGCGCTGTCGAGATCGAAGAAACCGCCGCCGGTCTCATCGTAGAAGCCGGAGATCATGCGCGCGGCGATCTCCCCGGCCCGGGCAAAGTAGCGCAGGTCGCCGGACGCCTCGTAGGCATCCAGGCAGGCCAGCACGGTAAAGGCGTAGTCGTCCAGCACTCCGGCCGGCGGTTGGCTGGCGCCACCTTCCGCGTAGGCGATCACATGCCTTAGTCCCTGGCCGGGATGATAGGCCTCGGCCAGCAGGCGGTCGAGCGAGCGCAGCGCGAATTGTTGCTCGGCGTTCTCTCCCAGGGCGCGCGCGGCCTGCAAAACGGCGGAGATGCAGAGCGCGTTCCAGTTGGTGTACAAGGTGCGGTCGATGAATGGCATGGGCCGCAGGAGGCGCGCGGCATACAGCTTTTTCCGGGCCGAGGCCAGCAACTCCGCGGTCCGGTCCAGGGTGCGGTTCTGGGCGCTGGCAATCTGGCTGGCGGATTGGCTGACCCACAGCACGTTCTGCGTGGGGTCGTGCGCCATTTCGCCGCGCTCGCCAATGTCGTAATGCGCCGCGGCCACCGCCAGCTCGTCCGGGCTCAGAAAGGCAGCAGTTTCTTCCAAAGTCCAGGTGAAGTAGGCGCCGTCATCGTCCAGATCGATGTCGGCATCCTGGGAGCCGTAATAGCCGCCGCGCTCGCGGTCGCTCAGGCAGTCGCCGAGCCAGCGCAGAATGTCGCGCGCCACATCGCGGAAGAACGGATTGGCGGTGGCCTGCCAGGCGTGCACGTAGTTCTTCAGCAGTTCGGAGTTGTCATAGGCCATCTTCTCGAAGTGCGGCACCCGCCAGCGTTCATCGACCGAGTAGCGGTGAAAGCCTCCGGCAAGCTGGTCATAGACTCCGCCGCGCGCCATCTTTTCCAGGGTGGTGGTGACCACCTTGCCCACCTGTTCCTCGCCGGTGCGCGCGTACCAGTCGATCAGCAGATCCATGACGGGCGGATGAGGAAATTTTGGCGCGTGACTGAAGCCGCCGTTTTCGCGGTCAAACGCACCCAGCGCCGCCTGCACAATCTGTTCCACAATCCTGGGAGAGAAGTCGCCGCTGTGTCCGGGCATTCCTTCCGCGTGCGCCAGCGCGTGCATCAAGCCCTCGCTCTCGGTCTCCACTTCTTCGCGGCGCTCGCCGAAGGCCTGTGCAATCGCCAGCAGGATGCGCTGGAAGCTGGGGCGCCCGTAAGCATCCTGCGGAGGGAAGTAGGTGCCGCCGAAAAACGGTTTTCCCTCCGGCGTGAGGAATACCGTGAGCGGCCAACCGCCTTGCCCGCTGATGGCCGCCACCGCTGCCTGGTAGCGCGCATCCACGTCGGGCCGCTCATCGCGGTCCACCTTTACGGGGATGAAGTGGGCGTTCAGAATGGCCGCGATGGCATCCGATTCGTAGGACTCGCGATCCATGACGTGGCACCAGTGGCACCACACGGCGCCAATGTCGAGCAGGATGGGCTTGTCTTCGGCCTTGGCAAGCGCGAACGCCTCCGGCCCCCACTGCTGCCAGCGGGTGGGCTGGTTCATGGCAGATCGCAAATAGGCGGAGGAGGCGTGGACGAGGGCGTTGGGCGGGCTCGTGCTCATGCCAAACAGTGTAGCGCGAAGCCGGGAACGGATGCCTGGCGCAGGGAAAAATCAACTCCGTACCCGGGCAGGGAAGGGCATTGCCGGGAGAGAAAACCGTCCCGCGGGCTCGGGAAAAGTTGACCTGCCTGAGCGAGTCAATTATTCTCGACTTTTCCAATACATACGGGATGGTGCAGGTGACTATGCAGACTCGTTTCACAACGCCGCAATCCTCGATTCCTACGCACTGGTACAACCTGACGGCGGATTTTTCCGAGCCGATGGCACCACCGCTGCATCCGGGCACGCGTCAGCCCATCTCACCCGCAGACATGTATGCGATCTTTCCCGAGAACCTGGTGGCGCAGGAGATGAGCGCGGAGCGCTGGATTGCGATTCCCGAGGAAGTACGGGATGTGTACGCGCTGTGGCGGCCGACGCCGTTGTTGCGCGCCGTGCGGCTGGAAAAGGCGCTGAACACACCGGCGCACATCTATTACAAGTACGAGGGTTCCAGCCCGGTGGGCAGCCACAAGCCGAACACTGCGGTGCCGCAGGCGTATTACAACAAGATCGCTGGAACCCGCAGCCTGGCCACGGAAACCGGCGCCGGCCAGTGGGGCACGTCGCTGGCGCTGGCCTGCCAGCTTTTCGGCCTGGAGTGCACGGTGTGGATGGTTCGCGTGAGCTATGACCAGAAGCCATACCGCCGCCTGCTGATGCAGACCTACGGCGCGACGGTATATCCCAGCCCGAGCGACCAGACAGAGTTCGGGCGCAAACGGCTGGCCGAGGATCCGGAGTGCGCGGGCAGCCTCGGAATCGCCATCAGCGAGGCAGTGGAGCACACGGTCACGCATCCCGGCACCAAGTATTCGCTGGGCAGCGTGCTGAACCACGTTTGCCTGCACCAGACGGTGATTGGCCAGGAAGCCATCGAACAGATGGAGCAGGCCGGCGAGGAGCCGGACATCGTGGTGGGCTGCGCCGGCGGGGGCAGTAACTTCGCGGGCATCTCGTTTCCGTTCATGCAAAAGAATATCAAGGAAGGCAAGCACTATCGTTTTCTTGCAGTGGAGCCGGCCTCGTGTCCGACCCTGACCCAAGGTGAGCTGCGCTACGATTTTGGCGACACCGCGGGATTGACGCCGCTGATGAACATGTTCACCTTGGGACACGACTTCATGCCGCCATCGATTCACGCTGGCGGATTGCGCTACCACGGCATGTCGCCAGCGGTGAGCCACGCCTATAAGCTCGGACTATTTGAGGCGGTGGCCTATCCCCAGACCCCGGTTTTCGAGGCTGCCGTGCTGTTTGCCCGGACCGAGGGGATGGTGCCCGCGCCGGAGTCGGCGCATGCGATTCGCGCGGTGGTGGATGAAGCCGTGCGGGCGCGCGAGGAAGGACGCAAGAAGGTCATTCTGTTCAACATGAGCGGCCACGGTTTGCTTGACCTGTCATCCTACAACTCCTATCTCACAGGACAATTGCGGGACGAATAGGGACGTGTGCCAGGCGGGACTCAGTCATCGCAGCAGGAAAGTTCCGACCTTCACATACATCTCAATGGCCTGCGCCAACTCGGCCTTGGCGAGAAACTCGCGGTCGGTGTGTGCTACCAGGATCGAACCCGGCCCCAGCAGCACGGGCCGGCCCCAGGCCGCCAGCCGCGGAATGTCGCTAGTGAACGACGCGGTCATGGTTGGAATGCCGGGAATGTCGAGGAACCGCATGTAGGGGATGTCCAGGACGAATTCCACCTCGGCCAGTGGGCCGACGGCGGCAACAATGGCGCGGCGCAGTTCCCCGGATGGGCCGACCAGGCGGTAGAGCAGTTGGGCCTTGGCAAAATCCGGGATGACGTTGGTGGCGCGTCCTCCTTCGATGATGCCGATGTTGACCGTGCTGGGGCCGATCTCAGGATTCTGCGGTAATTCCATGGCGCGTAAGGCCTGCAGCGCATCCAGCAACTTTTCAATTGCCGACTCGCCGAGCTCCGGATGGGCTGAGTGCGCCATGCGCCCGCGCGCGGTCACCTCGACCCGCAGCGCGCCTTTGGAAGCCAGCGCGACGCGGTTGCCGGTAGGTTCACCGTTCACCAGGAATTGCGAGCCGCGCGGGTTCTGGTTGGCGACCGCTGCCCCCTGGGAGTCGCGCTCCTCACCGACGACGAAGAGCAGTCCAGCGGATTTCCCGCTCTGGCGGAGCTGTTGGCAGGCAGCAATCTGGGCCGCAATGATTCCCTTGGCGTCACAGGCGCCGCGTCCGTAGATATTTTCTTCGTCCTCCGAGGAAGCCAAAAAGGGCGGAACCGTGTCCGTGTGGGTGGAGAAGACCAGCGCCGGCCGCTCCACATTCGCCGGCCGCGCATAGACGTTGAAACGGTCGCCTTCGACCGGCATGCGCTCGACAACGTAGCCAAGTTCCTCCAGATAGCTGGCCAGGAAAGTGGCTGCGGCGGCCTCTTTGCCGGTGAGGGATTCAATGTCGATAAGCCGACGGGTCAGCGCGACTGGGTCCATGGCAACAGCATAGCAGGAGCCGTTGCCCGCAAAACAGAAGCGCCACCCTTTCTGGGTGGCGCTCCCGGTTACAGACTGACAAGGGTCAGTCGATTGCCTTGACGATGCGCATTTTGTAGAAGCTGCGCCACACAAACGTGACCGACACCAGGAAGAAGGCAAGCGCCAGTACGTGGGTCAGCGTTTGGCTCCTCAGGGTCAGCGTCACTCCCAGCGGAACTGCCAGCAATCCGAACAAGGTCGTGAACTTGATGACCGGGTTCATGGCCACCGAAGAGGTGTCCTTGAACGGGTCGCCCACCGTGTCGCCGATCACGCAGGCGTCGTGCAGCGGAGTGCCCTTGGCCTTCATTTCAGTCTCCACGATCTTCTTGGCGTTGTCCCATGCGCCGCCGGCATCGGCCATAAACATGGCTTGATACAAGCCGAAGATGGCAATGGAGAACAGGTATCCGATGAAGTAGAACGGCTCGATGAAGGCGAAAGCCAGGGTCGCGAAGAAGACGGCGAGAAAAATGTTGAACATGCCTTTCTGCGCATACACGGTGCAGATTTCAACGACCTTCTTGGAGTCTTCCACGCTGGCTTTTTCCGAGCCTTCCAGCTTGATGTTGTTCTTGATGAATTCCACCGCCCGGTAGGCACCGGTGGAAACCGCCTGGGTCGCTGCGCCGGTGAACCAGTAGATCATGGCGCCGCCGGTGATCAGCCCGAGGACGAACGGTGCATACAGCAGGGACAATTTGTCAACGTCGTGACTGAGCCCGTGGGTGAGCCCCATGATGATCGAGAAGATCATGGTGGTGGCGCCGACCACGGCGGTGCCGATCAGCACCGGTTTGCTGGATGCCTTGAAGGTGTTGCCGGCGCCGTCGTTTTCTTCCAGCAGATCCTTGGCGCGGTCAAAGTTCACGTCAATGCCGAAGTCTTTCTTGACCTCCGCTTCGATGTTGGGAATCTGCTCGATCAGCGAAAGTTCGTAGACCGACTGCGCATTGTCGGTGACCGGGCCGTAGGAATCTACCGCGATGGTCACCGGGCCCATGCCGAGGAAGCCGAAGGCCACCAGGCCGAAGGCAAAGACGGCTGGAACCAGCATCAGCGCCGCCAGTCCATGCAGGCTTACGAAGTAGGCCATGGTCATCAGACCGACCATCGCCAGCCCAAGCCAGTAGGCGGAGAAATTACCCGCCACAAAGCCGGAGAGGATGTTCAGCGAAGCTCCACCCTCCTGGGACGCGGTGACGATTTCCTTTACATGCTCGCTGGAAGTGGAGGTGAAGACCTTCACCAGTTCCGGAATGATGGCGCCTGCCAGGGTCCCGCAACTGATGATCGAGGCCAGCTTCCACCACAGGGTTGCATCGCCGCCGAGGGTGGGAATCATCAAGTAGCTCGCGACATAAGTCAACACGATGGAGACCACCGAGGTGAGCCACACCAGGGAAGTCAGCGGCGCTTCGAAGTTCATCGCGTCTGCATTGCCGTACTTTGCCTTGGAGAGGAAATGATTCAGGAAGTAAGAAGCAGCGCTGGCGACCAGCATCATCACGCGCATGACGAAGATCCAAACCAGCAGTTGCACCTGTACGCTGGCATCGTGCACGCCGAGCAGGATAAAGGTGATGAGCGCGACGCCAGTGACGCCGTAAGTCTCAAAGCCATCCGCCGACGGTCCCACCGAGTCGCCCGCGTTGTCGCCCGTGCAATCGGCAATTACGCCGGGATTGCGGGCATCATCTTCCTTGATCTTGAAGACGATCTTCATGAGGTCGGAACCGATGTCGGCGATCTTGGTGAAGATGCCGCCAGCGATACGCAGTGCGGCCGCGCCGAGAGATTCGCCGATGGCGAAGCCGATAAAGCACGGACCTGCATAATCGCCGGGAATGAAGAGCAGAATACAGAGCATGATCAGCAACTCGACGCTGATCAGCATCATGCCGATGCTCATGCCGGAGGCGAGAGGAATTTCATGCACCGGGAAGGGTTTGCCGCGCAAGCCTGCAAAGGCGGTGCGCGAATTGGCAAAGGTGTTGACCCGGATGCCGAACCAGGCCACGCCGTAGCTGCCGGCAATGCCGATCAAGCTGAAGCCGAGGATGATCGGCAGGGTCACCGCAACCGGTTTGTCCGGAACCGGAGCCAGCCAGCCAAAGTAGGCGGCGATGATCACGGCAATGAACGACCACAGGATCAGAATGAACTTGCCCTGGGTGATCAGGTAGGTTTTGCAGGTTTCGTAAATCAGCTCGGAGATCTCGAGCATCGCGCGGTGGACCGGCAGGTTCTTCAGGTGGATGTAGATCGCCAAGCCAAACAGCAGGCCAAAGACGCAGAACAGGATGCCGATCAGCAACAGGTTGTGACCATTGATGGCGCCATTGAAAAAGCTGACGCTGCGCAGGTCGGGAAGCTTGAGTGCAGCTTCTCCGCCAGCCGGTTCAGCCAATGCCGCGACGGAAGTGAGCAGGGTGAGAGAAAGCAGTGAGACACCGCGACGGAGCATAGAGAGCTTGCCCATCCGGCCCAGACAATTCAGGCTTCGCGAAAGCCACAGATTCATTCGATTCCTCCGCGTTCTACTTCGTTACGGGCGATGAATACCCATTAAAATGGCCATGCGCGAAATCAACCAGTGTGGCAGAGCCACGCCAGCCGCGATTCCGGGCATAAAACCGAACCCGAAACGCGCTTCCACTTCAAGGAATGTTGAGGCTTGGCCGGGTTGGGTGTAACAGGGAGCCGCTTGCGAGGCGTTCCACTCCCCGGTCGGTGCTCAAAATTCAGCGATTTCCGGGAAGATACAATTTATATCACGGGGACTGCTGCAATTCAATCCAGCCATGGTTTAGGATGGCAAATCGGTTTCAGCCACCCGGGTCTTGCGTTCCCGGACTATTCGCCGCGCATGTTGTTCTTCACTTGCCGTGCCAGTTTCTCCATCTCCTCGGCCTTGCGCAGAATTTCCAGGGAGAGGACGTTTTCCCCGGATTTATCCACGTATTGTTTCAACTCGGTCGCCAGTTCCAGCAATTTCTGCGCGTCGCGCTGCATGTCTTCAAAGCGCTTTTTCTGCCGCGCCTTCTGCTGCGTGTGCTGCATGTCCGCTTCAATCTGGGCGTGCTCATCGGGGAGGTTGGGGTTCTGGCTCTGGACGCGCTGGGCCCAGGCTGGCGAAAGCGAAACCGAGAGCAGAAGCGAGACGGCTCCAAGCGGACGGAAGCGAGCCATGGCGTTCTACCTCCACAGGATGGAGAGACAGGCAGATTATAGAATGGCTTTCGCCGCGGCCCGGAAATTTCTAACCGGCATCGCGGTTCCTGGCTGGTTGCCGCATCGCTGGCGCCACCAGTTCCAGGCACACCAATACCGGGATGGCATCTTTGTGCGGTTGAGCTAGAAGCTGCCAGCAACTCGAGCAGAGCGTTGCGCCGGGCATGCGGTCGCGGAAAACTCTGGAAATAACTCCGGCGATAACCCCGGCCTCGAAAGGCTCGCGCTTTCGCTCGCCCCGGAGACGACGAAGCCGATGCCCGCGGGCACCGGCCAGTCTTGCCGCGGGCCGTGAAAACTACTTTAAGCCGGCAACGAACTCGGCGATCGCCTTTACCTGGTCTGGGGTGGTGCTGAAAGGCTTCGCATGAATGCCCTTCTTGCCGCCGTTGGTAAGCACATCAACAATGTCGGTCTTGCCCTTCAGAGCCGGACCCACTTTGCCTTCGGCCGCTGCGCCGTGGCAGCCAGCGCACTTCGCCTTGTACAGAGCCGCGCCATCCTCGGCAAACGCAGCCGTAGACATCATCATCGCCAGAGCAGCCAGAATTATCGTAAAACGCTTCGTCATGGAACAGAATCTCCTGTGGGAAATAGGTGCATCAGCATTGTGCCATCCCCGGGTTTTACCTACCAAGCGGAAGCACCATGCCTGGGACGGGTTCTGTGAACCCGTCCGGAGAATCATTCTATCTCCGATGGCAAAGGTTTCCATAAAAAACATGCGGTGCCGGCACTTTTGTTCCACGATTGCGCGGAAAACGCCACTTATCTTGAGCGTGCCGCTTAGATTCACCGGGTGCAGGCGCTTCGCGGCCCCCTCCGTCCGTGATACGATTCTGTGCTGTCTGCTGCGGCGCGCTGTTTTCTGGTTCGCGCTAACGGCCGTCCTCGCCGCTGCACCGTGTGTTCTCCGTTGGAGCCGTGCGGCAGTGGATCAAGGAGGCTTTCCGCAGCCGTGCGGTAAACTCTGTCGCAGGCGCGTTCCGGCCTGAATTCTTTAGCCGAGAAACTTTATGTTCTACAGTTGCTTCCTGGAGTCCGTCGAGCGCTGGCCGACGGCAGCCGCAGTGGAAATTCAGCGGCAGCCCGGAACGTCCGCGCCGCCGTCGCCTCTGTCCAGTTCCACCACGGCCGCCGATGGACACATCATCGAGAGTTTTACCTATGAGCAGCTTCGCCGTTTCTCTGACGGCGTGGCGGAGTGGCTGGTTCGCTCCGGCATTGGCGCCGGCGTGGCTGGAGGCGCGCGCTGCGCGATCCTTGCTTTCAACAGTCCAAGCTGGGTGGCGATTTACCTGGGGATCATCGCCAGCGGCAACACCGCCGTTCCCCTGGATACGGCGTTCACCGCCCACCAGGTCGGGAAACTGCTCGACGACTGCGGCGCAACCCTGCTCTTTGTAGACGAGCGCAGCTTTGCCGCGGCCAGCGAGGCTGTGGCAACCCGGCCGGTGCGGCTGGCGATGATCGACGCACCGCGCGACGGCCTGCCTTACGTGCGGGACATGGTGCTGGCGGCGCAGCCCGGCTTTGTAGCGGTGGCGGTCAAAGCGGAAGATGTTTCGTCCATCATTTACACCTCGGGCACCACCAGCGATCCCAAGGGCGTGATGCTCACCGACGGCAACCTCACCGCCGAATTGGAGTTGGTCCGCAAGTTCATCCACCTTGGTCCGGGAGATGGGCTGCTCGGAGTGTTGCCGCTCTTCCACGTGCTGGCGCAGATGGTTAACATTTTTCTACCGCTCGGCAATGGCGCCAAGGTCGTCTTCCTGGATTCGCTGAACACTTCGGAATTGACGCTTGCCCTGCGCGAGCGTGGCATCACCGTCTTCTGCTGCGTGCCGCAGTTCTTCTATCTCATCCATGAGCGCATCTTTGGCGAAGTTGCCAAGAAGGGCCGCCTGGCGGAGAAAATCTTCCGCCTGATGCTCAAGCTGAGCACCGCGTCACAGAAGCTGGGCTTCAATCTCGGCAAGGTATTCTTCAAAAAGGTCCACACGCAGCTTGGCCCCGACATCCGCATCTTCGTGACCGGCGGCTCGCGATTTGATGCGCAGATTGGCCGCGACATTCAAGCCCTCGGCTTCCCGATGTTGCAAGCCTTCGGCATGACCGAGACCACCAGCGGCTGCTTCTGCACGCCTCCGGATGCCAACGTGATTGGCTCCATTGGACCCCCGCTGTACCGAGTGCAGGCGCGGCTGGTCGATCCCAAGCTGGACGAGAACGGACACCTGGTGGGCGAGATTGCCCTGGCGGGTCCGACCATCATGAAGGGCTATTACAACCGCCCAGAGGCAACCGCCGAAGTTTTGCGGGACGGCTGGCTTTACACCGGCGACCTGGCCTACACGGACGACAAAGGCAACTACTTCATCAGCGGCCGCGCCAAGGACGTGATTGTTCTCAGCTCCGGCAAGAACATCTACCCCGAAGAGATCGAAAGCTACTACCTGCGTTCGCCCTGGATCAAGGAACTCTGCGTTCTGGGGCTGGAGAGCCGCAAGTCGGGCGAACCTCTCAGCGAGCGCCTGCACGGCGTCATCGTGCCCAACTTCGAGGTGCTGCGCGAGCACAAGATTGTCAACATCCGCGAAGTCATCCGCTACGACGTGGAAGGCATTTCCGCAACCCTGCCGGCCACCAAGCGGATTCTCTCCTATGACATCTGGCAGGACGATTTGCCGCGCACCACCACGCGCAAGCTGCGCCGTCACGAGATCGAGAAGAAGCTGCTGGCTCTCTATGCCAGCGGCAAGGCCGAAGACATCACGCCCAAGGAACGCACGTTCTCCGAAGACGACCGCGCCTGGCTGGCTACTCCGCAGGTGCAGACCGCCATGGCGGTCATCGCCGAAGCCGCCGGCAAAGATCACCATAAGGAGATCCATCCCGACGATAATCTGGAGCTGGATCTTGGACTCGATTCCATGGAACGCGTCGAGTTGCTGACCGACCTGGCCCATCGCCTCGGAGCCGAGGTCGAGGACTCGGCCGCCAGTGAAGTCTATACGGTTCGGGAGCTGGTGGAGCTGGTTCGCCAGAACATGGGCAAGTCCGCCAGCCAGGCGCCGGGATGGGGCACGGTTTTTGAAGGCGAGACCACCGATCCGGCAGCGCTCGCCATTACCCATGAGCGCAAGTTTGTAGGCTTCTTCTGGTGGCTGTTCGGCAAGTGCGTCAAGTGGGCCTCGCACGTTCTGTTCAAGCTGCGCGTGGAAGGCATGGAAAATCTGCCCGACCGGCCCTACGTGATTTGCCCCAACCACTCCAGCTACCTGGACGCGCCGATCCTGACCGCCGCGCTGCCCTGGAAGGCATTCCACAATGTTTTCTACGTGGGAACCACGGAGATATTCGGCAGCGGCACCATGCGCAGACTGGCCCAGTTCCTGCATCTGATTCCGGTCGATCCGGATTCAAACCTGGTGCCGGCCATGCGTGCCGGAGCTTACGGTTTGCGATCCGGAAAAATTCTCATGATGTATCCCGAAGGCGAGCGCTCGATTGAAGGTCCGCCGAAAAAATTCAAGAAGGGTGCGGCGATTCTCTCGCAGCATCTCAACGTTCCCATCGTGCCGGTGGCCGAGTACGGCTTCCACGACTGCTGGCCGCGCGGCAAAGGCTTTCAGGGTTTTCATCCGCTACGGATTCGCGTCGGCAAGCCGATCTATCCGGACCTGAATGAAAAGCCCGAGCTGGCTTACGAGCGCCTTACCGAGGAACTGCGCAGCCGGGTGGTGGAAATGTGGAATGACCTGGCCAACGGCGGCAAGCCCAAGGCGAATAAACCCGAAGAGCTTACCCACGCGTGAGCTGTGATCCTGGCGGCCCGGCGTTACGGTAATTTCAGCGTAGGGATGGATTTCGGGATAGTTGGAAACAGGGCCTGTTGTCGCCGATAACGCTAGTTTGAGCCTGGAGTATAGCGCGGGTGAGGCTGTCCATGAACAATCGCATCAGCACCGCTAAAGGCGTTCTGCTCCTCTTCGCGCTTTGCGCAGTGTTCGATTTCTTGTGGGGCTACTTCAGGGGACGGTCGCTGCCCGCAGGCGTCATCAGCGTAGTTGGCGGCCTGTTTAGCACGGCCCTGTTTGCGCTTCTTTTCATCTGGTGGAGGAAAAGCGAGCACAACTCTGACGGCCACCACTAAAGTGTTCGTGAGCCTCGCCGTCCCGATTCCTGGCGGATAATCGCCATCTATCCAGCAACCTCACGCGCGATGCGAAGTTTTTGCTTTGCCCGCGGATGGGTTTTGCCGTACACGTCCAGAACCTGCCGGGTGGGGAGCTGTGTTCGTAAGCGAGTGGTCAAGCGAAAATAATTCATCCGCCAGCGCCTAAAGTTTTGGCATGGCCTTGCCGATAGCACAGGCAAGAAAGTGAGACTTTCGCCATGACTCTAGCAATCCAATCACCGGTACAATCGTTTCCTGACTTGGCCACTCCAAACCCATCGGTCAGCACGCAGAAGACGGCTGCTACATCGTCTGGTACCGAGGACAAAGTGGAACTCTCGGCAGCCGCGCAGGTAAAGCTGCTCTACCAGGAAGGCAATAGCGTCTCAGCCATAGCCTCCAGTCTCTCGCTGCCCACCAAAACCGTTGATAGTTATCTTGACATCACTGCAACTGCCGAGGCCGCACTTTTGAGCGCAGAGCTCAAGAAAGGCTAACCGCAACAGATGGAAGATTGCTGACGGCTTCCCGCGTTCCGTGAGCCGCGTCTTATCTCCTACCTCGCGCGCGGATGGGTCTTGTCGTACACGTCCAGAACTTGCCGGGTGGTGAGCTGGGTATAGCGTTGCGTGGTGGAAAGGCGCTCGTGGCCGAGCAGTTCCTGGATGGCGCGCAGGTCCGCGCCCTCCTCCAGCATGTGGGTGCCGAAGGCGTGGCGCAGGGTGTGGGGATGCACTTCGCTGGGCAAGCCGCCGGCCACGGCGATGGCCTTGACAATGCGTCCCACGCTGCGCGAGGTGAGGCGGCTGCCGCGCAAGTTGACGAGCAGCGCCGATTCTCCCAGGCGCTGGTGACGCTCTAAAAGGCGCGTACGCTGCGGCAGATATTCGCACAGTGCGATCTGCGCCGAATCTCCAAAGGGAACCAGGCGCTGCTTTTTGCCTTTGCCGCGCACCAGGATCAAGCCCTGGCGCAGATGGAGATCCTCGAGGTTGATGCCGGTCAACTCGCTGTTACGGATGCCGCAGCCGTAGAGCAGTTCCAGGATCAGGCGGTCGCGTCCGGCAAAGGCCGCTTCTTCCGGCATCTTCGCATCCAGCACGGAGTTCATCTCTTCCATGGTGGGCACGCGTGGCAGTCGCTTCGGCAGTTTGGGAGCCGCAACCAGCAGAGCCGGGTTGGATTCGATGCGATGCTCCCGTCCCATCCACTTGAAGAAAGACCGTATGGAGGAAAGCGAGCGCGCCACCGAAGCCTTGCTTAACCCGCGCTCGTAGAGCTGAGCGAGAAACGCGCGAATCAGAAGGTGGTCGATTGCCTTGAGTTCTTCGGGGCCAACAAAGAGCACGAATTCCGCCAGGTCGCCGCGATAAGCCTTGATGGTGTGCGGGGAAGCGTTCCGCTGGGCGAGTGAGCGCAGAAACTCCTCCAGCGCAAGGCCCACTGGAGTCAGCGGGGCATCCGTGGGTGCGCTGATTTGCGGGCTCATTGATCTTCTTCCCTAGGCGTGCGCACGCGGGCGCGGGGATGATGCGCGGCGTACACCTGCTGCAGCCGGTCGAGCGCCACATGGGTGTACACCTGGGTGGTGGAAATGTCGGCGTGGCCGAGCACGGTTTGCACAGTACGCAGGTCCGCTCCGTGGGAGACCATGTGAGTGGCGGCCGAGTGCCGCAGCATGTGCGGCGAGGCGTGGCGTCCGGCGGCTTTGGAAGCCTGGTCCACGATCATCCAGATGCGCGTGCGCGTCAGTTTATGTCCGCCGCGCGCCAGAAAAAGTTCCGCGGCTCGTTTGCGCCCGGTCAGCAAGGGACGCGCATCGCGCAGATAACAGCGCAGCGCTTCCTGCGCCGGAGCACCCAGGGGAACGATGCGCTCCTTATCGCCTTTGCCGCGCACCAGCATGTAGCCGAGCTCGAGCTTCAGGTCTTCCACCCGCACGTCGACCAGTTCGCTGACGCGCATGGCGGCGGCGTAAAGGACTTCGAGCATGGCGCGGTCGCGGCGGACAAGTGCCTCGGTCCAGCGCGGCCGGATGGCGGCGGAGTTGGACCGGCCAGGGCTTTCCACCAGCGCGGTAGTTTCTTCTTCCGAGAGCGCTTTCGGCAGCACCTTCCACTGCCTGGGGCTGTCAATGTCCAGGGTGGGATCATGCGCGATCAGTTTGTCCAGCAGCAGATAGCGGTAAAACCCGCGCAGCGCGGAGAGCTTGCGCGCGATGGAACGCGAATCCATGCCGTGGCCCAGCAGGTGTTGCAACAGTTCCTTCAGATCGTCGCGCTGGGCGGTCAAAGGGTCTTTGCCGCGCTTGCGGAGAAACTCCGCCCACAGCTTCAGGTCGCCGGCATAGGAGCTGACGGTGAGCGGCGCCAGTCCCTTTTCCACCCGCAGGTAGACGGCGAAGCTGGCCAGGGCGCGATCGCATGCGTTGGAAGTCACGGCTAGAGTATGACCGCTTCCGCCCGGCGGCGGGTTGACGTCCTTGGTTCGGGCACCGGCCGTTGCGCTGCGGAAGGGAGCAACAAGTAAAGCATCGGGAGAGCCGCAGACCGCATCTTTACCAACTAGTAAGGAGTCAGGAGCTTGCCTGATTCGCTTCTCCGCGAAAAATGGCAGTCCGAACATGGGCGCAACACGGATTTACGAACCTTTCTGCAAATCACCACCAGCCGACCTTCTAAACCAGGCAAACCGGAATTTACTGGCTTCTGAGACAAACCATCCCCACCGCGCGGGCGCCATGCACGGGCTGGTGCTTGCAATCCCCCTGGCCGCGCTACTCTGGGCCGCCATTGCAGCCGGGTTCTGGGCTGCAATCCAGCTACTACTGCGATAGACCGCGCCGTTCCCTTTGCCATCGCTGGACCGGTTGGTTTCAGTTGGTTCCGCCTCGATTGATTCATCCAGGATGCGTGCGGCATCGGCTCGGGTATAATGACACCTGCGCGCCCGTAGCTCAGCTGGATAGAGCGAACGCCTCCGAAGCGTTAGGTCGTGAGTTCGAATCTCGCCGGGCGCACCATGTTTCTCCGTCCTCAGTAAGTGATTTGCCGAAGCAGCTGGAGGGGCATCTTTTGCCTTTTTCTTGTTGACCCCAAACGTGTGCCCGCCCAAGCCGGACGTGGCATTTCAGACCGTGTCTTCGGACAGGTGAACCGAATGGCTTGAGATCGCAATCGAGGAATTTCCGGCGATCCTGGCAAGCGTCCAGAGCGTCCTAGGAAAGACAAGCAGCGCTGGCGCCCGCGCGGCGGTGCGAGCACGGGGATACGCAGAGAAAAAGGGCTGGCTCGTTGCAGGGGGTATCTGCCGGTTGGCCGATACCCCGTGCGGTTCCTGCTTCCACACCCACTCTCTGCAAGCACGTTCAACGAGCGATTTGCACGTTCCCGCCGGAGGACGATCTTACCGCTTGCCCGGTTCCCGGCTCTCTGGCTGGTATTTCTGCTGCAACTGCTGCGTCTGTTGCTGGTGTTTTTGCTGCAATTGCTGCGTCTGTTGCTGGTGTTTCTGCTCTACCTGCTGCCTGGTTGCCTCATCCGCTTTCTGTTTATCCAGGTTCAGGTGCTCCTGGTCGTGCTGCTGCTGAAGTTTGTCTCGTTCCTGTTGCTGCTTCGCAATTTGCTTGTCCTGCTCCTTCTGGTACTTCTTGTCCTGCTTTGGGTTGCCCGTATTTGGAACGTTTCGTACCAAGGGCGGAAGCTCGCGAGGATGGACAGCCGTGCTGGTCCCGGCGGCGTTGTTCTGGGACCGCACTTGATTTTCTCCCCGATTGGCTGGAGTATAAGGCGCTCCTGCTGCTTTGGCCGGCACGGCGCCGCGGTCGTTAAAGTCTCCGGGCCGCGGGGTCGCTGCGGTTCCCGGTTTGCCCATGTTCGCCGAAGCGCGTTGCTGCGGGTTGGCCCGGGCCGCCTGCGCATGTTGAGTTTGAACCGCTACTGGCGGGACGTGTCTCTCCCGTGCCGCAGACTCCTCTTGGGCCGTCGGACGCGCGCTGATGCCACCATTGCCGCCGTTGTAACTGACGTGGTTCTCGTTGTAATGCCTCACGGGCGCGTCGTAAACGTTGCGAATCTCGTCCCTGTTGATGTTGTTCACGGAACGGTTGTAGAAAAAGTGTCCGCCATCCCAGCGTCCGCCTTCAAATCCCATACCGAAATAGCCAAAGCCGTAATTGATCCCGCCGTAGAAACCTACGTTCGGACCCCAGTAGCCGTCATAGAAAACAAATCCGTCGCCGCCCCAACCCCAATAGGCTGGAGTCCACAGGAAACCAACTTCCGGAGCCATCACCCAGGTGCCCGGCACCCAGTAGTAATCGCTAACGTCGTAATCGTAAGCCCAGTAGCCGGGTGTCCAAAGATAACCGTCGCCCGGGCACATCGGCTGTTCGTAGACGGGCAGCGCGGGCGGGCCGACGCTAATGGCCACACCAATCTGCGCCGACGATGCTGTCGGCATCAACAGCACCACAAGTGCGAACAACCCTGCGAACAACAGTGTACGAATGAAACGAACATGCATGGAGACTCCTCTGGCCCATCGTCCCTCGCTTACCCGCGGATGCTCTAGTGACGCGGGTTGCGTGGATTAAGGACAGGTTTCCGGACGAGACATTTTGCGGACTCCGTCTCGCTCGCAAACCGTGTTGGCGGAAACTTTCTCATTGCGGAGATGCCACGGTCTGTGCAATAAAGCTCACCCGTCCTAGCCTGCTGACGGAAAAGGCGGGAGCCACGCCATTCTGCTCTCCTCGACCGGAGTGAAGTTCTGCTAGGCTAGGGCGGGTTGGGCAATCGTGGCCTACCGGAGAAACTCATGCGCATTGTGGCTGGAGTCGATCTCGGCGGAACCGCCATCAAGTACACCCTGGTCAACCAGGAGGAACGGTTCCTGATCGAAGGGTTTTACGAGCATCCTGCGCTCACCGCGCAGGGTCCGGATGTCTGCTTGCAGCAGATGGAAGACGGCCTGCGGTTGGCGCTGCAACAGGCTGGAGTCGTGGCCACGGACGTGGTTGCGGTGGGGCTTGATACGGCGGGCCCGGCGACTTCCGCGGGGGTATTGAGCAAACGCGGCGCGACCAACTTTGTCCATGAAAAGTGGATCGGATTCGATATCCGTGGGGAGTTGGCGCACAAGCTCGGCAAGCCGGTCACCTACCTCAACGATGGCAACGCGGGCGCACTCTGGGGACATTTCGCCATCTTTGGGGCCGGCAGCAGCCAGACTTCGATTTCGGTGGTACTGGGCACCGGCACCGGCGGCGGGGTGATTGCGGAAGGCAGGGTGATCAAGGGCAGAGTGGGCTTTGGCGGAGAGCTGGGGCATGTGCTGGTTCCGTACCAGAGCATCGGCGGGATCGAGGGCATGAAGCCCCGTTGCAACTGCGGGCGGGTTGGAGACCTGGAATCGCTGGCCTCGCTGACCGCGATCGAGAGGAGCCTGCTGCCGTACTTCCTGAAAAAATATCCCGGACACGAACTTGGCAGGACGGGCGATCTGCATGGGGCTGCAAAGCTGGTTCGCGGACTGGCCGCCAAGGGCGATGCGATGAGCCAGGCGATCTTCCGCGTGCAGGCGCGTGCGCTGGGGCTGTTCTTTGACTGCATGGTGAATACCTTCGATCCGGATGCTTTCCTGGTGGGCGGCGGGATTATGGAGGCGAGTGCGGAGTTCCAGAAGTGGTTTCTCGACGAAATTCGGGCGGGGATGCCGGCCGGGCGCGTGGAGCAGGCGGATATTCCCATCTACGCGATGCCGAACGGCAATGCGGCCGGCGCACGCGGAGCCGCCATCGAGGCGCTGAGGATGGCGCGCGAGACAGGATTGATGTAGGGTTGTGTCCCGATTCAGGTTCACCGGCTGCGCCCTGCGGACGGCCTTCTTCTCGCGGCTCCAGACTTTCAAGGGAACGGCGGCTGCCCCATGTGCCCTGAGCGCGGGCGCCATGGGGCAGAGCCGCTCAGACCAGGTCAGCCAGTGGCGTCCAGGGTTTTCCCTGCGAGTCGGCAATGGCCTTGCAGGTGATCTTGCCCTGGTAGGTGTTGACGCCTTCGTGGATATCCGTATCGCTGCGCAGAGCGGCCCCGATCCCTTCCTTTGCGAGCTTCATCACGTAGGGGAAGGTTGCATTGGTGAGGGCCAGGGTTGACGTGTGGGGCACCGCGGCGGGAATGTTGGTGACGCAATAGTGGACCACGCCGTATTCGATGTAGGTGGGGTTGCTGTGCGTGGTGGGATGGGCAGTTTCAATGCAGCCGCCCTGGTCGATGGCAACATCGACGATGACTGCGCCCTTCTTCATCCGGCTGACCATTTCGCGGGTGACCAGTTTGGGAGCGGTGGCGCCGGGAATGAGTACGCCTCCAATGACAAGGTCGGACTCCTCAACGGCAAGGCCGATGTTGTGGGAATTGGAAGCCAGGGTGTAAACGCGGCCGTTGAAAATGTCGTCCAGCTCGCGCAGCCGGTTCATATTCAGATCGACGATGGTGACCTTGGCGCCGAATCCGAGGGCGATTCTGGCGGCATTGGTGCCGACGATTCCGCCGCCGATGATGCAGACGCTGGCCGGTGGAACGCCGGGGACGCCGCCGAGCAGTAATCCGCGTCCGCCGTGCCCGGTTTGCAGGTAAGCGGCTCCCACCTGCACCGACATCCGGCCTGCGACTTCCGACATGGGAGTGAGCAGGGGCAGCGCGCCCGCTTTGTCGCGGATGGTCTCATAGGCGATGCCAGTGATCTCCCGGCTCAGAAGTTGGGCGGTGAGCTCGGGTGCGGGAGCCAGGTGGAGATAGGTGAACAGGGCCAGGCCGTGGCGGAGATAGGGATATTCCGGCGCGATGGGCTCCTTCACCTTCACAATCATATCGACTGATTCCCAGAGCTGGGCGGCTGTGTTGAGGATCTCGGCTCCGGCAGAGACGTATTCACGGTCGGGAAATGCCGATTGCTCTCCGGCCGATGTTTCGACCAGAACTTTGTGGCCGGCAGCCACCAGGGCTTTGGCACCGGCCGGAGTGATCCCGACACGGGTTTCGTGATCTTTGATTTCCTTTGGAACTCCAATAATCAAGACGGACCACCTTTCTTGCAGAAGTCCTCCCTCTGGATTCCAGGAGCTTCTCCATAGTAATCGCCTGCGGGCCGGCCGGGGAGTGCTTCGCGCCGGGTGACACCCGATATGGTAGGCTTTTCCATAGTAGGGTGTGTTCGCGCGGGCGGGCACGCAGGCAAGATCAGCTGGATATTTCCGCCCGTAAGTATCTGAAGGACAAAGCATTGATAAATTCTTTGATGGCCAAGGTTTTCGGCACTCATAACGAGCGCGAAGTAAAAAAGCTGCAGCCGCGGGTGGATCGCATCAACGCGTTGGAGCCTGGGATTCGTAAGTTGACGGACGCCGAGCTCAGGGCCAAGACCGATGAATTCCGGCTGCGGGTGCAGGAACGCATGGCGTTGTTGCAGGAGCCCACGGAAGAAGAGATGGATGCGGATCGCCGCAAGCTCTGGGAAAAGGAGCAGCACGGCGCCATCGAAGAAGTGCTGGACACGCTTCTGGAAGAAGCCTTTGCAGTGGTGCGCGAAGCCGGATGGCGCGCCCTCAACATGCGCCACTTCGACGTGCAGTTGATTGGCGGCATGGTGCTGCACTCCGGACGCATCGCCGAGATGAAGACCGGCGAGGGCAAGACGCTGGTGGCAACCCTGCCGGTCTACCTGAATTCCCTGGCCGGGCGCGGCGTGCACGTGGTGACCGTGAACGACTACCTGGCCAAGCGCGACTCGGAATGGATGGGAAAGCTGTACAGCTTCCTGGGGCTGAGCGTGGGAGTGATCGTCCACGACCTGGACGACGCGCAGCGCAAGGCTGCCTATGCCGCCGACATCACCTACGGAACCAACAACGAATTCGGGTTCGATTACCTGCGCGACAACATGAAGTTCGACATGGGCGACTGCGTCCAGCGCGGGCACAACTTCAGCATCGTGGACGAAGTGGATTCGATCCTGATCGACGAGGCGCGTACGCCGCTGATCATCAGCGGAGCCAGCGAGGAATCGACGGACAAGTATGCGCGCATCAACGTCATCATTCCCAAGCTGACCAAGGGCGAAGAGCTGCCGGGCGCCGAGCCAAACGAGAAGATCTACACCGGCGATTTTGTCATCGACGAGAAGCACAAGAACGCGATGGTGACCGAGGCGGGCTGGGAAAAGGTCGAGAAGCTGCTCGGCATCGATAACATTGCGGACCCGGAAAACTGGGAGTTGAAGCATCACGTGGAAGTGGCGCTGAAGGCGCACCAGCTTTACAAGCGCGACGTGGAATACGTGGTGAAGGACGGCGAAGTCCTCATCGTGGACGAGTTCACGGGACGCCTGATGCCGGGACGGCGCTGGTCGGATGGACTGCACCAGGCGGTGGAAGCCAAGGAAGGGGTGAAGATCGAACGCGAGAATCAGACCCTGGCGACGATCACCTTCCAGAATTATTTCCGCATGTACAAGAAGCTGGCTGGCATGACGGGCACGGCGGAGACGGAAGCGGCCGAGTTCGACAAGATTTACCGGCTGGAAGTGGTGGTGATACCGACCAACCAGGTTCTGCGGCGCAAGGAAAACAAGGACGTGGTCTTCCGCACGGAAAAGGAAAAATACTTTGCCGTGTCCGACGAGATTGCGCGCATCCACGAGACCAAGCAGCCGGTGCTGGTGGGCACCACCTCGATTGAAAAGTCGGAGCGGCTGAGCGACCTGCTGAAGAAGAAAAGCATCAAGCACGTTGTGCTTAACGCCAAGTACCACGAGAGGGAAGCCGAGATTGTGGCCCAGGCCGGACGCTACGGGATGGTCACGATTGCCACCAACATGGCAGGGCGCGGCACGGATATTCTGCTGGGCGGCAACCCGGAGTTCATGGCCAAGCAGGAGTCGTTGAAGCGCGGACTGGCGACGGCCGTGAAGGCGGTGGCGGGCGGAGTGGAAGCACGGCCCGACGATCCGACGACCTCATACTGGTACTACCAGGGCCAGGAGTTCAGTATTCCTTCCCAGACCTGGGCGGCGTTGTTAACCAAGTACAGGGCAGAGACCGACGTGGAACACGAGCAGGTGATCGGCGCCGGCGGGTTGTTCATCCTGGGCACGGAACGGCACGAATCACGGCGCATTGACAACCAGCTGCGTGGCCGCGCGGGACGCCAGGGCGATCCCGGAGCATCGCGCTTCTATCTGTCGCTGGAAGACGATCTGATGCGCATCTTTGCCAAGGAGTGGGTCTCAAACCTGCTGCAAAGGCTTGGCATGGAAGAGGGCATTCCGATTGAGTCGGGCATGATTACGCGGCGCATCGAAGCCGCGCAGAAGGCCGTGGAAGGGCAAAACTTCGAGGCCCGCAAGCATCTGCTTGAATACGACGACGTGATGAACAAGCAGCGCGAGGCGGTCTACGGACTGCGCCGGCAACTGCTGGAGGGCAATGAGCAGAAGGAATTGATCCAGCAGGATTACGTGCGCGACCTGCTGGGCGGCATCCTGGCGAAGTTTGCGGGCGAGGAAGTGCATCCGCAGAACTGGGACATCGCGGGATTGCGGGCTGAAATCCAGGGCCGCTACGGGGTGGACTTCCGGGCCGAAGGCGTGGATCCGAAAACGCTGAATCATCATGAGCTGGGAGACGCGATCTTCGAACGGCTGGTGGCCCGCTACGACGCCAAGGAACGGCTGATCGGCGCCGATGCCATGCGGCAGCACGAGCGCATGATCATGCTGAGCGTGCTGGACCAGCTCTGGAAAGACCACCTGCTGCAGATGGACCACCTGAAGGAAGGAATCGGGCTGCGCGGCTACGGACAGCACGATCCGCTGGTGGAGTACAAGCGGGAGTCGTTCACACTCTTTGAAGAGATGATGGAACACTTCGAGGAGGAGACGGTTCGCTACCTGTACATGATGAGGGTAGTGGACGAAAACGGCGACGAGATTCGGTACGCGGTTCCCTCCGCGGCGGGACTCCCCAAGAGCGCAAGTCCGGGTGCGGCCGAGGCCTTGCAACTTTCAGGGCCGGTGGCGGATGCCGTCATGGTGGCCGATGCCGCCGCCAGCGCACCACGGCGGATGCAGACCTCGCTGGACGACGTGGAAAAACAATTCCAGCGGCGCAAGGCGCGTGAATTGGAGCAGGCGCGGCGCGCCGGAGCGGGACAGGGCGAAGCCGTGCAGCAAGTTGTTCGCGGAGAGAAGGTCGGGCGCAACGATCCCTGCCCGTGCGGCAGCGGCAAGAAATACAAGAAGTGCCACGGGGCGAACGGATAGGCGCCTTGCGCAAAATTCGCCGAAGCAAGCCGGACGTAGACCACGCATCGCCCCGCCGGCATCGAACCTATGAGCAATTTTGACCAGATGGACAAGGTTCCTCTTGGTACGCTGGCTCGCCCGTAGGATTCCCTTCGGAGGGTTCCTTTTCTTGCCAGGAAACGGAACCACCGCCTGCAGCCGGGGTTGAAATGCTTGGGTAGGGTAATGACGTGCCAACTTGGAATTAACGCTTGTGTTCCAGCCGTGAGGAGAAAATCATGAAGTCATCGGTACGATTCAGATTCTTGATTACGCTAGCAATTCTGGCCATCAGCGGATTGGCTCTCGCCCAGGGTCCAGCGGCCGATCCCCCGGGCCGGGTCGCACATCTCGGGTTACTTGAGGGGCAGGTTTCCATTCAGCCCGGCGGCGTGGATGATTGGGTGGCGGCCAGCCAGAATCGTCCCCTGACGACAGCAGACCGGGTTTGGACGGATCTCGATTCGCGGGCGGAGTTATCGATCGCCTCGGCGGCGCTGCGGCTGGCAAGCGAGACCAGTCTCACGATCACGAATCTGGATGACAACACCCTCCAGGTTGAACTGGACCAAGGCACGCTGAGCCTGTCGGTGCGGCATCTGAATGAGGAAGAAATCGTCGAGGTTGACACACCCAATCTTGCCTTCACGGTGAACACGCCGGGCGAGTATCGCTTTGACGTGCGGCCGGATCAAGACCAGACATGGGTCACGGTGCGCCGTGGCGACGGACTCGCCAGCGGAGAGGCCGGCGACGTGGAAGTGCAGGGCGGCCAGCGCTTCATCTTCAGCCAGGGACAATCACTTTCCTACACGGTCTCGGGGATTCCGGATCGCGACGGGTTTGACGACTGGAGCGCGCTGCACGAGCAGCTGGAGACTTCCTCGCCCTCGGCCCGCTATGTGGCACCCGGGACGATCGGTATCGAAGCCCTGGACGGCAACGGCAACTGGGAACCATCGCCGGTCTATGGCGCGGTCTGGTATCCAAACGTGTACCCCGGCTGGGCTCCCTACCGCGAGGGGCACTGGGCCTGGGTGGAGCCATGGGGATGGACCTGGGTGGATGACGCGCCCTGGGGATTTGCCCCGTTCCATTATGGCCGGTGGGTCAATGCGGGTGGCCGCTGGGGATGGGTTCCGGGACCGGTGCAGTCTCGACCGGTGTACGCGCCGGCGCTGGTTGCCTGGGTAGGCGGACCGGGTTTCGGCGCCTCGTTTGGCATCGCCGGAGGCGGTGGCGTGGGCTGGGTCGCGCTGGGATGGCACGATCCGTTTATTCCCACCTATTCCGTGAGCGCGGAGTACGCGCGGGACGTGAACCTATCGAGCTCGCGGGTGGTCAACGTCACGGTCATCAATAACTACTATGCCACCACCAACGTCAATGTCCGGAACACCGCAATCACCAACATTCAATATGAGAATGTGAAGGTGAGCGGCGCGCTGATGGTGGTTCCGAACGACGGATTTGCCTCCGGGCGGCCGGTGGGAAAGATGGCAGTCACGGTGCCGGCAAGCGCGGTGGGACGGGTGAGCTTCATTGCCAACGCCAACGTGTTTCCAACCAAGGCGGCCGTCCTCGGCGGGCACACTCCGGCTACGGCTCCGGCGCGGCTGGTAGTGCCGCGGCAAGTGGCTTCCAAGGTAGCTCCGCCAGCGCGTCCTGTCAGTTTTGAGCAGCAACGTCCGCTGCTGGAGAAGTCCAATGGCGTGCCCCTGAGCCCCGAGGCGCGGAACACCCTGCGGAAGTCCGCCCCGGCCTCTGCACCTGCCGGTGGCAAACCGGCGGGAAAGCCGCCCGTTGCGATGCAGCCAGGTGGAAACCCGTCTGGCCGTCCGCCAGCGATGAACATGCCCGGACGCCCTGCGCCTGCTCCTGCGGCGAACAAGGAAGCGCTCCCGGCCCCTGCCCCGGCTGGTGGCAAACCGGCGGGAAAGCCGCCCGTTGCGATGCAGCCAGGTGGAAACCCATCTGGCCGTCCGCCGGCGATGAACATGCCCGGACGCCCTGCAGCGGCGCCTGCTCCGGCGGGGAACAAAGAAGCGCCTCCGGCTCCTGCACCTGGTGGTGGTCAACCGGCGGGAAAGCCGCCCGTAACGATGCAGCCAGGCGGAAACCCGTCTGGCCGTCCGCCAGCGATGAACATGCCCGGACGCCCTGCTCCCGCGCCTGCGGTGAACAAGGAAGCGCCTCCGGCTCCTGCACCTGCTGGTGGCCAACCGGCGGGAAAGCCGCCCGTTGTGATGCAGCCAGGTGGAAACCCGTCTGGCCGTCCGCCAGCGATGAACATGCCCGGACGCCCTGCTCCCGCGCCTGCGGCGAACAAGGATGCAGCTCCAACAGCGGCACACCCGGCAGCGGCTCCTGCGCCTGCGGCGAACAAGGAAGCAGCTCCGGCGCAGCAAAAGAAAACTCCTCCTCCGGCGAAAGACAACAAAGAGAAAGAGAAGGAAAACGATCCAAAGGGACACTAACGCGCTTGAGAGGGAAATGCGGGCCTGGAAACGGGCCCGCATTTTTTGCGTGCTGCGCGGCAGAACGTTAATCCAACCTCTTGGTTTTCGGCCAGGCCTGGGTGGCGTCCATGCGCAGGCCCTGGCAGTAATAGATCGGGAAATTATCATCGGAACGCGCCAGGGGGTGGTCGGCATAGCCAACGATGCGGACGGAGTCACACTCGCGCCGGAGCATCAGGTCATCGTGCGAACCGACGTTGATGACGTCGATATGGTGGTAGCCGTGCGCGCCCCAGTAGAAGTAACTCTGGTGGCCGCTGATGGCCTTGGGCAGACCATAGCGCGGGCCGAAGAAATCGATGGCCGCGGCGACGCCATAGTTATCGCCATAAATGGCGGTGCGCTGGCGCTGCTCCGGGGTGAGCGTGTTGTAAAAGGCGGCGACCTTTTCTACCATCTCCGGCCAGCCGAACATGTCGGCGTAAATCTGCGGCAGCGCGCTTGGCCGGTAATGCTCAAACTCCGGCAGCTTGAGTCCGGTCACTTTGATGTACTGCTCAAAGTGGGGTACGTCGAGCACTGGGAGCAGCAACGGAAGCATGAGAAGAAACATCAGGGAGGCGAGGATTCCGGCAGCGGCGGGGAGCCAGCGCAGATGCGGGCGGCCGCTCCACTGGGTCAGGGCGACGGCTCCGGCGGCAAAGACCATGGGATAAGCCGGAGCCAGGTAATAATTCTTCGCCTTCATCGCCATCATGATCAGGTAAAAGAGGGTGAACGCGATTCCGAGAGCGCGATAACGGCGGGCGCCGAGGAGCCAGACCAATCCCGCGATCACAACCAGCATCGAGACTGGATTGACGACCTGCAATTGATCCAGGAAGAATCCCAGCGGAGGGCGCGCAACATCGCGGCCACTCTGGCGGATGTTGTGCATCAGCTCAAGGAACGGGAAGTGGCGCCGCCACTGCCAGAGGAAATTAGGCAGCGCGATGGCTACGGCGAGCAGGACTCCGCTCCAGAACCAAAGGCTGGTGAACCATCTCCGCCAGGGGGTGGCGGCCATTGCGGCAAGCAATGCGGCGAGGAAGAACAGGACTCCATACTTATTGAGAATGGTGATTCCCGCGATGGCTCCAAAGACGAGCCAAAGTTGCGGATTGCCGGTGTTCTCCAGACGCGCCAGGAGCAGGGCGAGTGCGGTCCAGAGCGCGAGGTCGAAGACGTTCATGGTAAACAGGTGAGCCGAGGCTGCTGCGATCGGCATGACCGCCCCAATCACGGCGGCAAGAATCTCCGCGCGGCGGGAGCCGCCGAGCTCGCGGGCGAGGCGCGCGCTGAGCCACACGGCGACGGCAGCAGCCAGAGCGGGAAGCAGGCGCAGGGCGTAGAGCGAGGTTCCAATGGTGTGCTGCAGCAGCCAGGCGATCCAGGCGATAAGCGGAGGTTGATCGACGTAGCCCCAGGCGGGATGCTCTCCGCAGGCCAGGTAGTAGAGTTCGTCGCGGAAGTAGCCATAGCGCGGGGCCACCGCCATCAGCAGCGCGAACAGCGCCGCGGCCGTGAGCCATACCGCGGGCGGGGTTAGACGCGCCGGCGCGGCCTCCGGGATTTCCGGGTTCGCGGGCGCGGCAGAGTTGGTCATGGGGAATCCTCTGAGGTGTAGGATGCTCGCCAAAGCAGGATACGACCAGAGAACGAAATCAGTTCCCAGCCCCGGCGGCACAGGAATGGCGGCGCTATGGGTGCGCGGTGCCGCACTCCTCGAACGTCATATTCTGGGCGCTGCTGCCGGTGCGCCGCTTCCAGCCGTAGAACAGCTCGGCGTAGGAGGCGGTGATGTAGTCGCTTTCGCTGAGGCCGAGGACGCGGGCGATGCCGTCAATCCAGCCGGGCTCGCCTTCGATCTCCCCCAGGTCGCCGATGGGGGTGCGATCGATCACAACCTCGCCCGTGCCGTCGCTCCACTCGGCGCGGTACTTCTCATAGCGGAAGGCAGGTTGATAGCCAAGGGCGGAGAGAATGGCGTGCATCTGCTCGCCGTCGCCCACCGTGGTCTCGTGCTCGATGCGGGATTTGTACCGTGCCGTCTCGCCGCGAGACTTATGGGTAAGCAGCCAATTACCGCCGTATTGGCGGAGGCGGAGGATCTCCCCGGCGCGGCGGAGATCGCCCGACGCCGAGTCATAGAGAGTGTTGGCCTCAAAGATCGAGGGAGTTTCTTCGTGGAAGCCGGCGCTCAGCAGGCGCCGGATAAGCGCTTTGACATCGCCAACGAGAAATTTGATTTCGATTTCGTTGCTACCGTGTGTGGTCATAAGCGGGAGACTTTCCATGCCAGGGGATTTCCAGGCGGGAGCGGCTAACCACGGTGAGCCACCACGATCCGGTCGGCGGTGACGGCAAAGAGAATGAGCATGGAGATAAAGCCGTTGGTGGTGAAGAAGGCGGCATTGAGCTTGCTGAGGTCATCGGCTTTCACCAGGGAGTGCTCGTAGAGCAGGGCAAGGCCGGTGAGGACTACGCCGGCAATGGCCAGACGGCCAAGGCCGAAGCTGAACAGCATCCAGGCGAAAAAGGCAAAGGCGATGAGGTGAAAGAGCCGGGCCAGGCGCAGCGCGCCGGCGATTCCGAAAAAACGGGGGACGGAATGGAGACCGCTGGCGAGGTCGTAACGGTAGTCCTGGCAGCTATAGAGAATGTCAAAGCCTCCGCCCCAGAACATGACGGCGGCGGCGACGATGAGCACGCGTGCATCCAGGGTTCCGCGAACCGCGACCCAGGCGGCGGCCGGGGCAATGCCCATGGCGAAACCGAGAAACAGGTGCGCCCAGCGGGTGAACCGCTTGGTGTAGGAGTAAGCGCAGACAATGAACAGGGCGAGGGGCGAGAGATAAAAGGCGAGCGGATTCAGCATCCAGGCGGCAAAGATGAGCAGCGCCGAGGCTGCCAGGGTGAAGCCGAGGACGAAGCCGCGGGTGAGCAGTCCGGCGGGCAGGGCGCGGATGGCTGTGCGCGGATTCAGCGCGTCGATGTCGGCATCGGCAAGGCGGTTGAATGCCATGGCGGCAGAGCGCGCGGCGACCATGGCCACGCAAATCCAGCCGAGGGTGCGCAAGGGTGGGATTCCGTTGGCGGCAATCACGGCGCCGGTGAGTCCAAAGGGAAGCGTGAGGAAGGAATGCTCCCACTTGATCATATCGAGAGTCACGCGAACGTTATGAAGCGTGTTGCGCAGCATCGTGGAAATCCCAGGCACCGGGTTATTGTAGCCGCTGGCCGCAAGGTTCTGCACCTTGCGGCACCGGGCGTCATCTTAATAATGAGGTGATTTTGCATGAGAAAGAGACAACTCGGTCATTCTGGAATTGAAGTGCCTACGCTTTGTTTTGGGGGCAATGTGTTTGGCTGGACGGCGGACGAGAAGCGTTCCTTTGAGCTGCTGGACGCACTGCTGGAGAGCGGTCTGAACTTTGTGGATACTGCCGACTCGTACTCGCACTGGGCTCCGGGCAATCACGGCGGAGAATCCGAGACCGTCATCGGCAAGTGGTTCAAGGCGCGCGGGAATCGCAGCCAGGTGATCCTGGCGACCAAGGTTTCATCGCCGATGGGCGAGGGGAAGAAAGGATTGTCGCGGCGCTACATCAAGGAGGCGGTGGAAGATTCCTTGCGCCGGTTGCAGACCGACTACATCGACTTGTACCAGTCGCATCACGACGACGAGAGCGTACCCCAGGCCGAAACAATGGGGATTTACGCGGAACTTATCGCAGCCGGCAAGGTGCGCACCATTGGAGCTTCCAACTTTACCGCGGAGCGCCTGCAATCGGCGCTGGAAGTGAGCCGCAAGGAGAACCTGCCGAGCTATCAGACATTGCAACCGGAGTACAACCTTTACGACCGCGCCGGATATGAGCGGACGCTGGAGGCGGTTTGCGTGACTCATGGTCTGAGCGTGATCCCGTACTTTTCACTGGCCAGCGGCTTTCTGAGCGGGAAATATCACTCGGCGGAAGAGGCGGCCAGCCGTCCCCGGGCTGGGATGCTGAAAAAATATTTCAATGAACGCGGCATGCGGGTCCTGGAGTCCCTGGAGGAAGTGGCGCGCGAGCTGAAGGCGAAACCGGCGCAGGTGGCACTGGCGTGGCTGATGGCCCGGCCCAGCATCACGGCTCCGATTGCCAGCGCGACCACGGTGGAGCAGTTGCACGAACTGGTCGAGTCCACGCGCCTGGATCTGCCTTCGGCGGCGGTTGAAAAACTGAACCAGGCCAGTGCGGAGACGGTTGCCGCGTAAAAGCAAGCCCTCAAAGTTTTGAGAATTGAGGCAATCGCGCGGGCAACGGGCTGGGTAGCCTCGCACCTTCTGGCGGCAGAGTGCGCAGCACGAAGGTGGGGCGCCCGGCGCAGCCGCGCGGCAGCCAGGCGGGTTGCGATATGATACGAACATGGCGGAAGTGAAGTATCCCATTGCGGCGCCGCGCCACCCCTTCTTCACGGAAGACGCGAGGCTCAAGCGAATCCACGACAAAGTGATTGCCAGCCAGCGCCTGGATGAGAGCGACGCCCTGGCGCTCTATCGCACCCCGGACGTGCTGGCCGTGGGCTGGCTGGCCAACCTCGTCCGCGAGCGCATGCATGGCAATGTGGCCTACTTCAATGTGAACCGGCACATTAACCACACCAATGTTTGCGTGGCCGCTTGCCGCCTGTGTGCATTCGGGCGCAAGAAGGGAAGCGAAGGCGCCTACACCATGGCGCTGGAGGAAGTCTTCGAACTGGCGGCGTCGGGCTACACCGAGGCGGTGACCGAGTTTCACATCGTGGGCGGGCTGCACCCGGATCTTCCGCTGCAGTACTTCACGGACATGCTGCGGGGATTGAAGCAACGGTTCCCCCAGGTGCATTTGAAGGGCTTCACCATGGTGGAGATCGCCTTCTTCGCCAAGCTCAACAAAATGACTACGCGCGAGGTGCTGCTGCAGCTGAAAGAGGCCGGCCTGGATTCCATGCCGGGCGGCGGCGCGGAGATTTTTTCCGAGCGGGTGCGGGCCATCATCTGCGATCACAAGATCGACGGCAACGAGTGGCTGCAAGTTGCGCGCGAGGCGCATCTGCTGGGGATTCGTTCGAATGCGACCATGCTGTACGGCCACATTGAAGGCGACGAAGACCGGGTCGATCATCTGCTGAAGTTGCGCGCCCTGCAGGACGAAACCAAGGGCTTTCAGACGTTCATCGGACTCTCCTTCCACCCGGATCACACCGTGTTGCAGCACCTCCCGTGGACGACCGGAATGCTGGACCTGAAGCAGATTGCGGTGGCGCGGCTGGTGCTGGACAATTTCCCCCACATCAAGGCCTACTGGCAGATGCTGACGCCGAAGATTGCGCAGATTGCATTGCGCTTCGGCGCCGACGACATCGACGGGACGGTGGTGGAAGAGAAGATTTACCACGACGCCGGGGCGACGACTCCGCAGGGATTGACCCGCCAGGAGTTGATCCGGCTGATCGAGGCGGCGGGCCGGGTTCCGGTGGAGCGTGACACGCTTTACCGGCCGGTGACGCGTACCCAGACATCGGTGACCTTGGCCGTCTAGCGGATCAGCCATGGCGGTAATTTTCGCCATCGCTCCAGGAACGGCGATTTCCGCCCGGAAAAAGTGAATTCTGCGGCTGGAACCGTTTCCCCCGGTGGTGCGTTCGCATTCCATCGGGCCGCGCGCCACGTTTTTTGCTTGCCTCTTTTTCTGGGAGTGATAAATTCCAACAGTTCAGGACCGTACCTGCAAAAGGCATCGATCTTCACGAGGCTCGCAGATGAACGTCCATTTTACTTACAAGCTGGATCGGTCTCCCCAAGATGAGCAGTACCTCCAGACACAAATTGAAAAACTAGGCCCGCGGTTGCAGATCTTCAACCCGGACATGGTTTCCTTGCGCGGATTGATCGAGGATGCGCCGAGGTCGGGCTTCACGATGGCGCTGAACCTGCGCTTGCCCGCGGGACAGATGGCTGCGCGTGCCAGCGCGGATACGCTGCACGCAGCCATCCGGATTGCCTTTGACGATTTGACCGAGCAGTTGCGCAAACACAAGGAGCACCTGCGCAGCCAGTATCGCTACCCCAGGGTGCGGGGCGTGGAACGGCAGCGCATCGAGCCCCAGGTTGCGTTTGAAGACACGATGGCGGCGGTGAAGCCGGAGAAGGTTTCCAGCACGGACGTGACCGGATTTGTGAATGCGAATCTGGACCGGCTGCGCCGCTACGTGGAGCGCGAATTGCGCTTCCGGCGCGACAGCGGTCAGCGGCGGCTGGAAGAAGTCAGCATCGAAGAGGTGATCGACGAAGCCGTTGCCAATGCCTTGGACGAGCGTGGCCCACGCCCGGAGAAGATTGCCCTGGAGCCGTGGCTCTACCGGTTGTCGCGCTCGGCCATGGACAGGCTGGCCAATCAAATGGTTTCAGGGGTGCGCCCCGTTCGGGGAAATCACGCGGAGATGCATCCATCACTGGACGCCGACGACGAGGAGATGCTGCAGTTCCATCATCCCGACGAGAGCGCGGCCAACGAAAACGTGATCGTGGACCGCCATGGCAGCACGCCGGAAGATGATGTTTTGCGCGAAGAGCTGATGGCGATGGTGGAGCGCGCCCTGCGCGGGACAACGCCGCAGCAGCGGGAGGCATTTCTGCTGTTCACCCTGGAAGGCTTCCGCCAGACTGAGATTGCCGCCATCACCGAGCGCACGCCAGAGCAGGTGCATGCCGACATCAGCATTGCGCGCGAGCATCTCAGGCGTGCCCTGATGACGGCCGAGAAGCGCCGGACGAAGCTTGTACCCGAGCGCGAATCCTCCCATTCACGCAGCGCCTGAGCAGGAAACTCCCGCACCCATCGCCGCGGTTGCGCCTTGCACCCGCGGCGATCTTTCTTGCGGCCCGTGGCATGCCGGGAGAGCCCGGAGCCGGGGCGGTCAGAGAAGGCGGGATATGAGTTGGCGGGCGCGCGGGCCGAGCCGCTCGCGCAAGTGCTCCACGGCTTTGGCGTGAATCTGCGAAACTCGCGACTCGGTTTTACCGATCGCCCTGGCAATTCGTGCCATGGTCCAGTCCTTGAAGTAATAAAGAGTCAGGACGTTGGCCTCATCGTGGGGAAGCCGAGCGATGAACTCGCGCAACTGGCGGCGCGATTCCTTCTGATGGCAGATGGCGTCGGGGCGCTTTTCCGGGTCATCCGGGAGGCTATCCTGCACAGAGCGGTAATTGCTGTCCTCCTGCGGTTCGTAATCGACCTCCTGGCGGTCCTGCACTGCCTGGGCGAACTCGAAGAAGGTGTTCAGATCCATGCCCATGGAATCGGCCACTTCATCGCTGTCAGGCTTGCGTCCGAGCTTCGCTTCGAGGCTGCGGGTGGCTTGGTCAAGTTTCTGCTGGCGGGTGCGAAAATACCGCGAGGCCCAGTCCAATTCGCGCAGACTGTCGAAGATGGCGCCGGTGATACGGATGCGGGCGTACTGCCGGAAAGGCAGATTGCGGTAAGGGCCAAAACGCCTGGCGGCGTCGATGAGGCCAATGGAACCAGCCTGGATCAGATCATCAAGCTGCACCGAAGCGGGCAGGCGGCGGAGGATGGAGCGCGCGACTTGCTTGACGTCGTCCAGGTGGCTGAGAACCAGTTGCTCCTGCTCCTCTTGCCCCACGCCGGGAGCATCTGGCGGAGCCGGAAACGGAAACGGAGGCGGGCCGGAAGAAAGTTGAGTGCTCGTCACAGGCCAGCCTCTCCGCCACGCTGGTCACAGCTCCGGTGCCGCGGGACTTGGCCGAGTTGAGCTCGCATGGTGGCTCCTGGCGAGGGTCCGGATCAACCTGAGCTGGACGCCTGCTCTAGGAGGTTCATCGGCATGCGCCGGGCACAGCTTGAGTCAATCACGGATGGCCAGGGATGCGGTTTTGCAGGCACGGAGAAGTGGGCGAAGCGGATGGAAGCCGGCGGCGTTGCGGCCGGCAGGATGGGAGGACCGCGCAAGTCCTCCCGGTAGGATCGAAATTCAGCCCTGACTAACCCTGAAACTAGTAGATTGCCTCCAATCCATTACTGTCCTTGGTCAGTTGGATTGTGGCCTGCGCCGGTGCGGCGTGGTAGTAGTTGGCCCCATGCTGATCGATCAGCATACTGCGTTCATAGGAGGGTAGGGATTGGACCAGATGACCGGCGATATCGAACAATTCGCCTGCCTTCGTCGGCTGCCACGCCCAGGTGTACTGGACCTGGAATTTGTGATGGCCCAGCTTGGTGACCTTTTCCACGGAGACCAGTTTACGGGAGGCCAATTGCAACGTGTAACCGGTGGTGCCGTCCTTTTCGGGTATGCCTTTTCCGTCGGAGAGCGAGGCCAGGAATTGCTTGCCAGTGGGAGTCAGATTGACTTGGGCGGCATATCCCTTGCCCTTGCCGATTTTGAGGAATCCGGCTTTCTCTAACAACTTGTACTGGGCATCGCTGGGCTTATCCTCCGCGCTGTAGCTGACGTTGCCGACATGGAACGTAATGCTGACCGGCCCAGTCGAATTCAGCTTGGATTCAATGGCCGCAGTAGCCTGTTCGGGTTTGAGCGATTCCTTGCTCTGGTAGACGACTACGCCAATGCCGCCAACAAAAAGCGCGACCAGCAACAGAATAATCAGAACCGGGCCAAACGCGTTTCCTTCCTTCTTTTCCAGTTCAATTTCTTCTTCAAACATATCAGTACCCTCCGAAGTGGGAGCGCCTATCAATGCGATTCCAGCAGAAAATGGACTTCTGCCGACGACATCATATGCCCGTTTCCGCCGGCGGTTGAGAAAAATCATCAGGGTCACCAAACCTTGGTTTCGGTTCAGAAGCGGGAATGGGCCGGTTCCGCAAGCAACGCGGGATGAACAGCGTCGCAACGAGGGCGGATGGGCGGGGGATTGGAAGCGGTCTTGAGTGGGAGATTCGGGCCGGCTGGCATTCCCTCTTGCCCGGGCACGCTATAGTATAGGGAGTCGAGTCCGCAACAGAGAGGAACCGCAGAGTGAATCCTTCCGATCAACGCGAACAAGTGGGGCAGGAAGTCCTGGAAACCCGGGAGTGGCTGGATTCCTTGGATTATGTTCTGGAGAATGGTGGAGCAGAACGGGCAGGCCGGTTGCTGCAGCAACTCGAACTGCACACCGCACGATCCGGTTATAGCCTCCCGTTTTCCGCCACCACTCCCTACCAGAATTCCATTCCTTCCGTAAGTCAGCCGCCGTTTCCTGGCAGCCAGGAGCTGGAACGCAGGATTAAAAGCCTTGTCCGCTGGAACGCGCTGGCGATGGTCATGAGGGCCAACAAGCGCCAGGAGGGCATTGGCGGGCATATCTCCACCTACGCGTCGGCAGCCACGCTATACGAGGTTGCATTCAACCATTTCTTCCGGGCGCAGACTCCGGACGGGGACCGCGACCTGGTGTTCTTCCAGGGACACGCGGCGCCGGGGATCTATGCGCGCGCATTTCTGGAAGGGCGGATCACGGAGAAGCAGTTGGAGAACTTCCGCCGCGAACTGGCCGACGGTGGTGGTCTGAGTTCCTATCCGCACCCGTGGTTGATGCCAGATTTCTGGGAGTTTCCGACGGTTTCGATGGGACTGGGGCCAATCCAGGCGATCTACCAGGCGCGCTTCAACCGCTATCTGGAGAATCGCGGACTCAAGCAGTGCAACCAAGGAAAGGTCTGGGCCTTTCTGGGCGATGGCGAGACGGACGAACCGGAGTCGCTCGGCGCCATCACCCTGGCCTCCCGGGAAAAGCTCGACAACCTGATCTTCGTCATCAACTGCAACCTGCAGAGGTTGGATGGTCCGGTGCGCGGAAACGGAAAAATCATCCAGGAGCTGGAAGCCAGTTTCCGCGGAGCCGGCTGGAACGTGATCAAGGTGATCTGGGGAACGGACTGGGACCAGTTGATTCAGCACGACCGCGACGGTTTGCTGGTCAAGCGCATGGGCGAGTTGTGCGACGGGCAGTACCAGAAGATGTTCGTCGAGAGCGGGTCCTATTTCCGCAAGCACTTCTTTGGCACCGATCCGCGGCTGCTCAAGATGGTGGAACACTTGAGCGACGAGCAGATCGAGAGAATGCGTCTGGGCGGGCACGATCCCATCAAGGTTTATACCGCCTACAAGGCCGCGGTGGAGCACACCGGGTCGCCCACGGTGATCCTGGCCAAGACCATCAAAGGCTATGGACTCGGCGAGAGCGGCGAAGGCAGGAACATCACCCACCAGCAGAAGAAAATCAACGACGAGGAGCTGATGATCTTCCGCTCCCGCTTCGGCATTCCGATTGCCGACGAAAAGCTGCACGATGCACCCTTCTACCGTCCGTCCGACGATAGCGCCGAGATCCAGTACATGCGCGAGCGCCGCAAACAACTGGGCGGCTATCTGCCGGTCCGCAAGATGCGCGCGCCCAGGCTGGAGCCGGTGAGCGAAGAGTTGTTCAAGGAGTTCTATACCGGCGCGGTGGAGCGCAAGGTTTCAACCACGATGGTGCTGGTGCGGCTGATCGCCAAACTGCTGCGCGATCCGAAGATCGGAAAACTGATCGTTCCCATCATTCCCGACGAGGCGCGCACCTTCGGCATGGAAGCGTTGTTCCGCCAGGTGGGCATTTACTCCAGCGTGGGACAGAATTATGAGCCGGTCGATATGGACACCTTGCTCTACTACAAGGAGGCCAAGGACGGGCAGATTCTGGAAGAGGGCATCACCGAGGCCGGTGGACTCTCCGAGTTCATCGCCGCCGGCACCTCGCCGGCGAACCACGGCATCAACACCATTCCATTTTTCGTGTATTACTCGATGTTCGGCCTGCAGCGCGTGGGCGACCTGGCGTGGGCCGCGGGCGACCAGCGCGCCAAGGGATTTCTGTGCGGAGGTACCGCCGGGCGCACGACCTTGGCAGGAGAGGGATTGCAGCACCAGGATGGCCACAGCCACCTGCTGGCCTATCCCATTCCCAACCTGTTGGCCTACGATCCGGCCTTTGCCTTTGAGATTGCCATCATCGTGCAGGAAGGCATTCGCCGCATGTTCGTGGAGCAGGAAGACATCTTCTACTACATCACGGTGATGAATGAACCGTGGGCGCAGCCGACGATGCCGGACGGGGTTCGCGAAGGTATTTTGAAGGGCATGTACCGCTTCCGCCGCTCGGAGAAAAAAGAATTCAAGCACAAGGCGCAGTTGTTCGGCTCGGGTGCAATCCTGCTGGAAGTGTTGAAGGCCGCCGAGATTCTGGAGGAAAAATACAAGGTCGCGGCCGACGTGTGGAGCATTACCAGCTACAAGGAGCTTTACAAGGACGGCAATGCCTGCGAGCGCTGGAACATCCTTCATCCGGGCGTGAAGCAGCGGGAATCGTGGGTGGCTTCGCAACTGAAGAGCACGGAGGGCGTTCTGGTGGCTGCTTCCGATTACGTCAAGGCGCTGCCGGAATCGATCTCGCCGTGGATGCCCCGTCCGTTGATCGCGCTGGGGACCGATGGCTACGGCCGCTCGGAGAGCCGCGCTTCGCTGCGTGAGTTCTTCGAGGTCGATGCCAAGCACATTGTGCTGGCTACCCTGACCGGGCTGCTGCGCGATGGCAAAATCAAAGCCGCCGAGGTGAAAAAGGCAATTGCCGATCTCGGAATCAATACCGAGAAAGCGGATCCATTCTCCACCTAAGCGCTCGGCGCAGTTAGTTCAGGCGCGCGGCCCCAGGGACCGCACCATTGAAAGGAAACGCTGTGGCAACAGAATTCAGACTCCCGGAGCTTGGCGAAAACATCGAGGCCGGCGACATCGTTCGAATCGCGGTCACCGCTGGCGAAACGATCAGGGAAGGCCAGGCCGTGGTCGAACTGGAAACCGACAAGGCTGTCATCGAAGTCCCTTCCACGGTCAACGGCGTGATTGAAGAAATCGTTGTGGCTCCTTCGGCGACCGTGAAGGTCGGCGATGTGCTGTTCACCTACACGGTGGCAGATCCCAGTGAGTCTGCTACCGTAGCGGCGCCTGCGGAACCGGAAAAGTCCGCGGCGGTTGTGCGGGATGAGACACCGGAGCCTCGCGCCGCCGCCGTGAACGCGTCGTCCGCCGAGATGAGACTGCCGGAGCTGGGCGAAAATATCGAATTCGGAGACGTGGTTCGGGTTGCGGTGCGCCCGGGCGAGGCCGTGAGCGAAGGCCAGACGGTGGTCGAACTGGAGACCGACAAAGCGGTCGTGGAAGTTCCAGCCACGGTGAGCGGAACGGTCAGCGAAGTCAATGTGCAGGTGGGGCAGAAGCTGAAAGTGGGCGACCTTTTGTTGACGATCGCCGCGACCGCCAAGCCTGCCGCGCCGGCCCCGGCGGAAGCGTCCACCGGGGAGGGCGGCAGCGAACCGGCGCCTGCCCCCGAGGCTTCCTCCGACCAAAGCTACATGGCGATGACGCGGCAGAGTTTTCGCTCGGCGCGCACCGTGGAAGGCAAGAGCGAGGAGCAGGCGTTTCCGCCGGATGCTCCACCCGAGATTGAGGCGGCACATCATCCGGCGGGCCTTATCAAGCACGCCGGACCGGAACACCGGACGGTTCCGGCGGCGCCGAGTGTGCGCAAACTGGCGCGCGAAATCGGAGTGGATATTTACCTGGTGAAGGGCAGCGGACCGGGCGGACGCATCAGCGAGGCCGATGTGAAGGCCTTCGCCAAAGGCGTCTTCACCCGCATGGCCGATCCGGCATCCTCGGTGCAGGTCGCCGCCGCGGCGGGAACCGTGCAGGTCAAGCTGCCGGACTTCAGCCGCTTTGGCAAGATTGAGAAGGTTTCTCTGCGCGGGGTGCGGCGCAAAACCGCCGAGCATCTGGCGCTGGCCTGGAACATCATTCCCCATGTCACGCAATTCGACAAGGCCGATGTAACCGAGCTGGAAGACTTGCGCAAGCGCTTTGCGCCCAAGGCGGAAAAGGCCGGCGGCAAGATGACCATGACGGCCATCGCGCTCAAGGTTGTGGCGTCAGCATTGAAGGCGTTTCCGCAGTTTAACGCCTCCATCGACATGTCCAGCGAGGAGATCATCTACAAGCGCTACATCAACATTGGAGTTGCGGTGGATACCGAGCGCGGGCTGCTGGTGCCGGTGATTCGCGACGTGGACAAAAAGAACATCATCGAGTTAGCGGTGGAGTTGTCGGCAATCTCCGCGAAAGCTCGCAACAAGAAACTGACGGCAGAGGACATGGAGGGTGGCTCGTTCACAATCACCAACCTGGGCGGAGTGGGCGGCACGGCGTTTACTCCCATTGTCAATCACCCGGAGGTCGCAATTCTCGGTATGTCGCGCTCCCGCGTGGAGCCGGTGTGGATGAACGGCAAGTTTGAACCGCGCACCGTCATGCCGCTCTCCGTGTCGTACGACCATCGCATCATCGACGGAGCCGATGCGGCGCGCTTTACGCGCTGGATCGTGGACGCGCTGGAGCAGCCATTCCTGCTTTCCGTGCAGGGCTAGATGGGATGGATTCATCTGCGGCGGGCGTTGTCACCCCGGATACTTTTCCGATGCGGTCGCCTGGAAGGTTCCCGGACGGTGAATCGCAATTGGGGCATCGCGTGGAATAGAAGCGGAGATTCGGAATTCAACCGGCTCGACCATTTCAAAGCAAAATCCGGAAGCGAGACATGTCGAACACGAACACAAAAGTTGCAGTGATTGGCGGCGGCCCTGGTGGCTACGCCGCCGCCTTCCTTGGCGCCGACTTCGGCTTTGACGTCACTCTCATCGATCTTGAAAAGAACCCCGGCGGAGTTTGTCTGTACCGCGGATGCATTCCGTCCAAGGCGCTGCTGCACGTGGCGGCGCTGATCACCGAGAGCCGGCATGCCGCCAACTGGGGCGTTGAATTCGGCGAACCGAAAATCGACGTGGCCAAGTTGCGCGCCTTCAAGGACGGTGTGGTGGCGAAGCTGACAGGCGGGTTGGGCATGATGTCCAAACAGCGCAAGGTTACCTACATTCAGGGCGAGGCGAGCTTTGTGAATTCCACCACCCTGAAGATCAAGCAGAGCGCGGGCGGCGAACAGACGCTGCAGTTCGACAAAATCATCATCGCCACCGGCTCGCTGCCGTTGCGCCCAGGACCGCTGGCCGCAACCGGCGCCAACATCCTGGATTCGACCGGCGCGCTGGAGCTGCGCGACGTTCCCAAGACCTTTCTAGTGATCGGCGGCGGCTATATCGGACTGGAGCTGGGGACCGTGTACGCCACTCTGGGATCGAAGGTGGACGTCGTGGAAATGACCCCCGGGCTGCTTCCCGGCGCCGACCGCGACTTGGTTCCACCCTTGCAGAAACGGCTGGAGAAACTTTTTGGCAAGATCATGCTGAACACGGCAGTGACCGCCCTGCAGGATGAGATCACAAGCGTGAAGGTCACTTTCAAGCTACCCGATGGAACCTTGCAGGAAACCCGCTACGACAAGGTGCTGGTCTCCGTGGGGCGGCGTCCCAACGCGAAGGTTCCGGGGCTGGAGAACACCGAGGTGAAGGTGAACGAGCGTGGCTTCATCGTGGTCAACAAGCAAATGCAGACCGGCGATCCGGCGGTCTACGCGGTCGGAGACGTGGCGGGCGATCCCATGCTGGCGCACAAGGCATCGCACCAGGGACGCACCGCAATCGAGCACATCCTGGGAGACAAGGTGGAGTTCGCGCCCTATGCGATTCCCGCCGTGGTCTTCACCGATCCCGAGATTGCCTGGGCCGGACTGACGCAGGCCGAGGCGGAAGCCAAGGGCATGGATGTTGAGGTCGTCCGATTCCCCTGGGCCGCCAGCGGACGCGCGGTCACCTTGGACCGCACCGAGGGGTTGACCAAATTGCTGATCGACCGCAAGAGCGAGCGCGTGCTGGGCGGAGCCATCGTCGGTCCGGGAGCCGGCGACATGATTGCCGAAATCGTGCTCGCCATTGAAATGGCAGCCACGGCGTACGACGTGGGACACACCATTCATCCCCATCCAACGCTTTCGGAGACGGTCATGGAGGCGTCGGAGATTTTTTACGGAACCTCGACCGACCTGTATCGTCCGAAGCGCAAGTAGCCAAGGCGGCGGTAACTCTGGAGCCCGGCGTCGATGCCGGGCTTTTTCGCACCCGGCGCAAACTCAGTGGGAGGCGTTGATCGCGCCGCTGCGCAGATACTCCAGGGCCTGCGCGACGGTCATGCGCGGCACCTGGCGGTAGTCCCAGGAATCTTCGGTTTCTTCGATATTCAGCGGCTTGACCAGGACCAGGCGGCCCGCGAAGGCCAACTGCATGCGGGTCACGCTCCAGTATTCACCCGCCACCTTGGACTGCGTGATCTCGATGTGGCCGCCGCGGTTGAGCCGGCCGAGAATGCCCCATGCGAAGGTGACATCCTTGAACAGGGTTCCCTCGATCCTGGCAACGCGCTTCTCCTGGCGGTCGATCAGGATCACCGCCTTCATTCCCTGCAATACCTGCGACTCGTAGTTGGGAGGAGAAAAAGCTGGGTTCGGGGAGCACTCCAGGCGCAGGTTCCGATCCTCCTGCGTGGCGGAAGCGTAGTCGCAGTGCAAGGCGTCGGGAAGGGCACGGATCAGGCGTTGGATGTGCTCCTGATCGTCTTGTTGTTTCCTGTTCTTTTCCCGCATCCGCGACGGTTCGAGAAGGCGATTGATGCGCTCGTCATCCTGCTGGCGCTCCAGGCTGGTCAGCGCCCGGTCGTTGATGGCGACGATCCGGCTGAGGATGCCCTGGGGCGTGTTCACCATCAGCTTGGTTACGGAGCCGCGCGGCTTTTGCACCCGGTCCATCCAGGCGTAGTAGTCGCTCTTTCCGGGTGGCTTTTCACTGGCGAGGACTTGACGGAGCAGATCGTTGGCCCGCAAAGTTGGCTGGCCGGGATCGCGACCGCTGCCCAGGATCGGGGAGACCAGGACAAAGATGAAGGCTACAATCAGTCTCGCGGCCCGCAACCTCAAACCGTCTTCTCTAACAGGAAAACTCATGTTTCTCGATTATCAGGGATGCCGGGCAAGCTCTCAAGGAGTGGGCCGGAAAACGCAAGATTTTGTCCTGCGCCTGGCGCAGTCCCTGCCGCGGTCAATGGCAGACTTGTAACCCTGGGAAGGTGCGGCCGGCGGCGTCCATCAGTGGCGTGGACGCGTCGCTGCTATGCCCACTGCGGAATACTCAATCCTCTTTTTGCACCTATTGCTCTTGCAGCAGGACTTTGTAACCGCGCTGGAATGATTTCAGATGACCTGCCATCGCCTCCCGCGCTCTCGCCGGACTGTGCTGCCGGAACGATTCCAGAATCTTCAAGTGCTGGGCCACGGCCTGCTCCATTCCTTCCTTTAGAAGCAGGCTCTTGCTGATCAGATCCATCATCTGCTCGCGCACGCCCTTCAGAATATTGTTGAGGACTTCGTTTTTCGCCGCGTTCCCTATAGAGAGGTGAAACGACAAGTCATGTTTCCTGAACTCGTCGGCGTCGTTGACCGACTCCGCCATCCGGTCGACCAGCCGTTCCATCCCCGCCAACTCCTCCGGCGTAATACGTTGCGCGCACAAGGCGGCAAGTTCGGCTTCGAGAATCAGGCGGGCCTCGACGAATTCGTACAGCGCCTTCGCGTTGGTTAGAAGTCCCCTGCTCAACCAGGCGCTGGTGAAATAAGCCGAAGGTTGATCGGCAACATAACTTCCGCCACCGGCTCGCACCCGGATCAATCCGATGAACGCCAGCGAGGTAAGCGCCTCGCGCAAACTGGAACGGCCGACGTTGAACGCCCGGCAGAGTTCGGCTTCCGAGGGCAGCTTTTCACCTGGCTGCCAGTCGCCCGCCGTGATCCGGGCAGCAAGACGCTTCGCCACTTGTTCGCTCAAAGTGGCGCGGGGTAGAGGAGCGATACCTTCGAATGACTTAGGTTGCATTGCCTTGGTAAATTCGAGTGTAGGCCCTAAAGCTACTGTGTCAATCATATTTTCATCTTGTCAGACAGGATGGCGTGTAGTAATGTTCATCCACATCGCATGGTTCACTCGTGTGCGCCGCCGTGACCGCTGCATTGGCGGAGCGGTGGAAAAGTGCTGGAAATGAGATGCCCGCTCGCGCCTGCCAGCGGAATTGGTCCCAGGTTCTTGCAGGGTTCGGACCTGGGTGGGCGCATTCATTGCGATGATGGAGTCCGTGGATCCATCTGCTGAACGGGTGCCTCACGATTCGATTGCCCCTGTCTCCCGTCCCGCCTGGAGACATCGGTGCAAGCCGCAAGTGGTTTCGGCTGACGCCCCGAGCTGTCCGCCGATACGAGGTCCGCATGAACGCAATACTAGAGTCTTCCCCAATCATTAGTTCCTTTCAGACGCATGCTGAAGCCGTCAGCGCGCAAGTGCTTAGGGCTGCAAGCAGGGAGTTGGCGCTGCAGTCGGTTGTCCAACTGCTGCACCAGGAAGGTGTGGAGGATAAGCCCGACTTCTATGCCGTATGGGCTCGCTGTCCGATGGTCGGCCCGGACGAAAGAAAGAAGCTGGAAAGCGCGGTTCCGGGTCTCAAGTTCGACGTAACCCGGGAGCTGGCGGCGGCGGCCAAAGTCGGCATCAGCCAGATGGACTGGGCGCTGGCCGACACCGGCACGCTGGTACAGAGCGCGGACGAGGTAGATAAACGCCTGGTATCCACTCTGCCGCTGCTGCACATCGCGCTGGTCTCCAGCGCCGCGATCCTGCCGAGCCTTGCTGCCGTCCTCACCCGTGTTGATCCCCGCAAATCGGCCTATCTTGCCTTCATCACCGGTCCCAGCCGCACGGCCGATATCGAACGCGTGCTCACCATCGGCGTACACGGTCCCGAGCGGCTCATCATCGTTTTAGTGGACAATCTGGAGGTAGCAGCGTGAAGCAGGAATTCAAGCAATCCATTCTCGATGCCCTCGCCAATCCCAATCTCGCCGGCGCGCTGGGCAGATTCTCCGTAGCCTATCGCGTCAGCCGCGCCAAGGCCTACGAAGGCATCGACTTCGAAGCGGTCCGCACCCAGATCGCCGATATCAAGTCGTCGGCCGCCTCGCACTTTGACGAACTCGCCGATACCTTTACCCGCGCCGCCGAAGCTCGCGGCACCAAGGTATTCCGTGCCAATAGTCCGCAGGCCGTCAAGGACTACATCCTCCGCCTGGCCCAGGAGCGTGGCGTCAAGAGCATCGTCAAGTCCAAGTCCATGGCCTCGGAGGAGATTCATCTCAACCAGTATCTGGAAAAGGCCGGCATCGCGGTGCGGGAAACCGATCTCGGCGAGTGGATCATTCAGCTTGCCCACCAGCGCCCCTCGCACATGGTGATGCCCGCCATCCACATGACCAAGGAGGAGGTTGCCGAAGTTTTCAGCGAGACGGTCGAGCCCGGACAGATGCCCGATATCCCCAAGCTGGTGAAGTTTGCCCGCGGCAAATTGCGCCCTATCTTTCTCGGCGCCGACATGGGCATCAGCGGCGCCAATATCGCGGTTGCAGAAACCGGCAGCCTCGTCATCATCACCAATGAAGGCAATGGGCGCCTGGTGACCACGTTGCCACGCATTCACGTTGCCATCGTCGGGCTGGAAAAACTCATCGAGCACTTTGCCGACATCGTGCCGATTCTCACCGCGCTGCCGCGTAGCGCCACCGCGCAACTGCTGACCAGTTATGTCTCCATCATCAGCGCGCCGGCCCCCAACACCGACGGCACGCCCAAGGAACTGCACATCATCCTGATGGACAACCGCCGCAATGAGATGGCGCACGATCCCCGCTTCAAGCAGGCGCTGCAGTGCATCCGTTGCGCATCCTGCCTCAACGTCTGCCCGGTGTTCCGCCTGGTCGGCGGACACGTCTTCGGCAAGGTCTACACCGGCGGCATCGGCACCATCCTCACCGCCTGGTTCGGCGCGCTGAAGGAATCCGACGAGATCCAGAGCCTCTGCATCCAGTGCGGCAACTGCAAGGAGGTTTGCCCCGGCAAGATCGATATTCCCGACCTCATCCTGGAACTGCGCCGCCGCTTGGCCGTGGAACAAGGGCAGCCCATGGTGCAGAAGGCAATCTTCTCGGTAGTCAACAACCGGCGCATGTTCCACGCCATGTTGCGCACCGCCTCGCTCGGACAAAAGCCTTTCGCCAGCCAGGGTTTCATCCGCCACCTGCCTTTGTTCCTCAGCAGCATGACGGATTTCCGCTCGCTGCCGGCCATCGCGGAAGAGCCATTCCGCGATCGCATCAAGAAGATCAAGCAGCCGAAGTGCGCGGAAAAGGCTGCGTTCTTCGGCGGCTGCCTGGTGGACTTCGCTTATCCCGAGATGGGCGAAGCCGTCGTCCAGGTGCTCAACAAGGCCGGGATCGAGGTAACGTTCCCGGAGGCCCAGACCTGCTGCGGCGCGCCCGCGCGCTACAGCGGAGCCTATGAAGTCGCGGCCCAGAATGGCGCCGATAATATTCACGCCCTGCTCTCGGAAGATGTGAACTATGTCGTCTCCGCCTGTCCAACCTGCACCGTGGCGCTCAAGCAGGACTTCATCGCCAATCTCGAAGCCGTGGGCCGCACCGATGAGTTGCCCGCCGCGCGCCGGCTGGCGGAAAAGGTCGTGGACTTCTCCACTCTTGTCAGCCAACTGGTAGAACAGGGCCGGCTCAAATTCAAAGAGGGCATCGATGGAGGCAAGTTCACCTACCACGACTCCTGCCATTTCAAGCGCACCCTGCATGCCGATCAGGCTCCACGCAAGCTGATGAAGCAGGCCGGATACGAACTGGTGGAGATGCAGGAGTCCGACATGTGTTGCGGCATGGGTGGCTCCTACACCCTCAAACTGCCGGAACTTTCCGCACCGATTCTGGAACGCAAACTGGTCAACATTGAGCAGGCCGGCGCGCCGCTGGTGCTCATCGACTGTCCAGGCTGCGTGATGCAGATCCGCGGCGGGCTCGACAAACGCGGCTCCAGCATCAAGGTGGAGCACACCGCCCAGCGCCTTGCCGAAAGCCTGCAATAACACCAGCCTCAGGGGAGTCCGGCGATCATTCCGGGCTCCCAACGGCTCTTGTGCACTCCGAGCCACGGACGGCAGGCGCGGAATTGGCTCAAGAGTCCGTGCCTTGTGCGGAGCGGTGAAGGCCTGCGGATTTTCCCCGGATCATTTTATGGATGCGCCGATACTCATCAACGTATATGCTCATCAGCAGCGGCGGTTGCCGGACAGGAGAAGACCGAAATGGCAGATCACAAGGTGAAACGCATGAATATCAACGTGGAAGTCAGCCTCCACGACGCCTTCAAGGCGGCGACCGCCGCCCAAGGCGACAACATGACCGACGTCCTCATCGAGTTTATCCAGAACTATGTTGGCAAGCATGGCCTGGCGCCCGGTAAGAAAACGCGCCACAAATAGATCGGGCCGCGCTTTATCTCCGCATACTGATCCCCGATCCCCACCCACTGGGGCGCAAATGGTTCACCCGCACGGCAGGCCATCTCCGAGGCATACGCGCGGTGCTTCTGCCCCGGCTCGATGCAGAAAACCCAGGCCGCCAGAATCGGCGGCCTGAAGTGCGTCTCCAGAACTTTAAGTTTTGAACTCCGGCTTAACGTGGCGCCATTCCAGACTGGTACGTGTTTTGTTTCCAGGTCGCAGTGGCCTGCCCCCCAATCGGTGCCGCTCGCCAACCACGCGTCTGCGTTGAACACGGCTCCTGCGAAGGGCTCGGCCGGTCCACGACCTGGTTCATCTCAGTGGATCACCGCGCTGCTTGTGATCGTGTTAATCAAGTACAGATAGGGGAATGCCCCATCATCTCCCACCTGCGTTTCCATGATCACCACGGTGTCGTCGGTTGGATTATTGTTCCACAAGGTGCTCCATATGCCTCGCCACCCGTAACTGCCCTTGCCTCCCAGCCAGAATCCGGAGCCGCCGGGTTCCTCGCTTGCCTGCACGTCCACTCCGTAACCCCAAAGATCTCCGGTAAGGCCCGAAATCTTGAATTTATCGGGGGTGGGCTGTGTCATCAACTCAACTGCCTTGCGGCTTACCACGCGCACTCCATCCAATTCCCCTTTGTTCAACAGCATCTGGGCAAAGCGGAAGTAATCATAAGCCGTGCTGTGCAGGCCGCCGCCCGCGGAGAGATACTCCTTATTCTTGCCGAACGAATAATCCTGGTCTTCGGGAAGCAGGCCCAGCTTCTTTTCCGTGAACACAGTATCCGCGGCGTTCTTGACCGTGGCTTCCGGAATTCTGGAGAACTCGCTCGGCGGCGGATACCACCAGCTCTCATCCATCTTCAGCGGCTGGAAGATCATTTTGGCAACGTACTGATCCAATGGCATTCCGGAGAACTGTTCCACCAGGTACCCGATGATGTCTTGCGAAGCGTGCGCATATTGCCAGCCCTCGCCAGGCTGATAGGCCAGCGGGCACTGCGCCATGGCCATCACATTTTCCTTCATGGTGTTTGTATAGTTGGCGTCGAACAGGTCCCGTGCACCCTTGGCGACATAGCACTCCGTCACATTGCTCGTCGCGGCATTCATGCCGTGATAAAACGTGCATGAGAAACCTGCCGAATAACTCAACAGGTCATGCATGGTGATTTCACGTTTGGCCGGCACCAGGGTGATGTTGCCTTTGCCATCGTCCTGCGCCACCTGCATGTTCTTGAATTCAGGAATGTACTTGGAGAGCGGATCGTCGAGTTTGAACGCTCCCTTGTCGTAGAACTGCATCAAGGCTACCGTGGTCACGGGCTTGGTCATGGAAGCTTGGCGGAAGATGGCATCCGTCTTCATCGGAGTGCCTTTCTTGGCCTGTCCGTATGCTTTGAGATGGCAGATTTTCCCATGGCGGGCGACCAGAATAACCGCGCCTTGGTAATACTTCGCCTTGATTCCATCCTGGGCAAACTCGTCGACCAACGATAAGGTTTTCGCCGACATGCCAACCTTTTCGGGTTTTACGACTTCGATCTGCCCCGCCCAGCACTGCATGGCTGTGAACAGAAGACTGATCATGGCAACCGCTGAAAGACGTACAACTTTCCTCATGGGTTCCTCCTCTGATTGTCCCAGGGCCGAGCCGTCACAACGGGTACAACCACGAGTCTCGACCGTTTTGCAGCGATCCATGGATCGCCAGTTTGTGTTATTCCGGTTCGTTTTCGGCCGCTTGAATTCACCAGCGCGGCCCTCTTTGCATGAGCCGGATTCCTTTGACGAGTCAACTCGAGACTGCGTGCAGGGATGCTGCGATTCGGGTCGAGAACGCCATCGGATGCGAAGCAGGAATGATGGTTGTTACATTTAGAAAAGAAGGCAGAGTGTGGAATGGCTCGGCGGATGGCGATGAGAACAAAGTTCTTCCCCGCTGCTATCCGTAGGGCTCCACTCTGAAGAAGATAGCGTTCAGAAAATGGAACGCTGGCGGCCATTTGGATTGGCTCCGTGAACTCATGTGCGTCTACTGTGCACAAAAAGACAGCTCACCTCCCCGAGCCTAGGTGCCTGGGGTTGGATTGACAGTGACCTGCATCACGGAACCTTGTGTTAACCAGATGTACAGGCAGCCGTGACACATAATTGCCGGCAGCAGTGAGGTGCGCGCATCGAACCTCAGGACGGGATTCCGAACTCCCTGATCGTGCCCGCGCAACTCGTATTCCCTGCGGAGCAATCCAATCGCAGCGGGGAGGATTGCTGGGATCCAGTCTTGCTGAATACCGTGGGCCAATCGGGTGGTCAAGCTGGAGTTGACCTGTGTACTGTGGCACAATTGATGGGACAAACGACGATCCGGTTGGCGATGAGTTACGCGCATGTGGGTTGAGTGCGTCCGTTGCTTGGCCTCGAGCGTCTTGTTTGAGCCGGAGCTTCGGTGCACTCGCCAGGCGATCCCTTGAAGCCGGAAGATTGCGCCGCGGCAAGACGGCAGGGAACAAGCACTCGCAGGCAGATGCGGGGATGGTGAAATGGCAGACACACTAGCCTTAGGAGCTAGCGCCGCAAGGCATGGGGGTTCAAGTCCCCCTCCCCGCACCATTTAACCTGTTTTGTAATCAGTAGTTTACTGACATAAGAATGAGACGTGTCGGATACGTGACCAAGGTTTAAGCTGTCAGCCATTCAGAAGAAAGGGCTGGGACGCTGAAACTCGTTCGCCGTCACCCTCTGAAATGCCCCCACCAAAGCCAGACGTCTAAGTCATTCATTCCATTTTTACCCAATGAGACCGGGCAGCGGCCGCATTCTGCTTTGACGAAGATGTTTTCCCCAACGACGGACCGCTATTTCCGGCATAGCTTGGTCAGCCGAGGCGGCAACTGCCGTGGTTCTCATTTATCCTGCGAAAAAATCACTGCGGTGTATGGCCCGATACTGATTTTGCCGGAGCAGGGCGACCCATCGACTTTTTCCTCATGAGTCTCAACATCTGGGGTGGGATGATTGGCAAAATTTGGGCCGTAGCTATAGGAGTCACTGTTGAATCGCGTTTTCCACAATCCAGCCTGCGGAAATCCAATGAGATAACCATCGTGGTTTTGATTCGACATATTCACCACTACAACGACGCTATCGTTCGGGCCTTGTTTATCCCATCGGTGGAAAGCGACAATTTTAGCTTCATCGTCGTGACGATAGAGGTGGACATTTTGACCGCATAATCCCCGTGTCGTACCCGACAGATTGCGCCGTAGGGCGATTAGATCCCGATACATTCTGAGAATGCCGTGTTCGTCCTCAACTCGGGACCAGTCGATCGGAACTTTGTCCTGGAACCAGCGATCTTCCAGCAATTCTTGCCCTTCAAAAATCATTGGGATGCCGGGCGAGGTAAGAACAAGAGCACCGCCCAAGGTGGAGCGCTTCTTGGAAAACCAGCTATCCACCTTACCAGGCCAGATCTCCTCCGGCACGCGCGCTCTGCCATTCGCGACCTCGTCGTGTGACTCGGTAAAAATGACCCGCCGAAAGACATCCAAATCGTAACGATACTCAATCGCTTTACTGACTTCCCCCAGATCACGGGAGGCATCGTCACGAGCAATCACGGCCTGGCGAACGTTGTGGACAAATTCGGCATCCCATTGCGCACTGAAGCCCGCGCCACCCGCTCCGACATCTTTGGTGACCCAGGGATTATCCCTCATGCTTTCGCCGATGCTGATCTTGCCGGGAAATAGCCGTTGGATTTCCACATTGATCCACTGCATCAAGCTCCAGCCATCGGGAATGTCGTTGGCCGGATTTCCTTCATTGCCGTCAATGCTCTTGATAAAGGGAATCATGTCCCAACGCAAGCCGTCGACCCGGTATTCCTCAAGCCACATCAGAGCGTTATTGCGCAGATATTGGCGAACTTCATCCCGGCCATAATCGGGACGAGTCTCGCCCCAGGGTGTTTGCGCGCGCTTGTCGTTGTAAAAGTAAATGCCCCCTTTGTCATGTTCGCACCAACCGTCAAACCGCCACAAATCAAGATCACCAGGACCAAAATGGTTGTAAACGACATCTACGATGACAGCGATGCCTTGTTCGTGGGCAGCTTTCACAAAAAGCTTGAAGGCGTCCGGTCCACCGTACATGCTCTCAACCGCAAAGGGATGAGCCGGATTGTAACCCCACGAAAAATCGCCTGAAAACTCCATGATCGGCATGACTTCGATGGCATTGATACCCAAGTTCTTAAGGTAAGAAAACTTTTCAATGGCACTGGCAAAAGTACCCGGTTGTCCCTCTGCTTCAACGTGAAACGTGCCGACGTGCATCTCGTAAATTACGAGCTCATTCCATGAGGCCAGTTTGAAGTTGTCACCGCCCCAATCAAACCCTTTCGGGTCGTAGACAATTCCGTTACCATTCGAGTTCGTCACTTTTCGGGCATACGGGTCAATACGAGAGAGAGGAGGAAGCTTCCAATCGACAGGAGAATGGATCAAATATCTGTATTCATCTCCCACCTTTGCTCCCGGCACCGCAGTTGACCAGCAGCTGTTTCCCTCATTGAATAGGGGCGTTGAGGTCTGGTTCCAATCATTGAAGGTTCCGATCACGTAAACCTTTTCGGAATGGGGAGCCCAAACGCGAAAGCTCACTCCCTTTGCATCAGGGATGGCGCCCATGCCTGGCTGCTTCGCCGCGGCGTTAGTTTTCTCTGACATTTCCCCTCCCATTCTTGCGTTTCCAAAAGCCTTCCCGACCACAGGCTAGGGCTTGCGGGTAACCTCTTGGTACAGAGTCAACCCAACCCATTTTTTGTTATCTTGACCAGCATACTCGTCATGATATCGCAACCTCCGGCACCGTTGCCTTCGCTTCGTGAATGAAAGCATGACCTTGCCCGTGAAAAACGTATCCCTTAGGAAAACTGAGATTAACGTATGGTCCGCCGCTCGACTGCAAGGGATTATTGGGGTCGAAGTGACAGTCTGCGTAAATGTATTCGGCTTCTAATTGGAGACAACGCCCCGGGCGCATAATGATGATCGGCGCGTGCCGGTCCTGATAAGTTCTTCGGTCAACCGCGACCCTTTAATCAAAGCAGGTTGGCACGATTACGGACAGGGCGATGAGCCGGGGATCAACTCAGGGCTTCCACCCTCATGATCCTCATGACCAAACACCTGGCTTCGGATGCCATGTGCCCCTCCTCTCATCGACCGCGAGGTTGTAGACGGGAGGCAAAGGAAATGTCTGACTGTTTCCTGGGCGCGGCTTCCCGCGCCTTCGTTCACCTTTCGGCCAGTTGCGCATCGCTTCGAATCCGGATTCTTCGAGCACGGCAGGTTTGCTCGTTCCGAGGCGACATCCAGCGCGAAACTACAGCGAAACAATCCTGTCAAATGCGGAGTTGAGTTCCTGGATCGCCTTTTCGATAGTCAGTCCGTATACACGAGGATGGGTCGTCAACATCACAGCCATCCCATAGAGACAGGCGAGAACCTGGTGCAGCCGTTCTTCCGCCACCGCGTCGGACGCACCTGCCGGAAGTACCAAGCGAAGGTTTTCCTGGAAGTATGCGATGATCGGCCTGGTAATTTTAACGCGCAATTCTTGGGCCTGCTCATCCACAGGCGGCGTTAGAAACGCTAACCTGTAATGCTGCGGGTACTTGCTGGCCAGGATGATGAAGTCGCGCATCGTTTGCTTCAGTCGGTCCTTTGTGTCCGCCACATGGCTGAGTTTGTGGTGCAGAGTCGCAAATTCATCGTACAGGTCAATGCAGAGCTGCCGGAACAGCGCATTCTTGTCTGGAAAATGGTGATATGCCGCCATGGTCGAACATCCGGCCTCAATGGCTATCTTGCGCATTGATACATTGTGATATCCAGCTTCGGCAAACAGCCGGCTTGCGGCCTCTAGGACTCGTTCTCTCAGCTCAGCCCCCGCCTTGAATTTTGGTTGTTTCAATCCCATCTCCATCTTAGCCGCCCCGGTTTTCCTTCGACCGGGCAGCGCACGCGCTGGTTTGCTGATCTTCATCGCACCCCTCTGGAAATTCGCTGCAATTTGAATTGTACATCAAGTACTAATTATGTACAATGTACGCATCCATGAACAGCATACATCACATGACACAGATCGAATGGCTTGAGGCTCTGCTGCGAATGTCGAAGGGCCATGGCGAGGACGCATTCGCCAAGGAACTGCACGCCATCGTGGACTTCGACTACTTGTTCATCAGCGACTGTGCCGATTACGCTGACGAACCGAAGTCGATGCTGGAAATAAACAGAACCAGGCGCCGCCCCTCTGAAGCAGGTATTCCAATCGCGGACAACACGGGTTTCTGGGTGTATGAACGGCAGCAGACACTGATGATCGGAGATTGGGCGCAAGAAACTCGCTTCCCGCAGATGGCGGAATTCCTCCGAAAAGAGGGCATCGCTTCAACGTGCACTCTGCCTCTCATCCGCGGAGATCGCAAGCTTGGAGTCATCGAGTTTGGCAGTTCTCGACTTAACGCGTACACCGAGGCCGAGGCTGAGCAGTTCGCGGCCGTTGCCGGCCAAGTCGCCCTGGCGTTCGATGCCACCGTCAATTTCATGTCTACTGAGGTTGCGGAGAGCAGATTGAAACTCCTTCTTGAGTTGACGAACAGTGTTGTCTCAAGCTTGGATTTTCGCGAGGTGCTGCGCGCCATCTCCGCCAGTGTTCGCCGGGTCATGCAGTGTCATGGCGTGAGTGTGATGCTGCCCGACGCAACAGGCAAATACTTGATGGGATTTGTCATCGATGCACTGGAGAACCTCGCTCCCAGGAATTACGACACTCGGCTATTCCCAATCGATGGATCGCTCCTCGGCAAGGCATTCCAGACAGGCAGCCCGGTTTCCGGGAATCCTGCGGAGTTGCCCCCCGAGTTCTTCGATGACACAGAACAGCGGGAGGCTTTCGTCCGAGAAATCAAATCAGTCTGTTTTGTGCCACTTATCAGCCGCAAGCGAGCCCTTGGAGTCATGGCCCTGGGGAAGCGCCAGGAAAATGGTTTCGGGAGAGGTGATGTTGTTTTCCTTATGCAGGTAGCAAACCAGGTTGCAATCGCGGTGGAGAATGCGCTGGCGTATCGTGAAATCGCCGATCTCAAAGACAAACTCGCGCAGGAGAAACTGTATCTAGAGGATGAGATCCGCGGCGAAGCTGATTTTGAAGGAATTGTAGGCCGAAGCGCAGCCCTTCGACACGTGTTGCAGCTCGCGGAAACAGTCGCCCCCAGCGACTCCACGGTTCTGCTCTTAGGCGAAACCGGGACAGGCAAGGAACTGATCGCACGCGCCATCCATGATCGTAGTCGTCGCAAACACCACACGCTGGTGCGGCTGAATTGTGCGGCGATCCCGACCGGCCTGCTGGAAAGTGAACTCTTTGGACATGAGAAGGGAGCCTTTACCGGTGCGATTTCTCAGAAGACTGGGCGGTTTGAGCTCGCCGATCAAAGCACCCTGTTTCTCGATGAGGTCGGAGATATTCCCATCGAAATCCAACCTAAGCTGCTCCGCGCTTTGCAGGAGCGGGAATTTGAACGTCTGGGAAGTACTCGAACCAAGAAGGTTGACGTTCGCCTGGTCGCCGCCACCAACCGGGATCTGGAAAAGATGATCGAAGACCGGGAATTCCGCAGTGATTTGTATTATCGGCTGAACGTGTTCCCCATCCGCATTCCGCCACTGCGCGAGCGTCCGGAAGACATTCCGCTCCTGATACGCAGCTTCACGCAGAGATACGGGCGTCGCATGGGTAAGGATATCCAGACCATTCCTGCATCCACAATGAAAAAGCTCGTTGCCTGGCATTGGCCGGGAAACATTCGCGAGTTGGAGAACTTCATTGAACGCTCCGTAATCTTGACGCACGGCTCAGCCCTTCAGGTCCCATTGGACGAGCTAACCCACGGCAAAAGAGCGAATCCTCTTGCCGGCACCCGCGAGTCAGGTGAACGAGAGGAAATTCTGAGAATTCTCAAGGCCACCAACGGACGCGTTGCTGGGACCGATGGCGCGGCCGAGAGACTGGGATTACCGCGTACGACTCTGATCTCCCGGATGAAGAAGCTAGGAATCGACGCACGGCGGCTGGCTTAGCCTTCGACACCGGTTGAGTCTCTCGGCGACAGTTCTCAACCTTCTTGCCTTATCTCCCTGGGCGCAAGAAGTGCATGCATATTGTTCCTCGGCATGCATTCCACAATTCGCGTTTCTTCTTCCCCAAAACGCACTCCATCCCCTGGTGTCTGGCTTGCGCCAACCCACGTCGTGCGTAGTTCATCCACCCAGGGTCCGATGAGGGTTCCTTCCACAACCAACGTGCGCTTTGACCGCGTGTCGACGGTAGAAATCTTGAACATAG
>Ga0326727_10001696_pt1 | contig 79555 bp, 62 predicted proteins | sample MB2enrmetagenome_FD_207643 | JGI IMG/M metagenome (GOLD analysis project Ga0326727, IMG submission 207643) | Lab enriched peat soil microbial communities from McLean, Ithaca, NY, United States - MB29MY | ecosystem: Environmental > Terrestrial > Soil > Wetlands > Peat | place: USA: New York... | reverse complement strand
GGATGTGGGCCAGCACGTAGGCGGGGTCCGGGTTGCGCGCGCCGAACACCTCTTTCATCTGGGAAAGGTAGCGGGGCCAATTGCCTTGCCGCAGGTAAAGCTGGGCCAGCACGAAGCGGTCGCGGGAGGTAACCCGCCCGCTGCTCGCGATCAGCTCCTCCAAGGTCTGGATGGCTTCCACGAGGCGCGTGCGGCGCGGATCCTCCAGCAGGAGTTGGGCCTTCACGCGGCGATCGTCGACCGAGCCGGAGGGCGACGCGACGTTCTGGTCGATCAGTTGCAGGGCCGCGGTGAGGTTGGGGAAGCCGCCGCGTTGCATCAGGAGCATGGCATACATCCGCCGCGCCCAGACGACGGCGTCCGCCGCGGTGCTTTCGTTGGAGCCGGCCAAGAGCCGCTTCAAGAGGGCCTCGGCGGCGTCGTTCTTCGCGCGGCGGAGGTAAAAGGCGGCAACCTCCCGCAGGAAACCGGGGTCTGTGGGCTTGGCCGCCAGGGCCTGCTCGTAACGGCGCGTAGCCTCCTCGACGTCGCCGACGGATTCGTACATGTAGGCCAGGGCGCCGGCGGCCCGCTCGGGCGGAATTTTCTGCGTGGCCTCGGCGATGGCCGACAAGGCTTTCCCCTTCTGGCCGCTGGTGGCCAGCAGGTGGACCAGGGCCACCCAGACCTCGCCGGAGCGGCTCTCCAGCGCCAGCGCGCGGCGGAAGGCCTTTTCGGCGCTGTCCTGCAGCTCGGCCGCCTTCTCGCGCCGGTTCTCCGCCTTGGCCCGCTCGGCCAGGACGCTGAGGATCTGGCCGTGCCAGAGATGGTCGTGGAAGTCCTGCGAGTCGATGTTGATCGCGCGCTCGGCGTCGTGCACGGCCTGATCGAGCGTATCCCCGCCCCAGGTTTCGACTTCGACTGTCGTTTTGATCAGGTCGGAGCCGAAGGCCGTCTGCCGCTGCTGCAGGTCGTGCAACAGCCCGGCGGCCTCGGCATAGCGCTGCTTCTGCCGGAGCAGTTGCACGGTCTTGCGGATGATCGCCGGGTCGCCCTCGCCCAAGCGCAAGGCTTCCTTGTAGCTTTCCAGCATTTGGTCTTCGTTGCCTTGCAGCTCGTAGACCCGCGCGGCCAGCAGCGGCAAAGGCGGCCAGGAGGGGCGCGTTTCGCGGGCCTTGGCGATGTACTTCAGCGCCTGCGGCAAGAGCGGCGAATCCTTGCCCTTGGCCTCCATCGTCAAGCGCACGGCCCGGCCGTACAGCCACAACGGCCCGCGCCCGCCGCTTTTTTCCATCTCGTTGAGCACGCGGTCCACGTCGGCCAGCATCATCTCGATCTGGCTGTACTCGCGCGAGCGGAGGATCAGCTCGAACAGCAGGTAGCGGATGCGGACGTTGTTCGGCTCCCGTTCCGCGACCCGCTGGCAAAGGCGTTTGGCGGTGCCGAAATCGTTGGCCTGGATCGAGTAGGCGATCAGGTTGTTCCACAGCCGCAGGCGATCCTCGTCGCTGAATTTATCGAGGTTGTCCTCGGCCAGCAGCCGGATCTCCCGGGCGGCATCGGGCCCTGCCCGCCGCAGCAGGTAATGGGCGCGGGCGATGCGCCATTGCACGCTGTCGCCCAGTTTCTTGCGGACCTCGTCCAGGTGTTCCCTGGCCATCTCCCATTTCTCCTGCCGCTCGTCGAGCACGGCCAGCGCGATCCAGAATTCGGCGCGGTCCGGGGCCGCCTTGCGCAGGTCGCGGAGCAACTGCTCGGCTTCCCGCAGGCGGCCCTGGTCCATCAGCACTTCCGCGCGCAACAGCGGAATTTGCGGAGAGCCCGGTGCGATCCTCTCCGCCTCCCGCAGGACGGTGTCGATGATCTCCCAGTCACGTTCGCTGGCGGGCATGCGGAGATTGCGGAGCACCATGGTGCGGGCCAGGGCCAGCATGACCTGCTCGCTGGGGGCCCCCGCCCGGATCGCCTGGCGGTACTCGTCCACCGCGTCGCTGAAGCGCCCGGCGTTGATGCAGATTTCGGCGATGCCGTCGCGGGCGGGGAAGAAGGTGGGGTCGATGGCCACCGCCCGGCGATACGCGGCCAACTGCTGCTCGAGGTTGCCGGTTTGCGCGTAGCACTGCCCGATCCAGAGGTCCACGCGTTTGAGCAGCTCCGGTTGCGGCGGGTGGGAGTCGGCCAGCTCGGGACGGATCGCCTCGAATGCGGCCAGCGCGACAGTCCAGTGTCCCAGCGCCATTTCGACGCGGGCGTCCAGGCAGCGCACGGCCGCGGCGTTCTGGGTGAGCTCCTTCAATTGCCCGAGCAGCTTTTGCGCCTCCAGCGGCCTGCCGCTGTCCAGGTGCAGATTGGCCACCCACCACAGCAGGTCGGTGTAACCCGACGTGCCGGCGGTCTTCCGCAGCCCGCGCTCCAGCGCGCCCAGGGCCTCGTCCTGGCGGCCCATCCGCGCCTTGGTCTGGGCGAGGAGGCGATACCCGTCGGGAGAGCCCTCGGCCATGCGGATGGCTTTGTCGGCATATTGCGTGGCTTCCTCGTAGCGCTGCTTCTCCACTGCGCATTGGCCCGCCAACAGCACGCCCCGAATATCGTCCGGCGCCAGGCGGAGCACTTTCTGGGCCTGCTGGCTCGCCGCGTCGACCTGCTGCGCGATGAGCAGCAGGTATTGGCAGTAGAGGACTTGGGCCGACACCGAGGTGGCGTTGTTTGCCACGAGTTTCTGCATGCACTTGTCGCCTTCCTCGGGCTTCCCCAGACGCCGCAGCGCGGCCATCAGATGGAAGTAAGCGTCGATCGTGGTGGGGGCCAATTGGATGACTCGGCGAAAGTTCTCGGCCGCCCCGCGCATGTCGCCCTGCGCCTCCTGGCACCGCGCCTTCAACTGCAGCAACTCGGGATTATTCGGGTCGTCGCGGAGCAGGATCTGCAAGTGGGCTTCGGCGTCCGGCCAGCGCTGCATGGCGGGGGTTATGGCCACCTCGACCAGTTTCCGCCGGACCTCGGTCGAGTCCACCTTCCGCAACACCTCCTCCAGGCGAAAATAGGCCGCCTTGTAGTTCCTGGCGTCGGCGAGCCAGAAGCCCAGTTTCTGCTGGGCGTCCAGATCAGCGGGCTTGAGACCCACGTAGGAATTCAGGTATTCGATAGCCCGGCTGAGGTTTCTATCTTCCGCCTTCTTGGCCTGTTCGGCATCGTAGGCCTGTTCGGCGGCCGCCAGGTAGGCCTGGGCGTGGCGGTGGATCTGGAAGGAATGCAGCCAGTGCACCCCGCTGCCTGAGAAGACCGCACCAACCAAGAGCAGGGCGGCCAACCGCACATTCAAGGTATACATTCGCAAACCTCGCCGAAGAGTGAGATCCCCTCGAAAACTTCCCGTCCGGGAAGCCGACGCCGGGCGTGTCCCGGCAGCAGACCGTAGACCTTCATTATAACTCTAAACCCCGCCGCGGCAGCCCGAAAAAGGGGTCGCCCCCCCGCGGGAGCGTGGCAGCGGGCAACGGAAAAAGGGGTTATGGCGAAGGTGCCGGAAACCGCCGCCGCCGGCGGTAAGCCCACCAGGCCAACACGAGGATGACCCCCGCGGCCCCCACGTAGCCCGCCGTCCCGTAGCGGATTGCGTAAAAGCCCAGTTTCAGGTACTCGCTGACGACGAACGAAAAGCCGGTCTCGTTTTGCCACCAAGAGTCGCTGCGGCATTCGTCCATTGGCGCGGAGATGAGCGAAGTTCGGCTGGCCCGATCCCCCAGCACGCGCTGCAGGACCCATCGCGACCGGCGGGTATGCGGGCCCTCGGTCACGACGAGCACTCGCCAATCCGGCCGGGAGGCGAGGTAATCCGCCAGTCCCAGCACTTCGTCATAGGTGGTGCGGACATGGTTGTCCAGCAGGAAGATGTCTCCCGCGGGGACCCCGCAACGGAGGAGCATGCGGCGGTGGATCTCGTGTCCGGGCAGGACGATGCCTCTTTTCTCCTGCTCGCTGGGGGCAAGGGTGTTCAACAGGACGCGAGGGGCCCAGCCCGCCCGGACCAGGGCCGCGGCCGTCATGCCGCGGGTGTCCGGGTCGCCCAAGAGCACGAGCACCGCGTCGGCCTGCTGCGGAGGCCCCCCCACGTCCAGCCAGGCTGCCGCGGCCGGCAGGATACGGCTGCGGGCCCACACCGCGCCCGCCAGCAGGCACACGGCCAGTCCCAGTCCCGCAAGACATCCCACCCGCCGGCTGCTCATCGGGCCTCCCCGTAAGTCTCTGTGAGCAAGGACTGATACTGCTCAGCGGTCCAGCGGAGCGGCGCGCTCCGCTGCGGGCCTTGTTCCCAGGCATACGCCAGGCCGAGCCAGCCGTACATGACGTCTTTGACTCCCTGCCGGCTGCACCACCAGCAGGCCGGATCGTAGTCGGGATTGGCCACGGCGAGGATCCGCACCTGGGCCGCCAGGGGACGGCCGAGTTCCGAATCGAGAACGTAGCGGACCCGCCCGCTGTGAAAGCGATCGCAGAGCATGACCACTTCCGCGGCGGGGTTCTGCTGGAGCCACGAGCCCAGCAGCCGGGCGCTCTCCCAGTCGTCCCGCACCTTTCCCCGCAGCGTCACGATGGCCGCGTTGCTGACGCCGCGGCCGGTCAGCTCGCGCCGCACCATCTGCTCGAAGGACGGGACGATGCCCAATTCCACGACGCGGCGCGGCCAGGGCTCCAACAACAGGATCCGGTGCCCCGGAACTGCGTGGCACAACCGCGCGGACTCGTCCAGCGTCGGGTCCCCCTCGGCGCCGTACTCGCTTCCCTGGAGGCAGACGATCGCGGCTTCGCCCGCGGGCTGCTCGTCCACCAGCGGCCAGGTCAGCATCCGCAGGAACAGGCCGTGTCCCGCCACGATCGCCGCCAAGACGAGTGCGGCCACCGCCAGCTTCACTCGGATCGCACGCATGAAGAACCCCTGCGCAGGTTATGCTTCAGCATAACTTTTTCGTTGATGGCACCTTGCGTTATGCTGGAGCACGACCTGCGCGGGTTTGCCGGTCCGGCAAGCAAATGTTGACGGAGCGCTAGCCGCGGCGCCGCGCCCTGAACCGCCGGCAGGCCCAGAAGATCGCCCCGCCGGCCAGGAACAATGCAAGACTGGAGGGCTCGGGGGTGATCTGGACGATTTGGCTCTGGTACTGGCTCAGATCGGCCACGTAGCTGTAGGTATTGTCGAATACGGCGACGTTGCCAGTGGTGGAAACACCGTAGAAGTTGGAGATGTTGCCAAGCACGGTCGAAGTGGCATTGCCCACAATCATTCCGGACAGTTGCCAGCTCGTGCCGTTCCAGGAGAACACCCCGCCGCCGGAGTCGCCCCGCACGATCTGCATCTCGTTCGCGTTGCCGTTGTCGGCAAAGGTGGTGTAGAAGCAATCCGTCAGGCCGTACCCGTCCGAGACGGCCGACTGGGTGCCGCTGACCTGGGCCTCGCCCCACCGCATGGTCCGGGGGTTGTAGTCGTAAGTGTAGCCGGAGTAGGTCGCACCGGCCGGTCCGGAAACGGTTCCGCCGCTGGCGTTCCAGTAGACGATGCCTGCCGAGCGATTCTGCGCGCCTTGCCCGATGCCCACGACCCAACTGTTCGTCGCCGGCGACGCCGTGGCGATCGTGAGGCTCGGCAGAGGAGGGGCCGTCGTAAGCTTCAGCAGGACCAGGTCGGACGGCGTGCCCGGGCCCTGAGACGGGCAGTACAAGCGGTGGAAAGTCGTCGGGTCCGTTAAGTAGACGGTGCCGGCAAGGTCCACGCTCTGCGAGACCGGGTTCCCGTCGAGGAGGGCTACGCTGTGGTAGGCCATGAGCACCCATTGCTGGCCGACATAGATCGCTGCCTCGTTGGAGTTCACCCCCACGTTATCCCAGCCGGGGTCGGTGCCCGGAAAGCCGTTGTCCGTGGGGGGCGACGACATGGATGTGTTGCCGGAGCCGTCGCCGCCGACAATGACCACTGCCAGGGCGGGCGAAACAGCCAAGCCTGCCAGACCACCGAGGACCACCGCCGCGGCCAGGACACGCCCGATGCCAGTCCGATACCCCATTGGATCACTCCCAGCCGAAGAAAACGAGAGAAGCGGAGAACGCCGCCTCTGCCGTTCCGCTGCCAGAGGTGCGTCTGTATTACAACTCTATTATCCGCCCGCGCTCGAATTGTCGCAAATATTTTCCGCCGCCATCCCCCCCGCAGGTAGCGTTTCTGTCGTGTCCTGGGCCACCTGACCGGCCCAGCCGCGCACGCTTCCGCCGCAAACGCTATACTATACTGCCGGCGGGTGAAAATCGCGCGTTCGCTACCAGCCCCAAGCGCAAGCGAGGGAATCGTTTATCTCCTCGTTGCCCTGCGGGCTTGTGTCGGCGGAAACGCTTCGGCATGGACGTCAGGCACGGGGTGTCTGAGCTGGCTTTTGAGTTGCACTGCCGGATCCTTCCCTCCAAATCCCTCAATCCCTAAATCCGTAATCCCTCCCCCCCCGCCATGCCGCAGTTGACAACCGAGACGATTCGAGAGGCGGGCGTGGTCGGGGCCGGCGGGGCCGGCTTCCCCACGCACGTCAAACTGTCCGCACGCGCCGACTGCCTGCTCCTGAACGCCGCCGAGTGCGAGCCGCTGCTGCACAAAGACAAGGAAGTCCTCCGCCAGTACGCCGACGGCGTGCTGGAGGGCATGGCCGCCGCCATGCAACTGGTCGGCGCCCGCCGGGCAGTGGTCGGCATCAAAGAAAAGTACCGCGACGTGATCGAGCACCTGCGGCCCAAGCTGCCCCGCGACTTCGACCTGGCCGAGCTCCGCGACGCCTACCCGGCCGGCGACGAATTCATCCTCGTCTACGACGTGCTGGGCCGCGTCGTCCCGCCGGGCGGCATCCCCTTGGCCGTCGGGGCGGTGGTGATCAACGTGGAAACCGCCTTGAACGTGGCCGCGGCGCACGAGCGGCCCGTCACCGAGAAGTTCCTCTCCGTCGCCGGCGCCGTGGCCGAGCCGGTGACGCTCCGCGTGCCGCTGGGCGTGACGTTGGCCCAGTGCGTCGCCGCGGCCGGCGGCCCCACCGTCGCCGACCCGCAGTACATGGTCGGCGGCGTCATGATGGGCGCCCTGGAGGACGACCACGACGCGCTGGTGGACAAGACCACCGGCGGCGTCATCGTGCTGGGGGCCGACCACGTCCTGGTCCGCCGCCGCCGGCAGGATTGGAAGCAGATCGCCCGCATCGGCCAGAGCGCTTGCGACCAGTGCAGTTTCTGCACCGAGCTCTGCCCGCGCTGGCTGCTGGGGCACCCGATCGAGCCGCACCGGGCCATGCGCAGCCTGGGGTTCAACCTCGTCGGCGAGTCCAATACGGCCGGCACCAGCTTCTGCTGCGAGTGCAACCTGTGCAGCCTCTACTCCTGCCCGGAAGACCTCGACCCCAAGAACGTCTGCGCCCGGAACAAGCGGCGGCTGGCGGCCGACAAGCAGCGCTGGGAGAATCCCCCCTTCCTCCCCGCCCGCGCCGAAACCCACCTGGGCAACCGCAAGGCCCCCATGCCACGCCTGATCCAGAAGCTCGGCCTGGGGCAGTTCCGCAACGTCGGCCCGCTACGGGACGAGTTGCTGCCGGCCGGCAAAGTGGGAATCAAGCTCAAACAACACCTCGGCGCACCTTGCCAGAGCGAGGTCCAGGCCGGCCAGCAGGTCACGAAAGGCCAGGTGCTGGGCCGGCCGCCGACGGCCAGCGGCAAGCCCGCCCTCGGCGCCCCCGTACACGCCTCGATCGGCGGCACCGTCACCGCTGTCCGCGACGGCGTCGTGTGGATCGAGAAGCAATAGGAGTCCCCATGCCCATCCCCAAGTCCATCGGCGCCATCGAGTTGTCGAGCATCGGCATCGGCTACCAGGTCGAAGACGAGATGCTCAAGGCGGCCTCCGTGGAACTGCTGATCGCGCGGACGATCTGCTCGGGCAAGTACCTGGTTGTCGTGGGCGGATCGGTCAGCGACGTGGAGGCGGCCGTCGCGGCCGGCATCAGAATCGGCCAGGGGGCGATCATCGACACGCTGACCGTGGCCAACGTCCACGAGTCGGTGTTTCCCGCGCTGGGCCAGTCGGTCGTGTTGGCCGCGGACGAGGCGGGGGCCTTGGGCGTGCTGGAGACCTTCAGCGGCGTGAGTGTGCTGGCGGCTGCCGACCGCGCCGCCAAGGCCGCCCGCGTGACCCTCTTCCGCATCCACGTCGCCATGGCCCTGGGCGGCAAGGGGCTGCTGCTGTTGACCGGCAGCGTTGCGGACGTTCGCGCCGGCATCGAGGCCGCCGCCGCCGAGGCCCGCGCCCGCGGACTGCTGGTCGCCGAGGTCGTCATCCCGCGGCCCAGCCGCGAGTTGTTGGCCGATTACCTCTAAGAAGGTCCCCTCTCCCTCTGGGAGAGGGTCAGGGTGAGGGGGCCCTCCCGGCAGCCTCTACTTCTTCTCCGGCACGCCCAGCTCCCGCAGCTTCGCCGCCACGTCGGCCGCGTGCGTTCCGGTCTTCACCGCCTTGTCGATCGCCAGGATCTTCCCGTCGGAGCCGATGTAGAAGGTCCAGCGCTCGGGCACGCTGCGTCCTGCATGGACCACGCCGTAGGCCGCGGCCACCTTGCCGTCCGGGTCGCTGAGGATCGGGAAATCGGCCCCGAGCGAGCGGGCGAACTTCGCGTTCTGCTCGGCCGTGTCGCAACTGGCCGTGAAGTAGGCCGCCCGGAACTTGCCCAGCTCGCCGCCGCCGGCCGCAAACGACTTGCACTCGGCCGTGCAGCCGGGCGTAAAGGCCTTGGGGAACCAGGCCAGCACCACCGCCTGCTTGCCGTGAAAATCGGCCAGCCGGTAGGTCTTCCCGTCGCTGCCGGTGAGGGTGAAGTCCGGGGCCGCGTCGCCCGGCTGGAGTTCTTCTGTCGTCGGCCGGGCCCGCGCCTGAACCGCCAGCGCCAACAGGGCGCCCGTCGCCCAGAATAGTAGCTTCAGCATCGCATCGCCCTTTCGGAAACGAGGATTGATCGGGGAGCGCCTCCCCCACCAATTGTTTCCTGAGCGGCAAGGGTCAGATACAGGCCGTTTAGCGGGCAGGCTTGCCTGCCGCGGCGCTGTGCGGCGGTACCGGTGGGCAAGCCCGCCCGCTAAACGTAATATGCTCACCGCTTCTCCCGTGGCGGCGGAAGTTCCGCGGGGTCGGCTGCGATCCGCATGGTGGCGATGAGGTAGAGGTCGACGGGGTCCATGCCGGCCTCGTCCGGGCCGGCGGGGCCCGAAGGGGCGATGGTTATCCCGCCCACCAATACCGGCTGGCCCAACGGCACGCGAACGGTCGTGGCCAAGTGTGCGGTGGGGATGTTCGGCCGCTCGACGGGGGATGACCCGCTGGCGGCCCCGCCCACCCTAGCCGTCGGCCGCGGTCCGCCCCAGCGCGTCACGGCGCACTCGACGTCCAGGATCGCCGACTCCGCGCCGGGCGCCACCGTTGGGCGGAGCCGCACGAGCACGCCCGCACTGGGAACGTCGACCGCCGGCTGGTAGGCGACGCTGCCGCCGCCTACGATGGGTGAAGCTTCCGCCACGACCGAGCGCCGCTCGCCGGAGGCCAGATGGACCCACTGGCCGTTGCCGCAGGCGACGTGGCCGCGGAAGCCGGGGGTCGTGCGGGCGAGCCGATCGAGGGTCTTGGCATCCAGGGCCAGCGGCGTCCGGCCGGCGGCCGGGCCCCTCGCGGGTTGCGCGTTCAGATCTTCGTAGCCTGCCGCGCTGAGCCAAAGCCACTGGAGTTGCACGACCAGTGCCGGCACGGCCTGCCGCGCGGCCCGCAGGTCGGCCAGAAAAGCGGCCAGCTCGCGGTGGATCCGCAAGGTGTGCGAAACGACGATCGCGCGATCCAGCCCTTTGATCGCGCCTTTGCCGCCGTTATCTTGCCAGGATTCGGGCGATAGGGTCGTTGTGATCACGTCGATCAGGTCGTCCGCGGGGCCTTTTTCGAACATTGCGCGGTCGCCCAACCCGCCGCGCGGAATCGGCCCCGGCGCGCCTGTTGGCCTTGGCCCGCCCCCACCGCCATGAGTCCCATCCGGCCGTGTGCCGGCAGAAGGCAGGCCGCCGGCATCCCTGCGGTTGGGCGATTCCTCGATCAAGTCTGAAACGTCATAGATGCGCGTAATGAGAAGCGCGTCGCTCGCGGCCCTCGTCGGTGAGGTTATCAGCAGTACGTCGGACCAGATGGTCCACTCCAACCCAAGGTCGTCGAGGACCAGCGTCAGCGCCGAGGAGAGGGGGATGTCGTGAAGGTTGCAGGTCACCAGGGTGTCGGCCCCGACGGACATGGACTCCATCTCTCTCTTGTCCAGCCAGATCGGGACCTTGTACTTGTCCTGAAGAAACGCCACGACGTCGGCGAGCGGGGTTTCCACGAATTCGAGAGAAGCCGGCGAATCGAGAGCCCTGAGGAGCGCCCTTTCGCCGGGGCTGAGCGGCCGGCCGCCCCCGGCCATGCTGTGCTCGGGCGGTTCCGGGCGCGGTGTCTTGGGGGCAGGCGCGGCCGGGGGAGACTTGGCCTCGGCAGGCTCGGCTTTGGCGGGCGTGGCCACGGCTGGCTTGGCCACCGGCGGCGCCGGCTTTGCGGGTGCGTCACCAATGAACGGATTCACGTCGCCCGCCTTCTCCGCCGCCTTGGCGGGCCCGGGGGCCGCGAACGGGTCCCCCGCGTCCGCTTTCCCGGCCGGCTTGGCCGGCACGGCCGCATCCGCTGCCGCGGCCTCCAACCACAGCGGGCCGCTGGGCGCGGGCACGTTGCGGGACACGATCACCAGGGTTCCGACCACCAGCAACACACACACCACGAGCGTTCGGCGAGACATGGCAAGCCTCCTCGAATGGGGCAAGAAAAGCCACCCGTGCGGCCGCCGCCAGTGGTGTTCCGGTAACCACGGCGAAACCGCAACCGCACCTGCTCCCCATTTTACCAAGAAAAAATGATCCGGAAGGGGGTTTTTCGCAAAGACGCAAAAGGGGGATAAAGAAGCCGTTCAGAACATTCCCAGCTCGTCCCGGGCGTCCTCGGTCATGCGGTCGGGGGTCCAGGGCGGATTGAGGGTCAGCTCGACCTGGACCTGGCCCACCCCTTCCAGGGTCGCAAGCGTGTCGCGGACCTCCTGGAGCAACTGCGGGCCCCACGGGCAGGCCGGCGTGGTCATGGTCATGAGGACCGAGAGGTTCGATTTCCCCTTCGCCTCCTCGACTTTGATCTCATAGATCAGCCCCAGATCGACGACATTCACGAGCAGCTCCGGATCGCGGACCTGCCGTAAGGCGGCGTAAACGGATTCTTCGTGGATGGGCATGGCTTGGGTCCTCATTCGTCCAGCCGCACGAGCACTTCGTCGCCTTCGACCTTCACCGGAAAGCACTGCGTGTCGCTGACGGCGGGCATGCTCAGGACGCGGCCGTCGCGGATGTCGAACTTGGCCCCGTGCCGCGGGCAGATGATCGTAAATCCTTCCAGCCGGCCTTCGCCCAGCGGCCCGCCGTCGTGCGTGCAGCAGTCGTCCAGGGCGTAGAAGCGACCGCCCACGTGGAAGACCGCCACGAAGCGATCCCCGACCTCGAACACGGCCTGGCCCCCTTCGGGAACGTCGGCAACTCGGCAGACGCGGACGTAGTCGGACATAGCCCTCACCCCCGGCCCCGCTCCCAAAGGGAGAGGGGAGTTATTATTCGAACTCGCGGATCCGCCGGCCGATCGCCTCGCCCAGGGCGTGGCGGACGCGCGGCAGCGTGATGCGATCGAAGACCTGCTGGAAAAAACCGGCGACGATCACCCGCACGGCCTCGCGGCGGGTGAGTCCGCGGGCCTGGGCGTAGAACACCTGCTCGTCGTCTACGCGGCCCACGGTCGCCCCGTGCGAGCACTTCACGTCGTCCGCCTCGATCTCCAGCCCGGGGATCGAATCGGCGCGGGCGGAGTCGGAGAGGATGAGGTTGTCGTTCCGCTGGTAGCCGTCGGTCTTTTGGGCGTCGCGGTCGACCTTGATCATGCCCCGCCACACGATCCGCGAGTGGCCCTGCAAAGCGCCCTTGTACAACAGGTCGCTGGTGCCGTGCGGCGTCTCGTGGTGCTGGAGGGTGTGATAGGAGAGGTGCTGGCGGCCGTCGGTGAACATGACGCCGTTGACCTGGGCGTGGGCCCCGGGGCCGACCAGGGCGACGTGCTGATTGACCTTGGCCAGCCGGCTGCCCAAGGCGCCGATGGTCCACTGCAGCGCGGCGTCGGGACCGACCAGGGCCTTGTGGTGGGCGAAGTGCCACACGCCCGTGCCCCAATCCTGGAGGTTGACGTAGCGCAGCCGGGCCCCGCGGCCCAGCAGGATCTCGACCGCCCCGCAATGGAAGCCGCCGGCTGCGGGCGCGGTGCTGGCCGTCTCGGCCAGCACGGTCGCCTCGGCGCCGTCCTCCAGCACGATGAGCGAGTGACTCAGGTCGACGGCGTCGGGGGACATGGCCGAGAGCACGCCCAGCGGCCGCTCGACGGCCAGTCCCTTGGGCACCAGCAGCAGCGAGCCCCCGGACCAGCAAGCGGCGTGCAAGGCGGCGAACTTGTCGTAGGCCGGGTCCACCGCCCGGGTGAGCAGGTAGGGCTGGATCCGCGCGGAGTGCCCCAGCACCAGCTCGTCGAGGCTGCCGAAGAGGACGCCGCGGGCAGCCAAGGCCGGATCGAGGTCGGCGGAGTACGGCTGCCCGTCCAGCGCGACGGCACGGCCCGCCAACTCGACGCCCTCGCCTAGGACGGGCTCGGGTACGCCCGCCCTCACCCCCGGGTACCCCTTGGGTGCCTCTCCCGGAAAGGGCGAGGGGAGCGGAGGCGCAAAACTCTCCAGCCGCAGGGAGCGGATGTCCGTCCGCCGCCACTCCTCGTGCTGGCGATCGGGCAGCGGCAACTCGAGGAACGTCTGCCAGGCACGGCGCCGCGACTCGGTCAGCCACGGCGGCTCGCGCCGCGACGCCAGAAAAGCGTCGAAAGTCTCCTGCGTGAAGCCGCTGGCGGTCGCTGCGGTCATGGTTTTTCGCTGGTCGCGATGGTTGCTTCTCGTTCCCACGCTCCGCGTGGGAACGCACTTGCCGGACGCTCTGCGTCCCTCCGCGGCGCCACGCAGGATTCAGCACATGCCATCCGGTGTCTCGGGGACGCGGAGCGCCCACTCAGGCGTTCCCACGCGGAGCGTGGGAACGAGAAAAACGCGCGAATCCCGCCTACCCCACCGTGCCCTCCATTTGCAGCTCGATGAGCCGGTTCATCTCGATGGCGTATTCCATGGGCAGCTCCTTGACCAGCGGCTCGATGAAGCCGCTGACGATCATCGTGGCCGCCTCCTGCTCGCTCAGCCCGCGGCTCTTGAGATAGAACAACTGCTCCTCGCCGATCCGCGAGACGCTGGCCTCGTGGCCGACCATTACGTCCTGCTCTTCGATCTCGATGTAAGGGTAGGTGTCGCTGCGGCTTTGTGGGTCGAGAATCAGGGCATCGCAGACGACGTTGGACTTGGCGCGCTTCGCTCCCTTGAGGACCTTGCACAGGCCGCGGTAGCTGGTGCGCCCGCCGTTCTTCGAGATCGACTTCGACACGATGCGGCTGGAGGTGTGCGGCGCGCAGTGCACCACCTTGGCGCCGGCGTCCTGGTGCTGCCCGGTCGAGGCGAAGGCCACGGAGAGGATCTCGCCGCGGGCGCCCGGCTCCTTCATGTAGATGGAGGGGTACTTCATCGTCAGGCGGCTGCCGAGGTTGCCGTCGACCCATTCGACCAGGGCGTCCTGGCAGGCCACGGCGCGCTTGGTCACCAGGTTGTAGATGTTGTTGGCCCAATTCTGGATGGTGGTGTAGCGCAGGCGGCTGCCGCGCTTGGCGACCACCTCGACCACCGCCGCGTGCAGGCTTTCGGTGCTGTACATGGGGGCCGTGCAGCCCTCGACGTAATGCACCTGCGCGCCCTCGTCGGCGATGATCAGCGTCCGCTCGAACTGGCCCATCTGCGCGGCGTTGATGCGGAAGTAGGCCTGCAAGGGGAACTCGACCTTCACCCCCGGCGGGATGTAGACGAACGACCCGCCCGACCAGACCGCCGAGTTCAGCGCCGCGAACTTGTTGTCCTCCGGCGGGATGATCGTGCTGAAGTACTCGCGCAGCAGATCGGGATATTCCTTCAGGGCGGTGTCCGTGTCGGTGAAGATCACGCCCTGCCGGGAGAGGTCTTCCTTCAACGAGCCGTAGACCACCTCGCTCTCGTACTGCGCCTTGACGCCGGCCAGGAACTTCTTCTCGGCCTCGGGGATGCCCAACTTGTCGAAAGTGCTCTTGATCTCCGGCGGCACCTCGTCCCAGGTGCGGCCCTGGCGATCGGTGGGTTTCAGGTAGTAATAGACCTGCTGGAAGTCGATGGGGATCGAGCCTCCCCACTGCGGCAGCGGCTTGGACTCGAAGATCTCCAGGCTCCGCAGGCGGAAGTCCCGCATCCAGGCCGGCTCCCCCTTCATCGCCGAGATTTCCTCGACGATGCGGCGGTTCAAGCCCTTGCGGGCCTTGAACACGTACTGCTCGCGGTTGCGGAAATCGTATTTATTGATTTCCCCGAGCACGTCGGCGGCGCGGGGTTTGCTGAGGTCGGTTGCCATGGTTGTCAGTTGTCAGTCGTCAGTTGCCGGCAAAGCCCCCGACCCCGAAGCGGGGTGCCCGCGTCCGGGGGTTCTCCTCGTTCCCATTTCAATTTGTCATCATTTGATTCCAGCGGCCGTCATCTGCGCCTCGTCGGCCAGGGCCTCGGGATGGGCGGCGCGGATGCGGTCGTAGCCGTGCTTGTGCAGCTCCAGGGCCAGCTCCGGCCCGCCCGTTTCGACGATCCGCCCGCCGAGTATCACGTGCGTGAAACTCGGCCGGTTGTATTCCAGGAGTTGCTCGTGATGGGTGATGATCAGGATGCCCATCTGGCGGCCGCCGATCTGGGCGATGCTCTGGCTGGCCAAGCGCACGGCATCCACGTCCAGGCCGCTGTCGGTCTCGTCCAGCACGGCGAACTTCGGCCGCAACATGGCCATCTGCAGGATCTCGGCCCGCTTCATCTCGCCCCCCGAAAAACCGTCGTTGACGTACCGCCGGGCGAACTCCTGATCGATCCGCAACTGCTCCATCTGGTCGCGGAGCTCTTTGCGGAACTGCCGCATGGGGATCAGCTCTTCGCCCTCCTTGCGCTCGGGCCGGCGGACGTTGGTCACGGCGTGGCGGAGGAAATCGGCCATCTTCACCCCCGGGATGGCCACCGGCCGCTGGAAGGCCAGGAACAGGCCGGCCCGCGCCCGCTCGTGCGGCTCCATCGCCAACAAGTCCTGCCCGCCGAGCTCGATGCTCCCGCCGGTGACCTCGTAGCCCGGATGCCCCATGATCGCAAACCCCAGCGTGCTCTTGCCGGAGCCGTTGGGCCCCATCAGGGCGTGGACCTCGCCGCGGCGGATCTCCAGGCATACGCCCTTCAGGATCGGCTTGCCCGCCACGCTCACGTGCAGATCGCGAATGGCCAGAACGTCGCTCATAACTGCTGCGCTCAGGCGGGACGGTCCCCGGCCTGGTCTTTCCCGGCTCCCTTGACTTTCTGATGGTGGAACACCAACGGGCAAGTCTCCAGTGCGACGTAGCCGGAATGATGCGCCAGCGGCAACTCGTCGGGGACTTTCGCGGTACCCTGCGGACCCGGCCGGCCGGACCCGACGGGCACCCCGCCGCCGGGTGCGGCGGGGGCGCGGGCCAACCGCTGCCCCTTGATCTTGTCCTGTAGCCGCATGAGGGCCTCGAGGAAAGCCTCGGGCCGCGGTGGGCAGCCGGGCATGTAGACGTCCACCGGCACCACCCGGTCCACCCCGGGCACGATGTTGTATCCGAACCGCACGTAGGGCCCCCCGGCAATCGCGCAACCCCCCATGGCGATCACGTACTTCGGCTCCGGCATCAACTCGTACAGCCGCCGTATGCGGCTGGCGATCTTGAAATTGATCGTGCCGGCGACGATCATCAGGTCCGCCTGGCGGGGACTTGCGCGGAACGCGCCCGCCCCAAAGCGATCGATGTCGAACCGCCCCGCCCCGGCCGACATCATCTCGATCGCGCAACAGGCCACCCCAAACGTCATCGGCCAGAGGCTCGCCTGCCGGGCCCAATTGATCGAAAGCTCCAGCGTCGAAGTCCATACGCCGGGGCCAAAGCGTCCCTCAATCCAAGGCTGTGTCATAACGTTTCTCAGTCCTCGGTTGTGCCTGCTTGCCGGGGCCATCCCCCGGCCGCGAACCACCGCGCGCGGATGAACCTCCGCAGCTACCAGGCCAACGCCGCAGTATATCGGCTCGTCAACCTGTGTGGAACTGGCACTCGACCCCCCCTGCCAGGCGGCACTGGGTCAACTGCACGTCCGTGCCGACCAGTTCGGAGAACAGCATCTTCTCCATGTCGCACACCGCCGGATCCTCGTCCGCCAGGTTAGGGTAGGGGCAAGCGTGGGCAGTCAGGGTGTGACCCTGGGGCGATGCCGCGACGGAAACGGGGATCCGCCGCTGATTGAACAGCTCCGCGAGGGATTGCAGCCGCTCGGCCGGGGTGTTTCCGTGGATATGCTCGACATAGCCGGAGGCCAATGCCTTGGCGAAGCGTCGGAGCATGTCGCGTCGCACCTGTTCGTCGGGGATCGAGCGGAACTCCCGCCAGAGCGTGACGGCCAGGTCGGTGAAATTGGAGCCCGTCTGCCGCAACCCCTTTTCGGTCAGCCAATAACGATGCCTGGGGCGTCCTCGCCCTGCCCGCACCGCCTCGCGCTCGATCAGGGAGCTGTTCATCAAGCGGGTCAGTCGTTGACGAACGGCCGTCGCTGTAACTTCCATCGCATCGGAAAGTTCCGAGATGCTCAACGGACCGGCAACCCGTAGCAGGTCGAGCAAATCGCCGTCTGAATGGGGTGCTACTACACTCATATTGTGCCTGGTGCTGCTATTTGATAAACAGTGTCCCGCCTCACTAGTATCGTATGGTGTAATCGCAATTTTAGCAAGGGTAAATGATAAAAATCAGGCAAGGGACGGCCCAAGAAAGAAAAACAGTCCGGGCAACCCGTGATGGGCTGACACCGGACTGTTCCCCCCCTGGGAATGGTTAGGCTGCGACTGCGGCGATTGTGTCTCCGTCCCCGCCCGAATAATCCCGCTAGATCATTCGGTTTTCCCAGTCTCCGACTTTGGCAAAGTTTGCCGATTCCCTTCAGCGAATGTAGCGATTGGGACGATTCTGAGGAGGACTGCATCGTCAATGTGGTCGCATTCTGCTCAGACATCCCTATCTACCCATCTTCTCGACGCACAAAAGGACCGAAGGATGACAACTTTCAACCGCCAATGGCGGGTGATCACCGCCTCGCCGATCGTCTGGGGAATCCTGGGGACCGCAGTCTTCTACGGGCTGGTCCACGGTGGTCCGCTGGGCACGCCGTTCATCAAACGGTATTTCACCAATCACCCGGTCGAATACGGGGAGACCTTGATGTTCGCCATCGGCCTGGCGGCCCTGGTGCTGCGGGCGCTGGACGTGGGCCGGCAGTACGCCGGCTTGGGCCGGCCGCTGCCGGGCAGTGCATCCGCGGCGAGCGGGTCGGTCGAAGACCAGTGCCGCACCTTGCTCCACGACGTGGACGGCCTGCCTGCGCACTGCCAGGAGAGCTACTACGCGCGGCGGCTCCGCGCGGCCGTGGCGTTCGTGCGGCGGCTCGGCTCGGCGGAAGGGCTGCGGGAAGAACTGAAGGACCTGGCCGACATCGACGCCGGCCGCTCGCACAAGGGCTTCGCGCTGTTCCGAGTCATCGTGTGGGCCATCCCGATCCTCGGCTTCCTCGGCACGGTGATCGGCATCACGATGGCGCTGAACGCCCTGGACCCCAAGGCCCTGGACGAGTCGATGATGAAGGTCACCACGGGTCTGGGTGTGAAGTTCGACACGACGGCCCTGGCCTTGGCCATGTCGATGCTGTTGATGTTCACGCACTTCTTCGTCGAGCGGGCGGACAGTGCGTTGCTGGAAACCGTGGATGCCCGGGTGCAGGCCGAGTTGTCCGGGTATTTTCCGCAGTTGCCCGCCGGGCCGGACGGCCAGGTCGTAGCGGTGCGGCGGATGGCGGAAGTTATGGTTGCGGCGGCGGAGCGGCTGGTCCAGCGGCAGGCGGAGCTGTGGCAGGCTTCGATGGAGGCGGCCGCCGCCCGCTGGCTGCAAGGGTCCGCTGCGGTCGGCCAGGAGGTCCAGCAGGCCCTGGCGCCGGCCCTGGCGGCGGCCCTGAAAGACCATGCCCAGCACCTGGCCGCCGCGGAAGCGGCCGCCGCGGAGCAGAACCGCCGCCACTGGGAGAAGGTCGCCGGCGCCCACGCCCAAAACGTCCAGGCCCTGGCGGCCGTGCAAAACGGCCTGAACCGGCAAGCCGAGATCCTCGAGCGGGCGATCCATGCCAGCGGCGAAGTCGCGCGGCTGGAAGACGCCCTAAATCGCAACCTGACGGCCCTCTCCGGGGCGAAACACTTCGAGCAGACAGTGCTCGGCCTGGCGGCCACCATCCACCTGTTGAATGCCCGGCTGGCCGAATCCCCCGCCGTGGCCAGCGTGCAGCTCGCTCCCGCGCGGCGCGCCAGCCAGGCGGCATAAATCGCGGAATTCCAAGATCGAAATCCCAAATCCCAAACAAACTTCAAATTCGAAATCCAAAGGCTCAAAACAAGGCGCAGCGTTTTGATCCTTATTGCTTGGGTGCTTTGATATTGTTTGGGATTTGTGATTTTGGATTTGTGATTTGGGACTTTGGATTCCGGCCGACTGAAGGCAGATGCAGCCTAGCGCACCAAGACGGAATCGCAGCGGCCTGCGGGAAGCCCCGCGGGTGTCGCTCTTCCCGTTCCTCGCCGTGCTGATTTGCACGATGGGGGCGCTGGTGCTGTTGCTGCTGGCCGTCACGCGGCAGGCCCGGCTGCAGGCGATCCATGCCGCGCGGGAGCAGAAGTCCCAGCGGCAGGAGGAGGCGCAGACTGCGCGGTCGATGGTCCGCTGGCGGATCGGGGCGCTGCAAAAATCCCGCGGCGAGACGCAGTCGCAGTTGGCCGATGCCCGGCTCGTGCTGGGCCACGTCGAGGACCATGTCCGCCGGCTGCGGCAGCAGTTGCCCCAACTGACGGCGGCTTGCCGCAGCGCGGAGCAAACGGGGAGCGAGGGGCTGCGGCGGCGGAGCGTGCGGCAGGACGAGATCGCGCAGGCCGAGACCCAATTGAGCGACGCCCAGAAACGCCTGGCCGAGGCGCAACAGGCCGCCAGAAACCGCCCCCGCTCCTACGCCATCATCCCCTACGAGGGCCCCAACCAGACCCGCCGCCGCCCGATCTACCTGGAGTGCCGCTCCGACGGCGTCTTGTTGCGGCCGGAGAACATCGTTTTCACGGAGGACGATTTCGACGGGCCGCAGGGGCCGGGCAATCCGTTGGCTGCCGCGCTGCGGGCCGCCCGCGAGTACCTGCTCGCCCAAGGCGGTTTCGACGCCCAGAACGGCGGCGAGCCCTATCCCTTGCTGCTGGTGCGGCCCAGCGGCATCAACGCCTACTACGCCGCCCGCGGCGCCATGCGATCTTGGGCCTCGGAATTCGGCTACGAGCTGATCGGCGAGGACTGGAACCTGCAATTCCCGCAAGCCGACGGCAACTTGGCCCAAGTCGTCCGGCAGGCCGTGCAATCGGCCAGGGTGGAACAGCAAAGGCTGATCGCCGCTGCGCCCAGCCGCTGGGGCAAACGGGTCTCGGGGGCGGCAGGCTACGGCTCCGGCGCGGATGCCTCCGGCGGGGACGCTGGGGATGAAGAAGCCGGCGAGACGGGCTTTTACGCCAGCCGCCCGTCCGGCCGCTACGGCAATCCTTACCTGCAAGCGGGCCTGGGGACCGCGCCCCCGGGCGGTCCGCCGAGTGCAGGCGGTCCGGGCGGCACAGCAGGCGGCGTGGCTGGTGGTGTGCCAGGTGGCGGTTCTGCTGGCGGTATGCCGGGTGGCGTGCCAAGTGGCGGTTCTGCTGGCGGTGTCCCCGGCGGTGTGCCGGGTGGCGGCATTGCCGGTGGCATGCCGGGCGGTGGCCTCGTCGGCGGTGTACCCGGTGGTGGCTCTGCTGGCGGTGCCCCGGGCGGCGTGCCGGGTGGCGGCATTGCCGGCGGCATGCCGGGCGGTGGCCTCGTCGGCGGTGTACCCGGTGGTGGCTCTGCTGACGGTGCCCCGGGCGGCGTGCCGGGTGGCGGTTCTGCTGGCGGCGTGCCGGGCGGTGGCCTCGTCGGCGGTGTACCCGGTGGTGGCTTTGGCGGCGGTGTTCCGGGCGGCGTGCCAGGTGGTGGCTCTGCTGGCGGTGTTCCGGGCGGCGTGCCCGGCGGTGGCTTTGGCGGCGGTGTTCCTGGCGGCGTGCCGGGTGGTGGCTCTGCTGGCGGTGTTCCGGGCGGCGTGCCCGGCGGTGTACCAGGCGGTGGTTCTGCTGGCGGTGTTCCGGGCGGCGTGGCGGGTGGTGGTTCTGCGAGCGGCGTGCCAGGTGGAGGTGCTCCCGGCGGGGTCTCCAGCGCTGGCAGTCAAACCGGCGCCTCGCGGACTGGAGCCTACCCCGATGGCTACGTCGCCGGCCGGCCCGCCGGAGATCCGCCGCCGGATCGCGACCCAAGGAGTGCCCCGCTGGAACCCGCGGCCGCGGGACAGGCCGCCACCGCACTCCGTCCCGGCGAGTGGTATCCGACCCCGGAACCTCCTCCCAAACGTTCGGACGACTCCGACGACACGAAACCGGGCAAGAAGCCCAAGCCCATCGACAAGCGGGCCGACAACTGGGGGCTCCGCAAGGCGGGAGAGGGTGCCTTCCCGATCACGCGGCCCATTCACCTGAACTGTTATCCCGACCGCCTCGTACTCGTCCCGGAAGCGGGGATGGGCCAGCAGAAGTCCATCCCCATACCGGCCCGCACCGCAAAGGCCATCGATCCGCTGGTGACGGCCATCTGGGAACAAATGGACGCCTGGGGCATGGCCGGCAAGGGCATGTATTGGCGACCGCTGTTGAGCATCTACGTGGCCCCCGGCGCCGAGGAGCGATTCCAGGATCTCGATCGCCTGTTGCAGGGCAGCGGATTGATCGTGCAGAAAAAACCGTAGCACGAAGACGGAAAATGAGGATGTGTTTAGCGGCGGGGCTTGCCCCGCATGCACCCTAGCCGAGTGAACGAAACATGACTCGTCCCGTGCCAGCCGAGACCGAGGCCGTCAACGCCGACTCGTTCCTGGACATCGTCGCCAGCATCGTGAGCATCATGATTATTATGGTGCTCATGACCGGGTTGAAGATCCGGCACGCGCCGGTCGATGCCGCGGAGCTCGAACAAGCGCCGGCGGCGGACGAGGATTTGTCCCGCGAACTTTCCGACGAGCAGACGCTGCGCCATGAAGTCCTCGCGCTGGCCGGCGAGATCCAGAACGTCCAGCGGCAGACGCTGCTTCGCCAGGGCGAGCGGGACGTGTTGGCAACCACGGTGCGGACGCTCGAGATCGAGCTGGAGGGCGCCGAGCGGCCCGCGGCGGGCGAGGGGCCGCAAGACGCGGCTCTGTCCGGCAAGTTATCCGATGTCCGCAGCCGGCTGGCAGAGATCGAGCAGGCGCGAAAGGTGGTTGAAACGGCGCCGGCCCCGGCCGTCCAGGTCGAGAGTTATCCCACGCCGCTGGGTCGGACGGTGGACGGGCGCGAGGTCCATTTGCAGCTTCGCGGCGGACGGATCGCCTTCATCCCGCTGGAAGAGTTGTTGGCGCGATTCAAGTCCGACGCGGAACGCAAGGTCCACAAGCTGGCCGACGCCTCCGCGTTTACCGAGACGATCGGGCCGGAGGGGGGCTTCCGCCTGCGTTACACGCTCGAGCGGCACGAGGTGACCGCGACGGAGTCCAACCGCACCGGTCGAGCGGGGACCTATATCCGCCTGAAACAGTGGACATTGATCCCCGTCGAGGAGAATTTGGGCGAGACCATCGACGAGGCCTTGGCCGAGAACTCGCAGTTCCGGCAGGCCGTCGCCGACCGCCGTGCCCGCGGAGCGACGATCACCTGCTGGACCTATCCCGACAGCTTCGATGTGTTCCGGCGATTGAAGAAGGAACTGTACCGCATGGACTTTGCGGTGGCGGCGCGGCCCCTGCCGCAAGGAACGCCTATCAGCGGCTCCCCGGACGGGAGCAAGTCCACTTCGGAATAATCCGGCGTTCAGGGGCCTTCCAGGCTGCACGCCGCGACCAGGGCGGCCAGGAGAATGGCCGCCGTCTCGACGCGGAGGGTCCGCGGCCCCAGGTCGACGGGTCGCCAGCCGGCCTGGACCGCCGCGGCCACTTCGCCCGCCGTGAAACCGCCCTCGGGGCCGACGGCCAGCACGACGGGATCTTGCGGGGCCAGCGGCGGCAGGCGGTCGCCGCCCGGATGTGCCATCCATCGTTGCGGCACGCCGGCGGTGGCGGCCAGCAGGGCGGCCCATGGCTGGGGCGGGCCGATCTCCAGCAGGCGGTTGCGGCCGCATTGCTTGCTGGCCTCGATCACGCACCGCCGCAGTCGCTCCAGGGTGGCGTCGCCCGGCCGGGCCACGCCCCGTGCCGTCTCCAGCGGCACGAGCCGGCGGACGCCCAGCTCGACCGCCTTTTCCACGAGCCATCGCTGCCGCTCGCCCTTGGGCAAGGCCACGGCCAGCGTCACGGCGGCGGCCAGCTCGCGGTCGATCGCTTCCTCTGCCACGAGGTCCAACTCGACCTCGCAACGGGCAATCCGCCGCACCTCGGCCACCCATTGCCGGCCGCTGCCGTCGAACAATTCGATGCGGCGGCCCGGCCCGGCCCGCATCACGTGAATCAAGTGGTGGGCCTCCGCCCCGGTCAGCACGGCCCGCTCGCCGGTGATAGACTCAGGAGTAAAGTAGCGATCGGACATAGCTAAGGATGAAGGATAAAGGAGGAAAGATGAAAGCGTAGCCGCTCGCGGCTGGGCAGAACCGAGAACTGTAGAGCAACCTTCACTGCCCGTCCCCTTGCTCGAATGCCTGCCGCTCGAACGGATTGTCGCGGTAGGGCCTGCGGCGCATGAGCCATAGGACCAGCGAGCAACCCAGGTAGGCAGGCCCCATCAGCGGCCCCCAGCGCTCGAACTGGCGAACGTGAACCAGTTCGTGGTCGCGTGAGATGTCCAGGGCGGCGGCGGTCTGCCCGAAGACCGTGTGGCCCAGGGTGAAGGCCATCGCGCCCTCACCGAAGAAGAACCACTGCAAAAGCCACCTCACGCCGCCGCCGTAGAACTCGACCACGCGGCCACGAATTCGCGCGCGGCCCCCCGTGCAAAGGCCGACAACACCAAGAAGCAGGCCCATGAGCGTGTACGGCGAGGCCCAGAGCATGGCGAGGAGACGAAGCGGCATGTGTTCCGCAGTATCTGAGCCGTTTCCGAACCGTTTCATCGCATGGCCTTCTCCTGCCCCACGATTTCTAGCTGCCCCTCGACCCAGCCGATTGCGCGGGAGCACGTGGGAAAATGCGCGGCCACGCAGAGTACGAGCGCGAGGCTCAGGCCAAGGCCGACGGGGTTGCCTTCGAGCAGGTAGGCTATCGCCGCAAAGAACCCGCAACCCTCAAACAGTGCGGCGCTCAATAGGGTCGTGGTCTGGAAGACCGGCAAGAGATACTTGGCATCACGGCATCCGCCGTCCTCCACGGGAACCGAGCTGATCGACTGGCCCGGACCGAGGGGCGCATAGGTGCCGTTCAGGACTTCGCGGCGGGCCTTCGCGGTGAGTATCCACGGCAGGATGGCCCGTGCGATTAGTGCAAGGCCGACAAAGGCGAACGCCACCCAAGTGAGCGAGATCGGCCGCATCGCGGCAGGCGGTTTGAGCAGAGGGGCCATGCCCAGGGCGAGCACCAGGAAAAAGAGCATGCCTGCACACATCGCCGCCACGACGATTTGCAGGATGCGCACGGTCTTGGTCGCGTCTTCATGCCACGAATCGTCGGACATCTTACCCGCCCTCATTCCTCAAAAAACCAGGAAACGGTCTCATTCCCGCCCTCGATTTTACCGATTATAGCGAAGATACGGGAGATATCGTTGCCAGGGAGGCCTCGACCGATGTACCAATCGCACTGGGGGTTACGGGAATCGCCGTTTGGCAGGGGCGTGGACCCGCGGGCGTTTTACCAGAGCCCGACGCACGAGGAGGCCCTGGCCCGGCTGCATTTCCTGGCCGACGAGCACCGCCGCTTGGGGCTGTTGATGGGCCCGGCCGGCAGCGGCAAGTCGCTGGTGTTGCAGGTCTTTGCGGCCGAGCTGTGCGGGCACCACGCGAAGCGTGGTCGCGGCTCCGCGGTGGCCAGGCTCAACCTGGTCGGCATGGAGCCGGCCGAAGTGCTCACTTCGCTGGCCGTCCAGTTGGGCAGCGGCCTGGAGGGCGGGGAGTCGCCGGCCGTGGCGTGGCGGGCGCTGGAGGATCGGCTGGCCACGGCGCGGTATGAGGAACTGGCCGTGGTCGTGCTCTTGGACGACGCGGACCAGGCGGACCGCGCCGTGCTGCCCCACCTGCTGCGACTGGCCAAGTCGGACGAATCGCCCGAATCGCGGCTCACGCTGATCCTGGCCGGCCGCCGCGAGGGGCTGGGGCGGCTCGGGGCGGCGCTGTTGGACCTGGCCGAACTCCGCATCGACATCCAGCCCTGGGCCCCCGGCGATACGCAGAACTTCCTGGCCCGTTCGCTGACTCAGGCGGGCCGCAGCGGGCGGGTCTTCCAGGAGCCGGCCGTCGCCCGGCTGCACGAGCTGTCCCACGGCATCCCGCGCTACGTCCGGCAGTTGGCCGACTTGGCACTGGCGGCCGGGGCCGGCCAACGACTGCCCGAGATCGACCGCGAGGTGATCGATGCGGTCTACCAGGAGTTGAGCCTGGCGGCGCCGGCCGGCACGGCCTTGTCTTGAAACCGCTGTTCCGCCGCGAAAGCGGGTAGGTCATGCTTTAGCATGACATCTGTCGCCACAGGACGCTCCGTTATGCTGAAGCATAACCTACGAAACTTGAGGCATCACTCCTTGGGCGGCCATTCGGGACGGGGGGGCTTCAGCGGCAGCGGCTGGAGCTGCCGGCCCTTGGCATAGGCCGTCGCGGCATCCTGCGGCCGATCCTCCTGCTGATAAAGGCGGCTCAGGGCGAAGTAGTAGGGGGCCGTCGCGGGCCGCAGCGCGACCAGCCGTTCGTACGCGGCCACGGCTTCCGGGAGGAAGTTGTTCTCCTCGAACCAGGCGGCGGCGAGCGTAAGGTAAGGTACGTCGCTCCCCGCGGCCAAGGCCCGCAGCTCGTTGGCCCGAGCCGCCCGCTCTTCGGTCGCCACGGTAAAGGCGCCGTAGGTCGCCTCCCCGGCCGCGCCGTCCGCCAGGGTCGCCGTCACTTCCCAGACATAGGTGGCGCCGGGCTTCAACGGCGGCTTGCCGGGGTAATTCAGGGAGGTCGAGGACGTGGTCGCGGTCCACACGGTCTGCGAGTCGCGCTCGATCTTCACTTCGTAGCGGCTTGCTCCCGGCACGGCGGACCACGCCAACCCGGGCTGGACCGAAAGGACCGTCGAGCCGGGAATCGGGCTCAGCCTGATCCGCGGCGCATCGCCGGAGGCAGTACGGGCGATCGACACCCCGGAGGTGCCCTTCGGGTGCAGCGCCATGACGGTGGCGCTGACCAGTCGCTTGTGCCGCTCGGGCGCCGGCAGGATTTCGACCGCGGTCTTGGGCTCGCAGCCGTCCTTGCGGACCGTGACTTCGCCCGGCTGCGAGAGTCGCTCGAGGTGGCCGTTGTCGCGGAACGCCAGCACGATCGCCGAGCCCGTCGCCAGCACGATCCGCTCGTCCAAGTACACCGTGTCCAGGGCGCCGACCTCGCGCGAGTTCTGGCCCGCGTCTTTGAGGACGACTTTGCCCTTGGTCTCCAGCACGCGGGCCACGGGGACGGCCGCCTCGGCCCGGAAGGCCAAGCCCAAGGCCAGCACCAGGAGCAGCCCAAAGGAATAGAATCTTTGCGTCATGGTTTTTCCTCCGGGAATTAGGTCTTAGGTCTTGGGTTTTAGGTCTTAGTACCAGAGCCAAAGCCTAACACCCAAGACCTAAGGCCCAAGACCCAAGACCGTACACCTCGGCTATTCTCGCTTGTTTCCCCGCGGTTTCAAGTACCCCGCACGGCGTAAACGGTCAACGGCTCGCGCTTGCCCTTGACCGACACGTTGTTGGGCTCCCAGGCGGGGGCCAGCCGCTGCCGGTCGGCCTCGCTCAGGGCGGCCAGGGTGGACTGGCTGACGAGGATCTCGGATTGCAGTTGCTTGTTGCAGGATTCGATGCGTGCCGCCGTATTGACGGTGTCGCCGATGGCCGTGTAGTCCAGGCGGCGGGGGCTGCCCACGGTCCCCACCACGGCCTTGCCCGTGTGAATGCCGATGCCGATGCGGAAGGCCTCGGCGCCGAGGTCTTTCCAGCGGCCGGCGAGCTGGTGCACGCGGCTGAGGATGGCCAGCGCGGCGCGGACCGCCCGCAAGGCATGGTCCGGCTGCAGCTCCGGCGCGCCGAACAGGACCATCATGCCGTCGCCGAGGTACTGGTTGACGATGCCCCCCTCGGCCTCGATCAGGGGGACGGCCGCGGCGAAGAACTCGTTCAGCAGCCGCACGACGTCCGCGGCCGGGTGGGATTCGGAGAAATCGGTGAAGTTGCGGACGTCGGCAAACAGCACCGTGATCTCGCGCTGCTCCCCGCGGAGGTCGAGCTTGCCGGCGCCGGCCTCCAAGGCGCGGGCCACCGCCTCGGACTTCATCATGCCCATCATCCGCCGGATCCAGCGCCAGCGCAGCGCGAAAACCAGCCCGTACAGCAGCATGCCCAGGAGGAACATGGCGATCTGCTCGACGGGCCAGTCGGTGTAGCGGAACAGCAGCAGGCAAAAGGCCTGCCAGCCGGCGAGGTAAGCCAGCAGCAGGGCGGCCCCCGCCTCGAGCCGCAGGCGGGTGAACGCCACTCCCAGTCCGGCTCCCGCCAGGAGCAGCAGCACAGGCGTCGCGAGCCACCAGGGCGTCACGAGGAACCTGCGGTCGGCAAGCGTGGCGATCGTATTGGCGTGGATTTCCACGCCCGGCATTTCGTCCAGCTCGTGCCGGAGCCAGGTGGACTTCAGCACCTTGCCCAAGGACCCGTTCATGCAGGGCACGGGATGCTTGTCCTTCTGCACGTCGCCCGTTTCGCCGATCAGGACCATCGCCCCGCGAAAGTCCTGGTCGAGCGTGCGTTTGCCGTGGGCGGCGTCCAAGAGGTCGGCCAACGGCACGCGGGGGATGGCCTGGGCGCCCGGCGGGCCTACATAGTTGATCCGCATGGCGCCGTGGTGGTCCAACGGGATGGGCCGGCCGTCCAGACAGAGGGGCTCCTCCGCGGATTGCGGCTCCGGCAGGCCGCTGGCCTTGGCAAACACGGCCAGGGCGAAGGACGGATAGAGCCGCCCGGCATTGTCCGGCACTTGCAGGTGCTGCCGCCGCACACAGCGGTCGGCGTCGTCGGACATGTCGACGGAGGCAAGATCGGTCCAGGCGGGCAGGGGCGGAACCCACTCGTACATCGGCAGCACCGGCTCTTCTCGCGCGCGGACCATGATCGGCAGCACGACGTTGCCGGCCCGGCCCACCGCCCGGCCCATCACTTGCACGTCCCCCGGCTGCTGGTAACCCAGGAAGCGGATCGTCTCCTCGTTTTCCGGGAAGGGGAGGAGGATGTCGACGCCGATGGCGGCCGCCCCCTGGTCGTGCAGGTAGCGGACGGCCTGGCCAAGTTCCGGGCTGAAGAACATCAGCGGCTTGGCGATCTTCTCCAAGGACGCTTCGTCCAGGGCAACGATGACCACCTTGGCGGTGCTGGCCCGCGGACCGCGGAAACCCAGGCAGTTGTCGTAGGCCTGATGTTCCAGATCGCGGACCCAGGACGCGCCGTTGAGCAACCAGCAGACCAGCGCGCAAGCCGCCCCTACCAGGATCCCACGCCGGGTCCTGCCGTGCCACAGCCGCCGTACACGCCGCAAGGGTTAATCCTTTATACCTATTAAGTATACGGTTGCTTCTCAGGGAACGCTCCCAGATAATCTTACAGCGCAGCCGGGCCCTGGCGACTGGGCGAGCTAGGATATAGTGTCTGCGGACTATTTGTGCGCTAGAATGGTCTGACATTGGCTCCCGACGACGGATAACCCGCAATTGAGGGGTCCTGCCGTGAAATACTTGCGTGCCCTGGTCCTGCTGGCAGTCGTCGCTTTGTTGGGCGGCGCGGCCGCCTGTTATTTCGGCTGGCTGCCGAATCCCTTGGCCAGCAGGGCGAACCCGGGCACCGCGGGCTCTTCGCTGGACGGATCCGACCCGGCGGATTCCGGCATCCTGCGAATCATGGGCTGGGTGGAGCCGGCCGGGGGAGTGATCGATATCAACGGCATCCCGGGCGACCGCCTGGAGCGGCTGGCGGTGGCGGAGGGGGAGGCGGTCGAGAAGGACCAGGTCTTGGCCACCTTGGAAAGCCGCGCCCTGAAACAGCAGCAGGTGGATCTGCTGGTGATCCAGATCGCGGAAGCCACCGCACGCCGCGACGCCGAAGCGCAACTGGCCGAGACCCGCATCCAGACCGCCAAGCTGGGCCAGGACAAGGTCAAGCTCCAGGACCTGCAGGCCGAGAGCCTGCAAGAGAAGATCCGGCTGCTGGAGGACAACCTCGCCCTGGCGCAAAAGGACCTCGACCGCCTGAGCAAGCTCCGCGCTCCCGCCGATGCGAGCGGACTGTCCGACGAGATCGTCTCCGAGCAGGACCTGGAGCGGCAGCAGCTTGTGGTACACCGGGCCAAGACGGAGCTGGGCGCGGCCAAGGCCGACCTGCGGGGCTTGCAGGAGACCCGCCAGTTGAATGCGCAGGCGGCGGAGGCCGACTACGGCGCCGCCCTGGCCGGCAAGACCGAGGCCGTGGCCGCGATCCCCATCAAGTCGCTCCAGGAGCGCCTGGAAATGGCCAAGGCCGATCTGGCCCTGAGCGAAATCCGGGCCCCCAGCAGCGGCACGGTGCTGAAGATTTTCGTGCGCGCCGGCGAGTCGCTGGCCCAGAAACCCGTGCTGGCCATGGGCGACCTGGCGCGGATGGTGGCCCAGGCCGAGGTGTATGAGGTGGATGCCAAGCGGGTGGAGCGCGGGCTGCCGGCCGTCATTCGCAGCCCGGCGTTCCACGCCCCCTTCGACCAGGCCGGCCTGCAGGGAAAGGTCGTGTCGGTCGGACGCATGGTCAACACCCCGGAGCTGAAGAGCCTCAATCCCTTTGCCCGCGTGGACCGCCATGTGATCCCGGTGCGCATCGAGCTGGACAAAAAGGACAGCGTCGAGGCGGCGCGATTCGTGAACTTGCAGGTCGACATCGAAATCCACACGGGAAAGTGAGCGCAGGCGGAACGCGGCAGGTCCGTGGTCCGTGGTCAGTTGTCCGTAGTCGCTGGCAACGGACCACGGACAACTGACTACGCTCTGCCAATCCCGAATCCGTAATCCCTGATGCGTCCTGTCCATGCGGACTCCGCTGGCGTGGCATAACCTGATCCACAACAAGGTGCGGACGGCGATCGCCGCCGCCGGGGTGACGTTCGCCGTGGTGCTGATCTTCATGCAGTTGGGGTTCCTGGGCTCGATCGAGACGACCGTCACGCGGTTCTTCAGCGCGCTGGACTTCGACTTGATGATCCGCTCGCCCAAGTACCTGCACCTTTCCAATACCCGCACGTTTCCGCGGACCCGCCTGTGCCAGGCCGAGCAGGTGCCCGGCGTGGCGTCGGTCACCCCGGTGGAGATCGGCCTGACCCGCTGGCGGTCTCCGCTGACGTACCGCACGCGCGGCATCCTGGCCATCGGCATCCTGCCGGAGCAGCCGGGGTTCGCCACGCCGGAAATCCGCGCGAAGGCGCCGCTCCTGACCGACGAGGACTTCGTGCTGATCGACCGCAAGGCGCGGAAGGAGTTCGGGCCGCAGAACGGCCGGCAGTTCTCCGACGCCGACATCGGGGTGGAGACCGAGGTCAACGGCAAGCAGGTGCGGCTCGTGGGGCACTTCCCGCTGGGCACCGGGCTGACCGCCGACGGCTGCATCCTGGTCAACACCATCGGCTTCCGGCGGCTGGTGCCGCCGCTGCCGCCGGGGGAGGTCAGTTTCGGCCTGGTCCGCCTGCAGGAAGGCGCCGACCTGCCGGCGGCCGCCGCCGGCCTGCGCCGCGAGCTGCAGTGCGTCTTGCCCGACGGAGAGCCCGGCGACGTCGAGGTCCTCACCCGTCCCGAAGCCGTCCGCTACGAGCTGAACCGCTGGATCCGCGCCACCTCGATCGGCATGATCTTTCAGCTCGGCGTGGCGGTCTCGCTGCTGGTGGGAACGGTGATCGTCTACCAGGTGCTCTCCAGCGACGTGGCCGCTCACATCCGGCAGTACGCCACGCTCAAGGCGATGGGCTACACGAACCGGTTTTTGTCCGGCGTGGTGCTCGGGCAGGCCCTGGGGCTGGCCTTGCTGGGCTTCGTGCCCGGCCTGGTCCTTTCGTTGGGCTTGTACGCCCTGACCTCGCAGTTGGCGAACATCCCCATCGAGATGAACGCCCGGCGGATCCTGCTCGTGCTGGTGTTGACGATGGGGATGTGTACCCTGTCCGGTCTGGGGGCGCTGCGCAAGGTGTGCCAGGCCGATCCGGCGGCATTGTTTTGATATCGGTTTTCAGTTGTCAGTTTTCAGTTATCAGTTGTCAGTTGCAACAAGGTTGAGGCCCGAAAACTGAAGACGGATAACTGAAGACTGAAAACTGGTCCCCTCGCCCATGCCCCGACTGCATCCGACCCCCCTGGCCCGCAGCAACCTGACGCACAACCTGCGGCGGCTGGCGGTGGCGTTGGCGGGGATCGGCTTCGCCGTGGTGCTGATGTTCATGCAATTGGGTTTCCGCAGCGCCCTGTTCGACAGCACGGTGAAGGTCGTGACCGACCTGGACGCCGACCTGCTGCTGATCAACAAGGCGCAGTACGCCCTGCCCGCCAGGCAGAGCTTCGATTTCAAGCGGATCGAGCAGGCGCGGAGCTGTCCCGGGGTGGCGGGCGTCTACCCGCTGTACACCGAGACCATGGGCACGGACTGGGAACCCGCCTCGGACGGCAAGCCCTATCCGATCCGCGTGCTGGCGTTCAACCTGGACGATCCCGTGTTTCTGACCGCGGAGGTGCGGGCCCAGACCGCCGCCCTGCGCGAGCCCGACACCGCCCTGATCGACAGCCGCAGCAAGAAGCAGTATGGGATCCCCAAGACCCTGGAGCGGCTCCGCGCGCAGCGGGGCGCCGAGCTGGCCAACCAGTCCATCCGCCTGGTCGGCAGCTTCCCCATGGGCACCGACTTCGCCAACGACGGCAACCTGATCATGAGCACGGCCAACCTGGTCAAGTTCTTCCCCTACCGCAACGGCCGCGACGACCCGCTGGCGTCCGTGGACCTGGGGATCGTCCGCGCCCGGCCCGGCGCCGACCTGCGCGCCGTCCAGCGGGGCCTGGCGGAGCGGTTCGCAGGCACCGAGGTGCAAGTCTATCTCAAGCAAGAGCTGATCGACAAGGAACTCGACTTCTGGGACCGCAGCACGCCCATCGGCTATATTTTCTCGGTGGGCACGATCATGGGCTTCGTGGTCGGCGTCATCATCTGCTACCAGATCATCTACTCCGACGTGGCCGATCACATGGCCGAGTTCGCCACGCTGAAGGCCATGGGCTACCGCAACCGCTACTTCATCGGACTGGTGCTGCAGATGTCGCTGTACCTGTCGGTGGTGGGCTACGTGCCCGGCCTGCTCGTGAGCATGTTGCTCTATAACAGGCTTGCCCACGGCACGGGTCTGTTGTTGAACTTGACCCTGCCCGAGGCGGGCCTGGTGTTCGCCCTGACGCTGGGCATGTGCGCCGCCTCGGGGTGCCTGGCGGTGCGCAAGGTCTTGGCGGCCGATCCCGCGGAACTGTTCTGAGCGGCACGCGAGGCCGCCGAAACAAAACACGAAATTCAAAGCACGAAATCCCAAACAAATCCAAGCCGTGAAACCCCAAATGTTCAAAACCAAGCAGCCGCGCAGCCCATTTTTCTGTTCTCGATGTGTTTGTCCTTGGGGTTTCGGTGGTTTGAGATTGTTTGGGATTTGGAGTTTGGGATTTCGGATTTGCTCCATTCACTTCCAGGCAACCATATGATCGAGTGACCGCCATGCCGCAATCAGCCACTTTGACCGCCGGCGCCGCCTCCCCCGAGACCCCGGCCGGCGACACCCCCGCCATCCGCATCCGCGGCCTGAACCACTACTTCGGCGAAGGCGACCTCCGCAAGCAAGTGCTCTTCGACAACAACCTGGAGATCGCCCCGGGCGAGATCGTCATCATGACCGGACCCTCCGGCTCGGGAAAAACCACCCTGCTGACCCTCATCGGCGGCCTGCGGACCGTGCAGGAAGGCAGCGTCGAGGTGCTCGGGCACCAGCTCCACGGCGCCGGCATGGGCAAGCTGGTCGACGTGCGCCGCGAGCTGGGATTCATCTTCCAGGCCCACAACCTCTTCCAATCGCTGACCGCCTTCCGCAACGTCCGCATGGCGGCCGAGCTGTTCTCTTTCTCCAGCCAGCAGGCCAGCCAGCGGATCAGCGAGCTGTTGGCGATCCTCGGCCTGGAGCAGCGCATCCACTACAAGCCCGACTCGCTGTCCGGCGGGCAGAAGCAGCGCGTGGCGATCGCCCGGGCCCTGGTACACAGGCCGCGGCTGGTACTGGCCGACGAGCCCACGGCGGCGCTGGACGAGAAATCCGGCCGCGACGTGGTGACCCTCTTTCAGCGCTTCACCCGCGAAGAGCGGTGTACGATCCTCATCGTCACGCACGACAATCGCATCCTCGACGTGGCCGACCGGCTGGTGAGCATGGTCGACGGCCGCATCAAGTCGAACGTGCTGGTGAAGATCTCCACCGAGATCTGCGAGTTCCTCCGCCGCGTGCCGCTCTTCCAGCGCCTCACGCCGCGGACGCTCACCGAAGTGGCCGACCAGATGAAGCTGGAGAAGCACGCCGCCGGCGTCCGCATCGTCGCGCAGGGGGCCGAGGGGGACAAGTTCTATCTGATCCGCCGCGGCACGGTCGAGGTGCGGCGGGACGTCGAGGGCCAGTCGCGGCTGCTGGCCACGCTGGGCGAGGGCGACTTCTTCGGCGAGTCGGCCCTGGTCACCGGCGAGCCCCGCAACGCCAACGTCGTCGCCCGCGAGAACGTCGAGGTCTATACCCTCGACAAGGAGCACTTCCAGGCCGTCATCAACGCCAGCGCCACCTTCGAGGAGGAGCTGCGCAAGGCCATCTTCGAGCGGCATTGACGGCCGGAGGACAACTGCCAGATTTCGAGAGACCAAAGGCGACTCAGCCACGGATGGAACACGGATTAGACACGGGTGCTTCAGTATCCCGGGCAAGCTCCTTGTGCTGCAAGCCCAGCTTCGACCCCCGGCCTTCGAACTGTGTTCGATCGGTGTTCCATCCGTGGCTGAATCCGGAAGCTCGGTCTTATCGCCTTACGTTGGCGGCTCGGGATAGATGAATGAGGCCAGGTAGTTGGCCAGCCAGATCCAACGCCGCGCGGCGTCCGGCGGCAGGGTTGCGCATCGCGCGGAGATGCTCTTCAGGGCGTCGGGAATCCGCGCACGGTCGTCGAGCAAGCGCGCGAACCTCAGATAGTCCCGGGCCTGATCGGCGCCACCCAAGAGCGGCCCGGCCACCTCGCGCAAGAACAAGTCCAGATCGGCCGTCGGGTTCGCGGCGCTGCCGCAGTGGCCCAGGGCCAGGTAGTTCAGCTCCGCGCCGGCGTGGAAAGGCGACACTTCGCCAAACAACGAGATGGCGTCGAAACCATGGGCAATGCTCCGCTGGACCATGTCGGCGATCCAGTCGATCGCCAACTCGCCGCGGAACCGGCCCCAGTAGGTGCTGAAGTGCGCCCGCAGGACGTGGTGCTGGCGCCCGCCGGGGAACGCCCCGGCAGCGGTCCAGGGAAACCAGGGCCTGGCGGCCATGTCGCCGACCCACTGCACGAAGGCGCCGGCGGGGAACTGGGCCAAGGCTTCGCCGCTCCACGCCGGGCGGCTGTCGCCGAAACCGGGGGCCTTTTCGGGACCATGCTGCGGTTCGGGATTGGAATACGTCTCGCAGACTACCCAGGCGTCGGGCGACGCGGCACGGATCGCCCCGGCCGCCACGGGATACATCAGGGCCATATCTTCCCAGGAGAAGGCCCCGGCCGGGTGTTTCCGCCGCTCGCGGCACAGCTTGCACTGGCAGACGCCGCAATCGCCCGTTTCGACTTGCACCCCGCCCAGCGGCAGGTTCTTGAAGAGCCACCCGAGCGACTCGGCCGCGAACTGCTGGTTCTCGCGCCGCGAAGGGCAAGCGTGATGCGGCAGCTTGCCGCCCGCCGCGTTGAGGGCATACAGCTCGCCATGCGCCTGCAGGTGCCTTTCCAAGCTGTAGGGCGAGTCGCCCTCGTAGTACACGCCGCCGTAGGAGTTCAGGCCGGCCCCGCAGAGCAGGCGGACGTTCTCGCGGGCAGCCACTTCGCAGAGCCGCTTGGCGCTCTGCAGGCCGCCGTGGCAGTCGCGCAACAGGCCCCAGACCACCACCGCGTCGATGCCGTGGCGGCCGCACCAATGGAGCAGGTTGGTGTAGTCTTGCAGGAAGAGGTCGTTGCCGCGGGTATAGGTGTTCGCGGCGCCGTAGGTCTGGGCGCCGGGGCGATTCAGGGCCCATTCCGTGCTGTGGTCCCAGGTCCAGAACATCCGCGCGCGGATCGACGGCTTGGCCGCGGGACCGCTTGCCGGAGCGGTCTTATCGCCTCCCTTCAGCGCCGCCTGCGCGGCGGCGACGGCACTCAATGCGCCTGCCGCGGAAATACGGAGCAAATCGCGACGGTTCAAAGCGCCCATGAGAATCGTCCTCCCCGATTTCGCTGCGCGACTGATGGGACTTATGGGACTCATGGGTCCTATAAGTCTTATAGGTCCTATCTGAAGAGATTATAGCGCCCCCTCTCGCGGGCCGCCAGCGGGGCGGGGAGGGCTGAGTCCGTGACATCCGCGGCACGCCCCGTCCACGGCCCACTTGACAAATCGCCGGAGGACGGGACGATTGGTGCAAGTGGCTGGTGGCGACCGGCGCCGTGGATGGCCTGCCAAAGTCTTAGCTCGACAAGGAGCCAACGTGACTCGTACTTTCGCCGTTTTCTGGCTGGTGACCTATTGTCTGGTGGCGGCCTGTTCCGCGGACGACACGGCCGAGCAAGTCGTGCTTGCCGTACACGGCGGCGCCGGCGTGTTGTCCCAGGAACTCATGACCCCCGGCGCGGCGCAGGAGTATCGGAAGGTTCTTGAGGCGGCGTTGCGGGCGGGCTACGCCCAACTCCAGAACGAGCCGGCCACGGGCCGTGACGCGGTGGTCGCGGCCATTCGCGTCTTCGAGGACTCGCCGTTGTTCAATGCGGGCAAGGGGGCGGCGTTCACGCGCGAGGGACGCAACGAGTTGGATGCAGCCATCATGGACGGCCGCACCCGCCGCGCCGGCGCCGTGGCCGGGGTGACCACCGTGAAGAACCCGATCGTTGCCGCGCGGCTGGTAATGGAGAAGTCGCCGCACGTCCTGCTGTGCGGGCCAGGGGCCGACGCCTTCGCCCGCGAGTTCGGGGCGGAAATCGTGGACCCGGCGTACTTCTATACCGACCTCCGCTGGAAGATGCTTGAAGACTGGCGCCGTCGGCAGTATGCACCGCCCCCGTTCAAGCCGGCGCCACCGCACCCGGCGAACCCCCAAGCCGGCCTGCCCGCAGATCGCCGCTTCGGCACCGTGGGCTGCGTGAGCCTCGATCGGCACGGCAATTTGACGGCCGGCACTTCGACGGGCGGGCTGACAGGCAAGCTGCCGGGCCGAGTGGGCGATTCACCGCTGATCGGCGCGGGGACTTTCGCCGACAACCAGAGCTGCGCGGTGTCGGCCACGGGGGACGGCGAGTACTTCATTCGCGCGGTCGCGGCCCACGATATCGCCGCACTCGTCGAGTACAAGGGATTGACGCTCGCCGAGGCAAGCCGCATCGTAGTCCACGAGAAGATCAAGCGTGCCGGAGGCGAGGGCGGAGTGATTGTACTTGATCGGCACGGCAATCTCGCCATGAGCTACAGCAGCGAGGGCATGTACCGCGGATACGTGACCCGCAGCGGCAGAATCCGCGTGATGATCTACGCCGACTAGGAGGCTGCGACACAACCTCCATCGCCCGCGATACCGTGGAAGAGAAGATCGTCGAGCTGCAGCGGAGCAAGCGGCACCTGGCCGAGGCGATCGTCTCGGCCGGCGGCGACCTGCTGCGGACCCTCACGGCCGAAGACCTGGCGCTGCTCTTGAGCTGAGGGATTAGCTCCTGGGTCGCCTGTTGTGGCGCGGCCTCCGGACCATGGGCACCAACTGACGATACCGCGGCTGCAACTGCGGTCCAAACGCCTCGGGAATTCTCATACCCGCATTATACTGCCCCGAATTGCGCAAGCATTGCTGGCACAAACGTGTAGACGCCTAGGGTCGGGAGACCGTGCCACAACAGAGAGATGGCCGACTGACCCGTTTACGGCTTGACCGGCGTCAGCCGCACGGCCTGCAGGTTCATCACCGCGCCGTGCGGCATGTTGTCGGGCTTGACCGTGAGCTTGGCCGGGCCGGCCGCGGGAATCTCCAGCACGCCCAGCTTCCGCGAGACGAAGGCCGCCCAATCACCGGTGGCCTCGACCTCGCCGTGGACCACCGACGGCCCCACCGCCAGCGTGTAGCGGGAACCGGCGGAGCCCGGCTCGCAGGCGTAGGTCACGTTTACCTCGAAGCGGCCGGGCTCCCGGACGGCGAAATCCCAGCTCACCCAGTCCTGCGCGTTGGTCCAGAAGCCGATGTTGTCCTTGCCGCCGCCCGACTCATATTGGGCCGTCTCGCCGTGCACGACCGCATCGGCCGCCGCCAGGGCGATCGAGCCGTCGGCGGCCTGGCCGAGGAGCCCCGCCGCAACCTGCGGCTCGCCCTCGATCTCCAGCACGACAACCGAGACCGGCGGGCTGGGGGCCTTCGGCGGGAGCTTGATCCGCACGCCCTCCTCTCCCGCGGCCACCTCCAGCGGCGAGCGGTCGGCGTCGGCCAGGAGATAGGCCGCCGTAACCTTGTTCCTCAGGCCCGGCACCGCCAGTTCCCCCTGCGGCCAATCGAAGACGTGCAGGTAGAGTTTGCCCGGCTTGCGGGTACACCGACCCCAGGACAGTTTCTTGAACGGGCTGGCCGCCGTGCCGTAAATGGCCTCGCCGTTGAGCTTCATCCAGCGGCCCACCTCCTTGAGCCGCTGGACCGACGGCGCTGGGATCAGGCCCTCCGAGGTCGGGCCAACGTTCAACAGGTAGTTGCCCCCCTTGGAAGCGATGTCCACCAGGTTGCGGATCAGCATCTCGCTCGACTTCCAGTTGTGGTCGTCGCTCTTATAGCCCCAGGTGTCGTTCATGGTCATGCAGGTTTCCCAGTCGCGGCCGGGGTAGCCGGTGGCCGGGACGAACTGCTCGGGCGTTTCGGTGTCGCCGGCAAAGCCGCCGCCCAGGCGGTTGTTGGTGATGAGGCCCGGCTGCAGCTTCAACAGCGGCAGGAACTTCTCGGCCCGCTGGCGGGTCATGTTCGCCGGCGTGTCCCACCACAGCACGGCGACCGGGCCGTAGTTCGACAGGATCTCGCGGACCTGCGGCACGGCCACCGTGTCCAGGTACTTGTCCATGTCGCCGTCCTGGGCCTTGTCCCAGTGGCCGTCGTAGGTCGCGCCGCCCGGGTTGTTCCAGTCCTGGGCCTGCGAGTAGTAGAACCCGAGCTTGATGCCCTGGCGGCGGCAGGCCTCGGCCAGCTCCACCAGCGGGTCGCGATGGAAAGGCGATGCCTTGGTGATGCACCAGTCGCTGGCCTTCGAGTCGAACATGGCGAAGCCGTCGTGGTGCTTCGAGGTGATCACGATGTACTTCATGCCCGCCTCCTTCGCCGTCCGCACCCAGGCGTCGGCGTCGAAGCGGACGGGGTTGAAGCGCTGGGCGAACTTGCGGTACTCGGCCACGGGGATCTTGCCGTTGTGCATGATCCACTCGCCGATGCCGCCGACGGGCTTGCCCTGGTAGCTGCCCGCCGGCACCGAGTACACGCCCCAGTGGATGAACATGCCGAAGCGGGCCGCCCGCCACCAGGCCATCCGCGCGTCGCGCTGGGCCTTGCTCTCCGCCGCCGCGGCCGGCTTTTCGGCAGCCGCCGCCGGGCTTGCAACCGCCAGCAGGCAGGACAGAACAGACAGGACTACGATCGAACGGGCAAGACGGCGAAGCGGCATGAGGATCTCCTCTCCCGCGGCAGGTTAGTGGCCCGCCTGCCGGGCTGAAATGGGGTGTCGGGTGCCAAATGAACTTGTCCGATTCGGGGAGCCTGCGCACCTGCTGAGCCCCGGGCGTCAGCCCGGGGATGGCGTGAATTGTCCGCGAGGCGGCGGTTGTTCTAACACCAATCCCCGGGCTGACGCCCGGGGCTCCAGGGCTATTTCCTCCCGGAATCCCACAAGCCCATTTTGGATACGGTTTACCCGATAATAACTTCGGGCGGTGGGACAATCAAGCTGGGCAGAAGCCGGGGCCGCGCTACCCAACTCGGCCCCTGGAGGATACACTACCAGGACTGACCCCCGGCTGTCCCATTCTTTCTCCCGCAGGAGATCACCGATGTGCCGCAACCGCTCGCGCGTCTATCTCGCCGTCTTGGGATGGGTTTGGGCCCTGGCCGGCGGCTGGGCGACCTGCCGCGGCGAGACCCTGCCGATCGGCAGCCCGGCGCCCGATTTCAGCCTCCCCGGCGTAGACGGCAAGACCTACAGCCTGGCGGATTTCCGCGACGCCGACGTGCTGGTCCTCGTCTTCACCTGCAACCACTGCCCCACGGCCCAGGCCTACGAAGACCGCATCCGGCAATTGGCGGCCGATTACAAGGATAAGAAGGTCGCCTTGGCGGCCATCTCGCCCAACGATCCCCAGGCCGTGCGGCTCGACGAGCTGGGCTTCAGCGACTTGGGCGACAGTTTCGAAGAGATGAAGCTGCGGGCCAAGCACCACGGCTTCGCCTTCCCTTACCTTTATGACGGCGAAACGCAAAAAGTCTCCCGCGCCTACGGCCCGGTGGCCACCCCGCACGTCTTCGTGCTGGACCGCCAGCGGAAGCTCCGCTTCGCCGGCCGCATTGACAACTCCGAGCACGCCCAGCGGGCCACTTCCCACGAGGCCCGCGAGACAATCGAGGCCCTGCTGGCGGGCAAACCCGTCCCCGTCGAGACCACCAAGGTCTTCGGCTGCTCGATCAAGTGGTCCGACAAGCGGCACTCGGTCGAAGACTCGCTGGCAGCCTGGGCCAAGGAGCCGGTCGAGCTGAAACTCGTCGACGAGAAGGGCCTGCGGGCCCTGATGAAAAACGACGGCAAGAAACTCCGCCTGGTCAACGTCTGGGCCACCTGGTGCGGGCCCTGCGTGGCCGAGCTGCCCGAGTTTGTCGCCATGAACCGCATGTACCGCAACCGCGATTTCGAGCTGGTGACCATTTCCGCCGACGCGCCCGAGGATAAGGGGCGGGCCCTGGAAGTGCTCAAGAAGAAGCAGGTCGCGGCCGGCAATTACCTCTTCGACGGCAGCGACAAGTACAAGCTCATGGACGCCGTGGACCCCCAGGCCGACGGCGCCGTGCCGCACACGCTGCTAATTGCGCCCGGCGGCAAGGTGCTCTATCGCAAATCCGGCCCCTGCGAGCCGCTGGCGATCAAGCGGGCCATCGTGGACTACCTGGGCCGCACCTACAAGTAGGATGGGTCGAGCGCGAAGCGAGCGCCGCGTTGGTAGGTCCCGCTTGCCGAGCGGGACTTAGGGCGCTGACGACGTCTGGCAATCGCTCAAGTCCCTTCCGGCAGAAGGGACCTACGGGGGCGCCTCCTGGAATCGCCAGCGGCCCTTTAGCAGAACGGCCGGGCCCCCGGCCCGACCATTGCCGAGGGGAGAAAGGGGGATAGGGGAGAAAGGGGGATAAGTCCAATATCGAGCGGGGTGAAGTCGGCAAGTAATGGGACTTGTCCCCTTTTCTCTGTCCCCTTTTCCCTGTCCGATCACTAATCTCCCTCTCCCCTCGCGGGAGAGGGCCGGGGTGAGGGGGTTGGCCGCGGGAAATCGGGAGGTTCACATTTCTCCCCCCCGCCGCTCCATCACGACAACTTGGCGCTGGCGAGCCGATTGAGGCTGACGCCTGCCTCCGCGGCTTCGACGGCCAACCGCCGATGAATCTCCGGGGGCACGCGAACCATGAATTTTCCGCTGAAACGACGCGAGGCAAGCGCCTCGGGAACCGCTTCCCCGCTGGCATGCATGTCTTTGACGACCTCGGCGACGACCCTGCGGATTCCGCGCAAGGCCGCCTCGGGCGAAGAGGCCAACCAGCTCAAGCTCGGGCACTCGCCGCACAGTCCGACGTGCTCCTGGTCCTCTTCCGACCACGTTACGCGATAGGTGTAGCGGTCACTTTTTTTCGTCTTCACATTTCAGCCCCTCGATTGCGTTGATGGTACCATTATTTGCACTATCGCCAAGGGGCGTCAACCGGCAGCAGGCAGAAACTGGCTGGAGGGGCAGTGGTGCAGTCTGGCGGCCCACGAAAGGGTCACAATCTGCGGTTTCCACACGGCGCAGAAATTAGGGCCGCCGGAAACGACATCGGCGGCCCTGTTCGGAAGTGCGGCGTGGTCGATCAGCCGACCCCCTGGGGTCATCGGTTAGCCAAGCCGGAATGTCCGGAGAGCCTTTAATCGTCTATTGGTACCTTCGGTAGCCGGCTCCGCTCCGAAGCGCGCCTAACCCAAAAACTCTCCCATCGCTGCACCTCCACTTCTCGGCCACGTGGCCGACAGCCCTATCATACTGCGGTTCGCTGGGTGGGGGTAAGCCTTGGGATGACGGCCCAAAAGCGCATTCAGCAAAGGTGATACAGACAGGATACAGAAAAGGCGACACCCATAACTCTAGGTAAAATGGCGAAGTCTCGCGGGGGTAAATTGCCTGTCCTCTCCAGATTTGGCGGCTGCCACCTTTCCTGCCCCACCTTTCCTACCCCACGTTTCCTGCCCCGCCGGCACTGCAAACCCGTCCGTGCCCCACCTTCTGCCCTTCACCTGCCTGCCCATTGACTTGCCGATGGGAATCTGGTATGACGAAAGCGAAGGGAGGATGGACTATGTCACGCTGGTCGAGCCTTTTCTGGGGGTTCATCGCGTGCGCCTTGTGGCAGTTCGTTTGGGAGGCGCAGCGGAAGTACGATTTCCTCCTCCAAGCGGGTAGGCTTTCCGATTTCCTCGGTCGATGGCTTTCGACCCTGGGCAAATGGCTAGTCAAAAAAAGGGGACCGTTACTGTTAAACGTCTTTTCTCATGACTCATCCGGAACTGGTTATTTCGCAGTGTGTTAAGGAAAAATGGGAATTGATGGTTTACGAACGGTCAAGTGTCGAGTCGGCCCTCTTCTGAAATCAGCCGGCTGGCTGCCCGTCGGCCTTCTTCGGTCAAGTTGAAGAAGACCTGTCTCCGGCCCGTCATTCCCCCCCGTAGACTCATTCCGTACCCCCTGATGTCGCCCCGTTGCCTTGTGATTGTGAGCAGCCCCAACTCCGCCAGAGACCTCAGTGCGCGGGAGAAACTCACGTGGAGGGAGTTGTAGAGCCTCTTGGGCAGGACGGGCCTCACACTTGCAGGACGAGGGTTCGAGGCGTATCCCAGCTTGTGGCGCGCATAACTGAGGAGGGCGCCGCTCTTGGATACGTACATGTACGCCTCATTATGATAGGTGTAGGCCCAAACGAGAACGTACTTCTCAATCTTTCCCAGCCGCATCGGGAGCTCCCCAGAACCCGCAAGCCGACGCGAGAACATAGCACATTACAGCCCGGCCCGCCAGGCGCCGCGCCGCCCTCCATGGGCAAGCGCCCGCTCGCACCCACAACACGACGGGAGAGAAAGAGGGCATAAGTAGTGGGGTCGGCAAGCAATTGGACCTATCCCCTATTCCCTCCCACGGGTAGGTAATCCCCAACGGGGGCCGGGGTCGAACTTCATGAACTACTACTTCGATGAGTCGGGCGATTTCCGCTTGGACGATGACGGGGCCCGACGAGTCGGTATCGTTGCCGGCATCACTATCCCGGAGTCGGCGGAACCCGCTGCGTTCGCCACCTTCGACCGGTTCGTGGCGACCCTTGCCCGTTCGGCGTTCAAGAAAGGGGAGCCCAAGGGGAACCTGCTCACGTATGACGAGCGAACGCGATTCGCCAAAATGATCGCCGGCAATGCAAAGATCGTCGTCACCCCGGCGACGCTCGACATCGGGTCAATAAGCCGGGCGAAGAAGGACGTGCGGGGCGACACGGTGCGGCGAATGCGAGAGTTGGCCGAGCAATGTGTTCACGCCACGATGAGAGGGCAGGCGCACCTGTTAGCGAGCCAACTCAAGAATCTCAGTGACAATCAATCCCTTCGGCTGGGTTCCGTCGCATATTGCATCAAGCGCGCGTTTAAGCAAACGATCATCCTGCTGTCCGGTGAAGAGTACTTCGGCTGTTGGGATCAAATGCGATTTGAAATCGACCCGTTCAGGTGCGTCGAGGTAGTCGAGAGGAGCAGGTTTTCAAGTGGATGATGCTTGGGTGGCTCCAGGCGTGGGGTCAGAAGAGCCCAACAATGATCATCAGGGAGGTCCACACCGAAGCTCATCCGCTGGTGAAGAATTACTCGACGGATGATGACAAGTTCAACCTTGTCAAGATTTACAGGGACAATCTCCACTACCCGCGGTCATCGGAGTCGAAGGGATTGCAGATCGCGGATATGGCGGCATCGATCATCCATCACGCTGTCTGTGGCTTCGCGAAATTGGATAATTTGATGAACTACGGGCTGCTCCTTAAGAGGGTTGAAACGGGGACGCAGCTAGTATTGGCGTGCTGGGCGACTTGCGGCGGGCTTCCGTCATGCCAAGACGGCGATTTTGTCGCCGATGCCCCCGCTTGCGGGGCTTGAAATCGGGCCGGGGTTGAAACGGGGACGCAGCTAGTATTGGCGTGCTGGGCGACTTGCGGCGGGCTTCCGTCATGCCAAGACGGCGATTTTGTCGCCGATGCCCCGGCTGCGGGACTTGAAATCGGGCCGGGCCGTCCGCTAGCATCCGGTGGTCGGAGCCCTGGGGGAGAGGTGTCAGGTGTTAGGTGCGAGGTGTCAGGCGTCGGCGTAGGCGGCGCTGCTCTTTGGTAAGGCGGTGTACGGGCCCTCCAAAGGACCGTGCCTTTGGGCGGGCCTCGAGGCCTGGCGGCCAGCAACCGGCGGCGCGCACTCCCCATTGGAGGGGCCTGTTTTGGAAAATCGCAAAAACTAGGACCAAAAAAACGGAGCGGCACCCGGTTTTCCGCCCAAAAAGGCGTTGTTTTCGCACGCGAACTCGATCCAAAAAAAGGCGACCAAAAAACGCGCGCGGGCCGGACCGCGGCTGCCGATGGAGAGATCGTCCAACTTTCTTGAAAAGCTGGGATGGTTGGTGAAATATCCCGAAGGGATTGTGTATCATAGCCTGGGGTTGCCGCGCAGCGGCTACCCCAGTACGTCGCCCCGCGTGATGTCGTCAACCCTGAAAGGGTTGCGTAGTCCGACGCGGCCCCGCCGAAACCCCGTTGGGGTTTTCCGTCCCGGGATCTCGCACCCCAGGGTAGCCGCTGCGCGGCAACCCTGGGCTGTACGCCATAAGCCCTTCGGGCTACCGACGCGTCATAACTCGTTGTGTAACAAGGCCGTGAAGGTTGGACGGCCTCTGGATTTGATTCCAGTATAGCAAGTGATATACAATCCGTACTATGCCCGGCAAGTCGAGAGAATCTGCCAAGGCACTTGACCGTCCGTTCTCCGCGAACGTATTGAAGCAAGCAAAGGGAATCGCCCAACACTACCAGGTCATCCTCAGTTGCGAGGAGGGACACTGGTATGGGCGGGGGCTGGAAATGCCCAACGTCTTCAGCGACGGCAAGACGGCCAACCAGTGCATGGAGAATACTCGGGAGGCGTTGTGCCGCGCGGTGGCTTACATGCTGGAAGAGGGCCAAAAGCCCCCGGCCCCGGCGCGGGAGGGTACGCGAACCCAGCAGGCGAACGTCCGGCTGACGGCCGACGAAAAGGTGGTGCTGGAAAACACGGCTAAGCGCAAGGGGTTCAAGGGCCTCTCCGACTTCATCCGCGCGGCAGCCATGGAGTCGGTCAAGTAACTACATAGGACATCCATGCCACATCCTAGTTGGACACTGCTGGGCAGTTCTGAGGCCACGGATTACCGCATCTTCCGCATCCGCAAGGACCGCTACCGCTTCGAGCCGACGGGCGACGAGGGGGACTTTATCGTGCTGGACTGCCCGGCCTGGGTGAACGTGGTGCCCGTGACTGCCGCGGGCAACGTGGTGCTGATTCGCCAGTACCGCCACGGCATTCGCGAGGTGATGCTGGAGATCCCCGGCGGCGTGGTGGAGCGGGGCGAGGCGCCCGAGGCCGCGGCGGCCAGGGAGCTGGGCGAGGAAACGGGCTACGCGGCCGAGAGCATCCGGCCGCTGGCGAGGGTCCTGCCGAATCCGGCGGTGCAGAACAATTACCTTTACCTGTTCGCGGCCGAGGGATGCCGCAAGGTGGGCCCGCCGCAGCCCGACCGGTTCGAGCAGATCGAGGTGCTGGAGCGGCCGCTGGCGGACATTCCGGCCATGATCCAGAGCGGCCGGATCGCGCACTCGATGGTCATCACGGCGTTTGCGTTTCTGGGGCTGACGATTCCTCCAGCGCCTCGATGACGGTCAACAGGTGGCGGCGGACGGCGTCCAGGCGGGCCTGCTCCAGGATCTTGCGGCCCTGCTGGTCGGTCACGTAGAAAACGTCGACGACCTGGTCCAGGTAGGTGCCGATCTTCGCCCGCCACACGGAAAGCCCTTCTTCGAACAGCGCGCGGGCGATCGTGTACAACAGGCCGCTGCGGTCCATCGCGAAGACGTCGATGATCGTGTAGCGGTCCGAGGTGCTGTTGTCGGTGTTGACGTTGGTTTGCGGGCGGGGGGCGACGGCCATGCGGCGGCCGGCAGAAAGCCAGGTGCGGCGGAAGGCCGGCCCGGCGGCCGAGGGCTCGCGGAGCGAGTCCTCCAGGGCCCGGTTGATCGCCGCGAGCCGCTCCGCCGACGGCTGGCCCGCATAGTCCGGATCGTGAACCCAGAAGCGGTCCAGCACCAGGCCGTCGGCCAAGGTGTAGATCTGGGCGGAGCGGATTTCCAGGCCCTGGCTGGAGAGCGCGCCGGTGAGCTTGTGGAAGATGCCGGGGGTAACGTCCTCGGAGGTGCCGATGGTGAACTGCACCGTGGCGGCCTCGGGGAAGTACTGGGCGCGGGCGGTGACGCCGCCCGGCGGGAGCTGGGCCAGCAGGCGGAGGTCGGCGGCGGCCTGCGGCGGCGGAGTGGCGCTGAGGTAGCCCGCCGGCAGGGCCTCCAGCCGCCGCGCGAACCAGGGCTCGTCGGCCGGCGGCCCCAAGGCCGCGCGAATCTGCTCGCGCCGCTCCTGGAACAGGCGGTCCACCGTGGTCGCCGGACTGTCGCCCGCCAACTGCTGCATGGCCCGATGGTAAAGGTCGGTCAGGACCTCGCTCTTCCAGCCGTCCCACACGTCCGGTCCCACCGCCCCCAGGTCCGCCGCCGTCAGCACGTAGAGCATTTGCAGCAGCTCGGGCGAGCCCACCTGCACGGCGAAGCGGACCACCAGCTCCTCGTCGCTGGTGTCGCGGCGGAAGGCCAGGTGGTTCATGCGCAGGTGCTTGTGTACGAGGAACTCCAGCGACTCCGCTTCGTGGGTCTTCAGCCCCAGGCGCGCGGCGGTTTCACGGGCGATCCGCAGGCCGACCTCGCGATGGTCCTCCAGAAAGCCCTTGCCCAGGTCGTGAATCAACAGCGCCAGGTGCAGCACGTGCTTGTCGGCGATGCCGCGGTAGACGCGTCCGACCGGGCCGGGGTCGGTCAGCAGCCGCTCGGCGAATTCCACCGCGCGGATGCAGTGCTCATCGACGGTGTACTTGTGGTACTGGTTGAACTGGAGCAGTCCGCGGGCACGGGCGAAATCGGGCAGGAAGTGCTGGAGCAGGCCGGCCTCGTGCAGGTCGCGCAAGGACGGGCCGATCCGCCCCGGGTGTCCCAGCAGGGAGAGGAAATGGCGGCAGGCCTCGGGGGAGGGGGCGGCCGCCGCTTGCGGCTGCGCAGTCCGCACCGCCAGGCCTCCCCGGGCCGCCTCCCGCCGGACCGCCTCCCAGGTGCTCGGGGCGATCGGCACGTCGTGCAGGTTGGCCAGGTCCACCAGCCGCAGGATGGCCGCCAGGTTGCCGCGGAGCCGGGCCAGCCCGCGCCGCGTGGCCATCAGGCCCACGGGACCCACGCGGAAATCGTCCTCCACGCGATGGCCCAGCAGGAGCGTGGCGAGCCGGTTCAAGCGCTCGTGGGAGGTGGCCCTGGCCACGAACTGTGCGACGACGTGGGCGGCCTGGTTCGTGTGGCGGAAGTAGTCCTGCATGAACTCTTCGACCGGCAGCAGTCCGCTGCCGCCGGAGTAGCCGCGCAATTCGGCCAGGCGCAGTTGCTCGGAGCGGTTCAACACGTCGTTGCCCTGGCCGGCGTGGAAGTGCAGGTCGTTGCGCAAGCGGAGGAGGAACTCGTAGGCCCCCTGGACGACTTGGAAATCCTCGCGCCCGAGCAGCCCGCGCTCGCAGAGTTGCTGCGGCTCGCGGAGGCCGTAACGCGCCAGCCCGATCCAGCGCAGCAAATTGAGGTCGCGGAGCGTGCCGGGCGAGCGCTTGAGGTTCGGCTCCAGCAGGAAGACGGTCTCGCCGTAGCGGAGGCGCTCTTCGGTGCGGGACGCCAGGATCGCCCGCATCAACCTGCCGGCACTCCAGCGGACCCGCTGCCGGAAGCGCCGCATGAAGTTGTCGAAGAGCGTGGGGTTGCCGGCCAGCAGGCGGCTGTCCATCAGCGAGGAGCAGATTTTCGGATCGTGGCAGCCCAAGCGGCAGGCGTCGCTCACCGTGCGGACGCTGTGCCCGAGGACCAGCCCCACGTCGAACACGTCGCGCAAGAGCCGCTCGGCCAGCGGGGCGAGCCGGGGCGCCGCGCGGGGCTGGTGCAGGATCATCAGGTCCACGTCGCTGTAGGGGGCCACGTCCCGCCGCCCGTAGCCGCCGTGAGCCACCACGGCGATGTCCCAGAGCAGTCCCCGCGGCCCCCCCAGGCCCAGCTCGCCCAGCGTCGCGTCCAGCAGCTCCACGAGCACGGCGTCGCGGAGATTGCTGATCAGGGCGCAAAGCTCCAGCGCCGGGCAGCAGGCCTCGTGCCGCGCCCGGAAATCCTCATGGGCCTTGGCCAAGCGCGCCTTGGCGGCCAGCACGTTCGCGCGGATCATGGGCTCAGATCGCGTCCTGAAGGCTCCCCTCTCCCCGTGGGAGAGGGGCAGGGGGTGAGGGCGTTTGGCGCGGGCGCGCGACGACCGTCTGCAAGCTCCCCCTCACCCCGCCCTCTCCCGAAGGGAGAGGGGGACCCTTCAGATCGCGTCCTGGCCCGACTCGCCGGTGCGGATCCGCACGACGTCGACCAACTCGGAGACGAACATCTTGCCGTCGCCGACCTGGCCCGTCTGCGCCGCCCGCGTGATGGTGTCCAGCACGGTGCGGAGTTTATCGTCGGGCACGACGACCTCGACCTTGATCTTGGGGACGAAATCGACCTGGTACTCCGTGCCGCGGTACATCTCGGTGTGCCCCTTCTGCCGGCCGAAACCGCGAACCTCCGTGACCGTCATGCCCACGATGCCCCGCTCCGTCAACGCGTTCTTGACGTCGTCAAGCTTGAAATGCCGGATGATCGCTTCCACTTTTTTCATCAGCAGGCTCCTTGTACTACCGCGCTACGTCACGCACCAATTTAGCGATGTGGCGCCGGGGTGTCCAGTGGGGGCTGTTGGATACTGAGTACGCGGTACTGGGTACTGGCTGGCGATCGCCTGAGAACCGCCCATTGCCCACCGCGTCCATCATCCCCGCGACGCAGTCGCGGGGCTTTATCTGCCCCTGTCCCCTGTCCCTTCTCAGAAGAAGATGTAGCCCTCCTCGCCGTGCTGGCTGAGGTCGAGACCCTCGATTTCGGCCTCGCGCGGCACGCGCAACCCCATCAGGGCGTCCAGCACCTTGAGGATGACGAACGTGCCCAGCAGCGCCATGCCCCAGGCGACCGCCAGGGCGACGAGCTGCCCCCGCAAGAGCGAGCCGCCCTCCAGCAGACCTAGTGGCCGGTTGCTCAGCGTGGCGTCGCTGATGGCCCCGCTGGCGCGAACGGCGAAAACGCCGGTGAGGATGGCCCCCAGCGTCCCGGCGATGCCGTGTACGCCGAACACGTCCAGCGAGTCGTCGTAGCCGAAGTACGCTTTCACCCGGGTGCAGACGCAATAGCAGGCGGTAGCGCCCACCGCGCCGATCAGCAGGGCGGGCATGAGGGCCACGTAGCCGGCGGCCTGGGTGATGCAGGCCAGCCCGGCCACAATCCCCGAGCACACCCCGAGCACGCTCGGCTTGCCGCGGAGTCGCCATTCCAGGGTCGCCCAGGCCAGCCCTCCCGTGGCGGCCGCCACGTGGGTCGCCGCAAAGGCGTTGGTCGCCAGCGGGGTTGCGGCCAGGGCGCTGCCGGCGTTAAAGCCGAACCAGCCGACCCAGAGCATGGCTGCCCCGATCGCCGTGAACGTCATGTTGTGGGGCCGCATCTCCTCCTTGCCGTACCCCAGCCGCTTGCCCAACAACAGCGCACACACCAAGGCCGACACCCCCGAGCTGACGTGGATCACCGTTCCGCCGGCGAAATCCAGGGCCCCGCCACACGCGCAGCCGGCGGCGTGCGGACTGCCGTAGGCCAGAATGCCGTTGCCCCAGACCCAGTGGGCCAGGGGGCAGTAGATCAGCGTGCCCCAGATGACCGCGAACGCCACCATCGCGCTGAACTTCATCCGCTCGGCGAACGCTCCGCAGATCAAAGCCGGCGTGATGATGAAGAACATGCACTGGAAGAGCATGTGGGTCTTGATCGGGATGGTGCCTACCAACGGGGCGTCGACCAGATGCCCGTTCTGCCACACCGCCTCGGCCCCCTGCATGCACAAGTACTTCTCGCCCCCGATCCACGGTCCGTCGCCGCCGAACACCAACGAATAGCCGTAAAGTACCCAAATCACCGTCATGATGCACATCAGGTAGGTGCACTGCATCATCACGCCCAAGACGTTCTTCTTCCGCACCAGCCCGCAATAGAAGAGGGCCAGGGCCGGGGCGGTCATGAACAGCACCAGCGCCGAGGAGGTGAGCACCCAAGCGTTGTCGCTGGGGTCGAATTTGAGTTTAGGGGCGTCGGCGGAGGGGGCCGGGGCCGCTCCCGGCGACTCGCCGGCCACGCCGGGCATGGTGCCCGGGGCCTCCGCGGCCGCGCGGGCCGCAATCCAGGCCGGCGCAACCAGCATCCACCCGACCAGCAATACTCGCCTCCAGACCCTGCTGCTCGACATTGGCGACTTCCTTTCTTGGGGGAGAGGCCCATTGGCCGGCGCGACCCAAAAGGCGTTGGGGCACTGGCTTTCCAGTGCGCGACAATGATGTCCTTGCTGTCGCGACACGATTGGGCCGATGGCGGAATTGCAACCGCCGTGCCAAGAGAATGGAAGTGGCCCTGCGACTTGGCTTCGTAAGAGCATGAAGCCAAAAGAGTTAGATTGCTTGGCAGCGTACTGCTGCCAGCCATTTTTCGCACAACCCAACTGCTGGCTGCCCATTATTTAGGCAGCACATGAACAGAATTGACACGTCCAGTGTGCCACAGGCACACGGCTTATCTGAATCGTCGACACGCACAATTGTTTAGCGGGCGGCCTTGGCCGTCAGGGTGCCTACGGCCGCACGGCGGGTAAGCCCGCCCGCTAAATCGCACGTGCCCACCGGCTAAACGGCGGGCACGAACACCCACGTCATATCGCGCCCGCCCCGGACTCGCCGGTACGGATCCGCACAACGTTGACCAACTCGGAGACGAACATCTTGCCATCGCCGACCTGGCCCGTCCGGGCCGCCCGGTTCACCGTGTCCAGCACGGTCTGGAGCTGTTCGTCGGGTACTACGACTTCGACCTTGATCTTGGGGACGAAATCGACTTCGTATTCCGTGCCGCGGTACATCTCGGTGTGGCCCTTCTGGCGGCCGAAGCCGCGGACCTCCGTGACCGTCATGCCCACCACACCCCGCTCGGTCAGCGCGTTCTTGACGTCTTCGAGCTTGAAATGCCGGATGATCGCTTCCACTTTTTTCATCAGGAGACTCCTAGATGAAGATGTACCCTTCCTCGCCGTGCTGGCTGAGGTCGAGGCCCTCGATCTCCGCTTCGCGGGAGACGCGCAGGCCCATTACGGCGTCCAGCACCTTCAAGATGACGAAGGTGCCGACAATGGCCAGCGCCCAGGTGACGGCCACGGCGATGAGCTGGGCGGTCAACACCGAGCCGCCTTCCAGCAGACCCAGCAGCTTGCCGTCGGTCGTCGCCCCGGTGGCCCGGGTCGCGAAAACGCCCGTCAGAATGGCCCCCAGGGTTCCGCCGATGCCGTGTACCCCGAAGACGTCCAGCGAATCGTCATAGCCGAAGCGGTGCTTCACGACGGTGCAGAAGAAATAGGAGACGAAGGCCACGGCCGCGCCCATTACCAAGGCGGGCATGGGGGTGACGAAGCCGGAGGCCGGGGTGATGCAGACCAGCCCGGCCACGATCCCGGAGCAGGTCCCCAAGACGCTCGGCTTGCCGCGCAACAGCCATTCCAGGCAGGCCCAGGTGAGCCCCGCCGCCGCCGCCGCGAAATGCGTGGCCGTGAACGCGCTGGCGGCAAGATTGTTGGAACCCAGGGCGCTGCCGGCGTTGAAGCCGAACCAGCCCACCCACAGCAGCATCGCCCCCATCGCGGTGTAGGTCATGTTATGCGGCGGCATGGGCGCTTTGCCGTAATTGAGCCGCTTGCCCAACAGCAATGCGCAGATCAGGGCCGAGACCCCGGAGCTGATGTGCACCACCGTCCCGCCGGCAAAATCCAGCGCTCCGCCCGCCAGCGCATGTTTGCTGCCGTACATCAGCACGCCGCCGCCCCAGACGGCATGGGCCAGCGGCAAGTAGATGAACGTGCCCCAAAGAATCATGAATACGACCATCGTGCTGAACTTCATCCGCTCGGCGAATGCCCCGCAAATCAGGGCTGGTGTGATGATGAAGAACATGCCCTGGAAGAGCATGTGCGTCATCACGGGAATCGTCAGCCCGGGGAAGAGCGGCGTATTGGCGTCGGCATGCGCGGGCACTGCCGGCGTGGCCTCCACCCACTTGCTCGCGCTCCCACGCATGAACAGGTAGCTGTGATCCCCGATCCACTTCTCCCCTTCGACCGTTTGGGCATTCAGTCCGCCGAACACGGCCGTATAGCCGTAAAGGCCCCAGATGACGGTCAGGAGGCACATCAGGAACCCGCACTGCATCATGACGCTGAGCACGTTCTTCTTTCGCACCAAGCCGCAATAGAAGAGGGCCAGGGCCGGCCCAGTCATCATCAACACCAGGGCCGAGGAGGTAAGCACCCAGGCATTGTCGCCGGAGTCGAATTTCGGGGCCTCGGCGGTGGATGTCGCGGACGGCGCAGGCGGGGCGGCCGGTTCATCTGCAATGCCCGTGGCGATGAGAGAGCCCCAAATCGCCAAAGCCACTAGAAGCAATCTCTTGCCATGAATCATGGGGCTATTCACCTTTCCCGCAAAAAGGGTCGCGATACGAAACACCCCCCGCAGGCGTGGACAAATCATGTCGCGCTGGACCTGCCGTAAGCGAAGCCCGGCGGAGCAAGGAATGTGCCAATGGGAGCGGCAGCTTGACGCGGACCACTCGTAATTGCTTACGTAAGTCGCTGTTGCGCCACCAGGCGGGGCGCAGAAGTCGGCTGCGATGCCGCGCACTTGGTGCCTGGTTGCCCATTTATTGGGCATGAGAAGCCAGTCAGGCGTGCGTTTTGTTTCGCTGCCGGGGACGTTTTTTGACGCCCACTAGACTCATTCCGTGTCAACCAGCTCCAGCTTAAGCTGGCCGATGACCTGGATGACGGGCAGAAAGCTGCCATAGGCCGAGACGCCCGCCATGTTGCTATGCCCCAATTGCAGGTGCCCCGCTCCAATACCCCCCTTGGCCAGGGTGCCATCGAGCGGAAGCCATCTCTTTTGAATGTAGACCTCGGTCCACATATGGTAGGCAAAGGCTTGGGCGGCAGGCATGTAGACCAGCCCCACGGCCACGCGGGCAGGGATTCCACGGGCCCGGGCCAGTGCCGCCAGATAGAACGCATGTGCCTTGCAATCCCCCTCGCGGGTGGCGGCAACCTCGGCGGCTGTCAAGAAAGCCTGGGCGAGGTCCTTGTGGGTGATCTGTTTGTGGACGTAGCGCTCCAGGGCCACGGCCACTTGCCAGGGGTTGGTTTCGTCGGGGACCACCTTGCGGGCGTCGGCAACAATTTTCGGGTCGTCGCTCTGGATGAAATTGTTCGCTTCCGTGTCGGCATCGGTGGGGGGATCGTCGGGCGCATCGGGGTTGCCGTCATGGCGGCCGGGACGGATCGCGTAGACGGTAACTTCGGCCGTGTGGGCATCGATCCATTTGACCTGCTGCGCGGGCCCGGAAACGAACGCCGTGGCCGGACTGCCGACCTTCAACCACGCACGGTAGCGGGCCCGCAGGGTATCGTGACCGTGCGGCAGCGGCGTTTTGAGCCGCACCAGCGTGTCCTCCCCCAGGTCGAGCTTGCCCAGGGGGGTAGCGGCCATCGCCACCTCCTTCGGCACCCGGAAGGCCTCCATGTCCAAGGGCTCGCGCCACCACTTCAGGATTTCGCCCGTGGGGGTCGTCCAGGCCGCCCCGGCGACCGTCTGGCCGGCGGACAACTGCTCGACCGTGTCGATCCGCAGGAGGCGGTACTTGCCGTCCAAGAGGGCGACGTCCTCTTCTTGCCGGGCGGTGAGGTCCGTGGCGACGAGTTGGTTCTCGAGGCTGACGTAATGCACGACGCGGTGTTCGCCCGGCTTCATGGGCCGGCGCAGCAGTGAGCCCTCGGGGCCCCACATTCCGGCGTAATCGGCCGACCAGTGGAGGGATTCCGTGCGGCGGTGGCCCTGGGTCGTCATTTGCACCTCGAGTTGATCGCCGCGGACGCGGCCCACGCTCCGCATGAATGCCAGACCCTGGCCGATCTTGCAGTCGTAGCTCAGGAGCACTCCTTCGGGCGTTTCGGTATCGGCGAAGGTGGCATCCACGGAGGCCATACGGCCGAATCGTTCGGCATTCATGCGGATCAGCCCCTCGATTCTGATTACGGGGCGTCCGTCTTCGATGTCGTGGCGGACGAGCGTGCGGCCGTAACCGGCGCGGACGCCGCGGATGCGATACACGTCCCAGGTCTCGCGCTCCGCCGGGGGGGCCGGCGGCTTGGGGGCCTGCGGCCGCGCGCGGAAACGGTCCGTCAAGAATGCCCCGGCGATCACCGCCGCGGTGATGCCCAGCAGCGAAAGCCAAGCGATTTTGCGGTGCATCCCGAGCGCCTTTCTGGTGCCGATCGAAAAGACGGGGCCGGCGAGGGTCCCCACCTCTAATTTACTGGAGAAAGCCGCCGCACGCCAGTCGCCCGCAAGCTCGTGGCCCGCAAACTCGCGGTTGAACGGAGCGGACGATACGACGGGCGGGGCCATTCCGGCCCGGGAAGCCGGCTGGGGCCACGCCGCGCGGATTCCGGTGGTAGAGTTGGCGTGGGCCACGGCGGCCAGCGGCGGGCGGGAGGCCCCCGGTGCGGTCCGCGGGGCAATGTCCGTCCGCAGCGAATGTGGCGACCGCGCCGGCTCTTCCGTTCTTACCGCACGGCTCGGGGTGCGAGGCTGGCAAGAGCGTTGCCCGGCAAAGGTGTGCGGCGAAGCGTGACCTACGATTGCATGGACAATCTCCCAACTACGGTGTGGCCGTTCCCCTGCTCCCCGCTCCCTGATCCTTCAACCGCCACGTGCCAAGCAGGTAGAGAGCTGTCGATGGGGTTCCTGAAAAAGTTCTTCCGCAACGTTTTTCGTGAAGGCTCGGTGCCGGCCGGGACCAGCAGCTTCGAACGCCTCAGCGAAGAGGAGTTGGAAGCCCATCTGGGTGTGGCCCGCTACGGCAGTTTTCTGCTCACCGACGCGGTGCGCCCCTCCTACGACCTGGCGGTCGTGCCCGCCGAGGGCTACCGCCACGATAGCTATCGGGACGAGCAGAACCACACGACCGTCCCGGTGCTCATGGCCGCGGTTTCCGCCGAGCGGTTATTCGAGACTTTCCTGGATTTGATCGACCCCTTGGGAGGCGTGGTGGACGTGGTCCTGGAGACCAGCCACCACCGCGAGCGCAGCGGCCATACGGATCTTTACCGCGAGCACATCGACGTGCCCGTGCTGAAGAGCATCCTCTGGGAGTACGAGGACCTCTTGACCAATGACGGTTGCACCGGCCTGGCCGTGCTCAATCCGGACGTGCCGCACGAGATCCAGTTCGACGAGCACAAGCTGCTGATCGTCTACGGCGACCGCTTGACCGAGTTCGAGGTGATCTGCCGCGAGCGGCACATCCGTTGCGACGAGCAGATGAAGTTTCTCACCGAGGCCGAGCACGTCCACTCTTCCAGCGACCGCTACGCCCAACAGTTCGACGAGCTGCAAACCCGCTTGGGGATGGACAACGGCTACACGTATTGAGCACTAGGTCATGCCCGGCGTCCTCGTCGATCTCGGTTTTGCCGTGACCATGACCGCCAGCGGCATGGCCGCGGGCTGGTGGCTGCAGCGCAAATTGCGCAGAGACAAAGCGGCGGGCGACGAGCCGCGGCTGGCCCGCGAAGTTCTCCGCCGCCTGCAAGAACTCGCCCAGCGCATGGCGGCCAACGTCGGCCAGCACAACAGCCGCGTCGAGGAAATCAACCAGGAACTGACGCTGGCCGACGGCCGGGCGCCCGAAACCGTCGTTTCCGTGGTGGCCAAACTGATCGACGCCAACCACGACATGCAGCACCAGCTCATCGCGGTCGAGCAGAAGCTGCACGAACAGGCCCTGCTGGTCGAGCTCCGCGCGGCCGAGGCGCAGACCGACGCCCTGACCGGCCTGGCGAACCGCCGGGCGCTGGATCTCGCGCTGGCCCGGCAGTCGGCCCAATTCCAGGAGGGCGGCAAGACGTTTTGCCTCCTGCTGAGCGACATCGATCATTTCAAGAAATTCAACGATCGGCACGGGCACCAGGCGGGGGACGAAGTGCTCCGCGGCGTCGCGCGGGCGCTGACGCAGAGTGCCCGCAGCGGCGACCTGGTGGCCCGCTACGGCGGCGAGGAGTTCGCCGTGGTCCTGCCCGACACCTTGCTGTCCGAGGCCACGGAGTGTGCGGAGCGGATCCGCCGGGCCGTGGCGGAGAGCCGTTTCCGCGTCGGCGCCGACGACCTCCACGTGGCGATGAGCTTCGGCGTCGCCGAAGTGCTGCCGGGCGAAGATGCCGGCGGCTTGCTCGGCCGGGCGGATACGGCCCTGTATGCCGCCAAGAACGCCGGGCGGAACCGCAGCGCGTGGCACGACGGCCGCATGGTCCGCGGTGTGGAGGCGGGCGCCACGGGACAAAGTGGTGAGCAACCGGCCGGCGATGCCTTTGCGCCGGCGAAGGTGCCAGTGCCCGTTTCCCAGGGCGAACCGCCAGCCGGCCCGCCACCGGCCGCCCCAGCCGACCGGCACGCTCCGGCGGCGGCGGAAATGCCCCGCACGACGTGTAGCCGGCACGAGTTCGAGCAGGTGCTGGGCCGCCGCGTAGCGGAATGGCGCCGCGGGGGAGCGGCTCCGGGGCTGGTGCTGGTGCGGGTGGACAACTTCACGGCGATTGTGGCCCGTCACGGCGCGGACGCCGGCTTGCTGGTGCTCCGCAGCGTGCGGCATTTTCTCGAGGCGGCCGTGCGTGAGATGGACACTGCCGGCGAGTGGGGCGAGGCGCAGTTCGCACTCCTGATGCCCGGCGTGAGCCCGGCAGACCTGGCACGCGTAGCCGAGCGGCTCCGCGAAACGATTGCCCGCTCCGTGCTGCCGCTGGGCGGCCAACGGCTGTCCTTCAGCATCAGTGCGGCGGTGGCAGCGGCCGCCGGCGGTAACGACGCGGCCGCGCTCATGCGCCGCGCCGAAGAGGCCCTGGCCTCAGCCGTGAAAAACGGGGGGAACAGGACCGTGTGTCACGACATCCCCTCCGGGCACCTTGCGCAGCGTGGCCGCGGCAGAGGGTAGCCGTATCACTTCACCTGTTCGCCGCCTGCTCGTCGCTCTCTCATAACCGGCGCATCAGTTCCACGTCCGTCACCACGTCGATTCCGTGTGCGCGGCAGTAGGCCGCCACTTCTGGCTGATGCAAATGTCGGTCGAGCGAGCAGAGCACGGCAGCTTGGCTGGCAATCACAGTCGCCAAGAGCGGATCGTCTTCCGGGTCCGTCGTCACGATCGCGGGAGGCGGCTCCTCGGGCAAAGACACCATGGCACACGCCGATTTCAAATCGGCGAGATACTCCTCGATACCTCGGTCGCCCAGGCCGTGCGCTTTTCGCATCCGCTCATAGCGGAGCACGCGGGTGAGTTCGGAAATGATGGATTCGAATCGCCTCCCTCACCACCACCAAGCCGTCCTTGGGGAAACGATATCCTGCTTCACCGAGGGCCTTCGAGGCGGACTCATCAGTGATGGCCTCGAACGACGCGCAGGACCGCCCGAAGGCGTCCATCCGTCGCTGCCACGCTTCCCCCGGCATCGCACGCTCTAACAAGCCGTTGACGAATTCGCAGAAGGTGAACAGGGGCGGCTTCTGCCGGGCCGTCGCCAGCTCCTCGCGATACCGCTCTCAGCACTGGGCGATGTTTCGCTCGCCGCCAGCCGTCTCGACTTGTACGTCTGCGATGCCCGCAAGAACGTCAGTGGGCTCTGGCACCTTGATTTCCATGGCGATTCCTCCCTCACGCTGCCCTAAAGTTTAAGACGCTCCTACGCGGTCCCCACCGCCCTCACCCCCTGCCCCTCTCCCAAAGGGAGAGGGGAGCCTTTTCGGCAACGGCCTCATTCTTTCGGCGGCGTGAGCGGGCGGAATTGGGCGGGGGCTTGCTGCGCCGACTGCACCGCGTCGACCGCGTCCTTGTAGAACTTGGCCTGCGCCCGCAGCCGCGGCCCTTCGCGCGGCACGGGCTCGTAGACGCCGTCGCGCCGCAGCCGCCGCGCCTTGACGTTGTCGGCAAAGAGCGTGCCCAGAATGTCGATCAGCCGCCGCCGCAGGCCGGCGTCGCCGATCGGGAAGAGCAATTCCAGCCGCCCGGTGAGGTTCCGCCGCATCCAGTCGGCGCTGGAAAGGTAGACCTCCTCGTGGCCGCCGTTGCGGAAGTAGAAGACGCGGGCGTGCTCGAGGTAGCGGTCGATAATCGAGCGGACCTCGATGTTCTCGGAGACGCCTTCCACGCCGGGCCGCAGCACGCAGATGCCGCGGACGTTCAAGAGGATCTTCACGCCGGCCCGGCTCGCGCGGTAGAGCGCCCGGCAGATCTGCCCGTCCTGCAGGGAATTGACCTTGGCCATGATCAGGCCCGGCCGGTCGGGGGTGGAGACCTGCGCCTCGCGCTCGATGAGGTCGACGAAGCGGGTCCGCAGGCCGGTCGGCGCGATAACCAGCTTCGAGAAGCCCACAGCCTCGGAGAAGCCGGTGAGCATGTTGAAGAAGGTGGCCACGTCGCCGGCCAGGTCGCGGTCGGTGGTCAACAGGCCCAGGTCCGAGTAGAGCCGCGCGGTGCGGTCGTTGTAGTTGCCGGTGGCCAGGTGTACGTAGCGCTGGATCCGCTGCGACTGGCGGCGGACCACCAGCAGGGCCTTGGCGTGCGTCTTGTAACCGGCCACGCCGTAGATCACGTGGCAGCCCAGGTCTTCCAGCCGCCGGGCCCAGCCGATGTTGCGGGCCTCGTCGAAGCGGGCGGTCAGCTCCACCAGCACGGTGACTTCCTTGCCGTTGGTGGCGGCCCGGCCCAGCGCACGCACGATGGGCGAGTCGCCGCTGGTACGGTAGAGGGTCTGCTTGATGGCCAGCACGCCGGGATCGTCGGCCGCCAGCTCCACCAGCCGCACGATCGGCTCGAAGCTCTCGTAGGGATGGAATAGCAACACGTCGCGATCGGCCAGGGCGTCCCAGAGGTTCTCGGCGCCGAGCAGGTCGCGGGGGGGCTGCGGCGGCCAATCGGCGTTCTTCAGGTGCTCCAGGCCCGGCCAGTTGGCCAGCTCCATCAGGGCGGCGCCGTCCAGTGGGGCGTCGATTTCATAGGTTTCCTCCGCAGAGAGCCCCAGGCAGCTCTCCAGCCAGGCGAAGATGCGGCGGTCGGGCTGTGGAGAGATTTGCAGCCGGACGGGCCGGCGGCGGCCGCGGGCCAGCACTGCCCGCTCGACCGCCTCGATCACGTCGCCGGCCGCATCGCGATCGACGGCGACGTCGGCGTCGCGGGTGATGCGGAAGCGGGCGGTGGCCAGCACCTGCTCGCCGGGAAAGATGGCGGCGGCGTTGGCGGTCACGACGTCCTCCAGCCGCGCCAGCGAGGTGCCCTGCGGCGACGGCAGCGGAATCCAGCGCGGCAAGGAGGCGGGGACCGGCGTGACGACGATCCGCTCCTCCTGACCGCCGCCCGCCAGGACCGCCGCCACGTACCACTGCAAGCCCGGCAGCCGCGGCGGCGGGTCGAGCTGCTGGACCGCCAGCGGCGTGAGCACCGGCAAGATTTCCTTGCCGAAGTGGACCTGCAGGAAGCGGCGGTGCTCGGCCGTCCACTGGCTGGGGTCCAACACCACGAGTCCTTCGGCGGCCAAGCGCCGCAGGGCCTCGCGGACGCCCTCGGCCTGCTCGCGGAGCATGCGGCGGACCCGCTGGCTGACGGCGGCCAATTGGGCGGCGGGCGACATGCCGGAGGGATCGCGGCGGCTCCTGCCGGCGGCCCGCGCCCGCAACAACCCCGCCACCCGCACCAGGAAGAACTCGTCCAGATTCGAGCTGACGATCGCCAAGAACTTCACCCGCTCCAAGAGCGGCACGTCGTCCGAGAGCCCTTCGCGCAGCACGCGGTCGTTGAACTCCAGCCAGCTCAGCTCGCGGTTGAAGTACAGGTCCGGGGATTTCAGGCGGTCTTTGGGCATGGCGTTCTCCCCTCACCCCCTGCCCCTCTCCCGGAGGGAGAGGGGAGACTTTTTTCTCACCCCGTTTCCAGCCGCACTTTCATGCCGTAGATGTCCTCGAACAGGTCCGCCTTGGCGGCCATTGCCCGCTCCTCCAGCAACAGGTCGGCAACGCCGGAGATGCAGACGATCAAGTCGTCGCCGCGGTGCTCGAAGTGTACCTGGTTCGCGTGGCGGATGTGGCCGCGGGCCAGGGCGTCGGCCACCCGCAACAGCGCCGCCAGCTTGTTGACCGTCACGCGGGCCTCCCGCGGCAAGGACATGTACTCCTGGTGCGAGGGCTTCGGTCCGCTCCGCCGGTGGTATCGCGCGACGTGGGCGGCCAGCAGGATTTCCTCGCGGTTGAGCCCGAAAATCTCCGAGTTGGCGATCAGGTAGTAGCTGTGCTTGTGGTGGCTGCGGTTGCTGACGAAGCCGCCGATCTCGTGCAGCAGGCCGGCCACTTGCAGCACGAGCCGCTGCCGCGGGCCCAGGCCGTGCTCGACCGCCAGCTCGTCGAACAGCGCCACGGCCAGCTCGGCGACCGGCTGGCCGTGCCCCAGGTCGGCGTGGTATTTCTCGGCGATGGCCATGGCCGAGTGGATCACCCCTTCCAGGAGCGAGCGGTCCTCCTGGCCGGTCACGGCCCGGGCGAGCTCCAGCAGCAGGCCGTCGCGCATCGACACGTGCGAAACGATCATCTCGGTGGCCTGCGTCAGGCGCAGCAGGTTCTGGTACACCAGCAAGGCCGGGTTGAGCGTCTCCGCCTCGGCGAAGGGGATGCCGTAGCGCTTGGCGAGTTCCTCGGCCGTGTGCCGTTCGCAGCGGTCGACCAGCTTGTCGAACTCCGCCGGCTCGACCACCACCAGGTCCTCCGAGCCGGTGGGCTTGCCGATCTCGCGGGCGGCGAAGCGGGCGTCGCCCCCGACCGCGATGAACCGCTGGACGCCCCCCAACGGCAGCGAACTCTCGACCGCCGCCAGGACGTTGGCGATGTGGTAGCGGAGCAGCTCGGCGGTCCGCTGCGGAGATTCCTCGCTGGTGGAGAGCATCTCCCCGAGGCGGATCGAGCCCAGCCGCAGGCTCTGCGAGGTGACGATCTGGCCGTCTTCCAGGAGGGTCAAGAGCGTGCTGCCGCCGCCGACGTCGGCCACCAGGGCCTGGCCCCGATTCACTCCCAGGGCGTCGCCCAAGACCTGCCGCACGGCGGAGACGGTCAAGCGGCTTTCCTCGGGCGTGCCGATCACTTCCAGTTTCAAGCCGGTCGAGAGGTAGACGCGGTCCAGGAAGGTGTCGGCATTGCCGGCCTCGCGGGCGGCACTGGTGGCCACCGCGCGGACTCGCTCGACCCGGTAGAGCTTCAGCAGCTCGCGGAAGTCGCGGAGGATGGCCAGGGCGGCCCGCATGCTGGCCGCCCCCAGCCGGCCGCGGCGGAAGGTGTCCTGGCCGAGCCGGGCTGCCCGCTGCAGCCGTTCCAGGACCTCGATCCGCCCGTCCGGAAGGACCTCGGCGATGACCATCCGCAGGGCATTGGCCCCCACGTCGATGGCCGCTACCGTCTTGGCCGAATCGGAGGCCTCCGGCTTTTTTTCCTGCGATTGCATGACGCCAGCTATTGTAACAGAAAAGGAGGGCGTCACAGCGGCCCGACGGCCGCGGCCCAGCGGACGGCGTTGGCCAGCAGGCGGAGGAAGCCGGGCTGCTGGAAATCGTCGTGGCGTCCCAGCAGGCTGCAAAAGACGCGCCCCCCCCGCGGATGCCACGCCCAGGCCAACGGCTTCCGCAGCCCACCGCCAAAGCCCCAGAGGAGAACTTCCGCACCGCGGGCGAGCCAGACCGGCCCGCGCGGATCTCCCCAGCTCGCAAACGGCCCAACGCCCTCCAGCAGCGGATGGTACCAAATCGCCCCGGACGGCTCGACCTCCAGCGGGATCGGGTTGCAGCCCGGCCCCGCGTCCCACCCGCCCAGCACCACCTCGGCAAACGCGGGCCAATCGGGCAAGGCCTGGCTGGCGGAGCCCAGGGCCACCAATGCCCCACCTTGCCGGCAATGGGTCTCCAGCCGCAGCCGGCGGGCAAGGGCAGGCTCCGGCCGGCCCAACAACACCAGGCAATCCCACGCCGGGGACTGCCCCAGGGTGCCCGCGCTGCCCGAAACGAGACTGCCCTCGCTTGCCGCGTCCGGCTCGCAGGGAAAGTGCTCGATGACCAGCCGGCCATCCGCGTGGAGTTGCTCAACGAGCGCGGCGGCCACCGAGGGCCACCGCTGCTCATCGCCGCCCTCCAGGACTGCGATGCGGGCCGCCTGGCACGGGACACCGGCATCCGCCAATCGCCCGGCGCAAGGCGAGATGCCGATCTGCCCATGCGCCGCATGGATGAACAACTGCCGACCATCCCTAAGAAATCCCATACCGGCGATTATCCCGGGCGGCCCAGCGGGTGTCGATAGCCATCCGCCCGAGCGCGGCCGTGCGGGGCGGATTTCGCTTCCGCCTGTAACGGCTGGGAAAGGGCGGAGGGCCCTTTGGCGGGCGGGCACCGTCCGCGGCAGATCAGTAGACTCCCCGAATGTGCTCGGCCACCTGCTCGTGATACCACCGCCGCAGTTGCTCGTGCAGGGCGGGGGCCAGCGCGGGCAATTCCGAGGCGGCGGCGTTCTGCCGGGCCTGCTCCGCACGCTTCGCCCCGGGAATCACCGTGGTGACCTCCGCGAAATCCAGGCACCACCGCAAGGCGAACTGGGCCATCGTCATCCCCGCGGGCACCAGCGGCTGCAGGGCGCCGGCCAGCTCGATGCCCAGCGCCAGCGGCAACCCGGCAAACGTCTCGCCGACGTTGAACTTCTGGCCGTCGCGATTGAACGAGCGGTGGTCGCTGGCGGCGAACTGCGTGCGGGGCGTGATCGTGCCCGCCAACAGGCCGCTGGCCAACGGCAGCCGCACGATCACCGCCACGCCCTGCTGCTTGGCCCGGGCCAACAGCACGTCGATCGGCTTCTGGCGGAAGATGTTGAAGATGATCTGCAGCGAGGCCAGCCCTGCCTGCCGCAGGCACCACAGGCCGTCGTCCAACGACTCGACGCTGGCGCCGAAGGCGCGGATCTTGCCCTGCCGCTTCAGCTCGGCCAGGTGCTCGAAGACGCCGTAGCGGGCCAGGTGCTCGACCGGGATGCAGTGCGTCTGGGTGAGATCGATCACGTCGATCCCCAGCCGCTCGAGCGAGTCTTCCGTGTGGCGGAATATCCACTCCCGCGTAAAATTCTCCGGCCAGCCGGGCGTCGGGTTCTGCCCGAGCTTGGTAGCGATGAAGAAGCGGCGGCGGTCGCCGCGTTCTCGCAGGAACTGTCCGATCAGCGATTCGCTCCGCCCCAGGCCATAGATATCGGCCGTATCCAGGAACGTCACGCCGGCCTCGGCCGCCGCCTGCAGCGTGTCCAGCGCCTGGCGGTCGCTGACTTCGCCCCATTCCGTGCCGCCGAGCTGCCAGGTGCCCAGTCCGATCTCGGAGACTTCCACGCCGATCTGGCGGAAAACCCGCTGGTGCATGGCTACAAGCCCTTTTCAGTTTTCAGTCTTCAGTTATCAGTTGTCAGTTATCAGTCGGCGTGGAACTGGGAACTGACAACTGATCACTGAAAACCCTTGCGAAGTGGTCGCGCGGGCTGCTTGCGGCCCAAGCGCCGCCACACTGCGAAGCCGCAAGCGGCGGCCGCCAAGAGGCAGAAAGTCGCGGGCTCGGGCGATGCAACAATGATCGAGTCGTTCCAGGCCAGCCCGTAGGGCTCCGCCTGCGGCGTCCCGTACATCTGCCCGAAGTAGTCCACGCGGATGCCGTACTGGCCGTCGCCCGGCAACAGGAAGTGAAGCTCCTGGACGTTGTTGTACAGGCTGTTGGAGATGGCGTAGAGGTGGGTGAAGCTGGCGTTCCAGACCTCCAGATCGAGGTTGGCGAAGCCGTCGTTGGAAACGACCAGGTTCTGGTTGGTGTCCAGGGTGGGGACGGCGCAGTCGCGGAACCAGTCGAGCGTCGCGTCGAACATGGTTCCGCCGTGCAGCGTGCCCTGGACGACGTAATCGTTGTAGCCGCCGAGCGTCAGCGTGGCGTAATCCCAGCCGATGCCGGCGACCGTGCCGCCGCTGCCGCCCGAAACGCCCATGGTGCCCGAGAGGTACTGGTCGTAGGCCGTGTTGAGGTTGAGTTGGCCGGCCCCTTGGGCCCAGTCGAGCGATTGCGTGGTGGCGATCACGCCGGCGGCGTTGGTGGCCTGGCCGTTGTTCCAGCCGGGCAGCTTGGTGGCGGAGTTCATCAGCACGGCCTTGATCACGCGGGTATCGCGGGAGTCGGAGCCGAGGCCGTAGATGTAGCTGGCGCTTTTCAGGAGGGCCACGCCGCCGGAGACCATCGGGGCGGCGAAGCTCGTGCCCGCCGCCCCGATCGTGTACCAGTCGGTTGCGCCGCCGGACGGGTCGGAGCCGGCGAATTGATTGGAGCCGGTCGTTCCGCCGTAGTACGCCGTGGCAATCGACGTGCCGGGGGCCACCAGGTCCACCGCCGCCCGCACGCCGGGGATCAGCAGGTTGTGGACCGGATCGTAGAAGTCTTGCGGGCCGCGGCTGCTGAAGCTGGCCACCACGCTGAAGTTGGTCAGCGAGCCGTCGCCGGTGGCCCCCACGGAAATACCGTTGAAGCCCGAGGCCGGCCCGAGGACCCCATTGCTGGTGCCCGTGTTGCCCGCCGCTGCCACGAACGTGGTGAGCGGATTGGCCCGGGCAAATCCGTCCAGGGCCAAGGTGTAGGTCGACGTCCCGGTCGTATCGGTGCCCCCCCAACTGCTGTTGATCACGTCGTTGGGGGCGATGATCGCAGTGCCGCCGTAACTGCGGAGGAACGAGGTGGTGAAGAAGTTGTTGTAGGCATCGTAGAAGGACTGGTCGCTGAAGTAGAACGATCCATCGGACAACCACTGGTTGGCGATGGCGCCCGAGTAGAGGTCGGCGAAGGGGGCGATGCCCATCTGGTAGTAGTAGTACCCGCCGCCGGGGGCCGGCGGTCCCAGGCCGGCGATGATCATCCCCACCGCCGTGGCGTGCCAATCGAAGGCTCCGGCCGCCCCGGGGGCCGTATATTCGTACGTCACCTTGGTCAACGTCTCGTGCTGGTTCCAGATGAGCCCGGCTTCCACGTTGGCCGCCGAGGCATACTGGCCGTAGATGCCCGCACTGTAGAAGCGATCGGCGCCCAACAGCGTGTTGAACGTCACGCCCAGGTTGGTGCCGTCCCACGAGATCACGGCGGGGCTGGCCTGGGCCTGCGATCCCGGCACGACTCCGTACGACCCGACGCCGTAGCCGGCAGGCGTCTGGGCGTCTGCCCGAGCAGCGGCCCAGCAGGCCATTGCCACGAGCAACGCGATCCGCTGCCCCTGCCGTAACATTGAGCTTGTCGATGCCATGAGCAAGTTGCCACGTGCCAGCGCGTCCGCTGCCAGGGAACCTCGAAAATCCGCCGTCGCGGCGGCCGGCGGCTGGGGCGAACGCTCGCTAGGCGAGCCCAGCCGAACAGCAAGCTTTTCCGCGGCTGAGCTTACATGTCCACGCAAGCACGGGCATGGCAGCGGACCCCGCTGGGTCCGACTACTAAGCTGCGGAGGATCTCGAGGCGACCAGCTCGTTCGGAAGACTCGCGAACGAGAGATCCTGCATCAGGGGAATTCACCCTAGCTGCAGGGACGCCGGCGCTGCCTCCGAGTAGTCGTGGTGAAGAATCAGGGATGTTCCGACACGTCAGCCATCGGCCGTAGGCCAAGCCGACGAACGCGTGGTCTATGTATTGTAACCGGAAGGCGCGGGGACCGCAAGAAATTGACATGGCCCTCACCGCAACTCACCACCGACGGGGGGTGCTCTCACTGCCTGTTGCTGGTGCCATGCCCACGCTGGCGTGGGCATGTGGGGCCCGCAACATCCGAATCAGACACTGCTCTATCGTGACGGTGCGCCCGCACTGCCGGTCCCGGGCTTGCCGAGGTGCTTGGCAAAGAAGTCCTCGATAAGCTTCCGGTTCTCGGGACTGGTGAAGCCAGGCCCGCCATGCCCGTTGCCCTTGACGACCTGGAGCGTGACCTCCGCGCCGACCTGCTTGAGGGCCGCGGCCAACCTCTCGCTCTGCGCCGGCGGCACCACCTTGTCTTGGTCGCCGTGCATGATGAGGAAGGGAGCGGCGTCCTTGCCGACGTAGGTTAGCGGGCTGCCCAGCCGGGCTTTCTCCTTGTAGTCGGGGGCCGGGCCGCCGATGAGCTGGGCGACCGGCGAGCCCGCTCTGTCGCCCTGCTCGCCCATGGTCGCGAGGTCCGTGGGGCCGAACCAATCGACCACGCACTGCACGCGGCTGGATTGGTCGAGGTTCCCGCCGGATCCTTCCAGGGCTTTGACGCCGCCGGTGGTGCCCAACAGGGCCACCAGGTGGCCGCCGGCCGAGGCACCCCATACGCCGATGCGGCCGCCGTCCAGGTTGTATTTCTTGGCGTTGGCCCGCAGCCAGCGGATGGCCGCCTTGCAGTCCTCGATCTGGGCCGGGAAGAGCGCGTGCTGGCTGAAGCGGTAATTGATGCTGGCCACCGCGTAGCCTTTGCCGGTGAACGGCACGGCCGGGCATCCTTCCTTGCTGCCGGCCCGCCACGCCCCGCCATGAATCCAGACCACCAGCGGTAGCGGGCTCTCGCTCTTCTCGGGCAGGAAGAGGTCCAGGCGGTTTCGCTCGTGGCCGCCCTCGACGTAGGCCAGGTCGCGCAGGACCTTGACGCCCGGCGGCGGACCGGGCCGCTTCGGCCGTTCCTGCGAATCGACTGCGGTCACCCATGCGAAGGCCGCAACCAACGCCAACATCCACACCTGCTTCCGCTTCATCTTGCACCTCCCCTTGAGATTTGAGGATTTGAGATTTCGGATTTCACATTTGAGACTGGTTCGGATTTCGGATTTCCAGATTGCACTATTCTGGGCGCGCGCGGGCCGCATGTCAACTCTGACCGCTCAGCCCCACAGGCAGAGCGAATCGACGTAGGCGGCCGAGCCGTCGCGGAGCCAGCCGTCCAGTTGTGCCTGCTCCTTGAGCTGCTGCCCGCGCAGCCGCGGCACGACCACGAACTGGCAGGCGATCTCGGCCAGGCCCGTCATGTCGCCCCAGAGCTTCTCGAATTGGGCCACGGGGAAAACGTCCTCCTGGCCGTGCCCCCAGCGCTTCTTCACGTCCTTGAGCGTGACGTAGGTGGGCAGGCGCTGGCTGAAGCGGCGGACGGCCGCGGTCACCTTGGCCTCGTCGTCCAGGTCGCGGCGCGAGAGGGCGAAGGCCTCCAGCAGGCGGTCAATGTCGATCCAGGTGGTCATCGAGTTGTAGTAGCTCAGGCGGAACTCGTCTTCTTCGCGGGGCATCGCCAGGCCCTCGACCAACCGCACGCTGCCGTTGACCCGGGCCAGCCCGCCGCCGCGGTCTTCGATCCGCCGCGGGATGACCTCGTAGGTCAAACAGGCGCCGCGGCGGACGTGCAGCCCCAAGAGCGCGGGGTCCAGGTCCGCCCCCAGCGTGTCGATGTTGTGCAGCATCAGGTGCGCGAGTTGCGGCCGTTGGTGGAGCAGCCCGGCCAGCGTGCCGTTGCGGAGGAAGTTGGGCACCTCGAACCAGTGGCCCGTCGGGTGCAGGCATTGCAGCGGCAGGTTGTCGGTGTAATCGCTGCCGCCGCCGCTGGTTTCGGCCCAGGCCAACAGCGAGGCGTGCAGGCTCTCGCGGACCTTCTGCGCCTGCACGTCCAGGAGTTGCTGCGGCAGCTCCTCCCAGGCGAAGCGGAGGTCGCGGGGCATGGGGACCAGCCGCAACCCGACCGAGCGGCCCGGCGAGAGCACCAACGGCCCCGGATACCCGTAGTTCCGCTCCGCCGCGAGCATCGCCGCGATCGGCTCGTGGGTCAAGTAGCTGGTGGAAAGGACGTAGGGCACGTCGGCCTGGAAGCGCTCCGACGCGCGGCGGGCCTTGGCCAGGTGTACCTCGATGAAGTTGCGATACTTGCCGTGGAAGCGGCAGAAGGGGTGCAGGGCCTTCACCACGCCGGCGCCCTGCGTCCAGCGGCTGCCGGCCCCGCCGGCCAGGGCCAGCACGGCCACGCGGCCGCCGCGGAGCAGCTCCGCGCCGACGCGGCGATCGGTCCCCTCTCCCTCCGGGAGCGACCGACCTTCGGTCGGTGCCCGAGGGTGAGGGCGCGCCGGTGACACGGCCCTCACCCCCGGGTACCCGCTTGCGGGTGCCTCTCCCGCGACCAACCTTCGGTCGGTGCCCGGGGGGGAGTCTTGCGCGGTCCAGTCGATCACGTCGTCGGCTGCGACGTCTTCGATCTCGCTGCTGGCCGGCAGGCGGTTCTGCGCCAGCCCGATCCGCCCGCTCCGCAGGTCGGCGCGGATCTGCTCGTGCAGCTCGGGGTCGAAGCCGTTTTGCTCCAGGAGTTTTCGCAGGCTCGTCTGGGCGAGGTGCTCTTCCGCCGGCTGGGGAAACAGCGCGCCCAGCACCAGGTCCGTCGAGCCGGCCAGCCGCGGATGGGTGCGACAGGCGGCGGCGAAGCGGGCGATTTCGCCCTGCACGACCCGGCTCAGGGAGCGGATGTCCTGCCGCAGCCAGGCCGGGGCACAGAGCGCGTAGTAGCCCGGCGGCATCAGCGCCTCGCGGCCCTCGTAGAGCGTCGCGGCCGTGCCGCAGTCGTTGACGGCGAAATCATAGACCACGGGCTCCATGGCGAAGGGCAGGGCGCTTTGCAGGCGGCGCTTCGTGCGGCGCATCAGCTCCTGGAGATAGTCCTGGGCCTCGGCCTTCCGCGCGGGCGCGACGATGAAGCCCATTCCGCCGCCCGAAATGCCGCCCAGCATGAGGAAGCCCCAATAGTCCGCAGCGAAGCGGCGCTGCACCTCCGCGATCAGCGTCTCGGTGTAGTGGTTCGACGCCCAGGGGATGATTGTCTGGATGGGCCCGGCGAAGTTCCGCGAGGTGTCGCGGGCGATCTGGCGGACGTCGCCGCCGGCCAGGGCCCGCTCGATCGAGCGCAGGATGCCGCCCGCCTCTTGCCGGGCCGCCCATTCCGCCTCCCCGCGGAGCAGGTACTTCTCGGTGACCATCTCCAGGATGGGGCCAACGTTCTGGGCCATGCCGCCGTGTACCAGCACGAAGCTGTCGCAGACCTGCTGCCGCGTGTGTGGGCCGACTTCCTCTTCCGTATAGATGTGATGGTCCGGCAGCAGGCGGCCGCGGCTGACGCCGAACTCCGGATCGCCGGGCCCGGCCGGGCGGCCTTCGATGATCTTCATGCCCGGCCAGATGCCGCCGGAGTCCTGCCAGCCGCCGCCGGAGCCGGCCAGCCATTCGCCCAGGATGGCGCGGGCCGCCACCAGCTTTCGCTCGGCCTCGCTGGGGGGGCCGACGAGCGACTGGATCTGGCCCGTCGCCCGCATGCAGGCGGTGATGATGGCCGCCAGCAGATTCGTGGAGACGGCCAGCCGCGAGCCCTTGGGGATGTCGTTGACCTTGCTCACCAGCTCCAGGCCCAACCCCGGCCCGACCAGCCGGGCGAGCACGTCGGAGAGTTTCCGGCCGGAGCCTTCCAGCCCCGGCGGCACGATGCCCGCCGCGATCAACGCCGCCTTCAACAGCCCCAGGTAGTCCTTGGCGAAATCGAAGACCTCGGCCAGGCTGGTGACGTCGGCCCTCGCGCCCAGGTCGACGCTCACCAGCCGCAGGAGCGGTTCGTCGATGACGCGGAGGTAGACTTCGATCGGTGGGCGGGGGCGGGGATCGCGGCCGCGGACGCCCAGGTCCACCGAGACGTTCAACACCCGCGCGCCCTCGGGAAAATCCATGCCGAGGAAGAAGATGTCGCTCCAGCCGCTGTGCGAGAGGTCCATGCGCACGGGCGTCCGCTCGCAGAGCAGCGGGAAGGGGTCGCCGGGGCCGTCGCGCCGCAGCAGCGGCCGGCGGATTTCCAGCGGATGATCGGCCGGATGCCCCACGCGGAACATCCACTGGTTGCCGCGCACCGCGCGCACGCTCCGCCGCACCTGGTCCGCGAGGGTCTGGAACCCCAGCTCGTGGTAGGCGGCGGCCAGGGCGCTGGCCACCGCGTCGCTCGGGCCCGAGCGGGCCTGCACCGCCAGGAAGCCGTCGACCGCCTCCTCGAACCGCCGGGCCAACAAGCGGGTATAGCCCTCGAAGGGCACGCGGGCACCGGGCGAAGCCTGGTCGCGGGCCCCCGCCGGCAGCTTCTCCGGCAGGAAATAACGGTAGATGGCGGAAAGGAAGAAGATCGCCCGCACCCGCTCGTAGAGGTTCTCCCGTGCCCGGCGGAAGCGGTCCAGCTCCGCCGCGGCAGCCAGCAGCGTGGCGGCGTCGGCCGCGCGGCAGAACCCTTCCAGCGAGCGATTGCGGATCGCCGGATCGGGGCTGGTGATGATCTCGATGAGGTCGTGCGGCATGGTAGCGCTTCCTGGGAACGCTCAGGCCCGCTGGCCGTTCAAGTCTTCCCTCTCCGTTCGGGAGGTGGGGCTCGATTGCTCCCCTCTCCGTTTGGGAGAGGCACCCAGAGGGTACCCGGGGGTGAGGGCCGTGCCAACTCCCAGTTCCCCCTCACCCTGCCCTCTCCCGGAGGGAGAGGGGACTATCCCCGGCTTGCCAACAGATCCACCAACCGGGCGAGGATCTCCTCGCGATCGTTGCCGGCCAGGGCCAGGGCCAGTTGGGCCATCAACATCCCGTATTTCACGCCGATGTTGTAGCGGCTGCCGTCCAACTCCAGGGCCAGGTAGCGCTCGCGCTGGGCGAGTCGGGCCAGGGCCGGCGTGAGCAGCACGGCCCCGCCGGACGCCGCGGCCTCGGCGACCGATTGTCCCAAGAGGTCCATCACGGCGGGCGTCAGCACGTGCATGCCGAACAGGCACAGGTAGTGCCCGGCCCGCAGGCCCGGCACCGCCAATTCCTGTTCGGCCTTGGTGGGCGTGGGTTTTTCCAGCACCCGCTCGACCTGGTACAGGTCGCGCTGGCCGGGCACGGGCGAGCCGCCCACCACGCCGTAGTATTTCAGCATGCCCTCGCGGGTGGCCTGGACGGCCGAGACCGCCGCGGCCTCGCGCCGTGCCGCCTCGACCAACTGCGCGGCACACCGCTGGGGCTGCCGGCTGACGTAGAGGTGGTCGCCCACCAGGTGCACGAACGGCTGGTCGCCGACGAAAGCGGCGGCCCGCCAGAGCGCCTCGCCGTAGCCCCGCGGCTCGGGCTGCTCGACGAACGCCAGCGCGCGGGCCAGCTCGCCGGCCGCCTCGGCGTAGGCCTGGCGGCTGCCGCTGCGGACCACCAGGCAGACCTCCTCCACGCCCGCCGAGAGCACCTCTTCCAGGATGATTTGCAGGGCCGTCTTCTCCCGGCCATCGAGGTCCACGAACCGTTGCAGCGGCAGGCCCACCTGGTCCGGCCCGGCAGCCGTAATCACGGCCTTGCGAACGTTCATCGCGCGACTCCCGTTATTCCGCCTCTGCGATGCGAAAACCCTCGAACCGCATCCAGTGCTCGGCGTCGGCGGGGCCGTTGTAACACTGGATGCTGATTTGCTCCTGCGAGCCCGGCGCCAGACTGCCCGAGGCCACCGTCTTGTACTCGCCTTTCGCGTCGGCCCGGAACTGCGCGGTGTACTTGTCCTTGCCGACCACCAGCCGCAGCCGCACGGTCTTCTGCGGGGCCGGCACCTTGCCGGGAATGATGTAGTCCTTGCCGTCGATGTGCTCGTGCACCAGTTTGAAGACCGGTTTGCCCTGCTGGTACCAGGTGATGCCGGCTTGCTCGAATTGGTTGGTGGGCGGCGTGGTGAAGGTGATGGTCACCTCGACGGCGTAGCTGGCCTTGCTGCGATCCGGCGCCGGGCGCACGAGGGCGTTCTTGACGTTATGGGCCAGGCCCGGCTCCACGCGGATTTCCAATCCCGCGGCGGTGGCGCGCCATGCCGCGGGGTTCTCCCGCAGCCAGGTCCAGCCCGCGCCCGGCTTGCCGGCCAGTGCATCCTCGAACACCGCCCGGGGTTCGCCGGCGGAAAGCAGGGCGGCAGTCCAGAGCAGAACGCCCAGCGGCAACATCCCGGATTTCATGGGCAGCTCCTGGGAACGTGAAGGTCTTGGCCGATTCAGCGTAGGGCCCCATTGTACCCGGCGGCCGGCAACGTTCAAGGCGGTGGGCGGCCGCTTGCGGCTTCGCTACGCGGCCGGCGGTGGGAACGTGCTATAATACTTGAGCGAGGTTTTGCCATGCTGCGACACTTGCTTCTCCCTCATCTGGTGTTGTTCGGCTCGGCGCTGGCCGCCTGCGGGGCGGAGACCGGGCGGCCTGCGGCGGCCGCAAAGGTCCAGTTGGAGCTGGTCGGCGACGCCCAGCAGGGCGCGGTCATGGCCTTCCAGGAGTGGCTGCGGGTCCTGCGTGAGGCGGGCATTCAGAACGTGCGGCTCCGCGCCGCCACGGACGGGGACAAGTTGGGGATCGAGGTGCGGGGCAGCCAAGAGAACCCGCTCTACGTGGTCACGGGATTGCTCAGCGGCCGCGACGAGATCGTGATCCCCGGCGGCGGCCGCTACCGCCGTAGCGACGCAAAGCGGTTGGCCGCCTGGCTGGGCGACCTGGCCGAGCGCGGCCCGCCCGACCGCCGCGAGCCCCTCGCGGCCTTCGGACTGACGGCCAAGCAGTTCGACGAGGCCCGCAAGGACCTGGCCCGGCCGGTGGGCTTCTCCACCCGGGACATGACTCGGGCGGAGGTCGTCGAGAAGATCGGCCGCCGGCTGCGGCTGCCGCTGGTGGTCGATGGCCCGCTGGCCGACGGCCAGGAGAAGATCGAGGAAGAGCTGTCCGGACTATCGTGCGGCACGGCGTTGGCGTGCATCTTGCGGCCCAGCGGGTTCTCGATGGTACCTCGACCCGCCAACGGGCACCCCGGCGGCGGCGTGAGCTACACGGTCGCCAAGGCCCGGCTGGACCAGGAAGTCTGGCCCATCGGCTGGCCCCCGGAGAAGCCGCAGGGCGAGGTCTTGCCGGCCCTGTTCGAGATGCGCAACGTCAACGTGCAGAACGTCCCGGCCAGCCGGGTGATGCAGGCCATCGGCGGCCAGCTCCAGGTGCCCATCCTCTTGGACCACAACGCGCTGGCCCGGCACGGGGTGGACCCGGCCAAGAGCAACGTCTCGATCCCCCAGCAGCGCACGAGCTACAGCATTGCGCTGCGAAAGCTGTTGTTCCAGGCGCGGCTGAAGTTCGAGGTCCGCGTGGACGAGGCCGGCACGCCCTTCCTGTGGGTCAGCACGGTCAAGCCGGTATGAGCAGCTCGTCCACGGCGGTGCCGATGTCCGCGGAGGCCATCAGCGCCTCGCCCACCAGCATGGCCTGCACGCCGGCCGCCTCCAGACGCTGGGCGTCCTGCCGCGTGCGGATGCCGCTCTCGCTGACCAGGCAACGGTCGGCGGGCACCTGAGCGCGGAGCCGCAAGGTGTGCTCCAGGTCGGTGCGAAAGGTCCGCAGATCGCGGTTGTTGATGCCCACCACCCGCGCCCCCGCGGCCAGCACGCGTGGCAGGTTGGCCGGCTCGAAGAACTCGACCAAGGGCGTCATGCCCAGCGCGATGATCCGCGCGTGCAAGAGGCGAAGCGCGGCGTCGTCCAGACACTCGGCGATCAGCAGCACGGCGTCGGCCCCGGCGGCACGGGCCTCGACCACCTGGTAGGGGTCGATGATGAAGTCCTTCCGCAGCACGGGCAGTTCGACGGCGGCCCGCACCCGGGCGAGGTCCTCCAGGCTTCCCTGGAAATGCGCCTGGTCGGTCAAGACGCTGATCGCGACGGCCCCATGCTGCTGGTAGGTGCGGGCGATGGCGACGGGGTGGAAATCGGTCCGCAGCACGCCCTTCGACGGGCTGGCCCGCTTCACCTCGGCCACGAGGCGGATGGGGCCCGTGCGCGTGAGGGCGGCGTAGAAATCGCGGACCGGCGGGGCTGCCGCCGCCCGCTGCCCGAGCGCCTCCTCCGGCACGCTGGCCTTCGCTTCCGCCACCTCCCGCCGTTTCTGGGCAACGATCGTGTCGAGGATCGTAGTCATAATCTCGCACATTATATCTCTTTTCCAGGGAACCTATGTCGCGGGCTAGCTCACCTATCATCCTCTTGTCGTTCATTCCCGTCCTCAAGAACCAAGACACCTTGTATTGGCGGTTCCAAATTCATCTGGCGAGCAGGGGTCTCGCTGTAGTGCGCACTGGAAACAATCCTGGGGGGACGGAAATAAGGGGCAAACTAGGCGGGATGTGACGATGTTATGGGACGTAGTGAAGATACTTGACATTCCTATCTTATGGAGTCGATGGAATCTGACGACAAGGAGAAGAGCCTGTGGGAAGACTTGGCGGAGTCACCTGCTGGGTCGTAATCGCCGTCTCCGGCCTTATGGGTGGATGCGCCTCCCCCAACAGTCACACCGAGCCGATCTCTTCGGCGTCGGTTCCTGTTACGGCCCAGCGAGCGGTTGCACCGGTCACCAGACCCGATCCGTCGACCGGCCCGACGACCTTGCCGGCCACGTACCAGGCTGCTGCCCCATCGGCCGCCCCCCAACCCCTAAACCACTCCAATGATCCGGGCGATCCCTTCCAGGGACAGGGTGAGCTTTCGGTCGAGCAACTGGTAGCCGAGGTTCAAGCCCGCAACCCTTCGATCGAGGCCGCGAGTTCGGCATGGCGGGCCGCGGCCAACCGCTATCCGCAGGCGGTCTCGCTCGACGACCCGATGTTCACCTACATGATCAGCCCGAGCGGTGTCGGCACAATGGACGGGGGCGGTTGGATGGTGGCCGCTTCGCAAAGGGTGCCCTGGGCCGGCAAGCGGGCCTTGCGCGGCGGCGCGGCCTCGGCGGAGGCCGACGCGATGCAAGGGGACATCGGCGACGCCCGGCTGCGGTTGGCGGAGGCGGCAAGGACGGCATTCTACGATTATTACCTGGCCCGGCGGGAGATGGACGTGAACGCCTCGACGCGCCGCCTCCTGAAACAGTTCCGCGAAATCGCCGGAAACAAGTACGAAGTGGGCCAAGCCACAGAACAAGACGTTCTCCAGGCGGACGTGGAACTGGCGAGCCTGGAGAGCCGGCGCAGCGAACTCACGCGCGACGAACAAGTGGCGCTTGCCCGGATCAATACCCTGCTGCACCGCGAGGCCGATCATCCTCTGCCGCCGCCGCCCGCCAAAGTGGCGATGCCCGCTCCGCTGCCGACCGCCGAATCGCTGCAAGAGGCGGCCACGCGATCCAGGCCTGATTTGTATGCCGCCGAGGCGCGGATTCGCGCCGAGCGGGCCAACCTTGCGCTGGCCTGCAAGGAATACTACCCCGACGTGAACCTGGTGGCGAAATACGACGGTTTCATGCCCGACAACATGCGAGCCCAAGTGGGCATGGACATCACCGTACCCATCCGTTATGCACGCCGCTCGGCGGCAGTGGAAGAGGCGGAGAACCACGTCGCACAACGCTGCGCCGAGTACCAGGATCGGCTCGACCAGGTGCGCTACGAAGTGCAAGCAGGGCTCGATCGAGCCTCCCAGAGCGGGCGTGTTGTCCACTTGTACGAGGAGCAGATCCTGCCGGCGGCCCAGCGAAGTCTCGATTCGGCGCTGGCCAACTATACCAGCGGCAAGCTCGACTTCCTGCGACTGCTGGACGCCGAACGGCAACTCTACACGCAGCGCGAAATGTACCACCAGGCGATCGCCGAGTACCATCGGCGGATGGCGGAACTGGAACGGGCGGTTGGGGAACCCGTTTCAGGGGAGCTCGTGCCGTCGCCCTCTTCGCGGTGAGGTTTGTCGCATAGGACCTATGAGTCTTATAGGTCCTATGGGATTGACCGCGCATCGTTGCCTGTTTCGGGTTAAACTGTATAATGGGCAGGGTTAACAAGGGACGGCGAGCCCCGCTAACGAGGCGCAGGATGATGTATTCTCCGGTTGGACTGCCGAAAACGCTGTCTTGCCTGTTGGCAATTGCGATCGCGGTCCAGCCTGCTCTCGCCGTCCCTTGCCTGTGCAACGTGCCGCATGCGGGCGCGGCCGGGTACCCTCCGGGTGCAGCGGCGGGCCATCGCTGCTGTTGCACCGGCGGTCCGGTTTGCCACTGCTGCCAGTCCGGCGGGATGCCCTGCTGCCAGCACAAGTCGCCCGCCGGCAAAGCGCCTTCGACGCCTTGCACTTGCAACGCGAATCGCCCGGCGCCGCAATTCCCGCCGGCACAGAAGAGCGGTCCCGCGGATGATTTGGCGCTCGCGCCGCTTGCCGTCAGTGGAGTGGTGATCGAACTCCCGCAGGGGGCGTGGGAAGGCGACTGCCCGAGCGCGTTCACCTCGGCCTCCGAGCGGTGCATCGCGCTCGGTAAGCTGCAATTTTGATTCTGGACCCGTAGGGGCACTGCGCGCTGATTTTCTGCCCGCAGGTATCCCGTTCTTGTGTCCCGCCCCGGGCATGCCCACGCGAGCGTGGCCATGGCACCTGGTCGTCCTGCACCGGCAATTTGCGATTTGCGGCCCCAGGATCGTCCGCGGATATATATCCGCGGCTAAGGCGTTGATTCCAATGATCCCTAACCGAGGTGTGCCATGGCTGACGGAAGTCCCTTGACCAGACGTAAGAAGTTGAAGCTCGTGGGGCTGGTGATCCTGAAGCGGGTGCGGTTCATCGCCATCCTGGCGGGCGTGGGGCTGTTCATCGGCAAATGGGACACGGTGCTGAACTATTGGGACAAGTGGACCCAGCCGCGAAGCGCCGCCGTCCGCGAGCTTGCGCCGGGCCACGAGTTCTACTGCCCGATGGACCCGCAGGTCGTCCGCGCGAACTACGAGCCCAACGGCGACGTGCCGAAGTGCCCCATCTGCGGCATGCCGTTGTCGCAACGCAAGAAAGCGGAAGCGGCCAAGCTGCCGGCGGGCATCACAGCCCGCGTGCAACTCTCGCCGGAACGAATCCAATTGGCAGGCATCCAGACGGTGCCCGTCGAGTATCGGCCGGTGGCCCGCGAGACCAAGACGGTCGGGTACGTCACGTTCGACGAGAGCCGGCTGTCCAGAATCGTCAGCCGGGTGGAGGGCTACGTGGAGAAGCTCTACGTGGACGAGACCTTCACCGTCGTCCACAAGGGAGACCCGTTGGCGGAGATTTACAGCCCGGAGTTGTACAGCACGGCCAGGGAGCTTGTGCTGGCGAGCCGGGCCGGAGGGGTGGGCGACCTGGCCGCGGCGGCCCGCAACAAGCTCCTGCTGCTGGGTGTCAGCCGGCAGGAGATCGACGGCATTGTGGCCTCGGGGCAGCCCACACCGGCGCTGGTGATCCGCTCGCCGCAAACTGGACACGTCGTGGAGAAGAAGATCGTCGCCGGCTCGAGCGTGGAAGCGAAGATGACGCTGTTCGAGGTGGCGGACCTGTCGACGGTCTGGATCGAGGCCGACGTTTACGAGCAGGACATCCCTTTCCTGCAGGTCGGCCAGAAAGTCGAGGTGACGGTGGAGGCTTGCCCCAATCGGACCTTCACGGGGAAGCTCGCCCTCGTCCACCCTCACGTGGAAACTGCGACGCGGACCAACCCCATTCGGCTCACACTCGACAACCCGCAACATGAACTCCGCCCCGGCATGTTCGCCACGGTGCGGATCAACACGCCGCTGGAGAGCATCGAGCCGTTCAAGAGCCTCGCCCGAACTCGTCCCCTCTCCCTCGGGGAGAGGGCCAGGGTGAGGGCGGCCGCTTTCGATCACTCGGACCCTCACCCTAACCCTCTCCCAAGGGGAGAGGGGACCGATCGGCAGACTCCGTCTGTACACGAATTCCTCGTCGTGCCGGAGCGGGCCGTCGTGGACACCGGGTCCAAGAAAGTGGTGTACGTCGAGCGGCAACCGGGGGTGTTCGAAGGGGTGCAAGTCGCGCTTGGCCCGCGCCAGAGCGAATACTATCCGGTGCTCAAGGGACTCCAGGCGGGCGACCGGGTGGCAGCCGCGGGGGGCTTCCTGATCGACGCGGAAACACGCCTCAACCCGGCCGCCGCCGCGACCTACTTCGGCGCCAGCGGCAGCCCGCAATCGTCCGCCGGCAACACTGCGCCGTCGGTCCCGCCCCCGCGCGAGGGCGATCAGGCCCCTGCCGATCAAGGCAAACCTAACTCTACAGGGCCGCAGCCGGCGCCCCGCGTGGCGGTCGCCGCGCCCGAGCCGGAAGACCTCAAGAACATCGAGCAACTGCCCGAGGCCGACCGGCAATTGGCCATCAAGCAGCGGATCTGTCCCGTCACCGGCGCTCCGCTCGGTTCGATGGGCGTGCCCGTGAAGATCACCCTCCGCGGCCAGACCGTTTTCGTGTGTTGCCAGGGGTGCGTCGGCAAGGCCAAGCGCAGCCCCGACGAAACGCTGAAAAGACTGGCGGAAAGTCGCCCCTCTCTTTCGGGGAGAGGCGCAGGGGGTGAGGGTTTAGGGAAGACGAAAGATGATGGCCTCCCTGGCACCTCGCCCGCACCCTAACCCTCTCCCGGAGGGAGAGGGGACTTCGAAGAGGACGCCAAGCCCATGATCGAAAAAATCATCGAGTTCTCCATCCGCAACCGGTTCGTGGTCATCCTCGCCACCCTCGGCGTGGTGGTCTGGGGCGTCTACGCCGTCATCAACACGCCGGTGGATGCGATTCCCGACCTCTCGGAGAACCAGGTCATCGTGTTCACCGACTGGATGGGCCGCAGTCCCAAGGAGATCGAGGACCAGATCACCTACCCGCTCTCCGTGAACTTGCAGGGTCTGGCGGGCGTGAAGGCCGTGCGCTCCAGCAGCGAGTTCAACTTCTCGATGATCAACATCATCTTCGAGGACAACGTCGACTTCTACTTCGCCCGGGAGCGCGTGCTGGAGCGGCTTACCTTGGCCAGCACCTTCCTGCCGCCGGGAGTCGTGCCCTATCTGGCCCCCGACGCCACGGCCCTGGGGCAGATCTTCTGGTACACGGTCGAGGGTGAAGGGCAGGACTTGGGCCGGCTGCGGGCCATCCAGGATTGGTACGTCCGCTACCAGCTCAACTCGGTCCCCGGCGTCGCCCAGGTGGCTTCGGCCGGCGGTTTCCCGATCGAGTACCAGATCGACGTGGACCCCAACAAGCTCCGCGCCTACAACGTGACCCTGGGGGAGTTGTTCTCGGCCGTCGCGCAGTCGAACTCCGCGGTCGGCGGCAAGGTGATCCAGAAAGGCAACGCCGAGTACATCGTCCGCGGCGTCGGCTGGATCGGGAGCACGAAAGACATCGAGCAGACCGTGGTGAAGGCCGACCCTAGAAAGGGCACGCCGATCTGCGTCTCCAATCTCGGCTTGGTGAGCCTGGGCGGCGAGTTCCGCCGCAGCGTGCTGGAGAAGGACGGCAACGAGGCGGTCGGGGCGGTGGTGATGATGCGGCACGGCGAGAACCCGCTCGCGGTGACCAGGCGCATCAAAGCCAAGATTCAAGAACTCCAGCCGGGCCTGCCGGAAGGCGTGCGGATCGTGCCCTTCTACGACCGCACCCGGCTGATCCACGGGGCCATCGAGACGGTCACCGGCACGCTCCGCGACGAGATGATCATCGCCTCGCTGGCGATCCTGCTGATCCTGATGCACTTCCGCAGCGCGGTGCTGATCTGCATGACCCTGCCGCTGGCCGTGCTGGTGTCGTTCATTCTCATGCGGCATTTCAACATCGCCTCGAACATCATGTCGCTCTCCGGGATCGCCATTTCGATCGGCATCCTGGTCGACCAGGCGATCGTGATGG
>Ga0326727_10001695_pt1 | contig 79574 bp, 69 predicted proteins | sample MB2enrmetagenome_FD_207643 | JGI IMG/M metagenome (GOLD analysis project Ga0326727, IMG submission 207643) | Lab enriched peat soil microbial communities from McLean, Ithaca, NY, United States - MB29MY | ecosystem: Environmental > Terrestrial > Soil > Wetlands > Peat | place: USA: New York... | reverse complement strand
AATCGGAACTAGAGAAACGGGACGATGAAGAAGAATCTCAACGGTAAAATTGCGCTGATTGTTGCGGTGCTGGCGGTTTTCGTCTTTGGCATCTTTGGCGGGGCCTGGATTCCCTGGCCGGGGCAAGCGCCCAAGCCACTGAAACAGGCTGTGACGGACCGTATTCACCTTGGCCTGGATCTGCGCGGCGGCGCTCACCTGATTTTGCAGGTGGTCGTGTCGGAAGCGGTCAATGCCGAAACCGACAACACGGTGGGGCGCATCGAGCAGGACCTGAAGACGGCCAACCTGAGCTTTTCGCAGGCTTACAAGCCTGATCCGGCGAATAAGCCCGAGGTCATCCGGTTGGAAGGTATAGCGCCCGAGAAGGCCAGCGACGTCCGTTCCGTGCTCGATACCAAGTACTCGAACGAGTACGAGGTGAGCGGCGGAGGCGGCGACACCAGTTTCACGCTGACCATGAAGCCGATGATGCTGACCGCTCTGAAGAAGAAGACCGTTCAGCAGGCCATCGAGACCATCCGCGACCGCGTGGACACGCTGGGTGTCAGTGAACCCGTAATCCAGGAGTATGGCCTGGGCGACAACCAGATTCTGGTTGAGTTGCCTGGCATCGACGATCTGGACCGGGTCAAGAGCCTCATCCAGGAAACGGCGCGGCTGGAGATTCACGCCGTCGCCGGTGGTCCCTACAAGGACGAGCAGGAGGCCCTGGCCAGTAACGGAGGCGTAATTCCAGCCGACGAAGAACTGGCGCACGGCTCGGGCTCGGTTGGCGCTGCTTCGGAGTCGGACAGCGTGTGGCTGCTGCGTCGCGCCTATGTGGTGGGCGGCAATGACTTCCGCTCTGCCGACCCGGGCACCGATCAGAACGGCCGCCGCAATGTTCAGTTCACGCTGACCAACGAGGCGGGCGACAAGTTCTACGACTACACCAGCAAGAATGTGGGCCAGAGCATGGCCGTGCTGATGGGCGAGCGGGTCCGCGAGGTGGCCACCATTCAGAGCGCCATCCGCGACCGCGGCGAGATCACCGGCAGCTTCAGCCCGGATGAAGTCGAAATGCTCTCAAAGCTGTTGCGCACCGGCGCTTTGCCGGCCTCGCTGAACTATCTTGAGGACCGCACGGTAGGCGCGTCGCTGGCAGCGGTTGTGGGCGTGCTGCTCGTCATGGTCTTCATGCTCATTTATTACAAGGGATCGGGCATCAATGCCGACTTGGCGTTGTTCCTTAACCTCGTGATTCTGTTGGGCTTCATGGGGGCCAGTGGCGCCACGCTTACGTTGCCGGGCATCGCCGGAGTGATTCTGACCATCGGCATGGGCGTGGACTCGAATGTGCTGATCTTCGAGCGCATCCGGGAAGAGGTGCGAGCTGGCAAGGCGCCCTCGGCGGCCGTGGATCAGGGCTTTGCCCACGCATGGGTCACCATCATTGATACCCACGTCACCACCATCGTCTCGGCAGCCATCCTGTTCATATTCGGAAGCGGCCCGGTGAAGGGCTTCGCGGTCACGCTGACCTTTGGTCTGCTCGCCAACCTCTTCACGGCGGTGTACGTTTCGCGGGTCATCTTCGATGCCCATTTGAACAAGATGAAGCCAGGCGATTTGGTGTCCATCTAGATTTCGGTACGGGAACTGCCTGAACGGCAGAGAGACAAGACAAGAAAGCTGGAGCCCCCAGGGGCTTCAGCCTCCCAGGAAGCGGAGAGAACCAGTGGAATTGTTTCGCAATGTGAATGTGGACTGGCTCGGGAAGAAGTGGTACTTCCTCAGCTTTTCTTTGATCTTTAGTGTGGCCGGCGTGGTTTCGATGTGCATGCACTATGCGCAAATCGGCAGCCCGGTGCCGCTCGGCGTGGACTTCAAGGGCGGCACGCAGGTGGAGTTGCAGTTTGCCCAGTCGCCGGATACCAACCGGATTCGCCAGGCAATGGATGCGACCGGCATCAAGGATGCCCGCATCCAGGCTTACGATGCTGCCTCCAAGAACGAGGTGCTCATCAGCCTGCCCGAGCAGCAGAACGAGACCTCGCTCGACGCGGGCCAGAAGCAGATTGTCGATACCCTGCACGCGAATTATGCCGGCAACTCCTTTAACGTGCGCAATGTGTCGGTGGTTGGCCCCACGGTCGGCAAGCAGTTGGAAAAACAGGCGTTGCTGGCCACGCTCTACTCCATGGCGGGCATGCTGATCTACCTCTGGTTCCGTTTTCAGCTAATTTATGGCGTGGCGGCTGTCGTGGCCTGCTTCCATGACACGCTGATTACTGTCGGTTTCTTCGCCCTGCTCGACAAGGAGATCAGCCTGACCGTCATTGCGGCCATCCTGACGCTGGTCGGCTACTCAATGAACGACACCATCGTGGTCTTCGACCGCATTCGCGAAGACCTGCGCATGAGCAGGCGTGAATCGCTCTCCGATGTGGTCAATCGGGCCATTAACCAGACCCTTAGCCGGACTGTGCTGACCTCCGGCCTTACCTTCCTGACAGTGCTTTCGCTTTACGTCTTCGGTGGGCAGGTGCTGAGAAATTTCTCATTTGCGCTTGTGGTGGGTATTCTCATTGGCACGTATTCGTCGATTGCGGTGGCCGCGCCCATGCTGGTGGCGTGGCAGGAATGGCGCGCCCGGAAGGGCGACGCCACGGTTCTACCAGCTGCAAAGCGCGCCAGGGTTTAATGCCTGGCGTCATTTTCGCTGTTCCTTTGTGTTTTCAACGGCGAGGCGCGGTTCTGCTCTAGTGGAAGCACGCTTCTGTGTTAATGTTTTGATGCTGGGAACATTTTGAAGTTCCCCGGTGTCTAATTAGAAGGAAGTAAGCAAAGACCCGATTCGAGGCTGGCCATGTTTGAAGATTCCACGTTTGAATCCGGAGGCAGGATCAAGAGCAAGAGTGGACCTTGGATGATCCCCATGTTCATCGCCGAGGCTGCATTCCTTGTTCTGTTGATCCTGATTCCGCTGATCTATCCCGAGGCGCTGCCCAAGGCCGCCATGCAGATGGCCCTTGTGGCTCCGCCACCTCCGCCACCACCTCCGCCACCGCCGCCACCACCAGAGGCCGTGCATGTGGTCCGCGTGCAATCGGAGATGATGAATAATCAGCTCACGGCGCCTACCCGGATTCCGCAAAGCATCAAGATGGTCTCTGAAAAGGAAGCGCCGGCTGCTTCGTTTGGCGTTGCCGGTTCCGATTTTGGCGGCAGCGGGAGCGGCGGCGGCGTTATGGGCTCCATCTTCGGCGATGCGAGCAAGACCCAGGTGAAAGTCGCTGCCCCCAAGAAGGTCACCATCTCCGGCGGCGTGATGCAGGGTATGTTGCTGCTGAAGACAGTCCCTCAGTATCCGCCGATTGCCAAGGCGGCTCGTCAGCAGGGAACGGTGGTCTTGCAGGCTACCATCTCCAAGACGGGGTCAATCGAAAATCTCAAGGTCGTCAGTGGTCCTGCGATGTTGCAGCAGGCCGCTCTCGATGCTGTTAGAACCTGGCGCTATAAGCCCTACCTGCTCAATAATGAGCCGGTAGAAGTAGAGACCACGGTCAATGTGATCTTTACTTTGGGCGGATGAGAAACGTCTCTGGCCTTTTTCCGCTATTCTAGGAGAATGGCCTCGCTTCTGACCTGAATGCGATTCCGCAAGGAGCCGTATTCCCCAGCAACCGTAAGGCAGTCACAGTCCACAAGAAAACTCCTTAGGAGGAACGATTCAGTGATTCTCGCTCAGTTCGCAACTTATGCTTCGCACACGGCCGCCAATCTGGCATTCTTCTTGGATGAAGGGGAAACGGTCAGCTTCACTCCCATGGGGCTGTGGCAGCACATGGGATGGTTGGCCCGTTGTGTGGCCATTCTTCTTTTCGTCGAGTCCATCTGGTCTCTGGCCGTGATGATCGACCGCTACCTGTATTTCAACGCCGCCCGCAAGCAGTCGCGTGAATTCGCGCCCAAGGTTGCAGGTGCCCTCAAGGATGCCAAGCTCGATGAGGCTATCAAGATTGCCGATCGCAGCAAGAAGTCCCATCTGGCCGAGGTTGTTACCGCCGGTCTGCAAGAGTTCCGTTCTTCCGGCGGCGTTGCCACCGAGGAGACCATCCAGAGCTCCAGCCGCGCGCTTGATCGCGCTGAAGCGATTGTCCATGCCAAGCTGAAGAAGGGCCTCGCGGTTCTCGCCACCATCGGCGCCACCGCTCCTTTCGTCGGTCTGTTCGGCACGGTTTGCGGCATTTTGAACGCCTTCCAGCAGATCGCCACGCAGAAGACCTCTGGCATCGGCGCGGTCGCAGGCGGCATTTCGGAAGCCCTGGTTACCACGGCCTTCGGCCTGCTGGTTGCCATCCCGGCCGTTATGGCTTTCAACTACTTCACCGGACGTGTCGAATCCTTCGATGTGGAGATGGATAACTCCTCGAGCGAATTGGTCGACTACTTCATCAAGCAAAGCCACAGGCGTTAAGCGAGACGGCTTTAGGCGAGAGCGGGAAGCTGTGGTGGGTGGGAGAGTGAACACTCTCTCCCGCCCGCCGGTTTCAAGCGCGCGCCAGCCAGGTGGTTTTCGGGCAACGCCAGAAGCCGCCCGGAAGAACAATTTTCAGGCAATGGAGCCCAAGCAATGGCACAGTCGGTTCGCAACGAAGGCAGTAAGGTCAACGCCAACATCAACGTGACCCCCATGGTCGATGTGATGCTGGTGCTGTTGATCATCTTCATGGTCATCACCCCCATGCTTCAGAACAAGGTGCAGGTCGATATGGCGAAGGTGGATAACCCTACCGCCATGCCGGATGCCGACAAGGAAGACGCTATCGTCGTGGCCATCACTCGCGACGGGCAGGCATATCTGGGGCAGAATAAGGTAGCCGTCAGTGAGCTTGGCGTCCAGGTTCGCGAGAAACTGGCTGACAAGCCCGGCAAAACAATTTTTGTTCGCGCCGATGCCCGTGCACAGTATCGGGCGGTCGAAGACGCGATCGATGCAGTGCGCACCGCTGGCGTGGAAGACGTGGGTTTGTTGACGCAGAAGCGCGAAGGCAATCTCGCAGGTGGCGAGTAGGTTTGTTCTTGTTGCTGTTTCTTTAATGATTTCGAGCAAAAGAGGAGTTTTTTGCCATGTCTATGACAGTGGGGGGCGGGGGAAGCTACTCGTCCGACATCAACATGACGCCGATGATCGACATCCTTCTGGTGCTGTTGATCATCTTTATGGTCATCGTGCCGGTCACGCCCAAGGGGTTGGACGCGCTGGTGCCTCAGCCGCCCAAGAACCCGACGCAGAGCAATCCCACCGACCGCACGATCGTGGTGCAGGTTTTGCATCGCCCGGGAGCAGCTCCAAATTACAAGATCAACGAGACCGATGTGTACAACGGCAACGGCGGCGCGCCGGCTCTGAAGGAACTGCAAACGCGCCTGACCGAGATCTATGCAAACCGCGCCGAGCGCATCATGTTCGTCAAAGGCGATGACAACCTGGACTTCCGCTATATAGCGGAGGTGATCGATGTTGGCCGTAACGCGAACGTGGATCACATTGGGTTGATGACGCCGAAGATCATGGCAGGTCAGTAGCGGGCTGGGCTCAAGCAGTCTTCCCATATTGGAAGAGGGATGGTGGGCTGCACAAGCAGATGGCGCCGGCTTTAGGGCGGATGCCGGCGTAGGATGCGAGAGCACGAGCAAAGATCAGACTGGTTAGCCGAGATGTTTTGGATTCATCCTTAACTCCTTGGCTGCCAGCGCCGTCCGGAGGTGGTTCATCCGGCCGGAAACAGAGCGTACAATTTTTCCATCCTGGTTTCGGTACCTCCCGCCCGCGGCCAGCTGTACTTGAGATTGCAGGCGCGCGGCCGCTAGGCACCCGCCTGAAGGAGAAGGATACGAACATGAATGGACCCGCACGTATTACGGCGCTCGCGGTTATCTTGGCCGGCATGGTTTTCTCCATGAGTGGGTGCGACCGCTTGAAAGCCCGTGACGAGTTGAACAAGGGAGTGGATGCGTACAAGGGCGCTCACTATGAAGAGGCCATTGGACACTTCCAGAAAGCCACCGAGCTCGATCCGAGCCTGCCCATGGCGAAGAGCTATCTGGCCACGGCGTTAGCACAGAATGTGGTGCCTGGACTGGATACGCCGGACAACCTGAAGACCGCGCAGCAGGCGATTTCGATGTTTCAGGATGTCTTGGTCAAGGACCCGCACGATGTCAACAGCATGAAGCAGATTGCGGGTATTGAGTTCAGTATCAAGAAGCTGGATGATGCCAAGGGCTGGCAGAAAAAGGTCTTGGCCGAGGATCCGAAGGATCCCGAGGCAGCTTACACAGTGGGCGTGATCGACTGGATGGTAGCTCACCAGAATGCTCTGTCGGTCCTGGGCCCTGCGGGCATCAACGACGACGGCGCGGGCAACGTCAAGGCGCCCAAGCAGATCATGGGTACCCTCAGGGAAAAGAATGGCCCGCTAGTCGAGGAAGCCCTGCAGTATCTTAACCAAGCCGTGCAGAACCGCCCCAACTATGACGACGCCATGGCGTATTTGAACCTGATCTACAGGCGCAAGGCGGATGTGGACTATGGCGACGCGGCTGCTGTGAAGGCCGATGTGGCTGCGGCAGAGGAATGGCGGACTAAGGCTATGGGCACTCGCAAGGCCAACGAAGAGAAGAAGAACCAGGGCCCTGGCGGCATCACGATGGATGCCAGCGGCAACATGAAGTAGTATCCCAGGAAAAGCACAAGACAGCCTCCGCTTCGAGCGGAGGCTGTCTTTTTTTTTGGCGAGATCCGGAGGGGCTGGCAGAGGTCTGATTAGCCCAGATCAGAGCCGGTCTGCGGTGCCCGGATTGACTTTCCACAGAACCGAAAGGCTATTCGCAAGGCGATCAATACCGTCCAGCACTTCCTCCTGGCAGATATTCTCCGCGGTGGGATCGGCCGGAAGCAGAAAGCGGATTCTGAATTCTCCATGAGGCGGCTGGCGGGCGCTGCCGGGGCTTGGCAAAGGATGCGGGCCAGGGTATCCGTAGAGCCACCTAGCGGTCTGCAGGAGCGGCGCAGCAGGCCGAATGAAGGCGTTTTTAGGAACGCCAAGGCGCCCACTCGTGGCTGCTGGTCCCGGCGACGGCGTTCCGGCCATGAGTGACGCTTCGGGCAGCGTGTTGGAGCCGCCCAAGTTTGTGAATGGCCTGCTTGCGGCGGATTCCCCTCCAGATCGCAGCCATGAAGAGGAGGATCGGCCTGGCTTTGGAAGAGTCGATTCTTTACGGAAGCCGATCAGCAAGCCCATGGCCGGCTTGGCCGATGGCGCTCCATCCGTGCCGCTACAGGCATAGGGCTCTATTGCGCGCCCCGCTTGAGAATCTGTTCGGCAAAGTAGTTGTGAATCTTGGCGTCGTTGTGAAGTGTCTCAAAATAGGCGTTCTGCAGCAATTGCGCATGGCCATCGTGAATGCCCTGGCGAATGACCTGCTGCACGCGCGGGTCGTTCAACTCGCGCTGGCCGGCAGGTTCCCGCGCAATCATCTTGTAGATGGCATACCCAACGGGCCTCCGGTTCGGGCCGGGGCCATTGTAAATTGGCAGGACGTCTGTGATCTCTCCCGGTTTGAGCTTGCCAGCGGCGTTGTAAACGTCCGGATCGCTGTGGAGTTGCGACTCCGAAATGAACCCCATGTCTCCGCCGTTTGAGGCGGTACTAGGATTCTCTGAGAAGTTCTGGGCCACTGCGCCGAAATCCTCTCCGCCTTCCAGGCGCTTGTGCAGGGCCTCGATCTTTTTCTTTGCATCGGCATCGCCGGAGGCCTTGTTGTTCTGCAAGTTGCCGGCCTGTTGGGCGGGACCGCTGGTGACCACGATCTGCGCGAGATGGTACTGCGGCTCGATCAGATTAAACTCCGCCTTGTGCGCCTCATAGTAGCTGCTGATCTCCGCGTCCGTGATGTTGATCTTCGACTCGATCTCCTTGTTCAGCAGCTTCGTCTTGGTCAACTCGCGGCGCAAGTCCCGGCGAAGGTCGTCGAGGGTGATGTTCCGCGCCTTGAGCTGCTTGTCGAACTCTTCCTGCGTGTAGGGCGCCTTCACCTCGGTCAGTTTGGCGTTCACGTCCTCGTCGCTGGCCACCAGGTTGAGTTTGGCAGCGCGCTGTTGAATGATCTCGTCCTCAATCATCTGCCGCAGGATATTCATGCGCACAATATCAGCCTGCTCAGCTGAGGGCTTCTGGGGATTGTCCTTGAGATTTGCGGTGTAGTACTTCTCGACGTCCGCGCGCAAAATCTCCTTGCCATTCACTGTTGCCATCACGTCCGGCGAGGGCGAGCGGTGGCAAGCGCTGATGGGCGCCAACAAGGCTCCACTGCAGAGAACCAGCAAGGTCAAACCGAAATTTGTGCGGCAACAAGCTTTGATCTGCAACCTGACATCTCCTGTGGGGGATGCGAAAGTTCCCCTAACTCCAGAATAAATCCCAAAACTGCGGTGGCGATACGGAATCTCATAGAATGAGCGTCAATTGCCACCTCTCATCCCGGCGCGACAACAGCGCGGAGACGCAAAAAACAGGGCTACTTGCCCGTTGCCGAAGACACGGAAGGCGCAGCCGGTGGTTTCACTCCGGCAGCAAGCAGTGCGCGATCTATCGCCATCCATATCTGGTTTTGGGGCAGGGCGCCGTCAATACGCTCGCCATCGACAAAAACCGTTGGCGCCGACTCTATGCGCAGCTTCTCGGCTTCCTGCATTGAGGCCCGCACAGCAGTTTCGTCCTGCTTTGCAAGGCAGGCGTCCAGCCTGGCAGGGTCGAGCTTGGCCAGCGTGGCTTCCTGGCGGGCAATCCGGTCCAGCGTCTCAACACTCTTGAGGGTATTCCGGCCCTCGCCGTTGACCTCCTGGGCGTGTGAATGCACGTAATCCACGTAGTTCCAGTAGACCTCATTGTTCTGTGCACCCAGGCAGTTGGCGTCCACGGCAGCATGCATGGCCCAGGGGTGCAACTCGGTGAGTGGATTGTCCTTGTAGATAAAGCGCACATAGTCCTTGTAGCGTTCCTGTGTTACCGGAAAGAGCGTGCGGTGCATCTGGCCGCAGTAAGGGCATTGCAGATCGTCAAAGTTGACGACCGTCACCTTGGCGGCGGGGTTGCCGCGGATAGGCCGTCCGGCTACGTCGATCGAAAAGACCGGGTCGTTGGCCAGATCAAACTTCTCGAAGCGGGCCAGCGTCTTGCCGTCGGTCGAGATCATGAAGTCGACCACCTGCGACTTGCCGCCGTGCGAAAGCGTGACAGGAAACACATCATAGCCGGCAACCGGGCCAGGCTTGCGCGCGCCGATGGCAATGGCGACCTCCGGTGGCAAGCTGTACTGTGCGCGCACCATGACTTCAATGCGGCGGTTCTGCGCCAGATCCGGTCCCTGTGAGGTAGATTGGGCTTTGCAGCCCACAGCCATGCCCAACGCGAGCAGGCACGCCAAAAAATGAATACGTGACAAAGGCAAGATCCTCTCCAGAAAGAATACTCTAGCTGGGCTTGATACGGGGCAAACGGTTGCGGGGCTGCTTTTGGCCTGCAAAGTGGACGCGGAAACAACAGAAAGGTATCAACATCCGTCTCTGAAGCCTAAGACCCCTAATACGCCGGCGGCAGGCTGGGGTCGCGGAAAACCGAGTTGGAGCGGCGGATGTCGCCTACCGAACCGAAGTTGGCCAGGGTGAAGCTGTAAAGGTATTGCGTCTCGTTGCGAACTGAACCCAGCTCGAAGCGCCGGTAGCCCAACGTGAGGCCACAGCAGTTCCAGTTGTATACCGCCTGCACTCCAGCGTATTGCAGCTGGCCAAGAGTAAAGTCGTAGCCGCCATTGGCAGCCAGGTTCAAGCCGTTGCCGCTGGGCTTGCCAATCGAGAGGAAGGGTTGCAACTGCTGACTCTTGATAATCGAAGCGGCGCTGCCGTTCTCTTCGACGGCGTTGAGCAGGGCATGTCCCAGGCCGACCGTGGTGCGGCCCCAGCTATAGCCCGCGAAAAGATTGTCGGCGCCCAGCCGTCCGGCCTTGGGGTCATAGTCCAGATCCCACTGGATGCGCAGGTTGTCGATGGCCTCGAAACGCAGCCGTGAGGTGATGGGTGCCAGGTTGCGCGGAGAGGTCAGGAAGGCCACGGCGCTCAGGTCCAGCGTGGAGTCGAAGACATTGCGCCGGCCGGAAATCAAGGCCCCGCCGAAGTTGGGGTCTATGAAAAGTTTCTGCGCGATCCGCCAACTCGCCCATTCACGCTGCTTGGCGGGGCAACTGCCGGCATTCGAGGCGTCCTCGCCGGCGCACGGATGGTTTCCGGTGGAGCGCAGATAAAAGCGCTGCGTGAGCGCGTAGCCCACCTCGTTGGTGTCTGTAGCAATGTCCGTCGTGTCGACCAGGAGCACGTTGCGTTCCTGGTCGCCAATGCCAGTCACGTAGCGGTAGGTGATCTCGGGCTCGATCACGTGGCGCAGTTCGCGATTCCAGCGAGTGAGCGCGAAGTCGCGTTCGAAGGCTGGAGGCCGAACGTCCACCGAGGCCTCAAAATCGGTTCGATTGAGCGGATCGTGGCTGATGGTGGGCGTGCCGCCGTTGACGCCGGTCAGGTCGGGGGCCTGGCTGATCGTGTATGCAGTCTCGCGCAGCGCAGCCTCAGCCGTTATGCTCCAGCCGCCGCCAGTGAGAGGCAGAACAAGATGCGGATAGAAATCGACGCGTCCGGCGTTGCGGGCATGAAAGTTCTGTTCGGAGCGGGTCAGATACCCCAGCGAGGAGCCCAGCCCCCAGTAGAGCTGCGACGCGCCCAGCGGCCGGTCAAGCACATCGAAGCGCAGGTTGGGCAAATGCAGAATTCTCACTTCGTCGCCATTGCTGGAGCTGGCAAAGGCCTGGAAGCGGTCCATCGTAACGGAAGGAACGAAGCCGTTGTGCGCATGGGTAATCGAAACGCTGCTTTGCACCTCGGAGCTGACCGCCTGCGAGTAGTTGTCATTGAAAACCAGGCGATAGACATAGCTGGAGAGGTATTCGACGTTCCCGGCCAGCCTCGTCTCAGGGGTGAGATCCTTGCGGCCGAGCGCGCTGATGTCCACGCCGCCCTGGTTGACGAGCTGCGTGGAGGCGGGCTGAGTGGCCGTGGCCGCGACCGTCTCTTCAATGCCGCGGTCCAGCAGGGCATTCCAGCGTAGGGTCAGGTGGTCGAGCCCAGGGCCTTTGTAGCGAAAGTCGCCATTGGGAGCCCATCCGCGCTTGCTGTAGTACTCCGTGCCCACGGTCAGGTCCATGCTCCGGCTGATTACCCAATAAATCTGCTCGCCAAACGTGTAGCCCCTGATCGACGATCCCGTGCTCACCACAGGGATCAGAAACCCGCTCTCGCGGCCTGTATCGTCTACAGGATGCCGGAGGTAGGGCAGATAGAAAAGCGGCACGCCGAGAAACTTGAAATAGGCGTTGGACATGGAAGCCGTGCCGTTTTCCATCTTGATGGTGCGGGAAAGCAATTGCCAGTCCGGCCGCGGCAGGCGGCAGTTGGTCATTGTGCCGTCAACGATGCGGTAGTGACCCTCGCCGGTCTGCAGCAGAACCCTGCCGGAAAAGATAAACGGATTCGTCGTGGAAAAAACCTCTGTGCGGCCGAGCGCGCGGACCCCCTGTGAGCCATGCACGTTGTAAAAACGCGCGGTTTGCATATTGAGCCGCATGTCCCCGCGCGAGGCATAGATCAGCACGTCGTTGGGTCCGCCGGCAACTTGCAGGTTGCTCTCCGCCTCCAGCTCCGTCGTGGATTGGTGATAGACGACCTTGTCCGCGCGCAAAATGTAGTCGCGGTAATGAACCTCCACCTCGCCCACGAGGGTCCAGGTGTCGCCCACGCGGCTCTGATTCTGGGCTTCCCATGTGACCGGCACGCCGGTTGCGGGCTCCGCCTCCGGCTGGGCAACCGGTAGAATCTCCTGGCCGGGGTCGTTTGGCAGCGAGGCGGCAAGCTCAGCGTCAAGGTTGCCCGAAACAGCGTTATTCGCCGCGGATACGCCCGCGCGATCGGCCTCCTTGGCTGCCGGAGGTGCCGCATTGGTCAACGCCTGTCCCTGGGTTTGCAGGTGACAGAGGGCGAAAATCGTGATAAACACTAAATTGCGAGGATGCATCCCGGGGCCAAGCTCAGCATAGCAAAATTGGCTGCCTTGGTACCGGGCACGCGCCGCGCAGCTCTGGCAGCAGGCAAAAATCGGGTTGTTTCCACCGCGTCCGGGTCCAGCGATCCGGTCCGCGCCTGCATATCTCTGTCTGACCTCCCTTCTCGTTTGAAAGCAACGTCCGAGACTCCCCGTTTTCGTTGGGATTCAAGGGCAGAAACAGCGCTTTTGAGCCAGGAATCCGGCTTGAAAGGCGCGTTAGAAGGGAACCTGAAGCCTTGAGCACATCACTGAGCCAGCCCGATCCAAGATTCTCCTGGAAGCAGGAAGTGAGCCGTCGCATCGCCGCCCATCAGAGCCACAGAGGCTTGTCCACGGAAGAGCCTGCCGAGTCCTCCCGAGACTGGGCTGCAGCTGGCACCCGCGCCGCCATGGTGGCTGCTCGGGTGGCCGCGCGCTATGCCCAGGTCCCCAGCTTCAGCCAGATGCAGGCTGCTGAAGCCCACGCTGCCCTGCGCGCCGCTGAGGTTGCTACACACGCGGCCCTGGAGGCCAATGTTGCCGCTCAGGCTGCTCTTGCCGGTCTGCAGGAAGTCCCCTACCCCATGCGGCACTCGGAACCCGTGATTCCGCTCTCTCCTGCGCCTGCCTTGACCTCTGCGCAGGATCGGGAGCCAACCCTTGCGCCTGCCCGGCCCACTGTGCCTTCCTCGCTCGATGCATGGGAAAACGAGTATTCCCGCCTCCACTGGGAACCGGATCCGCGGTTGCGCCCTGCAGAGCCGATTTCGACTCAGGCCGTCGCTCCAGCGCTTCTCCATGAAGATGCCTTTGCGCCTTCAGCCGATGACCGCTGGGAGCGGCCTTTGCCCTCCGGCGAGCCATGGCGCTCTGAATCAATTGAGCCTGTCGAACCGGCTCAGCCTATCCACGCCAACCTCATCGAATTCCCGCGCGAACTGGTGGCCACCCGCAAAATGCGTCCCCGCAGGGCCGAAGGCCCCTTCGCGGAGGCAGCCCTGGAGAGTCATTTGAGCATCTTCGAGGTGGACCCCGAGGCCGTTGCCACCGAACCGGAGATTGCCGCAGACGTGCCTGCCTCTGACTGGCAGAATCCCGAGTGGTCAAGCATCGAACTGGAGGCCCAATCCCAGGATGAACCCGAGCCCCAGGGTGTGCTGGCCCAGCAATCGGACCTTCACCTGGCGCCCATCAGCCGCCGGTTCATGGCGGTCGTGGTGGATGGCGTTCTTATCGCGGCAGCCTTGCTTTTGCCGGCCCTGATGGCCATCGCCAAAATCGCTCACCCGCCTGCGGCAAAAATCATTGAGCTGAGCGCCGTCTCGGCCTTCCTGCTCGCCGCCCTGATCTACCAGACGCTCTTCCTCACCCTGGCTGAGGCCACGCCGGGCATGAAGTGCGCCCGCCTCTCTCTGTGCACTTTCGACGGCCAGATCCCCACCCGTGAGCAGTTGCACACCCGGCTGGGCGCGCTGCTTCTGTCCGTGGTTCCGGTGGGACTCGGCGTAGCCTGGGCGCTCTTTGATGACGATCACCTGTGCTGGCACGACCGGCTTTCGCGCACTTACCTGCGCAAGTACTGATAACCTGACGGAAAAGCTGCCATGGGATAGGCGGGCCTCCCATCCTTCGCGCATCTGGGGCCCCACGGACAGGTCTTCGTCCCTGGGGCGGTTTGGCGAAGGGTGGAAAGCCGGGAATCTTCGTACTGATTTCGCAGCACACCTTTTATGAAACTGCTCCGCCTTGATTGAGGGGGCCGTTTCCTGGTGCGGGATCATCAGCATCGGAGCGCGGTGCGGCCTTCGATCCGTCCGGCGTGAAGATCGAGAGAGGCTCAAGATGACAAGATCGCGGCTCGATGGCTTGTATCTTTTGCTGATAGGAAGCCTGGTCTTTCTTCTCCTTGGCATCGCCCTGGAAAATGCCGCGCCTGTCTCGATGGTCGACTTCAGGGTGATTTACTATCCCGCCCGATGCCTCGTTCAACAGGCTGACCCTTACCAGCAGAGCGCCGTCCTGAATCTCTACCGCGCTGAGGGAGGCGCCAGCTCATCGGATAGCGAGAAGATTCGCCAGATTGTGACGAGGCATATCTACCTGCCGACCGCCTTTTCCTTTACGATTCCCTTCGCGATGCTGCCTTGGGGGCCTGCGCACGTGCTGTGGATGGCGCTTACCATGGGAAGCCTCATCTTTGCCTCGTTTCTGATATGGAATCTTGCGGCGGATTCCGCGCCCATCGTTTCCGGTGCCCTGATTGGCTTCTGCCTTGCAAACAGCGAATTGCTGGTGATTACCGGCAATGCGGCGGGAATTGCGATCAGCCTTTGCATGGTGGCCGTCTGGTGCTTTCTTCGCGAGCGGTTTATCCCGGTTGGCATTCTCTGCTTTGCGATAAGCCTCGGAATCAAGCCGCAGGATACAGGCTTTGTCTGGCTCTACTTCTTGCTGGCCGGTGGAGTTTACCGTAAGCGCGCGCTGCAAACCCTTTTCGCGGCGGTTGCCTTCAGTTTGCCGGCAATCCTTTGGGTCTGGCGCGTAGCCCCGCACTGGATGCAGGAATGGAACTCGAATGTCTTGGCGCTCTCCAGACACGGCGGCATCAGCGATCCTGGACTCGCTTCAACGGGCGGCCACGGTCTCGATATGTTGATAAGCCTGCAAACCGTCACCAGCGTCTTCTGGGACGACCCGCGCATCTACAACTTGGTCACCTGGCTCATTTGCGCTCCGCTCCTCCTCTTGTTGGCCTTTGCAGCTCTGCGCTTCCGGCCTTCTACCAGGAGTGCCTGGCTCGCGCTCGCCGCAATCGCCGCTCTTTCCATGCTGCCCGTCTATCATCGCCAGATTGATGCCAGGCTTCTTCTGCTAGCGGTTCCTGCATGCGCCTTGCTTAGGGCCGAAGGGGGCCGCGTCGGGCGGCTCGCGCTCGTGGTTACGAGCGCCGGAATCGTATCGACCAGCGACCTTCCGTGGGCAATTCTCCTCGCTCTGATTGGCAAACTCCACTTGCCGGCCACGGGACTTTCCACGCAGATGGTAATGGCCCTGCAGGTTCTTCCGGTTCCGCTGCTCTTGCTGCTCATGGGCGCTTTCTATCTGTGGATCTTTGTGTCGCGCGCTTCCGCTCCGGCTCTGCCGGCCGGCTCCCCTGAGCAAACCCCGCTTGTACCGGCTCTGTTCAAAGTCCCCCACGCACTAAAAAAGTCCTTCAGAAGCACGATCTTGAGCTTGTGCGCGAAAACTTGCGCGGTGAGAGGCCCGGAATGACAAGAGCGCGGCTTGATGGACTGTACTTGATGCTACTGGGGAGCCTGGTGCTTCTTCTGATGGGAGGCGCCATGAAAAACGCCAATTCCTCACCCTCGTCGGACTTCATGGCGTTGTATTATCCAGCGCGATGCCTGCTTCAACACGGTGACCCATACAAAGAAGACGAGGTGCTGCGCGTCTATCAGACAGAGAACGAAGGCCGCCCCTCAAGTGCCGCGGATGTTCGCCAGATCGCGACCCGGAATGTTTATCCGCCAACAACATTCTCCCTTTCGATCCCCTTTGCGATGCTGCCCTGGGGGCTTGCGCACATCCTCTGGATGACGCTTTGCGATGGGAGCTTCATCCTCGCCGCGTTTCTGATTTGGAATCTCGGGGCAAATTACGCGCCCACTCTCTCTGGGGCCCTGATCGGCCTTCTTCTTGCGAACAGCGAGTTGCTTGTTATTACCGACAATGCAGCCGGAATTGCGATCAGCCTTTGCGTAGTGGCAGTCTGGTGCTTTCTTCGCGAACGATTTGTCCTGGCTGGCATTCTGTGTCTCGCCCTCGGCCTTGCAATCAAGCCGCATGATACGGGCCTGGTCTGGCTCTATTTCCTGTTGGCTGGCGGGGTTTACCGCAAACGCGCTTGTCAGACGCTGCTCGCCATGCTGGCCCTGACTCTGCCGGCAGTCCTGTGGGTCTGGCAAGCATCGCCACACTGGATGCGAGAGATGCATGCCAATATCCTGGCGTTCTCTGTGCATGGTGGCATCAACGATCCCAGTATTGCTTCAGCGGGCGGTCGCGGCCTCGATATCCTGATAAGCCTGCAAGCGGTAACCTACGCCCTTTGGAAAGATCCGCGCATTTACAACCTCGCCGCTTACCTCATGTGCGCCCCACTTCTGCTCGTCTGGATGTTCGTCACGCTGCGTTTCCATCCCTCGCCCAGACGAGCCTGGCTGGCGCTGGCGGCCATTGTGGCTCTCACCATGCTGCCGGTCTATCACCGGCAATTGGATGCCAAGCTTCTTCTGCTCACTGTTCCTGCTTGCGCCATGCTCTGGGCCGAAGGGGGCCGCATCGGGCGGCTTGCGCTCCTGGTAAACGTTGCGGGGTTCATATTGACCGGCGACTTTTCGTGGGCTATCTTCATCGCTATCATCAGCGCCTTGCACCTGCCCGCGACGGGGTTCATGGGGCGGATGGTGATGGTCGTGAATGTGTTTTCAGTACCGCTTATCCTGCTTGCCGTGGGCGTTTTCTATTTATGGCTCTATGTGCGCAGTTCCTCCGCCCATCTTCCAACCCCGCCCGCTGAAGAGCCATGCTCGTGAGTGCGGCAGTCCAATGAAGTCAAGGAATAGCTCCCAGAAAAAGCGGCGGCAACCAAGGGGTTCCGGCAATGAACTTGCGATCTCCGGAACCCGCAGATCTGGGTGTGGCTGCCGCCGGCTCTGAGGAGCCTACGCATGCGCGGCGCGCAGTGCAGGCCGCCCAACCCCAACCGCCTGTCTTTTGCCGGCAAATCGTCCGCCAGCCTGCCGGTCGCCGTCAAGACGGAACTGGCGGATCAGGCTGTCCAGTTCGCTGGCCAGAGACGCGAGGTTCTTGAGAGCTTCTACCGTTTCCTCGGCGCCTTGTGCATTCTCCATCGACAACTGCGAAATATTGCTGGCGGACTCGGAAATCTCGCCGGAGGCCGAGGTTTGCTCGGTGGCCGCCGTGGCGATCAACTCGATCTGATGCTCGACCTGTTTGGAAGACTCGATGATCGCCTCCAGCCTCTGGCGCGCGTTGGCGGTTTCTCCCATGCCGGTCTCGACGGCGGTACGGCTCTCCTGCATAACCTGAAGAGTCTCCCGCGTTTCTTCCTGGATGCTGCGGATGGTGCCGGATATTTCCTCTGTCGCGCTCTTGGTGCGCTCCGCCAGGCGGCGCACTTCGCCGGCGACCACCGCGAATCCGCGGCCATGCTCCCCGGCGCGGGCAGCCTCGATGGCCGCATTCAGCGCCAGCAGGTTGGTTTGCTCGCTGATCGCCTGAATCACGTTGACCACCTTGCCAATCTCCTCTGAGCGATGTGCCAGGGAAGTCATCTTCTCGGACACTGAACTGGTGGCTGCGGCAATCTTCTCCATGGTTGCGGCAGCGGCTTGCATCACCGCGCCGCCCTCGTCGGCCGTTTTGGCGGATGCGCGGCTGGCGCTGGCTGCGCTCTCCGCGTTGTGGCTGATCTCGCCGATGGTCGCCGTCATCTCCTGCGCCGCCGCCGCAATCTGATTGGTCTTGCTTGACTGGGAATTGGCGTTGCCAGATTGCTGCACCGCTCGGGAACTGATTTCGGCGGTGGCTGCCGAAAGCGTCTCCGCGCCCTTGGCGACGGACTGCAAAACCTCGCGCATTGCCGCTACGCTGGTGTTCAGGGCGGTCGTCAGCCGGCCAAGCTCATCCGTGCCGGTCTCCTCCACGCTCACCGTCAGATCCTTCTCCGCCACACGCTCCAGCGCGGCGGTTGCCGCCTCCAGCGGCGGCGCAATCAATCGCGTCAGCATCCCGCCGATGAGAGCGCAGAGCATCACAATCAACAGGCAAACGATCGAACTGATCCAGGTGGCGTGCGTGCTGGCGTAGGTCGCGTCCTGAGCGTTCGCCGTGCCGCTTTTGGCGCTTTCATCCGTAGCTTGATAGGCAGTAGCTATCGCATGATTGATCTCGGTCATGGCCGCTTCGGATTGCAAAATATCGAGCGCATCGCCGGTCTTGCCTGCGGCGGCCAGTTCCATGGCGCGATTGCTGTCTTCCACATATTTCGAGCGCGACTCCGAGAAATCCTGAAAGACTTCGCGCTCCCGCAGCGTGCGGATCACGGGCTCGTAGGCTGCCGCGGCCGCTTGGTAGGCGTTCAGCGCATTCTGGCGGATCGCCGTGTGTTCAGTCACGCATGCCGGCGTCGGGCATAGCAGTATGTTCAGGTCTTCTCGCCTGTTCTGCAGCATGGCGCTGCGCATGTCAGCGAGATGCACCATGGCGGGAAGATCCGTTGCGCTTACCTCCAGGCTCTTTCGGGCAACGCCCCTGAAGGTGACAAGCGTGTAAATGCCCAGCAGAATGCAAAGACCGCAGACGATGCCGAAAGTGATCGTGAACTTGCGCGAAACAGGGAGATTCTTCAGCCAGGCCATGCCAGGTACCCCTCATGAAGCGACTAAGGGTTTCATCGGCGGAATCTGGCTGGACTTGAGTATCTTCGTCTCCGGTAAGGGGAGCAGGGAACAAAGAACCGCAAGCCCGAAAGAGAGTCCGGCGCCCGCGTGGATCAAGGAGTCCTCATCTGTTCGATAGATGCTGATTTGGGATTCTGATCGGTCAGAGCCGTTTCGACATGACAATGCCGTGGCATTCGCGCCCGGCCTTGACCGGCTGGGCTGGGCTGAACTCCTCCGTGCCTGTTTCGACATACCCGAATTTGCGATAGATGGGGGGCAGCTCCGTCCGCGGGCTGAGAACCATGATGTCCACGGCCTCGCATCCCTGGCGGCGCAGATGCTCCTCGGCCGCGCCGACAATTCTGCGTCCGAGCCGCGCGCGCTGATGCGCCGGGTCCACCGCCAGCATTCCCAGGTAGCCGCGCGCGCCGCGCACTTCGGCGTAGATGCAGGCCAGAACCTGCCCTGAGGCGTTTTCGGCCACCAGAATGCTGCCCTTGCCCATCTCCTCGGCCAGCTGCTTGTCGTCGGTGCGCGTGCCCTCCAGAAAAGTCTCGACGGAAAAGGCGGTGTTGATGAGCGAAATCAGGCGGCTTCTGTCTGCGTCGAAAGCCAGGCGGAAGCGGACGGGGAAATCGAGTTCGGAACTGAGACTTTCGTTCGTGGTCATATATCTCTAGCAGAACACAAAAGCCACCATCGCAGAAGCCTTCGTCCTGCGGCCATCCCGAAGCACACGGATTGGCACGCAGGCGCTTATTGGCGCTCCGAGGCTGCCGCAGCAGTTTCGCCGTCGGCGGGTGGCGTGATCCAGTATTGAAGAAAGATGAGATTCAGAAACCGGTCGAATTTGTACCCCACTTCGCGAAGGCAGCCCGCGCGCTGAAATCCGAAGCGATCGAGAAAGCCCAGCGAAGCCACATTTTCCGCGTCCACGCCGGCGATCATGGTGTGCTTGCCCAGAGCCTCCGCTCGCTGTAGCAGCGCCTTCATCAGCCGTGTGCCAATGCCCTTGCCGCGCCAGTCCGAGTGGATGTGCAGTGTGCCCTCCACAGTGAACCGATAACCCGGCCAGGGACGAAAATCCCCAAAGCTGGTGAATCCGGCAATGTGGCTTCCAGTGCTCGCCACCAGCACCGGATACCCCTGCGCCAGCCGCCCCTTCCACCAGGCGATTCTCTCTTCGATGGTTGTCGGGCTATCGCTGTAGACGGCGGTCGAGCTCAGGAGAATCTCGTTATAGATTTCCGTGATCTGGTCGAAGTCTTCCTCAACGGCGTCTCTGATCTGCATCTTTTCTTCGCACTCCTGCTGGTTCCATTGATCGGCCTGCTTCCAGAATACCCGGAATCAAGGGCTCCTCAATGGCCGGCGCGCCGGCGGCTGCGCATTGACGCCGGGAAGCACGCGACGTAGGCTCACATCATGGACTTCAAGATTGTCGAACTGGAACGCGAACCCATCGATTTCGACCTGGAACTGGCCCCTGGCGCGGTCGATTTAGGCGACCTGGCCGTGCAGCAGGGGCCGCTGGCGGCCTCCGGCCAGGCCGAGGTGCTCCACGAACACCGTGGGCCGAAGGACATTGTGGCCGACATCCGGCTCAAGGGCAGCTTTTCCGGGAATTTCCAGGTTCCATGTGCCCGTTGTGTAGAGCCGGTCGGGATTCCCCTGCAGGGCAGCTACGACCTGATCTTCCGCCCCTTGGGCGCCGATGCCGACGCCCCGGAACGCTCCATTACTGCAGAAGAAGCCGAAATCGGTTATTATCAAGAAGACAGCCTTGCGCTTGAGGATGTGCTGCGGGAGCAGGTGCTTTTGTCCCTGCCGGTCAGGACGCTTTGCAAGCCCGACTGTAAGGGACTTTGCCCGCGCTGCGGTGTGAACCGCAACAGCCAGGTTTGCTCCTGCGAAGTGGGTCCGAGCGACTCCCGCTGGGAAGCGCTGGCCGATCTCCGCAGCCGGATCGAGTCCAAGTAAGCAAGCCCCAAAGATATTGAGGGTGCCGAAGCCTGTGACGGAAGGCAATCAGGATCAAGTATCGCCTGAAGCCGGCCGGAATCTCAAACAGGCCAAGACACGAAAGGAATTGTTGTCATGCCGAATCCCAAAAGGCGCCATTCGACGCGCCGCACCGCAATTCGCCGTTCTCACGACTTTCTGACTGCCGGTGGACTCTCTGAGTGCCCCAACTGCCACGAGAAGAAGCTGCCCCATCAAGCCTGCCCCAAGTGCGGCGCATACAAGGGCCGCGCTGTTCTGGAAGTCAAGGAAGCCACCAAGTAAACCAGGCGCCCATGCTCATCGACATTGCGCTTGACGCCGTAGGTACAGACAAAGCTCCAGAGGCGGAGATTCGCGGGGCAATTCTCGCCTGCAAAAGTCTGCCCGTCCGGGTCCACCTCATTGGGCCTGAAGCGGAGCTGCGCGATCTTCTCGACGAGCAACTCGACAACGAGGATCTGCCTATTGTCATCCACCAGGCCTCGGAACGCATCGGCATGGAGGAGAAGGCGGCCCACGCCGTGCGTACCAAAAAAGACAGCTCCATGCGTGTGGGACTCAAAATGGTGCGTGAGGGCCAGGCAGCAGGCTTTGTGACCGCCGGCAACACCGGCGCGGCCATGGCCACGGCAAAGATGGTGCTGGGCGCGCTGCAGGGCGTCGACAGGCCCGCGCTGGCCACGCCCATGCCCACTTCCAAGGGCAATCCCTGCGTCCTGTTGGACGTGGGCGCCAATGTGGACTGCAAACCCCACAATCTGGCGCAATTTGCCGTGATGGGCGAAATCTATGCCCGCAGTGTGCTCAAGATCAGCGAGCCGCGCGTGGGGCTGCTGTCCATCGGCGAAGAAGAATCCAAAGGCAACGATCTGACCCACGAAGCTTTTCCTCTGCTCAAGGATCTGCCCATCCACTTTATCGGCAACGTCGAGGGCCGCGACATCTTCAGCGGCGAGGCCGACGTGATTGTCTGCGACGGCTTTGTGGGCAACGTCGCGCTGAAGACCAGCGAGGGCATCGGCCGCTTTGTGCGCGAGGCTCTGCGCGAGTCGCTGACCCGCACCGTTACCGCCAAAGTGGGCGCGCTGCTATCGCGCCAGGCCTTCAACGCTTTCCGCCGCCGCCTGGACCCATCCGAGTACGGCGGAGCGCCGCTGCTCGGCGTGCGCGGGGTCTGCATCATTGGCCACGGCTCCTCGAACGACCGCGCCATCTTCAACGGCATCCGCGTCGCCTATGAGTTTGCCAAGGCCGGCACCAACCAGCGCATCGAGCGGGAGTTTGCCGGCCGCTCCAAGCGCTTCAGCCACGCGGCCGCTCCCGAACCTCCTGCCAATCCGCCCGCCGCATCCGCCGGCACCGTTCAATAGGGCTTCCTGCCTGCCGCTTCCAGCCATTACTCCGCGCTTGACCAGTCCGTTGCGGGTCAGTTGGCCTGAACAGCCTGCTTCGGCGATCTTCGCCCTGAAGAGCCACGCCTGTTCTGCGCCGATGAGATCACGCCGACCCGATTGTGGATGGAATCCCTGCGCTGACCGCCATGCTTGGGCAGCTGCCCTGGAACTGATTGGAATGCCCTAAAACGGGGATGATTGGCAGTGCGGGACAAGGCCGTCGCCGCTCGGTCTTACTCGTACTTCAGCGAATCCACGGGATCCATTTGCGCGGCTCGCGTGGCGGGTACCGTGCCGAAGACAACGCCCACAAGCATCGCCGAGGCCAGCGCAATGACCACCGACCAGATGGAGATCGGCAAGGCGTAATCGGTGAAAAAACGGATCGAAAGGGGCACCGACAGTCCCACGAGCGTGCCGACAACGCCGCCCACCAGCGAAATGATGACCGCCTCGGCCAGAAACTGCAGCTTGATCTCGCGTCGGGTGGCGCCCATCGCCTTGCGGATGCCGATCTCGCGGATGCGGGAGCGGACGTTGGCCAGCATGATGTTCATGATGCCCACCCCGCCCACCGCCAAGGTCACTGCCGCCACGGCCAGCAGCACCAGGGTGAGAGCGTTGGCGATCTTTGCGGCTGTCGTCAGCAGCTCCTTGAGCGTCTGCGTCTGATAGACCGAGTTGGGCCGGTGGCGCGCCTGAACAATGCGCTTGATCTCGCTGGCGGCTTCCGGAACTTCGTCCATGCTGTACATGGAAAAATAGATCTGCTTTACGTTCTCAGAGCCGGTGAAGTAACGGGCCACTGAATAGGGAATCAGAATGGTCCGGTCCTGAATCTCCGACTGTCCCATGTCATCCACGCTCTCCTTGAAGACGCCGATGATCGTAAAGGGAATGCCGAGGATCTCGAAATTCTGGCCAACGGCCGCATCCGAACTGCCGTACCGGTCACGGGCGAAGATCTCCGAGACGACCGCGCACTTGATGTGAGCTGTGTCGTCGGTTTCGTCCAGAAAACGGCCTACGGGAACCAGCAGGTTGCGAATATGTTCGTACTGCGGGCTGACGCCCAGCACTAGCGTGTCCTTGGTGATGCCGCTGCCAAAGCTGATGCTGGAGTGCATCTCCATGATCGGCGAGGAATATTGCACACCGGGCAACTGCGCCAGCACGGCCTTTTCGTCGTCGCGGGTGAGCGAGTCGTTGTAGACTGTGCGCTCGGTACCCATGGCGCCCCCACCGGTGTATTCAAGTTCGACCGAGTTTGTACCGATCTTCTGAATCTCGGTCAGAATGTATTGCCTCCCGGTCAATCCGATGGTCACCACCAGAATTACCGAGGCCGTGCCAATGACCATGCCCAGCGCCGTCAGCGCAAAGCGCGTCTTGCTCGAGCGGAAGCTGTCCACGGCCAGCTTCAGAATCTCGCTCAGCACCATCGTGCGGCGGGCGCTCAGAAGCGTCTGTTCAAACGAGCGGCGGCGGGCATGATCGGTCTGATTCATAAATACAGCTTACAGTGGTCAGTGGACAGTGAACAGATAGAAGCGGACAGCCCATTCCGCAAGATGCCTATTTGAACCAGCCGTCTGCAAACCGCTGACTGTCTGCTTTCAACTGAAAGCTGTTAGCTGATTCAAAAAACAACCCCGGCCAAAGCCGGGGTTGTCGGGCAACATAAAATTCTGCGGCCTATGCCTTTGCCACGACTCGGCCCACTTCTTTCAGGCGGGCAGCCTTGCCGCGCAGATCGCGCAGATAGAACAGCTTGGCGCGGCGCACCTTGTGGCTGCGAATCTTCTCGATCTTGTCGATGACCTTCGAGTTGAACGGGAAAATACGCTCCACGCCCTGCCCAAAGCTCATCTTGCGCACGGTAAACGTGCCCTGGGGTCCTTTGTTGATGGCGATGACCAAGCCTTCAAAGGCCTGCAAGCGTTCCTTGTCGCCTTCTTTGATCTTCACTTGAACGCGAATCTGGTCGCCGGGTACGAACTCGGGGAGGTCGGTACGCTTGAGCTTGTCTGCCAAGCGCTGCATTACGGGATGAATAGACATAATGGTTTCCTGTTGATGGACTCAGAATGTTTAGTTTACTACAAATGAGCGGCTTTGCCCGGCCTTATCCGCGATAGTCCTTCGAATCGAGACATTTATCGCAGATCGCCCGATTCTTAGCTCCCCCGCATGACGTCTTTTGGCATCCTGACGGGAAGCAGAGGATGCGGCCTTCAGGCCGAGCTCAGGGCAGGGAAGCAACGGTCATCTCCTCGCCGGCGCTTGCGTTATAGTTCTGCCATGGATGAAAAACGTGAACTGCTGCGCCACTCGATTGCTACTGTGGCCTATCGCGCCAGCCGCGCGGTCCAGGGAGCGCCTGACAGTTTTGCCGGGTTTGATGGCGCTGGCCGCCAGCCCGTGCAGATTCTTGCCCACATGGGCGACCTCTTCGACTGGGCTCTGAGCATGGCCGCTGGCCAGGAGCGCTGGCGCAACGCCCAGCCACGCTCATGGGCAGAAGAGCAGCGGCGCTTCTTCTCCTCGCTCCAGGCCTTCGACGCTTTCCTGGTTTCCGATGCGCCACTGCGCGCGCCCATCGAGCGGTTGTTGCAGGGGCCTGTGGCCGATGCGCTCACTCATGTGGGCCAATTGGCCATGCTGCGTCGTCTCTCCGGCAGCCCCACCTGCGGGGAGAACTTTTTCGTTGCCGACATCAACGCCGGCCAGGTCGGTCCCGGCCAGCCCGCTCCAGTCAAGACCTTCTAGTCGCGCGAGCGGCAGAGTGCCTGACTGTCCGGGTGCCCCACATCTGGCGCAGCTTCATCGCGCCAAATGTGGGAATGCACGAAGCAGAAGCGCCAGCCAAAACCTCTCAGCGCCCTATTGAAACGCCAGCGGCTTCCACGCCCCATCCTGCTTCAGCGCCAGTTGAATCGGCCGTGGCGGACCCTGGGGCGGAATGGTGACTTCCATCCAAAGCTCCTGGCCCTGCCGGAGCGGGGTCGGAGCCACGGCGTGTTCGGCAATGAAGAAGTCGACCGGCTCGTTAATGTGCATCGCGTCGCACGGCGCCCCTGGCAGCGCCCTGACTTCCACACCCTTCGATGAGAGGTCGGCCTCCGGAATCCGGATCGCCACCAGCTTGTTGCCTTCCACCTTCAGTTTGGCGCGGAAAAAGATGGGATTTCCTGCATTGACCGTGAAGCCATTCGGCCGCGTCGTGCCGTCGTCATTGCGCGGGAAGGCGGCATTCAGGGCGCTGGGCAGTGTGCTCTGGCAGCCATCCACGGTCAAACGCAGGCTCAGGTAGCGGCCGCGCATCACCATCTCCGGATCGTAGGTCGCCGCTCGCGTCCAGACCCGCGGGCAGCTATGGCGCTGGTAAAGGTACTTGGCCGCGATCGACGAGACCAGCGCCAACTGAATCACCAGCAGCGCGATGGAGGTTTTCGAGAGCTTCATTGCTCCTCCTCGGCGGAAATACCCGCTTTTCCTATGCCGACGCCTGTCCGGCCCTTCGTGGCGCTTCAGCGGTAGTTTCTATTGGAATGCTAGCGGTTTCCAGACGCCGTCCTGCTTTAGAGCCAATTGAATCGGGCGGGGCTGGCCTTTCGGTGGAACAGTAGCTTCAACCCACAACTCCTGGCCGCGCTTGAGCGGAGTGATGTCTTTCGCATGTTCGGCGATGTAAAAGTCGACGGGTCGTTGAAGACGCAATGCATCGCAGCGTCCCCCTTGACTGTGATCTACCTGAACGACAGTACCATCCGTGTTTTCACCAGGAATCCAGGTCGCGGTGAGCTTATCGTTGCTTACACCGAGTTTTGCGTTGAAGTCGATCGGATAAGGAACAATCTCTTCGTCGGCGGTCCCTTGTGCAAAACGTTTCGGCAACAAGATGGCAGGATCGTCCGGTGGCATATGGCCGCATCCATTCACCATTAAAGTCATGGAGAGGTAGCGGCCGCGCATCACCAGTTCCGGATCGTAGATCGCCGTCCGCGTCCAGCCGCGCGGGCAGGTGGCGCGCTGGTAAACATACTTGGACGCTATCGACGAGACCAGCCCCAACTGGATCACCAGCAGAACGATGGAGGTTTTGGATAGCTTCATTGCCCCTCCTCGGCGGAAACGTCCGCTTTTCTCATGCCGGCCACCAGATTGCGGCGCGTCTTCTCAAGCGCCCATCCCCCGGCCAGGAAGAGAATCCCCAGCCCGATCAGCCCGAGCGAGCGGCCCATCTTGTCGAAGAGGTTGCTGAAGTAGAACCAGCCCACGGTAATGGCGAAGCCGACAATGCCCAGGTTGACCAGCGCCTTCGAGGCCAACCGCACGCCCCACCAAATAATGAAGACGGCGAAAGCCGCCACCAGTGCATTGGCAAAGAAGTTGGGCTCGCTGCGCACATACGAGTAGTTGCCGCCATTGAAATTGTTGTACGACTCCGTCCAGACTCTCTGGCACCAGGGCAGCGCAATCGAAAAGCAGATTGCGGCCAGCACCGGAACCACGCTCTTGCGGAATCTGAAAACCGCAAAGAGCAGGGGAATCACCGCTATGTCCACCCAGCCCCACGTCCGCAGCCCGAGCGGCAGATAGGTCTGGCTGCCCCATGAATGCCATGGCTCCAGCAGCAGAATGACAATTCCCACGACCGACTCAATCGCCGCAACCGCGAAGAGAATCCCCTGAACAATCTTGTGCTTCGAGCCGAGAAAGAAAGTGAGATAGAGAATCGCCCAGACAATCAGCAGGCGGCCCGCATAAACGCTCTCTCCGATATGCCCTTCAGCGGCATACGAAAACTCCGACAGAATCCACGCCGGAAAGAGCAGCAGCGCCAGCGTCTCTTGCGCCTCGTCGTGCAGCAGAATCCATCCGGCCAGAGCGGCCAGGGCCCACATCAGAATCGCCGCCGGCCAGTGCTCCTGAATGTTGAAGATCTGCCCCACCAGCGCAATCGCCGCACCGGTCGAGACGGTTCCCACGGCGTGCAGCGCCGTTGAAAGCCCGTGGAAGCGGCTGCGCGCCCAGCCCCCGCCGAGGTGGAAGACCGAAACCATCCCCAGCACAACGATCAGCCGCGCGACGGGGCCGATTTCGTCCCAGTGGGCCGAAACAAACAGCACCACTCCGCAGGCCAGCAGGATTGCTCCCAGAATCAGCACGACGATCACCTGCCAGCGCAGGCCGGCGGGTTTCTTCTGCTCGCTCTCCCATGCGCGGATGCGGCCAGCAGCGGTCTCATCCAGGACGCCGGCCGATTGCCAGCGATTTAGCAATGTCTCAAAGTCCGCCATATCAGTTGGCCAACAGTTAAGCACATTGTGCCCGTCTCGCACAAAGAATTGGCGGACTTATTTATGAATAATTACTGAAGGACTGTAAGAGGCAGTAATTGTAAGAGGCTGTAGCTGTATATATCCCACCTTAACCAATTTGCAAAGAACGCGAATTGGCGAAGGTGGGGCACCCGCTATCATCAGTAGATATGCGCTTTGATATCGTCACCATCTTTCCCGACTTCTTTACCGGATTCTTCGAGAACGGGATTCTGCGCCGCGCGCTGGCCGAGGAACTGGTGACAGTGGGGGTGCACGATCTGCGCGCCTTTACCCACGACCGTCACCGCACCGTCGATGACCGCCCCTTTGGCGGCGGCGAAGGAATGGTGCTGAAGCCCCAGCCGCTGGCCGAAGCGCTGGCCTCGCTGGGCATAGCGCCCAAGGCCGAGCGGGAAACAGCTCAGATGGTCGCGGAAGAATCTGTTCCTGTGAAGGGTACGGGCTTTAGCCCGTACATTGATGCTGCCAAAGAACCGGGGGCTTTAGCCCCTGAGGGAACGCCTGCGGAAGTCTCTCCATCTGACCCCAAGCGTACGCGCGTGATTCTCCTTTCGGCGCAGGGGCCGACCTTTACTCAGGCGATGGCGCGAGAGTTTGCCACACTGGACCGCGTGGTGCTCATCTGCGGTCGCTACGAAGGCGTGGACGAGCGCATCAACCAGCTTTATTGCGATCAGGAGCTTTCCATCGGCGACTACGTGTTGAGCGGAGGCGAACTGGCCGCCGCCGTAGTCGTGGACGCGACCATGCGCCTGCTGCCCGGCGTGCTGGGCAACGAGGCTTCAAGCGAGTTTGAGAGCTTTGGCGTGGCAGACGCCGAGATTGCCGATGCCGAGGACGGCGTCCCACGCTCGCAGTACGGCGCCGGGGGCCTGCTCGACTATCCGCACTTTACCCGCCCGGCCGAGTTCGGCGGCCTGCCAGCGCCGGAGGTGCTCTTGAACGGCGACCACCACGCGATTCGCCTCTGGCGCCGCGAGCAGCAGTTGCGCAAGACCCTGGCCAACCGGCCGGATCTGCTGGAACACGCCGCCCTCAGCAGGGAAGACCGCAAGCTACTTGAAGCCATCCGGCGGGAAACCGCTTAGGCGCGGTTTGAAACCTATTGCGCTTTCTCCGGCCCATTCAAATCCACAAGCCCCTCGGGCAACGCCATTTCTACGCGCTTTGCTTCCAGATCGATCTTCCGCAGATAGCTTTTGGCAAACGGAATCAGAACCTCTCCCGCCGCGCCTTTTACTACCAGCAGTGCCACCGGCCCGGCGGTTGTGTCCACGTCATCGATCGCGCCCACAGTTACCGGCTCGTCTCCGGCCACATCCACCAGCGCGCAGCCAATCAGGTCGCCGATGTAAACCTCATCCTCGCCCAGCGCGGCCCGCTCCGTGCGAGGAATCGCCACGACAAGTCCGCTGAGCGTCTCAGCCGCCGAAATCGAGTCCACCCCGGCAAAGTGCAGCACCACGCCGCCCTTGTGCAGCCAGTGGGCCATGAGTTCCATCTCGCGCGGGGCAGAAGTCTGCGTCGCCGGCAGAGATGCAGCTGCGCCCCCACCGGAGGCGCTCAGCAGCCAAAGCTGCTTTCGTTCAGCAAATTTTTCAGGGAAATCGGTGAGAATCTCGGCGAAGACCTCGCCTTTGCGTCCTTGCGGACGGCGAATTCGCGCGAGCCAGACCCAGCTGCCGACCGCTTCGGGCGCAGTCTTCTCGGCCGTCCGAAGCGGGCCGGATGGATCGGCATGTGCCATATCAGACTTCGTCTTCTTCCAGGATGTCGAGCGTGTAGCGGTGACCCAGTTTTGTGCTCACGGCGCCCAGAATGGTGCGCACCGAGCGGGCGGTGCGTCCCTGTTTGCCGATGACCTTGCCAACGTCCTGCGGCGCTACGCGAAGCTTGAGGACCGTACTCTCTTCGTGGCCCTCACTCTCCACTTCAACGGCTGTCGGCTCGTCCACCAGGGCTCGCGCAATCTCGCGGACCAGCTCTTCCACTTCACCCATATCGTTTTGGGTCATGCTCTTGCTCCCCCACCGGATGCGATCAAGGATTGGCAACGAGGAATTGGCGACCAAGAAAAACGCACTTGGCTCGGTGCGCGCATCGTATCAGCACACACCGGTCGCCGTCAGCAATTCCAAATTCGCCGGCTCCCGGAAGGTGCGCCTGCACCGTCCGCGAGGGGCAAAAATCAGGCCGCCGGTGTTGCTGCAGGTGTTTCGGCCGTCGCAGCCGGGTTCTTGGCCAGCAACTTCTCCACGGTGGGCGACAGCTTTGCGCCCACGCCGAGCCAGTAGTTGATCCGCTCACGCTTCAGTTCGACTGTGGCCGGGTTGGTGCGGGGGTTGTAGGTGCCGACGACTTCAATCGAACGGCCATTGCGCGCGCGGTCCTTCTCAATGACCACGATGCGATAAAAGGGCTTCTTGGGGGCGCCAATGCGCGCCAAACGAATCATCACCACGGCTATACGGTTCCTTTCAAAATGCAGTGCTCTGTTGCGTTCTCTGGGGATATTCCCGGCCGGCTCCAGCCTGTTCTCAAGCGCGCCCTGCCGCCTCAACGGCCAGACAGGAACGCCGGGCCGCGTATGACACAACACCTAAGTATCGCCGAAAGTGGCCGATTCAGGCAAATCTCTCTTCCGTTGGCGCCGCGGGCAAGCGCTGCCTCGGCCTTGGCTGTAACATGAACAAGAAATCGAAGTTTCTCCCACTCCCTGCTCGGAGGCGCCGGCAGAGGGGCGATCTGCAACAGAAGACCGGCGTTCCTGAACTCGATTCAAGGCCGGCACACTCGTTTGCCACGGAGCGCGCGCAGTATGGATCGTGAGTATCACAAGGGATATTCCACACATCTGGGCCGGGAGATGGAACTGCTGGCCTTCGGCCATGCGGGCCTGCCCGTCCTGGTCTTTCCCACCTCCTGCGGCCGCTTCTTCGACTTCGAGGATCGGGGCATGGTCGCCGCCCTCTCCAGCAAGATTGACGCCGGCCAGCTGCAGCTCTTCTGCGTCGACTCGGTGGACAGCGAGAGCTGGTACAAGCGCGCCGCCGCGCCTCGCTGGCGCATCGCCCGCCAGATCCAGTACGAAGATTACCTGATTCGCGAACTGCTTCCGCTCATCCGGCGGAAGAATCCCGACCTGCGACTGGTCTCGCTCGGATGCAGCTTCGGTGGCTACCACGCCGTCAACATCGCCCTGCGCCACCCGGACCTCTTCACCGGCTTTGTCTCCCTCTCTGGCGTCTTCGACCTGGTCAGCTTTCTCAGAGGCTACTACGACCAGAATTGCTATTTCAACCTGCCCACCCACTATCTGCCCAATCTGACCGACCCGTGGTTTCTCGACCGCTTCCGCCGCAATAGCTACGTGCTGGCCACGGGCTTGGACGATCAGTGCCTGGCGCAAAGTCAGAATCTTGACAGGATCATGAAGGAGAAGGAAATTCCCCACCATCTCTACGTCTGGGAGACGCAAAACTCCCACGATTGGCCCACCTGGCAGCGCATGGCGCAGCAATATCTCTAATCGGGAATCCTTGAAAGGAAAAAGGCGGCGCTGGTCGCGCCTGATCCGAATCCAAGGTCGTCGCCCTTCAAAAGAACGAGGACCCTGGATCCCATCGGCTCTATTTGCCGGTTTTGCCCTTCTTGCCGGCCGCGTGCATCGCGGCCTTATCCGGCTGGTCCCCGCTGTGGTGCTTCTTGTGGTGCGCCAGGGCCTTCGCGATCTCAGCCGCCGAAAGCTTCGTCGGGCTTCCAAGATGCAAGACATCGTCTGTGATGGGATTTCTGGGTGTGGTTGGTTCCATGGGGTTCTCCTTTTTCAAGGCAGGGCGCTCTCTCTGTCAGCTGCCGGGTAAGGTCACAGGGGAGTCCCTTCCGGCTTGATGAAAAACCCAGCGGCGCGGGGGATGGTGCTTCGAGGCAGGGCCGATTCCAGCCCTTCGCCTCTGCCATTCCGGTAAGAACAGCCGCTGAGCGGCAGCTCCTGCTATCTACGATAGTCCCATTCTGCGGTGATGGATGCACCGCTTTCTGCCTCGGAGCCGGTCAGCCCTTGATCTTCTTCAGCAGCCAGGCCATGTTCCGGCCCAGGGTTTTCATGGTCTGAATGGCCTCCAGGTCCTTTTCCACGTCGCCCGGCTCCAGGCCCATGCCGACATTCCAGTACGTCGAGCCCGGCACGATCATTTCGCTGAAGAAAAAGAAGTGGTTCAGCGCGTCAAAGGCGGGAATGGCGCCTGCCCGCCGCACCGCCACCACCGCCGCTCCCACCTTGCGGCGGAACATGCCGCCGTTCGCCCTGGAAACAAAGCAGGCGCGGTCCATCAGCGCCGCAATTTCAGGGGTGATGTTGGCGAAATACGTGGGCGAGCCCAGCAGAATCCCGTCCGCCGCCGCCATCTTCTCGATCAGCTCGTTGCCCGCGTCGTTGCTCTGCGAACAGCGCCCGTTCTTGTTCTTCGAACACTGGTAGCACGCCCGGCAGCCGTGAATCTTCAACCCGCTCAGTTCGACAAGCTCGGTCTCGATCCCTTCCTTTTCCAGTTCCTGCAGAACATGCCGCAGCAGGATGGCCGTGTTTCCGCCCTTGCGGGCGCTGCCGTTGAACGCAACTACCTTGATCTGACTTTCTCCCATGCTTGCTCTCCTCTTGCCGGCCACTCAGACTCACTGCCCAACGGCCCTGATTCCCAACTTCTTATTGTGCTCCTTCGCAGAGGATTTGCAGCCGGACCGCCGAGCCCCCGGCAACAAGAATTCGTCACCGGGGGCTCGTTTTCGATGAATTGCAGGAGACTAATTTCGGCTTCGCATTCTGTGAAACCAGGCGGGTTCAGGCCAGCATGGCAGCCAGATCGGCCTCCGGAGTGGTGATCGCCATCAGGTTGTACTTCTCGTTCAGCAGCTTGAGCACCGCGGGCGACAGAAACGCCGGCAGCGTGGGGCCAATGCGCATGTTGCGAACCCCCATCCATAACAGCGAAAGCAGAATCGCCACCGCCTTCTGTTCATACCAGCTCAGCACCATGGAAAGCGGCAGCTCGTTCACGCCGCACTTGAAGGCGCCGGCCAGAGCCTCGGCAATCTTCAAGGCCGAGTAAGCGTCGTTGCACTGGCCCACGTCGAGCAGCCGGGGCAGCCCGCCCAGGGTGCCGAAATCCTCCTTGATGAAGCGGTACTTGCCGCAGGCGAGCGTCAGGATGATGCAGTCCTGCGGCACCTTTTCGGCCAGTTCCGTGTAGTAGTTGCGTCCGGAGCGGGCTCCGTCGCAGCCGCCGATGAGGAAGAAGTGCCGCAGCGCGCCCGACTTCACCGCGTCGATGACCGTTCCGGCCACGCCCAGCACGGCCTCGTGGCCAAAGCCTGTCGTGATGCTGTCGGCCGGGCCGTCCTCGGCAAAGCCGGGAGCCGCCAGCGCCGCCGCGATCACCGGCGAAAAGTCGGTGCCGTCGATGTGCTGTACCCCCGGCCAGGCTACCGCGCCGCAGGTAAAGATGCGCTTCTTGTAACTTTCCTTGGGCTTCTGAATGCAGTTGGAAGTCATCAGAATCGCGCCGGGAAAAGCGTCGAACTCGTCCGCCTGATCGACCCATGACCCGCCGTAGTTGCCCGCCAGGTGCTTGAAGGCCTTGAGCTTGGGGTAGCCGTGCGCGGGCAGCATCTCGCCGTGCGTGTAAATGTTGATGCCCAGCCCCTCGGTCTGCTTCAGCAGTTCATACAGGTCGTGCAAGTCGTGGCCGGAAACCACGATGGCCTTGCCCTTCAGCGGATGCAGCCGCACTTGTGCCGGCGTCGGCGCGCCGAACGCCGCCGTGTGCGCGCGGTCAAGCTGCTCCATCACGCTGTAATTCAGCTCGCCCACCTTGAGCGCCAGCGCCAGCAGTTCCTCTTGCGTGTGCTTCTCGGTCAGCGCCGCCAGAATCTCATAAATCGTTCCATAATTTTCAGGTGTGCTCGAACCCAGCATCAGGGCGTGATAGGCATAGGCGGCCACGCCCTTCAGGCCGTAAACCACCAGATCTTCCAGGTTCCTGATCTCCTTGCCCTCGGTCAGGAATGCGGCGGAGATCAACTGCTCGCGTCCCTGCGCCAGCAGAGCCTCGCGGGTGGCGGCGGGCTGCCACGCAGCCGGGCCGGACAAAGGCTGAACCGCCGTTCCCGCCCTGGCCGCGGCCTCTTCATACAGCTTGCGCGCCTTGTCCCGAACGGCGGCGGCTTGATAGACAAGATTGGCAATGTCGTCTTCGTCGAAGTCCACATTGGTTAGCGTGGCGAAGATCGCCTTGATGGTGAAAGCATCGATCTCCGCGTCAACCGCGCCCAACTGGCGCGCCTGATGTGCATATTGGCTCACGCCCTTCAGCGCGTGAATCAGCAGGTCCTGAAGCGTGGCAGTGTTTTCGTCCTTGCCGCAGACGCCGACGACCTGGCAGCCCTTGCCCTGCGAGGTCTGCTCGCATTGGTAGCAAAACATTTGGTTTTTCCTCCTGGGGTGAAGTCCTCGATCGATGACAGGCTAAGCTCCGGCGCATGGCGCAGGAAACGACTAAAGTCACAGTCAAGATCAAATATTTATGAGGGCTTTTCGTCCTGCAAGGTTGGCCGAAGGGCTTTTTAATCAAGAAAGCTATATCTTGTATTCACTCGGTGACGATACGAAACTCTGAAGATGTTCTAAGAAAGCTCTGAATAAGTTGATGTTTTCAAAGGGCACCACTGGTGGGTTAGGGCTTCAGCCCTGACTGCCGTAAGTGCCGCAGAATCAGCGGGGCTTTAGCCCCTGAGGGAACGCCTGATGTGGGATAAGACTCAACCGGAGGTTCCCTAAGCTTCCGGATCCAGAAGTGCACTCAGGCCCTCTATATCCTTGACTACAATCCGCCGTCCATCTACATCCAACAGCCCCTCGGCTTGCAGCCGCGTAAGATTCCGTGAGATAAGTTCGCGCACAGTGCCAAGCTGGTTGGCCAACTCCTGGTGATTTGTTGGCAGTTGAAACTCAATGCCACACGCAGTCTCCTTTCCTTCGCTTTGTGCAAGTTTGAGCAAGAAGGAAATGAGCCGTTGACGAATGGTGGTGAACGACAGGTCCTCAATGATGCCCACCAGGCTGCGCAGCCGGGCGCCTGCCACTACCAGCACCTTGAGCGCAACTTCCGGATGTTCCAGACAGTATGCCTGAAAGTCGCGCCGCGAGATAAAAGCAATCTCGACATCCTCGATGGCCACTGCCGAAGCGGGATACGGACCGCCATCAAAGACGGGTACCTCGGCGATGGAATCGCCGGGAAGGTTTACAGCCAGGACCTGTTCCCGGCCACTTGCCGAGGTCTTGAAGATACGGACCTTGCCCCGCGCAATGACGTGGAGCCCATCGCAAGTCTCGCCTTCAGAAAACAGCAGTTTTCCTTTGGGAAATGAACTGCGAACTGTTCTGGCGGCGAGCGTTCGCAGCTCGATAGGCGTTAGATCGGCGAATAGAGCTGTCTTTCCAAGAACAGCGGCGAGATCGACGCGTTGAGTACTCACCCCGGAATTCTAGCAGTTGCGACTTTTATCGTTGGGAATATGAACGGCAGAACCGCTTTCATGCCACTGTTTGCCGCGGCACTTTTTTCGACTTAGTTTTTCGATTGCGGGAACCATTTTCCCTCCGCCGGGGTCCAAGAGAGTAGAGTTTCTTGTTGGTTGATTCGAGGAGGTTTCGTGCGCCGAATCTGCGCAGTTCTATGTCTGTTCGTCCTCGCCTTCACAGTTTCTCTTGCCGCTCAGGCTCCAGCCGCTCCGGCAGTCAAGCGCAACCAAGCCGTGCCGAAGGCGCAGTTAGCCGCACAGCAGGTGCCGCAGCAGGTGGTTAAAGACCTGCCCGTGCGCAAAGTGGTTCTCTACAAGAACGGCGTGGGCTACTTCGAGCACGCCGGCTCGGTCCAGGGCAACCAGCGCGTGGCCATCGACTTCACCTCGCCGCAGCTGAACGATGTTTTGCAATCGCTCACCGTCCTCGACGAGGGCGGCGGCCGCATCAGTGGGGTCAACTACAACTCCACCACGCCTCTGGCCGAGCAGCTCAAGTCGCTCTCGCTGGGCATGACGGACGACCCCACCTCAACCGAGCTTTTCCAGGCCCTCCGCGGCCAGCGCGTCGAGGTCACCGGCGGCCCCGGCGGCGTCATCACCGGCCGCCTCATGTCCATCGAGTCACGCACGGAAAAGAAAGGCTCCGACGACAACGCTTCCACCATCGACAAGTTCTATCTCACGCTGGTGGCTTCATCTGGCGCGGTTCGAGTTATCGAGCTGACCCCGGCCCTGAGCGTGCGCCCGCTCGACGCGAACCTCCAGGGGCAGCTTGACCGCTATCTTGAGCTTCTTTCCACCACCCACTCCACCGGCCTGCGCCACCTGACCCTCGACGCTCTCGGCCAGGGCCAGCGCGAGCTGCGCGTCAGCTACATCAGCGAGGTCCCGGTCTGGAAGTCGACTTACCGCCTGGTCTTCCCGCGCACGCCGAATGGCTCGGCCACGATGCAGGGCTGGGCGGTCGTCGATAACACCGTGGGCGCGGACTGGGACAATGTGCAGCTATCGCTGGTAGCCGGAGCGCCGCAGAGCTTCATCCAGCCGCTCTCCCAGCCCATCTACACGCGCCGCCCTGAGATTCCCATCGCTACCGAAGCGCAGTTGACCCCGCAGACGCATGAGGCTGCGGAGAATTTGAACAATCCGTTGGTAGACTCAGCCAAGCTCACCGGACGAAATGCGGCTGAACTTATCAAAATGACGCCTGGGGCTGTCGTTACGCCAGAAAGAATACCGGGTCAGAACTTCGGCGTGGCCGGAGGTATGGGAAGCGGTTCCGGCAACGGCTACGGTCCCGGCTCTGGCGGCAACACCGGCGGCGGCCTCTACCAACGCAGCGAGAAGGACTCCCTCTTCCGCCCCAGCGATGCCTACCAGGAGGGTGACGTCTCCACCAACGCCTTCGACGACTTCTTCCAGTACGCCCTCACCCAGCCGGTCACCATCCACAAGAACGAGTCGGCGATGGTGCCCATCCTCCAGCAGGAACTTCCCGCCGAGCACGTGACATTGTGGAGTGAAAGGGAGAAAACGCCGCTGCGCGCTGTCTGGCTGGAAAACAACTCTAGGCTCACCCTCGACTCCGGCAGCTTCTCCATCTTTGAGTCCGGCGAGTTTGCCGGCGAGGGCCTGCTCGACCCCATTCATCCCGGAGAAAAGCGCTTGCTCTCCTACGCCGCAGATCAGGCCGTGAAGGTGCATCGCGGCGGCTACATGAACACCCGCACGCTGCATCACATCGCCATGCACGAGGGCGTGCTGGTCGAGTCCACCAGCGAGATCACCGAAACCACCTACACCGTGAACAATGCCGCCGACGAGGCGCGGACGGTACTCATCGAGCACGCGCGCCACGGCGACGCGGTGCTGGACTCCGAGCCCAAGCCGACCGAAACCACGGCGACGGCCTATCGCTTCCGCGTAGCGGTCGCGCCGCACGAGTCCGTCGATCTGCACGTCGGCGAACGGGCCACGCGCGCGGAAAAGGTTCGCATCGATCCCAACAATGATCGCAGCCAGTTCCTGATTTCGGTCAGCAAGCTTGTTCCGTCCCTCGAAGAGAAGCTGCGGCCGCTCATCGACGCCGAAACCTCGCTCAGCGCCCTGAACCGCAAGATTCAGGAGATTGATGCAAAGGAAAAGACTCTCTCCGATGACGAGGCACGCGACCGCGAAAACCTGACCGCGCTCAAGGGCAACGACGCGGGCAAGCGCTTTGTCGAGGAGTTGAATCGCGCCGAGGACGACATTCAGTCCGCGCGTCGCGATCGGGCTGGCGTGGAAAAGGACCGGGACGCCGCGCGGGCGCATCTGGAAAGCCTCATCGGTCAGCTTTCTTTCGACGAGGACGCATCCTCGGTGATTGAGAGCAACCAGTATGGTGACAGGAAGCCGCGGCGATAGGACATTTCTCCCGTTGCTGAAAAGGGAAACCTTAACAGCTGCGGCTGAGAAAAGTCGCAAGTGGGTGAGGCTCGAAGCCTTTTAGTAGAAACTTTTTGAGCCGCAGACTGGCCGCGCCCCATCCTTTCCGTTTCTTTCCGCGGAAAGGATGGGAAGCCTCAGGCGCGTACCTGTCCCGTCATGTCGTAGAGAATCTCTCTCGCGGTCGAGTCCTCATCCGCGTGCGAAGAGATCATCAGGTTGTAGAGATGCGGATTGGTCCAGTGCTTCCCGAAGTACTGCTGCAGGTACTTGGCGCGCTCCTCATCCACCTGGCGCATGCGCTGCTCGGGGAAGACGTCCTTCTCCAGGCGGAGGCGCAGGCGCGCGACGCGCTCCTTGTACGGCGCGTAGACGAAGACGTGGTAGACGTCGGGCTCGTGTTGCAGCACGCACTGTGATCCGCGGCCCACAATCACGCAGTTGCCTTCGGCGTGCGCTTCTTCGATGATCTTCCGCGAGATTTTCACCATCTCGGCGGCGTCAAAGACGGAGTTCTCTCCCAGTTCGAGGCCGGCTGCCAGTGCGGCTGAACGCATTGCCTGCTGGTTGATGCGCCGCAGCCAGGAATCGACGTGCTCATCGTAGTGGCGCACCACTTTTGTATCCACGTGAGCCGCGTAGGCGATGGCGTCAATGATGTCCCTGTCCAGCAGCTTCCAGCCGAGCCACTCGGCAATGGTTCGCGCAATGCGCCCGCCGCCGCTGCCGAACTCCCGGTTGACCGTCAATACGCGGTATTCCACGTTCCCCTCCAGCTAAGGCACCAACAGTCAAAGTTACTCCTGCCCGAGCGTTCTTGCCAATTCCGCACGGGCAGTGCCGCGCTCCGCCTCTGCCTGGAAGAGTTCCGCCTCCGCCTCGGCCAGTTGCCCGTCGGCCTCTGCCAGCGCGGAGGCATTGGCGGTTTTCGCCTCCACCTGGTTGGCCGTGATGCGCCGCATCTCCGCCCGCGCCTCTACGCTTTCCCGCGCGGCTTCCAGCCCCGTCTCCGCACGCCGCACCTTGCGCACGCTCTTCTCGATCTCCACGCGCACCCGGCTTTCCGCGTGGCGCAGATTCTCTTCCGCCTCGGCCACCTGTGCCCGGCTCTCATGCACCTTTCCGCTACGTTTGCCAAACTCCGCCAGCGTCCAGTTCATCTTCAGGCCCATCGCGCCGTTGTTCTCCGTCAGCAGCGGCACCCCGTCCTGATGAATGTACTGCGCGAAGGCGCCGATCTCTGGAATGTACTCTGCGTGCGCCGCGCTCAGCCCGGCTTTTGCTTTGGCCAGCATTTCGCGCGCTGTCGCCACCTCGGGGTTGTGCTTGATCGCTTCGGTCTCCAGGTCCCCCGCCGTCGCGTCGCTCGCCTCCACCTCCGGCGCAACCAGCTCCACTTCGGTCTCCAGAGGCAGTCCGGCCAGGTCGTTGAACTCCACCTTCATGTCAGAGATGGCGTCTTCCAGCGATCCCAGCTTGTGACGCGCGTCGGCGATTTGCGCCTTGCCTTCCAGCACCCTCAGCTCCAGTACCGCACCGGCCTCGACGCCGTGCCGCGCTTCAGTCAACTGCTCTTCTCCAGCCTCGATTCGCAGCTTCGCCGCGGCCTCCCGCCGTTCGGCCGACAGCAGTCCGTAGTAAAGCTCCTTCATCTTCAGCGCGACTTCATCCTCTGCCCGCCGCGCATCGTCCCGCGCCATGCCCGCATCCGCATGGGCCGCGGCAACGCCAGCGTGAATCTTGAAGATCTGCGTGAGGGGCTGTGCCGCCGTCGTCGTGCTCAGAATGAAATTGTGATGTCCCAGCGGAAGCGAGGCATTTCTCCCAGGGATGGGGCCGGGAATCGGATACACGCCCATCGCTCCCATCGGGACCTCCATGTGTTCAATCTGATCGAGGTGCGCCGCGGCGCTCTCGTTGCTCAGCACCGGAAAGTAATTCGCCCGCGCCTCTGTCACCTTGGCGTCCACCTCCTTTGTCTTCAGCCGCGCCATCTTCACCATAGAGTTCTGTTTTGTGGCCAGGGCGACGGCCTCATCCAGCGTGATGCGCCGCGTCTCGGCATGCGCAACACTCGCGAGCGCAAGGCAGGCAAGCAGCGCTGCGACAGCGGCTTTTGCCTGAGCCCTTGCTCTCAGCCTGCGGTGCGCCACCACGAACAGAACCGGAATCGCCACCAGGGTGAAGAACATCGAGCCAAGCAGTCCGAAGGCAATCACGCTGGCCAGCGGCGACCACAGGCTCGATCCGGAGAGAATCATGGGAATCACGCCCACCGCGGCTGCCGCCGAAGTCAGGAAGATGGGTCGCAGCCGGCGCTCGCCAGCCTCCAGCGCTGCTTGCTCCAGTTCCACTCCGTCCTTCATCCGTTCGTGAATGTAATCGATCAGGATGATGGAGTTTCTGACCACCAGCCCGCCCACGCTCACAATGCCGATGAAGGCCGTAAAGCCAAAGGTGTTGTGCGTAATCAGCAGGCCCAGGGCCGCGCCCGGCAGCGCCAGCGGAAAGGCCACCATCACGATCAGCGGATCGACCAGCGTGCGGAATTGGAAGAGCAGGATCAGGAAGATCAGCACCATGCTGAGCATCAGCGCATGCTGCATCTCGCCGGAGATTTCCTGCTTGTTCTCGTACTCTCCGCCATATTCAATGTGGTAGCCCTGCGGCAGCGCCATCGTGTCCAGTTGCTTGCGCGCATCGTTCAGAATCTCGCTCGCCAGCCGGTGCCCGTCCGGGAAGGCCCGCACGGTCAGCGTGCGCACGCCGTTCCTGCGCACAATCCGGCCCGGCTGCCACTGGGAATCGAGCGACGCCACGGCCGTCAGCGGAACTCTCGCGCCGGTCACGGGCGACATCACATACGTATCGGCCACGTTCTGGAAGCTCTGCCGCTCGGCCGGATCGAGCCGCAAAACCACATCCACGCCGCGGTCGCCTTCCCAGAGCGTGGTCACCGGCGCGCCTTCAAAGCCCACCGCCAGTTGCTGCGCGATTGCGCCATTGGTCAGCCCCATCCGGTTGGCCACTTCCTCGCGCACATTCACGCCCACCTGCCACGCATCCTCGTGCCAGTCGGTATGAACGTACGTTGCCCCTTCCGTATGTCGGAAGACATCCTCGACCTGGTTGCCCAGCGCCTCCAGCGTGCCAATGTCGTCTCCGGAAATCCTCACTTCAACCGGAGCTTCCATCACCTGTCCCTGCTGCAACTCCTTCACAAAGACCTTCGCCTCGGGAGCCACTTCGGGCAGCCGTTGCCGCAGCTTCGCCACCAGTTGCGGCGTTCCCTTCACGCGTTTCGTGTTCACCAGAATCTGCGCATAGTTCGACGCCGGCGCCTGCGGGTTCACGTTGTAGTAGAAGCGCGGCGCGCTCTCGCCCAGAAAGCTGGTGTACTGCTTGACCAGCGGCTCCTGGCTGAGAACCCCTTCAATGCGGCGCACGGCGGCGTCGGTGGCCTCGATCTTCGAGCCTTCCGGCAGCCACACATCCATCACGAACTGGTCCCGCTCGGCCAGCGGAAAGAACAGTTGTGGCACCAGCCGCAGAATTCCCAGCCCAACCACAAAGGCCAGCACGCTCGACGCCAGGACTGTCCGCTTGTGCGCCATGGCCCAGGTGATGATGCGGTTGTAGCTCCGCTGCATGTGGTCCAGCGGAGTGAGCTTGCGCTCTGCGCCGGAATCGGCCTGCTCGTGATCCACCAGGCCCTGGTGGATGAAGTAGCGGGCCATCAGCGGCGTCAGCAGCATCGCCACAACAAACGATGTGCCCAGCGAAATGGCCACGGCAATCGGCAGCGCGCTGATGAATTCGCCGACGGCTCCAGACAGCATGAGCAGCGGCGCAAAGGCCGCGATGATGGCCAGCGTCGCGGTCAGCACTGGAACGGCCATCTCCGTCGCGCACCGCTCCGCCGCCTCCTCTTTAGGCACTTTCTTGTCCAGCAGGCCCACATAGTTGTCGACAATCACGATGGCGTTGTCCACCACCATGCCCAGCACCACGATCAGCGCCGCAATCGACACCTGTTGCAGCTCGATTCCGCACGCGTCCAGCATCCCGAAGGTCATCGACACCGACGCCGGAATGGCGATGGCCGAAACCAGCGCCACGCGCAGCGGCAACAGCAGCATCGTGACCAGAATGACCGCTACGATGGCAATGCCGAATTCGCGGAAGAAATCGCCTATGCGGTCGGAAACGACTTGCGGCTGGTCGGCCACGAGATCCAGCTTCACGTCCGGCGGCAGTGTTGCCTGCACATCCTTCAGCCTCGTCCGCAGCGTCTTGCCGAAGTCCACAATGTTGTTGCCCTCGCGCATCTCCACGGCCAGCAGAATCGTCTGCTCGCCGCCGATGCGCGCGTACTCGGTGGGGTCTTTGTAGACCCGCTCCACATTGGCCAGGTCGCCGATGTAAACCGGCTGTCCCGTCGGCGAAACATCCACCATCACCTGCCGTATCTCGTCTTCGGTCTGCAGCCGCCCGCCAGAGTTGATCGGCACTTTGCTCTGCTCGGCCGGCACGCGGCCCGCAAACTGCGGCGTGTTGCGCCCTTGCAGCGCGCCCATCACCTTCAGCGGGTTCACGCTATACTGCGCCAGGCGTTCCGACGAGGTGCCGATCTCGATCTCTTCCTTCTGATCGCCGATGCGCCGGATCTTCGATACCGCCGGAATCGCGCGCATCGCTGTCTCCACGGTCTGCGCGTAGTCCTTCAACTCGCTCGGGCCATAGTGCCCGCCATGCACCGCGATCAGCACCGCAACCGTGTCGCCGAAATCTGAATCGACCACCGGCCCCAGCACTCCCGCCGGCAATTCGGTCGCCTTCAATTGCGCCATGTCCAGGCGCAGCTTCGACCAGAACTCGTCCGAGTTTTTGACTTCCTTGTTCAACTCCACATTGACGATCACCATGCCGTTGCGGGTCGTCGAAAAAGTCTTCTCGCGGCGAATTTCCTCGAAATGGAAGAGATGCTCTTCAATCTTTCGCGTGACCTGGTCTTCCACCTCCGGCGAGGTCGCGCCCGGATAAATGGCGGCCACAATGCCGGTGTGGATGGTGATCTTCGGGTCCTCGCGCCGGGGCATCGTAAACAGCGCATACAGGCCTGCCGCGAACAGCATGCCCGCCAGCACCAGTGTCACCTGCGGATAGCGCAGAGCCGCGCGGACGGGCCTCACTGGCCGCCTCCCATGTTGCGAACCGGCGAGCCTTCGCGCACGTTCTGCTGGCCGGCCACCACCACCTGCTCGTTGCCCGTAAGGCCGCTCTTGATCTCCACTTCATTGTTGACCAGCGTGCCCACTTCCACTCGCCGCGCGTAAACCCGCTGTCGCGTGGGCTCGTAAACGTAGACATTCGTCACGCCTCGCGCGTCGCGGACCACCGCGCTTCCGGGCAGGGTCAGCGCGTTCACCATTCCCGAGCCGTAGATCCTCGCCTCGGCCACCATCCCCGCGCGCAGCAGACGTTGGGGATTCGCCACCGAAATCTTGACCGTGTAGGTGCGCGAGGCCGGATCCGCCGTCACGCCCACCGCTTCCACCTTGCCTTCAAATTGCTTGCCGTCGAGCGAGGGAATCGTCACCGTGGCGCGCGCCGCCTGCTGCACCTTGCCGATTTCGGACTCCGGAATCGCCAGGCGCACCTTTACCGGGTTCAGGTCCAGCACTCCGATGACGGGCGTTCCGGCGCCCACCGTGTCGCCCACATCAATCTTCCGCATTCCCACAAAGCCCGCAATCGGCGCACGCAGTTGGCAATCAGCCAGCCGCTTCTGCGCTTCGTGCATCTGCGCCGCCGCCGCGTGAAATTGCCCTGTCGCGGCTTCCTTGTCCTGCGCCCGCGTGCCTTGCTTCGCCATGTCGTACCGCTGCTCGGCTGCCTGGTAACCGGCTTCAATCTTCTTGAAGTCGTTCGCCGCCAGGCTCTTGTGGTCGTAGAGATACTTCATGCGGTTGTACTCGTCCAGCCATCGCTCGTAGTCGATGCGCGCCTGCTCCAGCTCCTGCGCGCGCGGCCCTTCCAGCGCCTTGCTGTTCACCGCCCGCGCCGCATCTGCCTGTCCCTTGGCTGCGTCGTAGCCGTTGCGGTAGTCGCTCGCGTCCAGCTCTGCCAGCACCTGGCCCTTTGCCACCGGCTGGCCCTCTTCCACCAGAACCCGAGCCACGCGCCCGGCAATCTGGAAGGCTCCCTGCGCCGTCACATTGGCTTCGACCGCCCCGCTGGCCTGGACCGTTACCGGCTGCAGAACGTGATTCGGCGCGCTCAGCCGCACCGCTACCGGCTGATCGGCCTCCACCGGCCTCTTCGGCCCGCAACCCGTCATCATCAGCGCGGCCAGCAGAAACGCCGCGGCAACGCCCGCCCATGCAACCCGTTCGGAATTCGATGCCGCCCGGAAATCTGAACTGAAAGCTCTTGTTTCGCTCATGGTCTTTTCTTCCTTGACAAGAATAGAATGACACGTCATTCTATTCTTGGCAAGAGGAGCTAGATTAAAAAATGGTCTACCGCAAGACCCCAGCCACCCAGGCCCGCAAGGATGCCCGGCGCAAGACAATTCTGGATGCCGCAACCCGCCTCTTCGGCGGCAATGGCTATCACTCCACCACAGTTCCCATGATCGTAGCCGAGGCGGGCAGCTCCGTGGGGAGCTTTTATGCTCACTTCCGCAACAAGGAAGACGTCTTTGCCGCAGTTCTTGAAGCCCTCGGCCAGAAGATCTCCGGTATCGTCTCGCAGGCCAAGACGCCCCCGGCGAATCCAATGCTGGCAATTCCCAACGCAGTCGAGTCGTTGTTTCTCTTTCTTGCCGAAAACCCAGGAGATGCGCGCATTCTCATCGTCGAATCCTCCGGCCTGAGTAGCCGTTTGGAGCAGGTTCGCCGCTCCATCCTCCGCGATCAGGCCGAGCAGGTCCGCCACTCCTTCGAACTTGCATCGGATGCGATCTTCGTTGCCAACCCGGCCATTGCCGCTCGTTGCTTGGTCGGCGCCGTCTTCGAGGCTCTCACCAGTTGGCTTGAACAGGACCCCGCCCAGCGCGCTCCCGCCGCCGAGGTCGCGCGCGCCGTGGCTGACTACAATCAGCGCGCCCTGCGCCGCTGACCTCCTGCTTCCTGTTCTGTAACATGCCTGCCGTACACTGGATGCGTGCGCCTCCTGATGCGACATGCGTCTGGCTGAGTGCGTCCAGGAGGATGGAGCCATGAAGAAAATCGGCATCCTGTTCGGCGTCGAGAATAGCTTTCCCAGCGCGCTGGTCGAGTCCATCAACGCCCGCAATCTAGACGGCATCCAGGCCGAGTTTGTTTCCATCGGCGCAGTCCAGATGGACAGGGCGCCGGGTTACTCGGTGATCGTGGACCGCATCTCCCATGGCATTCCCTTCTATCGCGCTTTTCTGAAGCACGCCGCACTTCACGGGACGGTTGTGATCAACAACCCCTTCTGGGCTTCAGCCGACGACAAGTTCTTCAACTACGCGATGGCCAAAAAGCTGGGCGTGGCGGTGCCGCCCACGGTCATGCTGCCCCACAAACTGCTTCCCGATGGCGCCACTAATCGCTCCATGCGCAACCTCGAGTTTCCGCTCGACTGGGAGGCGGTCTTTGCTTGCGTCGGCGAGCACGGATTCCTCAAGCCCATCGACGGCGGCGGCTGGCGCAACGTCTCAGAGGTCCACAATCGCGAGGAGTTCTTCCGCGCTTACGATCAGTCCGGCGACCTGTGCATGGCCTATCAGAAGGCTGTCGATTTCCAGCAATACTTTCGCTGCTACGTCGTCGGCCAGAAGCGGGTCCGCATCATGCCTTACGACCCGCGCCAATCGCACGCCTCCCGCTACATCCAGGACGCGCCCTATTCCAGCAGAAAGCTGCTCAAGCGCATCCGGCAGGACGCGCTCACGCTTTGCCGCGCTCTCGGCTACGACTTAAATACCGTCGAGTTTGCCGTCGAAAACGGCATCCCCTACGCCATCGACTTCATGAACCCTGTGCCCGACGCCGATATGCACTCCGTCGGCCAGGCCAACTTCGACTGGATCGTCAAGGAAGTTGCGGACCTTGCGATTGCCCGGGCCAAGGCCGCGCCGCATGTGCCCGTACTGCGCGGGTCTGCCTTCCTTGGCGCAGGGTCTGATTTCGCCAGGGGTGCCAACAAAAAGCCCGCCGTCAAGAAGAGTGCCAGGGCAGCGAGAATCAGGAAGAAGTAAACGGAAAAGCGACGGGTCGGCGCATTGGTTGCCAAGGATGAAGAAAAGTGAAGCAGCGCCGTCTCCCTCCCCGGCAGTTTTCCGGACGAGTGTTCTGTCTTGCTCGGCGCAGTGGCGCCGCCCAGAAGCCCTCGCTTGGGCCAGCAAGTATCTTTTTATGAAATATTTGAGGGAAGTGTACAAGATGCTTCTGTGCGGCTCTTCTGTGAGCCACAACACGGCCGGAGATTAGTTACCTTCAGGGAAACTTTGGTGACATGGGGAGACCGGAAAACGCGAGTAGACTAGGAGATGATCTTTTGGGTTGGGGATACCTCCTATGAATGTTTTGAAGTCCGACGTACCTAGTTCCCCTGCGCACCCTGGACCTGCTTTCCAACGGCAGGAAGTACGCTGCGCAGTGCGTTTTCCCATCGCGCTGCCTGTCGTTTTGTCCTCCGGCAGAGAAGAGGTTAACGCTGTCACGCGCAATGTTTCCGCCAGCGGCGTGGTTTTTGAAATGAAAAGTCCCATGAAGGCAGGGCTGGAGATCCACTTTTCCTTGCGTATGCCAAGTACGGTGCTGGGCACACCTCGCGACGTCCTGGTGAATTGTCAGGGTCGTGTGGTACGCTGCTCCATGAACCAAAGTAACTATCTGGCTGCCTCTACGATTGACGATTATCAATTCGTGGAGCAGTAACGGCCGCAGCGGCTTGGCAATAATTCCCTTTTACGTGGCAAGAATGACTTATGGATTTTCCGAACGATTCTGCTGATGGAGAAATTCTCGATGCCTCGGTCAAGCCGGGGACAGTCCGCGTCATTCTTGCGGATTCCCAGGCTATCTACCGTGTGGGCATCCGCAAGATATTCGCGCTTGAAGACGACCTTCGCGTCGTGGCTCAGGCTGATTCCCTTGAGAATCTGCGCGCGGCCATTGAGCGCTTTCCGTCTGACGTTGTCCTGATGGATGGCAGTCTGCTTGCAGGTACGGCCAACGCCATCCCCGACTTGCTCCGCATGGCCCCTGATGTGAAGCTCATCGTCCAGGCCGTGGCAGCCGACGAGAACCAGACCGTCGAGCTTTACCGCCGCGGTGTCCGCGGCATCGTTTCCCGCTCCATCTCGCCCGACCTGCTCGTCCGCTGCGTGCGCCGCATCGCCGCCGGCGAAACCTGGATCGACAACCAGTCTGTCAGTTGGGTCATCGAGGCCTATCGCGCCCAGGCCGCTGCTCTGGTCAATCCGCGCTCTCAGCCCAAGCTCTCGCCCAAGGAGATGTCCATCATTACCTGCATCACCCAGGGCAAGCGCAACAAGGAAATCGCCTTCCAGCTGGGAACCACAGAGCAGGTGATCAAAAATTATCTGCGCAAGATCTACGACAAGCTGGGCGTCAGCGACCGCCTTGAGCTTGCCCTCTATTGCCTCCACAACAAGATCATCAAGACGGATACGGATGAGGAATTGGTGGCTCAGAGCGTAGTCTCGCAGTAGCAGCGAACCGATTTCCTGCTTCGTCTGAATGCTCCTCATGCGGGCACCTGGACGCCATTTCAACAACAGGCTTCGAAAAGGCACGGCTTCAGCCGTGCCGAAGATCCCGCAAAATCAATGGGGCCTCTTTGGCCCTGAGGAATGTTCTTCTGGATTTCAAATTGAAGCCAGACCTTTTCCGCGGCCTGCACAGCCCCCGCGGGACGATTTACACGGGCTGAATTGCGTTGATGATACGGCCTCTGGTTACAGATTTCTCCCTCGCCGCTCTGGTTCGACCTTGTTCTTATTGATTCTGCCCGCGTGCAAGCTCCAGCAGCCCTATCAGCTCTCTCAGTTCTGCCTGGCTCATGTGCCCCAGCAGCTCCCCTGGAAGCCGTAAAATCACGGGCTCCATCTCCTCGAGCAGCGCCAGTCCGCTCTCCGAGATTTGCGTCCAGACCACGCGCTTGTCCTGCCGGTCGCGCCGTTGGCGAATCAGCTTGAGCGCCTTCAGCCGCGCCAGCAGGCGGGTGATGTCCGGCTCGGCCGCAATCATCCGGCTGCCGATGGCCGAACAGGTAAGCCCCCGCTGCCGCGCCCCGCGCAGAATCCTCAGCACGTTGTACTGCGTCGAGGTGACGCCCCATGGCCGCGTCTTCAACTGCACTGCGCGATTCAGCCCGTCTGAAGTCCGCAGCAAATTCAGCAGGGCCTCTTCTTCCAGGCTTGCAAAAGGCCGTTCCTGAGCGATTTCATGTTTCAGTCCTGCCATTGGCCGTCTCCTCGATTCGTTTACTGCTTCACCACCTCAAGCTCGATCGTGAGCTTCACCTCGTCGCCCACAATGGCTGCCGGAAACTTGCCGCCGATGCCGAAGTCTGTGCGGTTCAGTGTCGTCGTGGCTGTGAAGCCGGAATGCGGCTTGTGGTCCATGCCTGGGGCCGGCCCGCTGGGGCCTTCCACGTCCAGAACCACGGGCTTGGTGACGCCATGCAGGGTAAAGTTGCCGGTCACAGTCAATCCGTTCGCGTTCTTGGCCACGCTGGTGCTGGTGAAGGTGGCCGTGGGAAACTTCGCCACGTCAAAGAAATCCGCTGTCTTGAGGTGCGTGTCGCGCTGCGCCACGCCGGTGTCGACGGTGCTCACATCAATAGTGGCCGCCACACTGGATTTGGCGATATCGGCCTCGTTCAGAAGAATCGTGGCCGCTACCCCGCCAATCCGGCCGTGAATGTTGGAGACGCTCATGTGCCTGATGCTAAAGTCGACCTCGCTGTGCTGCGGGTCGCTGGTCCAGGTGGAGGCTTGCGCCAGAGCAAGGGGAGCCGCCAGCGCCAGAATGCCGGTTACAAGTGCCAAACGCTTCATTGTCGAGTCCTTTCGTCGGCGGTTCACAGGGCCGTCGCGGTTTTGCCGACAGAGCAGCGCGCTCGCCGAAGTGTGCGCGAAACTGGGAGATAATCCGTAACGCCCTGCGCGGAAATCTTCTGCCTTTAAGATGCGGCAAACAATATATTCGTTGCAACAAATATGATCGATAGCATTTTCTGGACGGTGTAACAAAGCTCCATGCCCTATCCAATTCACGTTCTTTGTGAAATGGGTGGGAAGCCACGAATTCAACCCTGCAGGAACAGTGATAAAGCTCTAAGCTCTCTCCTGCCCCAGCCATAGAAAGTGCGATGCGAGAGCTTGCACCCTACTGGTGATACAACCCGATCAGCTCGCCATGCGCCAGCGTGTGCCCCTTCAGGCCGCTCTCGACCTCTGCCCGGCTCGCCCCCACGGGCAGGTTCAGCTTAACGTCCAGCGCATAAAGCGTGAAAACGTAGTGGTGGGCTGAATGTCCCGGAGGGCAGGGGCCTCCATAGCCGATGTTGCCGAAATCGTTGCGCCCTTGCCGCGTGCCGTCTGGAAGCTGGCCCAGGTTTGGCAATCCCTCGCGAAGCGCCCGCGTCCCGGCTGGCATGTCGTAGAGCACCCAGTGCACGAAGGTCCGTCCGGGCGCGTCCGGGTCGGTAACAATCAGCACAAAACTCGCCGTGCCCGCTGGAGGCTCGCTCCATTCCAGTTCTGGCGACGTTTCCGTTCCATTGCATGTGAATTTGGCCGGAATCTGGCCTCCCTGGAAGCTGGTAGTGGTCAGTTTTATCGTTTGTCCCACGACAACACCTCCTCGGCATCCGGGCAGCGCCGCAATCAGCAACAGAATCCCCGCCGCAACGCACCACGCCGTCTGCCCCAATCTTCCGCCTGCGCTCACCCAACTCTCAATCGTTGTCGCGCGCACCCTTGGCCCTCTTTCCCTCAAACCTCGCCGACGCTCTGGATTGTACCGGGAATTCCCGTGTCCTTGGAAGATCTTCTACTTCGGCTGGATCAGGTCGAAGCGGTCGTGAGTGCGGACCCAGGTGTGGCCAGCCATGCGGCCCACGGCCTTCAGTCCGGTTGGATCGATCCGGAAATCCTCGACCAGCTCCGCGCGCACGTGAAAGCGGACCACCTCGCCCAGCACGATGACGCCGCTCCTCGGCGCGTGGCCGGTGTAGATCACCTGCGCGAGCTTGCACTCCATCTGCGCGGGCGATTCAGCCACGCGCGGCGGGCGGACGGCCTCGCTCGCAATCGGCGTCAGCCTCGAAAGCGGAAACTCGTCCACCTCCGGCGGCACGTTCGCCGAGGCCTCATTGGCTCCTGCCGCGATCGCTTCGCTGACCACATTGACCACAAACTCGCCTGTCTCCTCTACGTTGCGCAGAGTGTCCTTTGGCTGGCCCGTCTCTGCCGAGCCCTCTTCGCGCAGCGCCGGGCAGAACAGCACCGTGGGCGGCACGGAGCCAACGCCGCAAAAGAAACTGAAGGGAGCCAGGTTGGCCACGCCCTCCCGGCTCATTGTCGAAACCAGGGCAACCGGCCGCGGAACGATCATGCCGGTCAACAACTTGTAGACCTGCCGGGGTTGGCATTCGGCGGGGTTGAAGCTGAGCATCGGGCTTGCCGAAGTGTTTGCGCTATTCATGCTGTTAGCCTAGAACAGTCCGTTCGCGGTTGTGATAGTTCTGGTGCGTGACGTGAAATTTTTCTGTTGGTAACATTGCAGGATGCACAATGGGTAGCAGGAGAACTGTGTGCCGCGCATTCATTTCCAAATCGAGCTCGCTGAACTCAAGGATAAGCTTTTGGCCACGGCTGCCCTCGCGCAGCAGGCAGTCGAGTCCGCGGTAGAGGCCTACCTGCGACGCGATAAGGGCCTATGCAAGTTTGTTAAACGAACCGAGAGGGCCATCAACACAGCCCAGAGCGAGCTGGACGAGATGGCCTATGAGCTGCTGGCCAAGGAGCAGCCCATGGCCATCGATCTGCGCTTCATCCTGGCCATGATCAAGATCAACGGTGACCTCGAGCGAATTGGCGATCAGGCGATGGGAATTGCGCGCCGAACCAAGGAACTCATGAAGCTGGAGCCGGTCTTTTTGCCGGTCGATTATGAGGCCATGGGCGAGTTTGCCAGCCGCATGATTCGCGCGGCGGTGCAGGCGCTGCTCGACGGCGACCCGAGACTGGCTGAGTCAGTGCGCGAGATGGACGACGAGATCGACCACATGAACTACCACGCCTACGATGACCTGCTCCTCCTCATCCAGGAGCAGCCGCGTTACACCCAGCAGGCCATGCGCGGCATTCTGGTTGCTAAGAACCTGGAGCGCATCGCCGACCATGCCTCGAATATCGCTACCGACGTCATCTTCTGGATTCGCGGCGCCGACCTGCGCCACCAGTTGAGCATGTCGATTGATCTGGGGACGGAAACGGCGCAGGCAAAAAGTGAACCCGAAGCGGCCAGCAGCGGAGAAAAAGACTCCAGCCCTACTTCTTGAGCGGGCCGGCCTTTTTGGCAAAGCTTTCCCAGAACGCCTGGAACTCGCCCAGCGGCAGCGGGTGGCTGAATAGGAATCCCTGGAAGGAATGGCAGCCCAGACCGGCCAGAAAGCCCCGCTGCTCTTCGGTTTCCACGCCTTCGGCGATCACCGACAAACCCATCGCATGGCCTAGGGACAGAATCGTCTGCGCAATCGCGCCGCTGGTCGCATCCACCATCATGTCGCGCACAAACGCCCGGTCAATCTTCATCTGGTCCAGAGGCAGCCGCTTCAGGTACGACAGTGAGGAATAGCCCGTACCAAAGTCGTCCAGCGAGAAGCTCAAGCCATGAGCCTTCAACTCGGTCATCTTGGCGATGACCTCATCCACATTCTCGGCCAACATGCTCTCGGTCAGTTCCAGCTTGAGGGTTCGCGGGTTGGAGCCGGCGCGGCTCAGGGCTGCCAGCACCTGTTCCACAAACTCCGGCTGGCGGAACTGCAGAGCGCTGATGTTGACTGCAACCTCGAAATGGTTCTGGTGCGTCCCGTTTGCCCACGCCGCAATCTGGGTGCAGGCAGCTTGCAGAATCCAATCTCCCAGGGGCAAAATCAGGCCCGTTTCCTCGGCCATGGGAATGAACTCGTCTGGCGGAACAATGCCGCGATCGGGGTGCCTCCAGCGGATCAACGCCTCGACGCCTGTCAGGCGGCCCGATTCCACTTGAGGCTGGTAGTAAAGCTCAAACTGTCCTTTCTTGATTCCCTGGCGAAGATCGTCCTCCAGCGTGGCGCGGGCGTTCACGGCGGCCTGCAAGGCCGGCGAAAAGAAACGCATCACATTGCGGCCGGCTGCCTTGGCCTGGTGCAGGGCTATATGGGCCTTCTGCAGAAAATCCTCTGTGCTGTCTTCCCGGTTCTTGATAATAGTGATCCCGATGCTGGCGGACGAAAGGTACTCGTGCTCGTTGATCAGGTAGGGCTGGCCAAGAGAATCCAGAATCCTCTCGCCAATAGCCTTCGTCTGGTTTGCTGCCTCCTCGGCTACTTCGTTCAGGTCTTCGAGCATCACGACAAACTCATCGCCGCCCAACCGGCTGACGATGTCGCTTTCGTGAACGCAGGAGGAGAGCCGGCGCGCCACTTCCTGAAGCATAAGGTCGCCTTTTTGATGGCCAAGTGTATCGTTCAACGTCTTGAAGTTATCCAGGTCAACCATCATCAGCGTTCGCGACCGGTTGCTCGGTGCGCCCGTGGCAGGCGGCTGGTTAAGCTTCTCAAGCAGCATGCGGCGGTTGGGCAGGCCTGTCAGCGCGTCGTAGTATGCGAGACTCCGGATTGTGTCCTCCGCCGCCTTGGCGTAGGAGAGATCCCGCGTCACGGAAAGCAGGCAGGGAACGCCGTCGATCTCCACCTGCGACAACGATATCTCCCCCCAGAAAACCTCCCCGTTCTTCCTCTTGAACTGGGCCTCCAGCCTGTGGCAGCCTGAGCTATTGCTCATCATTTCTGCCATGGCTTCCCGGTCATGGGCATTCGCCCATATCCCCAGTTCCAGCGAAGTTCGCCCAACGACTTCTTCGTGCCTATATCCAGTTGCGTCAAGAAAAGCCTGATTACATTCGATATACTTCCCGTCGCTCAGGCGATTGAGAGCGGTAATGTCAGGAGTCGTTTGGAAGACGGTGCGGTAGCGCTCCTCGCTCAGCCGCAGAGCCTCGGCAGCCGCCTTGGCAGCGGAGTTATCCCGAATCACGAGCAGGATACTGGGAACGCCGTCCAGCTCAATCCGCGACCCCGACAGCACAGCCCAGAACTTCTGTCCGCTCTTTTTTGTGAACTGGAACTCCAGATCCCGGAAAACCGATTCCTTGCGCAGCTTCTCGACCATTCGCAGTCGATCCTTGGGCTCTGGCCAAATTCCGAGCTCCAACGCAGTTTTTCCAATGATTTCCTCGCGTTCGTATTCAAACAGGCCGAGGAACGCCCGGTTGACATCGAAATACCTGCCATCTCCCAAGCGGCTGATAGCGATGGCGTCGATGCTGGTCTGGAAAATAGTGCGGTGGCGCTCCTCGCTCAACCGCAGCGCCTCGGCCGTCGCCTTGGCTTCAGAAATATCCCGAGCCACAAGAAGATAACTGGGAACGCCGTCCAGTTCCATGAGCGATCCCGAGACCATAGCCCAGAACTTCTGTCCGTTCTTTCTTGCGAACTGAAACTCCAGATCCCGGCAAGCCGGTCCCTTGCGTAAAGCCTCGACCAATCTCTGCCGATCCTGAGGGTTTGGCCAAATCCCGAGGTCCACAGGGGATTGTCCGATGACTTCCTCGCGCTCATACCCAAACATGCGGAGAAACGCCAGATTGACTTCGATATACCTGCCGTCTTCCAGGCGGCAGATGACGATGGCGTCAATGCTGGTCTGGAAGACGGTGCGGTAGCGCTTCTCGCTCAACCGCAAGGCCTCTGCCGCTACCTTGGCGTTGGAAATGTCCCGAACCACCAGAAGAATGCAGGGAACGCCGTCCAGTTCAATCCGCGACCCCGACATCAAAACCCAGAACTGCTCCCCGTTCTTTCTTGTTTGCAGAAACTCGAGGTTCTGGACGGCCGAGTCTCTTCGCAAATTCTCAAGCAACTTCTCCCGATCTTTAGCATTCGTCCAGATACCGAGCTCTTGGGAGGTTCGCCCAATCACATCCTCCCGCGTGCATCCGAACATGCGAAGAAATGCCTGGTTGACCTCGACAAACCTTCCATCCTCCAGGTGGGTGATCGAAATGCAGTCCTGGCTGGTCTGGAAGACCGTGCGGTAGCGTTCCTCGCTCACCCGCAGCGCCTCTGCCGCAGCCTTTGCCTGGGAAATGTCGCGAACGACCATGAGAATGCAGGCAACGCCGTCCAGCTCAATCCGCGACACCGACAACATCACCCAGAGCTTCTCGCCGTTCTTTTTGCAAAGCTGTAATTCCTGGTCCCGGCAAACCGAACCCTTGTCCATTGCCTCGACCAGTTTCTGGCGATCCTGCCGGTCAGCCCAAAGGTGAATATCCTCGGAGGTTCGCCCCAGGACTTCTTCGCGTTCATGGCCAAACATGCGAAGAAATGCCTCATTGACATCGAGAAGCTTTCCATCCTCCTGGCGGCTGAGCGAAATCGCGTCGAAACTGGTCTGGAAGACGGTGCGGTAGCGCTCCTCCTCGAGCCGCAAGGCCTCGCCGGCCGCGGCCAGCCTCTCCTCGGCAGCCTTGCGGTCGTTGATATCCTCGGCCAGTGAGACCAGGTAAAGCATGCGCCCTTTGCTGTCGCGTTGCGGCCAGGTTGTCATCCTTACCCAAGTTAGGCTGCCATCCTTGCGAATCAGCCGCTTTTCGATAGAGGCCTGATCGGCCTCGCCCTGCGACAGCCGTATCCGGACCGACTCGCTTTGGGCCAGATCGTCCGGGTGCGTCATCTGCTGCATGGTCAGGCTGGGAATTTCCTCCAGAGGGTAGCCGGCGATCTCGGCAAAACGCGTGTTGCACCGCAGGTACTCGCCTTTGAACGAGCAATGGACAATGCCAACGGCGGCCTGCTCGAAAGTGGAACGATAGCGCATCTCGCTGTCGCGGAGTTCCGTCTCCGCCGCCATGCGCTCGGTGATGTCGATGATGGAGCCTTCAATTCGCAGACACCGCCCATCGGCGCCCCAAACTTTCTGGGCGTTCATCGAACACCAGATGATCGTGCCGTTCTTGCGCCGCAACCGGCCCCTGAAGCCTTGGACGACTCCATGCTCGTCTAGATGTTGGTTGAAGCTTGCGCGCTCATCAGGGTCGACCCACGATTGCTCGCGTACGTTTGTGACCGCAGTCTTGAAATCGTCCAGGGAATCGTAGCCCAGCATCTTCAAGGCAGCGCGGTTCGCCGTCAGCGGCGCGCCATTGGGATCGGATTGAAAAATTCCTTCCAGCGCTCCATCGAAAATATCGCGATACTTCTTATCCGCCTCCCGAAGCGCACTCTCGATCGCCTTGCGCTTGGTGATATCGATGATGAAGCCTTCCTGATAAAGCAGCTTCCCGCCCGCATCGCAGACATTCCGGGCAGTGACCAAACCCCAGATATTCGAGCCGTCCTTGCGCTTGAAGCGGCCCTCGAGGCCGCGAACAAACCCCGCCCCTGCCATTCCTTCGGCGTAGCTGGCGTACGCCTCCAGATCTACCCACTCCTGCTGGACGACGTCTGTGACGGACGCGAGAAACTCCTCCGGGGTGTCGTAGCCCAGCATTCCTGCCAGCGCGCGGTTCACCACCAGGGGCCTGCCCTCGAGCGATAGCTGGAACATCCCTTCCAGCGCCCCGTCGAAAATGTCGCGATACTTCTTCTCCGCCTCCTGAAGAGCTTTCTCGTCCGCCTTCCATTCCGTAATGTCCTTGCCGAAGACGGTAACTCCTGTCACGTTCCCATCGGCAACAATGGGGTTGAAAGACAACTCCACGGTGCGGCCATCGGGGAGTCGTTGCTCAACCCGAAAAGAGCCGCCGGCCCTCGCACGCTCCCTGAGGGAAAGCCAGAACGCAACGTGCTCTGGCGGAAGGAAATCCTCCAGGCGCATCCCCACCTTGGGCAGGACACCATGGGTCTCATCGCACTGCTGTTGCCATGCACGGTTGAAAGCGGTCAGCCGGCCATCAAGGTCCACCGACCAGATCAGGTCCTTCGTGCTGTCGATCAAGGCCGAAAGATTGGCGTCAGCGTGAATGCTCATCTCGACCCTTCCTTACGCCTGCAAATCCAGCTTCATCTATTTAGATCCGAGTGCCGGAAAGCGCATCTGTGGATAACCATCGTATCTATCGGCCACAAACTACGCAAGATGCAACCAATTTGACTGATTTCTGAATGCTTTCTTTCCAGCAAGGGCTCCTGCCATGCGAAAGAAAAGAAAGAAACATCGCAATGTGTCCGAGTTTTCACCCTGCATTGCTTCCCCACCCGAGGCGTCCTTCCCCTGCGGGGGATTTTCTCACAAGGGCGGGTGCCTGGGTAACTTGCTTTTGCACCGGGTTCCACATCGCAGAAACACTCGGTCCGCGGAATGGACCCTCAGTTCCAATGAAAAGGGCGTCATCCCAGTCTGGAATGACGCCCTTCTGAGCTGCAGCCTCAATCGATCGTTATGCCTTCTTCACCGGGTGGTTCGCATAGTGCAGCAGAACGGCCACGGCGCAACTCGTCAGCCGCGTTTCGGCCGAGTCCGCCCGGCTCGTGAGAATGATCGGAACCCGCGCGCCAAGCACGATGCCGGCCAGTTGCGCTCCGCCAAAGTACTCCAGCTGCTTGGCCAGCATGTTGCCGCTTTCCAAGTCGGGGACAACCAGAATGTCTGCCTTCCCGTTAACCGGAGAAACCAGCCCCTTGATCTGGGCCGCCTTCACGCTGACCGCTGTATCAAAGGCCAGCGGGCCGTCCAGAATCCCGCCCTTGATCTGACGGCGATCGGCCATCTTGCACAGCGCCGCCGCATCCAGCGTGGATTGAATCTTCGGATTCACCGTCTCCATCGCCGAAAGCAGCGCCACCTTCGGCTCCGGAATGCCCAGCGCATGCGCCAGGTCAATCGCGTTCTGCACGATGTGGATCTTGTCTTCCAGTTCGGGCGCAATGTTGATGGCTGCGTCCGTGATCAACACCGTCCGCTCATAGGCAGGCGTGTCCATCACAAACACATGGCTGATGCGGCGGCCGCTGCGCAGTCCGGTCTCGCGCTGCATCACCGCTTTCATCAACTCGTCGGTGTGCAGGCTGCCCTTCATCATCGCCAGCGCTTCGCCGCTGCGGCACATGGCCACGCTCAGTTCGGCCGCCTTGCTCTCGGTATTGGCCTGGACAATAGGGAAGCCGGAGATATTAACGCCGATCTTGGCGGCCAGTTCCTTCATCGCGGCTTCGTCGCCGACCAGCGTGGGCAGAATCAGCCCCTCGGCCGCAGCTTCCACGGCGCCACTCAGCGCCACGTCCGAAAGCGGCCAGCAAACCGCCGTCGTGATCGCTGGCAGATCCTTGCAGCGCTCCAGAAACTTGTGAAATACATGGTAGTCGGCTGGATGGCCGACCAACGGGTCAACAGTGCCACCTTCGGCCACTTGTGCAAGATCGCTCATAAGGTATTCTCTCCCGGCCTGCGCAGGGGAAACTGGCAAGCCTCACAGCTACATTCTCGCTCCCTTCGCTCTATGCGCCAGTGCCTCGGGTCACATTTCGGCTAGCCGTACCAAATAGTGAAATTCTGCTGCCCGCCTGTGCCCAGCGCCTCTGCCGGATTCCGCCTTTCAAGGCCCCAGGCAAGCCCGAAAATCAGGATCGGAAAGCAAAAGAGGCCGCTCCCAAGACAGCTCCGAGGTCATTCACTTCTTTGATTTTGATCTTTTGCCCGGCAGGCTGCTGAACTTCGGTTCCAGCTCCTTCATAAGGAATACCTTGTGACCGAAGTCACAGCGCCGGGTGAATGGGGTCACTGCATGGCCTCTTTCGCGGGCGCAGACTCTGAATCCTGTAGGCAGGGAATCAGGCGCGGCGCAGCTCGAGGATGAGCGCTGAAGATATCCCCCTGATGTCTCCTGCGCAGGCCGGCGCGGACCGCGGCTCTTCTTGGATCTTCCGCCGCGCCCTGTGGAAGTTTTGATTCGGTCCAGCGGGCAGCTCCCGGTGCGTCGCAACCCGGTGGCATTCGCAGAGACCAGCTAACTATAGTTCGCGCAGGAGGCGCGGCTTCGATATTCGCGTGCAACGGGCAGGAGACGGAGGGAAATCCGTCTCCTGCTTTCAATTTTCCGATTTTCCGGATTGCCGTATTTGGAGCGATTTGTTGTCGATGGAATTTGGCCTGCCGAAAACTCGTGTCCCCAAACGCCTTCGCCCTCAGGCGGCTGGGAATCGGAGTGCAGCCCTGGTCCGCCGCCGTGGGACCGGTTCCAGGGCGAAGGCAAAGGGAGATGGAACCATGCAACGTGAGGCAAGATCCAGGCGATTGGAAGCCGTCCAGGCCCATCCTGTGGCGGAGCTGCTCGAGTGTCCCCCGGACACCGGCCTGCTGCTGAACGGCGCGGCCAGGTGCATCAATTTTGATGCCGGGGAAGTCCTCTTTCGCCAATCAGGGATCTGCCGCGGACTCTACTTGGTGCTCTCGGGCCAGCTCCTCCGCCGGGCCATGCGGCTCGATATGCCGCTGACTCTCGGACCGGCCCGCGCCGGCGACCTGGTGGAGTTGGCCGCCGCCCTCGGGGACGGCCATCACACCTATACTCTTGCCGCCCAGACCGCCGGTTCGGTGATGATGCTGCCCATCGAAACCCTCAACCAGGCCTTTCAAAGCTATCCTCCGCTGCGGATGCAGTTGCTGCAGGAGTTGGCCCGCGAGGTCTCCCGTGCCTATGCCGCCTGCTGCCTCAGCCGCGCGGTGAAGCCGCTGCGGGGAAGTTCCGCGGCATAGCAAGCCGCGGCGAAAACCTTTGTTCTTCCTGGATTGGCGGCGAGCTTTCGCAAGCCCGCGGCGGCAATCCAAAGAAAATCCCTGCCTTATCGCCCGCCAAAGTGCGCTATACTTCAGTTGCACGACGGCGAATCCATGGCTTCATTTCATCCCCATCACCCCCCGGAAGATTGCGTCAATTGTGAGCATCGCCATCTGCGGATGTTCTGCAATCTCACACCCGAGGCTCTGGCCGATTACGACCAGATTGGGGTCATGATGAGCCACGCCCGCGGCGCCAAGCTCTTTTCAGAGGGTGACCCCGCGCGTAACGTGTTTATTATCTGCTATGGACAGGTAAAAATCTCCTCGACTTCCCGCGACGGCAAGACCATGATCCTCAAAATCGCCGGCCCCGGCGATGTGATGGGCCTCAGCGCCGTCCTTGCCAATGTCCCCCATGAGGTCACCGCCGAAGCCATCGAGCCCTGCCAGGTGAAAACCGTTCGCAAACAGGAGTTTATCGACTTCCTGGGCCGACACGGCATCGCCAGCATGCACGCCGCGCAGTCGCTCTCCGGCGAATACCTGACGGTCTTTCACGACGCCAAGCGGCTCGCGCTTTCCGGATCCGCAGCTGGAAGGCTGGCGCGCCTATTGCTCGACTGGGGCCGCGCCTCGGCTGACGGCAAGCACGAGCTGCGCTTCACCCTCGCCCTGACCCACGAAGAGATCGCCAACATGGCCGGTACCTCTCGCGAAACCGTCACGCGGCTTCTCAACCAGTTCCGCCGCGACCAGTGGATCGCTATCAAGGGCTCCAGCCTGACCATCGTCAAGCCCGATGAACTCGAGCGGCTCACCGCCTAGTGTTCTGTTTCTTAAGCTCGTTCACCCTAGGAGCTGTCCTCCCGAGCGGCGCAGGCTGCTTTTTTTTGCGTCCTGCAGAGTCGAAGAACCTTCGGTTGCTCTGCGAATTAGGTCACGAATCGCTGGGACACCACGCCAGGGAACTCCCGAACAAGTTGATGTTATGAAGGGGCACGGCTGGCCGCAAGGGGCTTCAGCCCTGACTGCTCCAAGTTGCCTGAAATCAGCGTGTGCTTTACATGTCGCGGAAAACTCATCTGCGGAGGCAAGAAGCGTCAGGGCACGACTTCAGCCGCGCCGAAAAAGCGGGCTTCAGCCCCTGGGTGATGCATTCAGCAATCCTCACTTGAAAGCAGGCCTTTTCTGCAGCTTGTTTAAGCGCGCAGAAACCATCCTTCGGGGGGATCGCTTCGCTCCATTTTCGCCCGCATCGCGTCTATACTAATAACATGCCAAAGTATTCAATCGTTGTTCCTTTTCACAACGAAGAGGAAAATGTCACCGTCCTGTATGCGCGTCTGAAGCAAGTAATGGAGCACGTGGGCGATAGCTTTGAACTGGTCTTTGTGGACGATGGCTCCAACGACCGCACTTATAAGTTGATGGAAGAGATTGCGGCGGTTGACAGCCGCGTGCTGGTCATCAAGCTGCGCCGCAACTTCGGTCAGACTCCGGCCCTCTCCGCCGGCTTCGACCATGCCTCGGGTGATTTCATCCTGGCCATGGATGGCGACCTGCAGCACGACCCGGCCGAGATTCCCAACTTCATCGCCAAGCTCGATGAAGGGTTCGATGTGGTTTCCGGCTGGCGCGAAGTGCGCATCGACAACCTCATCCTGCGGCGCATTCCCTCGCGCTGCGCCAACTGGATCATGGCCAAGTTTTCGGGCGTGGACATTCACGACTTCGGCACGACCTTCAAGGCATACCGCAGCGAAGTCATCCACAACATTCCGCTCTACGGCGAACTGCACCGCTTTATTCCCGCGCTGGCCGCCTGGTATGGCGCGTCGATCTGCGAGATTCCCATCAAGAACGTGAACCGCGAGCGGGGCCAGAGCCATTACGGCATCAGCCGCACCTTCGGCGTCTTCTTCGACCTGTTGACCATCCGCTTCCTGATCAAGTACATGGGCCGCCCGATGCACTTTTTTGGCGGCCTCGGCGCGCTGGCCGTGATGGCGGGCAGCTTCGTTTCTGCCATTCTGCTGGGGATGAAGATCGTGCACCCGCACGCAAGCATGATGGACCAGCACGGACCACTGTTCGTGATTGCCGGAATCCTGATTCTCGCGGGCATCCAACTGCTGGCCACTGGACTGCTGGGCGAGCTGGGTGTGAACCACTACTACAGCAATATCCACAACACGCCGTATTCCATCGACCGCATGGTCCGCATGCGCGCGCCGCAAGAGCCGAGCATGTTGCCGGAAGAGTAGAAAAGCAGGGAACAGGGAATAGGGAACAGAAAGACGCCAAGCCCCGTCCAGGTGAATCTGGGCGGGGCTTGGCGTTTCTGGCAGGGCATCAGAGCGCATGAGAGAGCTTGTACGGGGATCCTGAGATGTATACTCTCGCAAATACCGGAACCATTACCCAGGAGCAATCATGTTACGAATCAGGCTGTGCGCTGTCCTAGGATCAATCCTCTGCTGCTCCATCCCAACACTGGCACAGAGAATTTCCCTGCCGTCCAACAGCGATCTGGCTGCGATTACAGCGCGAGGCCGCCTGCTTTATGAGTCCGATCAGGCAGCCTGGCACGCGAGCGATGCGGTGATGGCGGCCCACCCTCCCAAAGAGGACATTGGCCGCTATATTGCCCGCAAGACCGATGCAGGCTGGGAGGTTGCCTTCGGACACCTGAATGAGAGCCGGGACGCATTCCTGGTGGGAGTTCTGGCGACGGAGGGCAAGTCGCTTCAGGAGTTCTCGGTGAAACGGTATGAGACGCCGCAGCGGGATACTGGTTTTTATCTTGCGGCGGCCAAGGGCATCGAGAAAGTTCTCAAGGATTTTCACGGCGCGGACAGACCCTATAACGTGGCAGTTCTTCCCGCCGATGCGAGCCAGCTTTACGTCTACCTCATGCCAGCGCAGACCGAGGATGGAGTTTACCCGCTTGGCGCCGATGCACGCTACTTGATCTCGCCGGACGGAGCCATTGTCGAGAAGCGTCAACTGCACAAGGGAATCATTCCAACCGGAGGGCCAGTGCCCGCCGGCACAACTGTTGCTGCCGGTGTGCATTCCCATGTCTTGAGCGACGTGCCTGAGGATACGGATGTCTTTTATGTTTTGACCCGAAAGCCTTCGATGCCCGAGTACATCGGAACGGAAATCGCGGTTTATGTAGTGAATGCAGACGGGACGATCACGCTAGTTGAGCGCAGGAAGAAGCACCGTTGAGTTGAAAAGTGCAAGCGGCCAAAAGAATGTGGGCGGGCTGATTCTCCTTCGCTAGTCTTGTCCCCCTTGCACCCGCCCGCCCCCTGGGTTCATCCTGAACCTACCATGAAAGCCATCCAGATTAACGCGACCGGCGGGCCTGAGGTTCTCAGGCTGGCCGAGTTGCCCATTCCCCAGCCGGGGCCGGGGCAGGTGTTGATCCGCGTGGAGACCGTGGGGGTCAACTTCATCGAGGTTTACTTTCGCAAGGGCACTTACAAGGCGTCGTTGCCGCTTACGCCGGGCAGCGAGGCCGCGGGCACGGTGGAGGAACTGGGGCCGGGTGTGAAGGGATTTGCTTATGGCGACCTGGTGGCCTCGACGAGCGTGCTGGGCAGCTATGCCGAGTATGCGCTGGTTCCCGCGGCGCAACTGGTCAAGGTGCCCGACGGACTGACCCCGGAGGAGGCTGCGGCCGCCATGCTGCAGGGGATGACGGCGCACTTCCTGGCCCATTCCACCTTTCAGCTCAAGGCCGGGCATACGGCGCTGGTTCATGCCGGGGCTGGCGGCGTGGGCCTCTTGCTGACGCAGATCGCCTCGCGGCTGGGCGCGCGGGTGATTACGACGTGCTCCACGCCGGAGAAGGCCGAGCTTTCGTGCGAGGCGGGCGCCTCCGATGTGATTGTTTACACCAAAAAGGACTTCGAGCAAGAGGTCAAGCGGCTCACCGGCGGCATGGGCGTGGATGTGGTCTACGACTCGGTGGGCAAGAGCACCTTTGAGGGCAGCCTCAACTGCCTCCGTCCGCGCGGGATGCTGGTGCTGTTTGGCGCATCCAGCGGGCCGGTTCCGCCCTTCAACCTGTTGCAGCTCAGCGGCAAGGGATCGCTGTTTGTTACGCGCCCGACGCTCTGGCACTACCTGGCCACGCGCGCGGAACTGGAGTGGCGCGCCGGCGATGTGCTGGGCTGGGTCGCCAGCGGCCAACTCAAGCTGCGAACTGAGTTTATCTATCCGCTGACCGAGGCCGCGCAGGCCCACACCGATCTGGAGGCGCGCCGCACCACGGGCAAGATTCTGCTGGAGCCGTGAAAAAGCAGGGAATAGGGAACAGGGATTAGTGAGTCTACGAGACAAAACTCGAATTCAGCAGTTGGCGGCATTTCAATCAGAGTTCCGTGAGTTACTACTTTCTTGCCTAGAGCAGTGCTCGCAGGGTCGTTGGGGACTTTTCGGAGCTTACGATTTGATCGGCGAGGCGAGATGGTGGTGCAAATGGCCTGAGGCCGATCATTTGCGAGAGCTTGCTATTTAGATTCGGTCGATCCTAGAGCAGTTGGGCGAGAAAGATAGACTTTGTGAGGTATTTCTTGGTCTTTGCGTCGTTCGCGGAGCGAACAAGCCAGGGGAGCCAAAGCTGGCGCAGGCATTGCTTGAACGAATTAGGAGTGGAGAATTCGGTCACGTACGAAATCAAAACTCATCTGCAAACGTCTGACTGGCGAGCGTCTTGGTCCTCGACTTTGAGATTTGGGAAGCTACAAGTTTAGAACCGCGAATTCACTGGAAAGAAGAGAGTATGAATAAGATTTCGATTACTGCAAAAGATAAAGTCTTTGTCCTGACCGGCGCGGGCATCAGCGCGGAAAGCGGACTGCCGACCTTTCGCTCGGAGAACGGCTTGTGGGCTGGGCATCGGGTTGAGGACGTCTGCGTTCCGGAAGCCTGGCGACGCGATCCCTGGGGAGTGTGGAAGTTCTACTCGGAGCTGCGGGTCGCGGGCGATGAGGCCCAGCCCAATCCGGCGCACGTGGCGCTGGCCGAGTTGGAGCAGCAGCTCGGCGACCGCTTCTTCCTCTGCACGCAGAATGTGGACAATCTGCATGAGCGCGCCGGTTCCAGGCGGCTGGTGCACATGCATGGGGATCTTTCCATGGCGCGCTGCGAGCGCGAGTGCGGACGGCCGCCGGTGGTGGACCGCACCATCTATGGCAGCCTGGGCGAGGTAGGCCGCTGCGCCTGCGGCGGACGGATGCGCCCGCACATCGTCTTCTTCAACGAGGTGCCGCTGGAGATGGAGCGCATCGAGGCAGAGATTCAGAAATCCACACTGATGGTGGTGGTGGGTACTTCGGGCTCCGTCTATCCGGCGGCCGGCTTTGTGCATTGGGCGCGGCTGGCCGGGGCGCACGCCGTCTATGTCGGGCCGGAGGCGCCGCTGAACGCCTCGGCATTTGCGCATGTGGTCGAGGGCAAAGCCGGCGAAGTGCTGCCGGGGCTCTTTCAGGTGACCGGGTAGAAAGGCTTGCGGATGCAAATGCGGATCAAATGGACTCTCCCGGTAGTTTTCTGCTTAGTTCCGTGGGGATTTTTGTGCGCTCAGGAACCGAGTTGCGGCCAGATTGCTTCCATGGCCAGGATGGCGCGGGCAAGATCGAACACAGAATTGATTGCAGATGAACTGAATGCTGGAAAGAATTACCGCGCTCAGGTCGTATTTGCCGCACTGCACTTTGAGCTTGATCCGGCGAATAAGCACGCGGCCGAGGCGCTGCTGATCCTCATTCCAAAAGACGATGCGCAGCATTTGGTATGGATGACATTTGGCGATAGCTTGTGCGATGCCGAGCCGATCGAAAATATGAAATCGTTGGGCCGTCTGGGGGAGAGGCTTTCACGTGATCTGGCAAGGGCGACATTACTTGTTCCAGAAAAAATGAGAGCCTATGTCTCCTACGCTTCGACGGCGGTCCAGGATCCTCACAACGATTATGCTGAACAGATGCGAACTGTCTGCCGCGCCAACCATACCGGCTTCACAAAAGCGATCGAAGCTATGCCAGAGAAGGATCGAACTTGGTTCGTGGGACACATCTTCAATCCCGTAGGGTGCCGCACTCTTGCCTTTCCTGAGGCGGATTGAGAGCGGCGTCTCGTTCATCTGCAATTCCCAAAGCGGAAACCGTCCGCAAATTATGAAAGTGGTTCTCTGCCAGTGTGCAAGGTGTGTTTGCCCCGAGGAAAATCCGCGCCGCTCAGGTATCATCGGGATATTGCGATTCTGACCACTTTCAAGAGGAGATTTCCGTGCCTGAAGCCAATAGTTCCGCATCAATGCAACAGCCTTCCGTCCATCCCGCGCAGGCAGCCCGCGCCCGGCGCCCGCTGCGCATCGCCCTTTTTGGCTTTGGCACTGTGGGCAGTTCGGTAGCGCGGATTCTCGTTGAGTCGCGCCCCGCGGGTCTGGAGCTGACCCACATCTATGTTCGCAACGTGGCGCGCCGGCATGTGGACTGGATTCCATCCAGCGTCGTGTGGACCGAGGACGCCGAAGCGTTGCTGGCCTCCCCTGATGTGGATGTCCTGGTTGAGCTGGTTGGCGGGCTAGATCCGGCCGGCGGCTGGATTCGGAAAATGCTCGGCGCAGGCAAAAGCGTGGTCACGGCCAACAAGAAGTTGATTGCCTTCCAGGGTGTCGAACTCGAGCGGCTGGCCGTGTCCACCGGCGGACACCTGAAATACGGCGCCGCCGTGGCCGGTGGCGTTCCCGTGATTCCCGGCCTCGAACAGGGGCTCGCGGGCGATCGCATCAAAAGCATTCAAGGCATACTGAATGGCACCTGCAACTTCATCCTCAGCAAAATGGAGGAGGGCGCCGAATATGCGCCGGTGCTGGCCGATGCGCAGGCCCAGGGCTATGCCGAGGCCGATCCCACGGAAGACGTGGGCGGCTTTGATGCGCGCGCCAAGCTGTCCATCCTGATGAGACTGGCGATGCGCGTCGCCGTCGATCCGGAAGAGATCGTGCCCCAGCCGATCACCGCAATTACCGCCGTCGATTTCAGCTATGCGCGCGACCTGGGATGCACCATTCGCCAGATTGCGCGGGCCGAGCGCTCCTCGGACCAGGTAGCGGCTACCGTGGGACCGATGCTGGTAGCGCTGCGTTCGCCCATGGCATGGTCGCGCGGCACGGAGAATATGGTGATCCTCAACGGCCAGTACGGCGGGGACGTGGTCTTTTCCGGCCACGGCGCCGGCGGCCAGCCCACGGCTGTGGCTGTTGTCAGCGACCTGCTGGCTTTGGCGCACGGTTCGCGGCGGGTCAAGATTCCTTCGGCGCCGGCGCGGGTGGGCGCGGAATTCGAGGTTCCCCATTACATTCGCTTCATCGTCAGCGACAAGCCAGGAATCATCGCCGACATAACGGTCGCTCTAGCCAGCGAGGGCATCAATATCCGCGCCATTGTGCAGAAGCCCGGTTATCCCCAAGGCGCGCTGCCTTTCGTGATGACCGTCGAGCCGTGCAAGTCCTCGGCGCTCAAGCGCGCTATCGAGTGCCTCCGCGGCAAGGACTATCTGCTCGGAGCGCCGCTGGATTTGCAGATGCTGGAGTAACACGGAAAGAGATCACAGAATAAGGCGATACAAACTGCGCGATCCCCGGACTTGGAGTTGTAAGTCCGGGGTCGCCAGAATAGCTCCCGAATTATAGATAAAGAAAGTTACAAATCTCGCACCATTTTATAGTCTTCCACTCATACTCTGCTTGTGTATACTTCCTGCAGTTTCTAACTAAGACGTGAAAGGTCGCCAAATGATTAGGTCAAACTCCCTCACCTTTGGCTTGAGGATCTGCGCAGCCATAAGCCTTTGTGTTATCAGCATGATCGCCCCTCTTTGCCTCTCCGGTTGCGGCAGCGGCGGCAACGCTTCCACCGGCGGGAACACTGGCGGTTCGAATGCCGTCAGCGTTTCAGTGGCTGCCTCCTCCACAATCGTGGATGGGAGCGATACGGTAATGCTCACCGCAAACGTTGTCAACGACAGCGCCAATGCGGGAGTGACGTGGAGCGCGCCCGCCCTTGGATCGCTCTCCAGCACAAACTCTATCGCGCCGATATACACAGCGCCCGCCGCCACTACTTCGGCTCAGTCGGTGACCCTCACGGCGACCTCGGTTTTCGACAAGACCAAATCAAGCTCCCTCACGCTGACCATCCCCGCCGCTCCCGCGATCGTCACCACTTCGCTGCCCACAGCCACGGCGGGCCTTGCCTATTCGGCGACCCTTGTCGGCTCGGGCGGCATTGCGCCTTATACGTGGAATCTGACCAGCGGCACGCTGCCAACAGGCTTCACTTTTAACCAATCAACCGGCGTACTTTCCGCGGCAGCCAGCTCGACCACTGCAATGCCAGCAACGGCTCTTACCTTCCAGATGGTCGATTCCGGCTCGCCCACGGCTCTGACCGCTACGGCGGTGCTGAGTTTGACCGGCACTCGGACGGGTAGCGTCTCTGTGGCTGCGTCCGCCACAACCGTGGATGGAGGCGATACGGTCAAGCTGAGCGCGTCCGTTGCCAACGACAGCAGCAACGCTGGTGTGACGTGGAGCGCGCCCGTCCTCGGATCGCTTTCCAGCGCAACCTCTTCCACGCCGACCTACACCGCGCCCAAAGCCACCAGCTCAGCTCAGTCGGTGACTCTTACTGCCACCTCGGTCGCAGATAAGAGCCAGTCCAACTCGGTGACGCTGACTATCCCTGCCGCTCCCGCGATCACCACCTACTCGCTGATCCCAGCTACGGCGGGCCTTGCCTATTCGGCGCCCCTGACCGGTTCGGGCGGCATTCCGCCTTATACATGGAAGCTGATAAGCGGCGCGATGCCTACAGGCGTGAGCTTGAACCCATCCACCGGCGTACTGTCCGCGGCAGCCGGCACGACCGCGGCAACGCCAGACACGCCACTCACCTTCCAAATGACTGACTCCGGCTCGCCCACGGCTCTGACCGCAACGGCGGTCCTGGATTTGACCATCTATCCGCCGATCAGCGTCACGGTGAGTGCGTCCTCGACGACCGTGGATGGGGGCGATACGGTCACGCTGTTCGCGGGCGTTGGAAATGACGGCAGCGGTGCCGGAGTGGCGTGGAGTGCGCCTGCTATCGGATCACTCTCCAGCACAACGTCTTCTTCGCCGACTTACACAGCGCCTGCCGCCACCACTACAGCCCAGTCGGTGACTCTCACGGCTACTTCGGTAGCCGACAAGACCAAATCCGGCTCTGTGACGCTGACCATCCCCGCCGCTCCCACGATCACCACCACCTCGCTGCCCGCAGCCTGGGTGGGAGCTGCCTATTCGGCAACGCTGACTGGATCAGGCGGCATCGCTCCTTATGTCTGGAAGTTGACCAGCGGCACGCTCCCAGCCGGTATCAGCTTCAACCCAACAACCGGCGTACTTTCTGCGATCGCAGGCGCCACCACGGCAACGCCAGCCACGCCACTCACCTTCCAGATGACCGACTCCGGCTTGCCTACGGGGCTGACCGCGACGGTGAATCTGAGCCTGACCATCACTTCGGTTCAAGTGTCCGGCGTCGTCTTGTTCGGAAACGGCAGCACGGCCTGCAACTCTGCCATCCCCCAGCCTGCGGTTTCAGTCTCCATCAACACCAGCCCTGTCAAGACTGTGACCACCGATAGCGAGGGAAACTTCGGCTTCGGGAGCATTCCGAACGGAACCTACACCATAACCCCCTCGCTCCCGGGAACCAATGCCATCTTCACTCCCGCCACCCAGACCGTTATCGTGAACAGCAATTATGTACAGACAAGCTTCAAGGCGGATGTCGGTTACTCGATCTCCGGTACGGTGAGTTATACCGGAACGGCAGCCGGGCCGATTTATCTGGTTGCGCGGAGCAACTGCGGAGGCTTCGATAAGGGAACCAGCATCTCCGCTCCGGGGCCCTTCACCATCAACGGCGTGGAGCGCGGCAATTACAGCATCTACGCGTGGAAAGATGCGCTGAACAACGGCGAGCCTAACGCATCCGATCCCACGGGCAGCGCCGTCGCCGGCGCCCTCTCCTCTGCCAATCTATCCAAAGTCTCCGTCGCTCTGACCGATCCCGCGCAGGTTACCTCCAGCAGTTCCAACATGTCTCTCGCAGCAGTGCCAATCGACAAGGGCGTTGTTCTTAGTGCCGGTTCAATCTCTGGCGCTTTCGATTCAAAGTCAATCTTTGAACAAATCGGTGTTTCAGCGGAAATGGCCACCACTTATACCGTTCAATGGAGCGCGAGTTCCACATTCGCCACCGTCGCCGGAAGTCAGACCTTCCCGGCGACCGGCTACCAAGGTGCGGTTATATGGGTCTTGAACGGCCTCACAAACGGCCAAACCTACTACTTCCGCTATCAGGGCGTGGCCGGCAGTGTAACCAGCCAATGGTCCGCGATCGTTGGTCCCGTCACCATCGGCCAGCCGGCGGGCGCCTTCACAGTCTCCGGCAACGTCACCTTTGTCAACGCGGCCACCGGCCCCTTATACATAGGCCTTACTAATCTGACCACGAATGCCACTTACTACACGGCCATCGCAAATCCGGTCAGTCCGCAGTCGTATAGCATCCAGCTTCCCGCGGATGGTACCTATGCATTCTTAGCCTTCATTGACCAGAACAACGACAATGTTGAAGACGATGGGGATATGCAACACCTCGCGGTTATACCCAATCTTGTCGTGACGGGCAGTTCGGCTACGCAGGATCTTACGCTGGTGGATGGCGGAAACAGCTATCTCAGGTGGGGTACCTTGAACATGCAATCCGTTGGCGCCTCTTCTGGCTCAACACAACAATTCGCGATCCAATTCGATGCATGGGATGAAAGCAAACACCTGGTGGCCGCTGAGATTCTATCGGGGCCCAATGTGATCACTCCTCAGGACCTTCCACGGTCTCAAGAATCTGGTTATTCTTTCGACTCAACGATCAATCTCTATGGCAATGCGCCGAAGGTGGGCGATTCCTACAACCTTCTGCTCACCTACAGCGATGGAACCCAGGAAACCGTGACCGAAAAGGTGACTGGTGTTGTAGGCAACTTTGGCGCCAATACCTATCCGGTGGGCGTAGGTACAGATCTGACTCCAACCATTACCTGGACCTACCCGCCAAATACCAGCAGCTTCTCTGATTTCTTCTACTTTGACTCCATCGTCGTCCCCAGTAATTCGGGCGGGAAGTACTTATTCTGGTCGTATTTTCTGCCGGGAGCCATCGACTCCATCACCTGGGGCGTCGATCCTACTGGAGGCAGCAATGCGCCGTCGTCCGGCCTGGTCAACGGAGAACAGGACATGTGGGTGATTTGGACCGGCGACAGCAATGGAAATGGCTCTGAGATGTTCGTGTCCTACTATCCGGGCTACACCGGCGTTTCAATTCCCCCAACCACCCCCAGCACCCTCGGATCGGCAACCGTAGGCAAAAGTTATACCGGAACCATCGCCGCTTCGGGCGGGACTGCTCCCTATGCCTTTACGGTCACCGGACTCTCTGACGGCCTGACCTATGCCAGTAGCGGCGACACTCTCACCATCAGCGGAACTCCCACGGCGGCCGGCACGGTCACCTTCCAGGTCACAGTCCAAGACAGTTCCATCCAGGTAGGCAGCTGGGGCCCGGTTACCTACACCATCAACGCGGCCAATTAGCGGATGTTCTCTTGGGCATCAAAAAAAAGCGCGGGTCTCGATTTCGCGACCCGCGCCTTTCAATTCTGAAAACCGGTGCGAGGCTTTCTCACATCTCCCGTCCGGCCGCTGTTGAATTCTTTACGGCTTGGTCGATTCCATAAGCGGGTTCACCACCTGAATGGCCCCATAGCGCGGCTGCGTCGCCAAATGCTCCGAATAGAGAATCGACACGCCTGCGCGCTCCGCGGCCTCCAGAATCAAAGCATCCCAGAAGTGAACCCTGTGGCGCATCACGATTTCAAGCGCCGCGAGCACTCCCTCGGGAGTACTCGGAACAACCTCCCAGGTCGAGTAATCGCGAATCAGAAGGCGAACTTCCTCCACCGGTGGCGGATTGTCGGCGTTGCGGCAAAAATGGATGCACAGCTCGTCCAGAACCTGCGTGCTCACTACGCCCCAGCCCGAGTCCCAGAGCCTCTCCAGCAACATCTGAGCGCGCAGGTGCTTCACTCCAGCGGAGCGGTCATGCGCGTAAACAAGTATGTCTGTGTCGACGAAGCACTTACCGCTCATGCAATTCACCCCGCGTGCGTGGTGGAGTAAAGTTCAGGTCAAAACCCGATCGGAGCCGGGTCACGGCACTCCGCCGCGCCTGGTTGTATCCCTTCCGGTCGCGAACGGCCTGCTCCAGCCGCTCCGAGAGCATGGCGCTGATCGAAGAGCCCTCTTCGGCAGCGATTACACGGGCTTCCTGCAGCAAGTCCGCTTCAATCTTCAGCGTGACATTTGATTTCATGTTTGGCCTATTTTTTTGTGTAGCACAAGTTTATGTGCTTTTAATGGAAAATTCAAACAAATCTGTTGGCCTGTGTGGTTCATGGGCGCTTGGGTGTTTCTTTGAAAGGAATCCAGACCCACGCGACTTCGCTTCCATTGGGCTTTCCCGTGCTCTGCGTTCATGGCCTTCACAAGGCCCCCGCAGCCAGCAAAGCCAGGTTCATTCCCATATAGAGTTCAATTTCAGCTTGTATGCGCTTGATTTTGCTCTCGCTGTAACCTTCTATTCATCTTGGCCGGTTAGCCTCTCTTTAGGTGATAGCCCAAGTGCCCGAGATTCATATCTCGCAAGTCGAACTCCTTCCCGAGCCCATCGCTCCAGGCAGGCAGCATTCGGCAGACTCTGCCCCGCGGAAGGTTTCTGCGATTCGCGAGTTCCTGCTTTCACGCGGCAACTCGGCATTGGCCGATCGCGGTTTCCGCTTGCTGATGGTGCTCTGCGCTCTCAGCATCTTCGGCATTGTGGTCTTGATTGCCGGCGAGCTGGTGGTGCGTTCGCGGCTGGCCTGGAGCAGCTTCGGGCTGGACTTCTTCTACAAGGCATTTGTCGACACCTACACCAACCAGCCCATGTATTGGGACCCGGTCAACGGCCATTTCAGCGCCCTGCCATTCTTGTATGGCACGCTGGTTTCGTCGTTTCTGGCCCTGCTGCTGGCAGTTCCGCTGGCCATTGGCGTCGCGGTTTATCTGACTGAAATGTGCCCCAAGGCGCTGCGCGCGCCGCTGGCTTTTCTTACCGAGCTGCTGGCGGCCATTCCCAGCGTCATTTACGGGCTTTGGGCGGTCTTCGTCTTGGTGCCCTTGCTCCGCGAGTATGTGAACCCCCGGTTGATTCAGATGCTGGGCTGGACCGGCTTTTTTGGAAGCGACAACCCCACCGGCCTCGGTTTTATTGCGGCGGGCGTGATTCTGGCCATCATGATTCTGCCTATCGTCTCTTCGCTGACCAGGGAGGTCATGCTGGCTGTGCCGCACTCGCAGCGCGAGGCGGTGCTCGCGCTGGGCGCCACGCGCTGGGAGATGATCCGCATGGGCGTGCTGCGCAATGCGCGCATCGGCATTGTCGGCGCCATCATCCTCGGTTTGGGACGCGCGCTGGGCGAAACCATCGCTGTTGCCATGGTGATCGGCAACAGCCCTGAGATTCACCGTTCCCTGCTGGCCAACGGCAGCACCATGGCCTCCGTCATTGCCAATGAGTTTGCCGAAGCCTCCAGCGATCTGCACTTGAGCGCGCTCATGGAGTTGGGGCTGGCGCTGTTTATCGTCACCATCATTGTGAATGCCATTGCCAGGCTTTTGGTGTGGGCTGTGACCCGCGGAACGCCGGCATCAACGCGTTGAAGAACAGAGATCAGGGGTCAGAGATCAGTAAAGAACGTGGGAGATGAGAAAACTGAAAGACGAACACAAATTACGGGCGCAATGGCGGGCATTGACCGATGGCATGGCCACCAGCCTGGCGGTGCTCTCCACCGTCCTCGTTGTGGCGCCGCTGGTGGCCGTCTTCATCTACGTTGTCTACAAGGGCGCCAGTTCGCTCAATCTGGCCTTCTTCACTCACAATCCCGTTCCCGTGGGCGAAACGGGCGGCGGCATGGCGAACGCCATCGTCGGCTCGGCAATTCTGCTGGCCGTGGGCAGCCTCATTGGCGTTCCTATGGGCATTGCCGGCGGCATCTATCTGGCCGAATTCGGACGTGGCACCAGGCTGGCCAACGCCGTCCGCTTTACTGCCGATGTGCTGAACGGCGTCCCCTCCATCGTGATGGGGATTGCCGTGTACTCGCTTGTCGTCGTGCCGCAAGGCCACTTCTCGGCCTTCTCCGGTGGAGTGGCGCTGGGCATCATGATGATTCCCACCATCTGCCGCACCACCGAAGAGATGCTACTGATGGTGCCCCACGCGGTGCGAGAGGCGGCGCTGGCCCTGGGCGTGCCCAACTGGCGTTCCGTGCTGGCCATTACCGTGCGAACGGCTTCGGCCGGCATCATCACCGGCTGCATGTTGGCCTTCGCGCGCGTAGCGGGCGAAACGGCGCCGTTGATCTTCACCGCCTTCGGCAACGTCGGCTGGGCTGAAAAGCTCAACGAGCCCATTGCCGCGCTGCCCTTGCAGATTTACGTTTACGCGCTCTCTCCCTACGACGAATGGCACCGGCTGGCGTGGGCGGGCGCGTTGGTTCTGATCGTACTGATTGTGCTTGCGGTTTCACTGGTGCGCTACGTAACCAGCCGCGGCGTTTTGAAAGGGGCAAGCTAAGTGGGCGTCAGCATTGAGGTAACCAACCTGAACGCATGGTATGGCGCAAATCACACCCTGCAGGACATCAACCTCAACATTCCTGCCAACCATGCAACGGCGCTGATCGGCCCCTCGGGCTGCGGCAAGAGCACCTTTGTGCGCTGCCTCAATCGCATGCACGAAACCAATCCCATCGCACGCGTCACCGGTTCCGTGCGCATGGGAGACATTGACATCTATGAAGATGTCAAGCCGGTTGAGATCCGCCGCCGCGTGGGCATGGTCTTTCAGCGGCCCAACCCCTTTCCAACCATGTCGATCTACGACAACGTGGCAGCGGGTCTCAAGCTGAACGGCTTCCGGAACCGGCGCGTTTTGGACGAGATTGTCGAGCGCTCGCTCAAGCACGCCGCCTTGTGGGACGAAGTGAAGGACGATCTGAAGAAGAAATCGGGCGCAAGCCTGAGCGGCGGGCAACAGCAGAGGCTGTGCATCGCGCGCGCCCTGGCCGTTGACCCCGAAGTTCTGTTGATGGATGAACCGGCATCGGCCCTGGACCCGGTTTCCACCTCCAAGATTGAGGACCTGATCTTCCAATTGAAGTCGGAGTATACCATCGTGATTGTGACTCACAACATGCAGCAGGCAGCCCGCGTCGCAGAGAAAACGGGCTTCTTCCTGAATGGCCGCATGATCGAGTTCGACTCCACCCAGAAGATATTTACCAATCCCACTGATAAACGCACTGAAGACTACATCACAGGCAGGTTCGGATGACGCGCATACGCTTTCAACAAAGCCTCGATGAATTGAAGGATCAACTCTTGGAGATGGGGGGCATGGCCGAGCAGGCCATCCAGCGCGCCACGGAGGCCTACCGGACCCGCGACCTGTCGATCTGCGAACTGGTCATGCAGGGCGAGATCGCCATCAACAAGAAGCAGCGGGAGATCGATCAGGCAGCAACCGACCTGCTGGCCATGGAGCAGCCCATGGCCGTTGATCTGCGCTTCATCCTGAGCGCCATCAAGATTAACGCCGAGCTGGAGCGCGTGGGCGATTCAGCTGAGAACATCAGCCAGCGCGTGCGCAAGATGGAGAAGATGGGCGCGGCTCAGATGCCTGTCGACATTCCGCGCATGGCGTCGCTGGCCTCGGAGATGGTTCGCAAGAGCCTGCAATCGTTTATCGACGCCGACGCCGAAACAGCCGCGGCGGTGCTGGCCATGGATGACGCCGTGGACGCGATGAACCGTGCGGCTTACAAGGCGCTGACCCAGGTCATGTCGGAGCAGAGCGGCCTGGCCCCGCAGGCGCTGAACGCGCTGATGATGGCTCGCGCCCTGGAGCGCGTGGCCGACCACGCCACCAGCATTGCCGAAGACGTCATCTTCTGGGTGCAGGGCGCGGATGTGCGCCACTCGAAGAGCCTGAAAACCGCCCCCGATCCGCACGAGCTGGGCGAGGGATAGGCGGGTACAAGACGCGATATTTGAGGTGCGCGGTTTTTTGGCTGAAAATCCTCGTTATGCGATTGAAAATAAGATAGAGATTTCTATCACAAAAACTATTTCAGGGAATGGCTTCTGGCCGTTGTTTGTGGCATTTTGCTCATAAGTCGGCGAGTCGGCAAGCGGGCGGGATATGGGTTCGTGGTCTCCCATCCTTGCGACAAAAAACACGTCGCAAGGATGGGGCACCCGGCAGTTGGTATAAATTTGACGTATCAAAGACAAGCTGATGGGAGAACTGCTTATGCCTGAAGCGCGGATGTTGGTTTGTCGTATTCTGCTGGTGCTTCCTGCGGTTACGCTCGTGCTGTTGTTTGGCTATGTGGGCAGAATCTGGAAGAAGTTACCTGATACCGTGGCGTCTCACTTTGACGCGGCAGGCGTTCCCAATGGATGGTCGAGCAAGGGCTTCTTTGTGGCCCTCTTCCTGATCCTGGCATCCGGAGTTGGAGCCAGCATCTACACCCTGATCAGAATTCACCGGAATTCCGCGCCGATTGGCATTCTGTACTTTGTCTTCGTGTTTGTTGTCTGGATGTTCTGGCTATCTTTGCGCGCAAATATTCAGAGTGCTCACCTGACCGGGAAAACAGCGCTGCCGGGAGCTATATGCGGGCTGGCGTTTGCCGCTCTTGCCGCCTGGTCCATGAGATGATTGGCCGCTGTGACGAGATGGCATTGCCTGATCTCTGACCGCATGATTTCGTAGCTGCAGGTTCGTGGTCTCCCACCTTCTCGCCACGAGAAAGGGCAAATGGATGTGGCGGCCAACGGGCGTGGATGGTTTCATCTCGAATCTACGGGGCTGCGATTTGTGGCGAACAGGACGCCAATAAGGCAGAAATAAGCTCGAGTTAAGGGCGTTTAATGCATTTTAGGTACGGCTGCAGGCGTACATCCGGTGCGGAAACGTACGGTTATGATTAGTAAGACTGCACTTTTTATATGGGCTGGATTACCCTTTTCGCGATTGCATTTTCCCTCTCGCTGGACGCCTTTGCCGTGGCCACGATTGCAGGCATTACACTTGTGGAACCGTCACGGCGCCAGCGCTTCCGCTTGAGCCTCCATTTCGGAGCCTTTCAGGCGATGATGCTCATCGCCGGATGGTCCCTCGGCAGCGCTATCGTGCACATTCTGCATGGGTTTGATGTGTGGGTTGCCTTTGCGCTTCTGGTCCTTGTGGGCGGAAACATTGTGCGTAACGCCTTTCGCAGCGAAGAGGAAAAACGCAACATTCTTGACCCGACGCGCGGCTGGAAACTGATTTTTCTCTCCCTCGGCACGAGCCTGGATGCTCTGGCTGTGGGCATATCTTTGGCCATGGTCAACTTTTCCATTGCTCGCTCCGCCCTCGTCGTTGGCCTTGTCTCTTTCGGGATGACGCTGCTGGGGATGGTCATCGGCCAGCGAATCGGCACGGTCTGGGGACGGCGCGCTGAACTGGCCGGGGGCATTGTGCTGATTCTTATAGGGCTTAATGTCTTGCGGCCGGCGCTGCGTGGGCTCGGATTCTAGGTTGTTTTTGAAGTTCAACGGGGCGCGACAGAACGTGTTCCCGGCTCGATATCGTGCGTGATTTTGTTTTTTGAAGAGAGAGTCTTTGGCGAGGAGTCCACATCTGGCGCGATGAAACTGCGCTAAATGTGGGGCACCCGCACCCGTCACCTGCGGTAGTGAATTTGTCGCGTTGGAAGGCGATGGAGTGTGTCGTCTTGCAAGGATAGATCAGGAAGACAATCAGTCGCGGAGCAAGAGTACAAAATGACGAATTGAACGCCAGCGCGCGAAAACGCGGGTTTGGAGACCGCGAGAAAAACGGCAAAACGCCGGTTGGAGGCGGACAAAAAACGCGAAATAAGGGTTAAGTTGGGCTTATTCGCGTGTTATTTCGCAGATTTTCCTAACATTTCTGGCATTTTGGGGCTGGAAGTCGTTATTGACCCCAGACCAGGACGGCAAACAGGGAAAGCCAGACGGCGCCCATGGCATGCCAATACCAGGCAGTGGCGTCGACGGCGATCTGGCGGAAGTTGACGCGCCTGATCCAGCCCAGGGCGCTGAGGCAGAAGACGAGGGCTATGACGCCAACCAGCATGTGCGCGGCATGAAGGCCGGTGATGGCACAGAAGAAGTAGCTGGCCGGGGCCGAGGAGGCGTCGACGGAAGAGCCCCGCGCAGCCAACTGGCCCCATGCTATCCATTGCCCCGCGAGAAAGAGGGCGCCCAGGGCGAGGGTGGAAATCAGCCAGGGAAGGGCGCGGTGAAAGGCGGGACGTCCCAGGCCGAGCCACTCTTCGAGCACGTCGATTTCGCGGAAGATATTGCGCCGGGCAAACTCCATGGTGACGCAGCTCAGGAGCAGAAAAGCGGTGTTGAAAAAGAGAATGGGTGGCAAGACAACCGGATGCCAGTCTACGATCTGCTCGTGAACGCGGGGGGCCAGTTGCGTGCCGGCCTGGCGGGCGAAAAAGAGCGCCACTAGAACGGCGAAGAAGAGCACGTCGATCGCCAGGGCCGAGAAGACGAAAGAGCGAACGCGCAGCAGAAACTCGCGCGGGCCGTGGCGCTGAAAATTGTCGTCGCCACCGCCATCGTCGCCGCCGCCGGTCGGCCGCCGGAGAGCCGGAGGGTGTCCGCCGATGGCCGGATCCTTCCTCTGCTTCCTGACTTTTTCCGGTTTGCGCGTGATGATGGCGTGCATACCAAGCCCCTGTGAGAATGAGATGACTACCACTTCAGATTGGAAGCATCCAAAATCAGAAAATACTTTCATCCGGAAAAGAGACGATTCCCGGGACTGATAAGAAACTAAAACACAAGTTCAACAAAAAAGACATATTGTTCGATCTGTATTGCGATCCCACCCTAGCCGCAAAAACAAAGACGCGGCGAGGGTGGGGCACCCAGTTTCATCCCCCGTGGGTTGGCAACGCCGGTGAGAGACTAGAGCATTTCAGGAAAAGCTGTGGTCCTGGACTTCATTGGTTTCCCACCCTTTCCGCGGAAAAAAGCGGAAAGGATGGGGCACGGAAGTCTATAGCAAAGGCAAAAATGCTCTACTGCCTGGATGCGGCGACGGCCTCAACGAAGAGCCGGTGGACGCGTCGGTCGCGGGAGAGCTCGGGATGGAAGGTAGCGGCCAGGACATGGCCCTGGCGGACAAGCACGGGGAAGCCGTCGCGCTCAGCGAGCACCTTGACGCCCGGGCCGGTGGAGGCAATGCGCGGGGCGCGGATGAAGACCATCTCCAGCGGGCCGCCGGGCAGTGTGGTTTCGGCGGTCACGATGGCCGAGTCGATCTGGCGGCCGTAGGCGTTGCGCTCGACGACGGCATCGAGCACGCCGAGGCTTTGCTGCGGCGGATTCAGAACTTCGCGAGCCAGCAGAATGGCGCCGGCGCAGGTGCCGAAGATGGGCTTTTTGGCGCAGAACTCCCGCAAGGCTTCAAAGAAGCGGTGCCTGGCGAGGAATTTGAGCATGGTGGTGGATTCGCCGCCGGGCAGCACAAGGCCATCGAGGCCGGCGAGCTGGGCGGGCTTGCGCACCTCGACGGGCAAAGCGCCCGCCTCGGTGAGAGCTTCGGCATGGCTGGCGAAGTTGCCCTGGATTGCGAGTACGCCGACGATGGGAGGTTTTGCTTCTGTCAATGTTTTTCCTGAGAGGCCGACCAGAGTGCGAATCCTGAGATTTGGCATTCTGGTCTTTTTATTCTTCGAAAGAGATGAAGAGAACAGCTTCTCTTTCAAGTGATACCACTGGCCCTCTGATGGAGTCCAACCAGCTGCAGTAGGGCTGGCGGCCTTCGGCGTGGAGGATTGGGATTCGTGGATTCCCACCCTTGGCGCAAAAACAAAGACGCGCCAAGGATGGGGCACCCGGCCACCTGCGGTGGGGCCAATCGCTCGCTTTTTCGCTCGCAGAAGTTACACGGATCAGTCGTAACTGTTTCTGCTGCTCATGACTTCAGCAGGCTTGCGCGTTTTGGGGCGCGCGGGAGGAGTGTCGGCACCATAGCCGAGCGTAATGAGAAGAGCGACGCGCGTTGAGCGCGGAATATGGAGGATCTTCTTGACTTCTGATTCGTCAAACATGCCCAGCATACAGGTCCCCAGGCCGAGATCCGCAGCCTGGAGGCAGAAATGAGCGGCGGCAATGCCAATGTCGATCAAATAAAATGGGCGCTTAGCGAGCCAGCCAGCGACCTGCGTGATGAGCGAGTGCTGCTCGATGGCGAGAACGGCAATCGCCGGAGCCTGGAGAGCGAATTTATTAAAGGAAACGGCTCGGCTAAATGTAGACTTTGCGACTTGATCGCGGATAGCCGGATCGTCGACGAGGATCAGTTTCCAGGGCTGCGAATTGCTGGCCGACGGCGCCATGCGCACGGCTTCGATGAGGGCTTGCAGTTTTTCCGGTTCCACAGCCTTCGGCTGATATTGCCGGACGCTGCGGCGGGCGAGAATCAGTTCGTCAAATCGCATCTCTCAACCTCCGTGCGGGTGATCGACCCTTGATCCAGTTATAAAGGATGCGGGCGCCCGTCTCTCCGTTTTTGCGGCAAAGGATGAGAAAAGGTCGAGGTTCGTGGCTTTCCCACATCTGGCGCGATGACACTGCGCCAGATGTGGGGCACCCGGGCATCTCGACAGCATAAACGAAAAGCCCGGGCCTAAAGGCGCTATTGAAGATGCTGCTTCCAGGAGCCTTCAGGTGTCAAGTTCCAGGACATCCTTTACGTTTTGTCTCTGGACATCCTTTACAGTTCAGGGTTTGCCAGCCAGGGTTCGACGGCCGTCGAACCCTGGCTGGC
>Ga0326727_10001694_pt1 | contig 79575 bp, 58 predicted proteins | sample MB2enrmetagenome_FD_207643 | JGI IMG/M metagenome (GOLD analysis project Ga0326727, IMG submission 207643) | Lab enriched peat soil microbial communities from McLean, Ithaca, NY, United States - MB29MY | ecosystem: Environmental > Terrestrial > Soil > Wetlands > Peat | place: USA: New York... | reverse complement strand
TACGAGGAGCGTAGCGGCGACATGGACCAGGATGGTGGTGAGGTGCCAGCCCCAGGCACGGTTTCCAAACACCGCGTCATTGATTCGCAGCCATAACAGGAAGAGCGGCCGGTAGAAGTTCCCCAGCTCCTCCGGCATAACCGCTGCCCATACGTGCGAGGTAAAGTAGGTGGGGACGAAATGCCAGGAATGGACTGCGTGGTTCTCTACAATCTGCCCACGATCGTCATGCACAAACTGGTAGCGCAGGGTGGGGATATAAACCGCAAACGTCAGGAGGAGAACAACAGCGATCCCCTTCCAGGAAGGAAGGGCAGGAGCATCTGAGGCTGCGCTCACGACAAGACGCCCGGGGGAACCAAGGGAGGGTTCCGCACCCACCCTGTAGCAATCTCGCTGTATCAAATGTCTAACCAGCCAGAGGCGAATCGGTCGAGCCAGCCACCGTTGTGCTGTTTTGGCGGATTACGCCGGACTGGTCGGTATAGTAGCGGTTGGTCCCAGTCGTTGAAACACCGAGGGGCGTGGCGGTAATCCCGTAAGTGTCAATCCTGCCACTTGCATCGGTGGCAGCCGGCGTGTACACGAACGCATAACCACTCTTCGTGCTCATAGTGGCGGTGGTGCTGCCACCAGAGAGAACACTGTCAATTAACCCAGCGGCCGTGGCGCTAGGGTTCTGTCCCGTAGTCGGCGGGCCCAAGTAGCCCAGCGTTGCAGTGTAACCAGTGTTATAGGTAATAGCAAAGGTGATCTCCGCGGTGTTGAGCGTGCGGAATGTTCCCACCGCTGAAGCCTGATTGGCTGCAATCCGCGAACGCAGAAGATTCGGGATGGCGATTGCCGCAATGATTAGGATGATCGCCACGACAATTAGCAACTCAATCAGTGTAAAACCTCGTGGCCCTCTCTTCATATGTCCTCCTTCCGAGAAGGAAGGCTGGGAGCATTCGAGGCTGCGCTCACGATAAAGAGCCCCCGGGGGACCACGGGAGGGTTCCCCACCCTCCCTGTCGCAATCTCGCTGTATCAAATGTCTAACCAGCCAGGGGCGAGTCGGTCGAGCCAGCCACCGCTGTGCTGTTTTGACGGATTACGCCGGACTGATCGGTATAGTAGTAATTGGTCCCAGTCGTTGTCACAGTGAGCGGCGTGGCGGTGATCGCGTAAGTGTCAATCCTGCCGCTCGCATCGGTGGCAGCCGGCGTGTACACGAACGCATAACCACTCTTCGTGCTCATGGTGGCGGTGGTGGTGCCACCAGAGAGAACACTGTCAATTAATCCAGAGGCAGTGGCGGTAGGGTTCGCCCCCGCAGCCGGTGGGCCCAACCAGCCCAGCGTCGAAGTGTAACCAGTGTTATACGTAGTAGCATAGGTGATCTCCGCGGTGTTGAGCGTGCGGAGTGTTCCCACCGCCGAAGCCTGATTGGCTGCAATGCGTGAACGCAGAAGATTCGGGATAGCGATAGCCGCAATGATTAGGATGATCGCCACGACAATTAGCAACTCAATCAGTGTAAAACCTCGTGAACCTCTCTTCATATGTCCTCCTTCCAAGGCTTAACTGCCATGAAGACTTGTTCCTTAATGGTGTGGCACTTCTCTTTCCAAAACAGCCACTCCAGAGCATTTTTCTATTACCGCCAACTATCTTGTATTGAGATAGTTAGCTCAGCAATTGGGGGCCCTTCCGGGTTCGCCGCCTGAGGCGCGCAATTTTGGCCCCTTTTTGTCCAATCAGCGCGACGGAATTTGTCACCTCATGACACATAACACGTTCAAGACAATGAGTAAGACGGACCCCGAGCGTCCTATTTTTCCGCCCCTTTCCGCATCTGTTGACTACATAGCATACAGGACTTTAGCCTTCTGAGGGCTATCTTCACTGTGTCCTCATTGGGATCAAGGAGCTTGGCCGTCTCGATTTCCCGCCTCGCGCCGGCAGGGTTGCCGGATTCCAGGTAAGCCAGACCAAGCTGGGCATGACCGAGGGCTGACTTCGGTTGAGCCGCCACCGCTTTCCCCAGCGCCGCAACGGCCTCATCTCCCTTCCCCATTTTCAGTGCGAGTACACCCAGCCGAAACTGTGCGTTTGGAGAGTCAGGGGCGGCTCTCACGATCTGCCGATAGATGTCGAGTGCCACCGCCTGCTTACCTTGATCTTCGTAAAGACCGGCAAGAGCCAGATAAGGCTCCTCACTGTTTGGAGCTAGTTGGAGGGCGCGCCGGAACTCGGCTTCTGCGCCGCCAAATTTTCTTTCGCGGGAGAAAACGGCCCCCAAGTTCAGATGGGCCAGCGCAAAAGAAGGGGCAATCGTTACAAGCCTGCTAAAAACGCTCTCGGATTCCTCCAAACGACCCTCCTGCAACCATAAAAGCCCGAGCTCCAAAAGGGCCTCGGAATCATTGGGGTCGCGTGATAAGGCTCTCGCGAACAGATCGCGCGCCTCCTCCTTGCTGCCCCGATTGAGCGCAATTCTGCCCAAGACGAAGAGGGGCTTCGAAAATGTGGGATTCAACTGAGCGCCGCGCCACAGGACTTCCTCCGCAGCACTCGCCTTCCCATCGTCTAAGAGGATACCCGCCAGGTTTACGAATGCCTCGCCGGCAAGTGGGTCCGAGGCTATTGCCGCTACGTATTCACTACGCGCAAGATCCCGTTTGCCTTCCTCTCTATAACCATTCCCCAAGAAGACATGGAACATGGCGGCGCTGGGGTCTTCACGCACTGTGGCCAAGCCAATGGTGAAGTTATTCCGCCATACGGGCAGTCTCACCAAGGTCCGAAGCGCCGCAGCCAGCAACAAAACCAAGGCGAGTGCCGGCGCCGCAACTCTCATCCAGGCGCGGCCGCCCAGGCCCTTGCGGGCCATGCTTGCCAGACCTTCGCCTGCCAGCCAGCAGATTCCCACCGAGGGGAGGTAAAGGTATCTCTCCCCATAAGCGGGAACCCCAACTCCGGCGATGTTCAGGACGGGAACAAGAGTCAGGAAGAACCAAATGATGGCGAAACTGACTGGCCGATCACGCCTCCACCAAGCCACCACCACTCCCGCCGCCCAAAGGGCAAACAACACCCCCAGGAGGGCTGCCGGGTCCCGCCAAGTTAAAGGGGGGTGGAACTTCCAGGAATAGGAAAGGTGTTGAGGCCAGATCAGCTTACCGGCATATTCACCGAGCTGTGTAAAGCCGAAGATGAGGGATTCCCTCAGAGGCATGCGGCGGGGCGGCCCGACGCCGGATATATCCCCGATCACCGCAAAGTGAACGACGATATAGAATGCGGACACCAAGAAAGTGGGCAGGTAGCGGCTCAGGCGCTCGCCCCATCGCGCCCCTGCGTCGCCCCGCAGGAAATGCTCGTAGAAGACCATGAGCAGCGGGACAGCCAGCGCCACCTCTTTGCACAGCGCCGCCAGGAGAAAGACCAGCGCGCTCATCCAGACCCGCAGCCGCGACGGGCCTCTTCCGCCAGCGGGCTTGGTGTAAATCAGAAGCGCCGCCAAGAAGAATGCGGCGCATTCGAGATCAGAAATCCCGGAGACGGTCGCGACGTCCTCAGTGTGAACAGGCAGGGCGGCAAATAATAGGGCGCCCCACAAGGCTCCGCTCCCTTTCGGCCAGAACCTTTTGCCAAGTTGATAGACCATCACCACCACCCAACTATTCAAGAGGACATTGAGGAGATGGAAGGGGGCGGGCCGAAAACCACACAACGTCGCCTGCACCAGAAAAGTGAACATAACCAGGGGCCGGTAGTACATGCTATCCCCGCGCGCGCCGCGAAAGCTCCAGAAGTTCTGCGTGAAAATCTCGCGCAGAAAATGAAAGCTTCTTACGTAGGGATTGCCCCCAATCAAAATGGCGTCATCCCCAATCAAGTCGTAGCGGGTGGTGGCGACATACAAGGCGAGTGAAAAGGCAATGAGGAGTGGGATGGCCAACCGGTCGAGGAACTGACTCCCCTCCTCGGCGGAGGAGGGGTAGGGGTTGGTAAACACGAAACCAAGCAGGCGGGCCAACCACCCCCTGGCCCCCTCCTTAGCAAGGAGGGGACTGACCGGAGGAGGGGTGAGCGTTGGCTGAGACCCAGCATCCAATCCACCGGGCTCAGATGTTGTATTTCTTGGCATAATGTCGAAACGATCGGTAGGACATGTGGAGAAGTTCCGCGGCATGGGTGCGAACACCACCCGCAACTCGCAAAGCAGCCAGCAGGTACTGCTTTTCGACTTGCGATATGCGCGACTCGAAATCCAACCCTTCTTGGGGAATCTGAACCGTGCTCTCACCGCTCAGAGTGATACCCGTCACTGATTGAGGCAGGTGTTCCAGGCACACCCGGCCATCGCGTTCGCCACACACAGCCACAGCATATTCCACCGCATTCTCGAGTTCCCGGATATTCCCCGGCCAGGGATAACGTTCGAGAACATCCAGAATGCCTCGATCAAAATCCAGTACTCCCTTCCCCATCTGCAAGCCGAATTTCCGCAGAAAGTTGCGGGCCAGGGGCCCGATGTCGTCAGTCCGCTCCCGCAGGGGAGGAACGTGAATAGGTATGACGCTGATGCGGTAGTAGAAGTCCTCCCGAAACTGCCCCGCCGCCACCATGCGTTTCAAATCGCGGTTCGTGGAGGCAATCAATCTCACGTCGATCGAAACATCAGTGCTTCCTCCCAACGGCCGCACCCTCCGCTCCTGCAAGACACGCAGAAGCTTGACTTGCATGGTGGGGCTCGTCTCCCCGATTTCGTCCAGAAATAGCGTGCCCCCGTGGGCCGATTCGATGATGCCCTTACGATTGGCATCGGCTCCGGTGAAGGCCCCCTTGAGATACCCAAACAGCTCGCTTTCCAGCAGGGTTTCCGGAAAAGCCCCACAGTTAATGGAAACGAAGGGCCTTTCGCGCCGCAAGCTGGCCTCATGAATGGCCCGCGCTACCAACTCTTTACCCGTCCCACTCTCGCCCGTAATCAACACCGTGCTGCTGGTTGGGGCCACGGTCCGCACCATTTCCAGGATGCCTTGAATCTGCCGGCTTTGACCAATTATGTTGTTATGGGCAAAGACGCGGAGCAATTCGCGGCGCAGGCGCACATTCTCTTCGCGCAACGCCAGGTCTTGCAGCGCCCGGTTCACTGTGATTTCCAATTCCTCAACCAGCTTGTCCGTCTTGATGACGTATTGATAGGCTCCCAGGTTGAGAGCCTCGATGGCTGTGGACATCGTAGGGACAGCCGTAATCAAAATGAAACCGGCGGGATTGTGACTTTCGCGGAAAAACTCGAGCAGTTCAATGCCCGTGAGGTCGGGCATGCGGATGTCGGAAATGACCAGATCATAGACTTGGGACTCGATCTTCTTTTTCGCCGCTTGGCCGCTGCACACGGTTTCGACAAGGTGACCGTCCTTGCGGAAGGCGATTTCCAGCATTTGGCACAACGATTTTTCATCGTCCACAATTAGCAGCCGAGCCACTTGCTTCCCCCCAGGCTGAGTCTTCCTCTTTCAGCATCCGGCCAAAGGTTCATCCCCGCCAGGCGACCACCGTGGCGAAACCGACTTTCTCTGCCGGCACGGCACGGGGCGGCTTGGGGAATTCAAGAACAAAGCGCGCGCCCTTGCCGGCTTCCGATTCCACCCTAATTGTACCCTGGAGCCCCTGCATAATCTGGTAAACAATGGCCAGCCCGAGGCCTGTCCCGCCGCTGAACCCGGGTTGAAAGGGCTCAAAGACTTTTTCGAGTTGCTGCTCCGTAAATCCCACGCCAGTGTCGCTCAGAATCACTCGAACCTTCCTCTCGCCGGCTTCCTCAACCTGCACGGTCAACTCCCCTCCCTCCGGCATGGCCTTGAGCGCGTTGTCCGAAATGTTCCAGAATACCTGACGCAACTTGTCGGCATCTGCCCAGATCAGGAGGGGCTTGGCAGGAAGCCGCTTCTGCACGCGGATGTTGGCTCCAAAAAGCGGATGGTGCGAAAGCAAGACGAGAGTCTCTTCGAGCACATTGCTCAAGTCAACTTCCTGGGGTTCGGGGCGGTGGTCCCGGCAATAGAGAAGAAAATCCGACACCAGTTTATTCAGTCGTTCCGACTCATTGCTTACAATCTCGATTAACTTGGATTGGTCGTCATCCAAATGCGAAATGGACTGCAAGAGCTTGACCGAGCCCGTAATCGATGCCAGCGGGTTCCTGATCTCGTGCGCGATCCCCGCCGCCATGCGCCCCAGCGTCGCCATGCGGTCCTTGGTGCGGTACTCGGCCTCCCGGCGTTTTTCCTCCGTGAGGTCCTGGAAATTGTGCACGTAACCAACCCTGCCGATGGCCGGGACAATCAGGGGAGAAACTGAAACACCGAGGATGCGGTGCTCACCGCGTGGATTCAGATAGGTCACTTCCTGCCGTGCGGGGAGGGCGTTCCCGTCGGGAACCGAGAAGGTCTCGGTATGCAAGCCCGGGAAAAGGGGTTGAATCGGCTTACCGCGCAGCTCGTCAGGCGTGAGACCCAATATGGCGGCGCCCGAGCTATTCAGCTCGCTGACGAAACCTTTCAAATCCGTGCTCACCAACCCGTCGCGCATGCTTTCGAGGATGTTCTCCGTTTTGGCTCGCAGGCTGGCGACCTGCCCGTTCTTGTCCCTGAGTTCTTCTCCGACTTTTCGCAGACTCTCCGCTAAGTGGCTTGAGAGGTAGGCAACAGCGAAGAAGCCAAAAAAGCTCACTCCAATCTTGACCTGTAGGGTTCGCAAGTCCACCGCATAGGGCGAAGAGGTCGCGAGAAAGCGGAGGGGGGGATAATGGGCCACGAAATCGGAATAGATGCTCGGCAGATACGCCAATTCCAGCACCCCTGCCATGCAAACGAAACTTACCGCCGCCACCAGAAAGACCCGTCCCCGAGGTAGAAGGATAGTGGAAAGAATGATCACCACCAGGTAAAGCGACGAGTAATTGCTCTCCAAGTCCCCGGTGAAGTGCAATATGGCAGTAATGATCAAGATGTCGGAAAAGATTTGCAGGTAGGCCTGCAAGAGGTAATCTCGGCCCAACTGATTGTAAATCAGGAAAAACAGGCCGACCACGTACCAGAGAATAATGATGATCCCGAAGTATTTGATGGATGCAGGGTTGGTAGGGTAGGCGACAAGGGTTCGAATGGCATAATCAATGGCGAAAACAAAGCTGATAACGACGAACCGGATTTTAGTCACCCAGGGAAGCCATTCCCGCAATTGGTCAGGCAACCCGGCAGGGAGGGTGTTCGAATTGAGGAAAGAGCGTTCTTCCATGACTAACCAGCCAGTTTCCCGATCAAGCTGAACAGGGGAAGATACATCGAAATCACAACCCCGCCCACCACCACACCCAGGACAAGGATGATCATCGGTTCCATCGCCGTCAATAGATCGCTGATTGATGCGTCCACCTCTTCCTCGTAGAAGTCGGCAATTTTCTGGAGCATGGCGTCCAATGACCCGGTCTGCTCGCCCACCCCGATCATCTGCACCACAATGTTGGGGAAAACACCGGTTTCGCGCAGAGGATCCACGATGGTCCGGCCTGTTTCGATGGCCTTCCGAACTTCCAGGATCGCCTTTTCGACGACCGCATTACCCGCCGTCCGGGCTGTAATATCCATGGCTTCCAGCATGGGGACGCCGCTGGAAATCAGGGTCCCCAGCGTCCGAGTAAACATCCCCACGGAGATCTTGCGCATCAGCAGGCCCACGAGGGGGAGCTTGAGGATGATACTATCCACGATCATACGTCCCCGAGGCGTGCCGTAGAAAAGCTTCAGGCCGTATCCGCCCACGGCGAGCAGAATGAAGAAAGGCAAAGCAAAACTGGCGACGGCGTTGCTTACACCAATAACCAGGCGGGTCGGCAAAGGCAAGGGCACATCCAAACCGGCGAAAAGGGTTGCGAAAATGGGTACGACCTTCCACAGGAGGATGAAGATCACGCCCCCCGCGATGAGCACCACGGCCGAGGGGTAAATCAAGGCTGATTTCACTGCCCTCCGCAACTTGACGGCTTTTTCAATGTGCAGGGAGAGCCGCTGAAGAACGCCATCCAGAATCCCCCCGGCCTCGCCTGCCTCCACCATGTTGGTATAGAGATCGTCAAATACCTTAGGATATTCACGCAAGGCATTGGCGAGCGTCGAACCGCCTTCGACCGTCCTGCGAACTCCGGTCAACACCTTACCAAAAGCCTGGTTCGCCTGTTGGCCCGCGAGTATCTCGAGGCACTGAACCAGCGGGAGACCGGCATCGATCATGACCGAAAACTGACGCGTGAAAATCGCCAGATCTTTGGCGCCCACTCTCCCCCTTATTTTCGGCTTGGGGGCGGCGGTCCCATGTTTCGCCATGAGGCGGGCCGGTGCGCTCTGTTCCCGGCGAAGCGCCGGGCTCGGGGTCAGGCGGGCCGGCGCCACCCTCACCCCGCTGCCCGGCGCGCCGGTACGCGACATTCCTTGATATGCGGTCTGTGGCATCACTCCACCTCACGGTTCTTTGCCCAGCCCCCAGACTTGAGGACTGTGGCAAGCGATTCTCGCGGGCTCGATATCGGCCACCGCTATTACCTCCGATTAGGACCATGGGATGCCGAGGGTTGTTGCACTCCTCCGCCCGCGGCGCTGCCACGGTCGATCATATCCTGGAGTTCGTCCACGTTGCTGGAACGCGACAAGGCTGACTCCAGGGTAATCAGCCTCTGCGAGTATAGAGAATAAAGGGCCTGATTGAAAGTCTGCATGCCGAACTTGTCTTGCCCCAACTGCATGGCAGAATAAATCTGGTGAATCTTGTCTTCTCGAATGAGGTTGCGGACGGCTGGGTTTGGAATCAGAATCTCTGCGGCCAGGATTCGGCCCCTCCCGTCCATCCTGGGCAGAAGCGCCTGGCACAGAATGCCTTCCAGCACCATCGAGAGCTGGGCGCGAACCTGCGTCTGCTGGTGCGAAGGGAAAACATCTATAATGCGGTTAATGGTGGAAGCCGCAGAGTTGGTGTGCAATGTCCCAAAGGTGAGATGCCCGGTTTCGGCTATTCGAAGCGCGGACTCGATGGTTTCCAGATCACGCATTTCGCCGATCAGCACAGTGTCGGGGTCCTCACGGAGCGCGGCCCGCAACGCGTTGGCAAAGGAGTGGGTGTCCGAGTGAACCTCGCGCTGGTTCACCAGGCACTTCTTGTGGGAATGGATGAACTCGATCGGATCTTCAATAGTGACAATGTGCTCATAGCGTGCCTGGTTGATGAGGTCGATCATGGTCGCCAGGGTCGTTGATTTGCCGCTCCCTGTAGGCCCGGTCACCAAAACCAATCCGCGTGGCTTCTCACAAAGATTCGCCAGCATGGGGGGCAAGCGCAACTGTTCAAACGTCTTGATCTCAAAAGGGATCACACGGAATACCCCGGCCACGGCCCCACGCTGATTGAACAGGTTGACCCGGAATCTCGCCATATTCTTGAGCCCGAAGGAGAAGTCGAGTTCGAGATTCTCCTCAAAACGGTGTTTTTGGACGTCGGTCAGGACGCTGTAGGCCAGTTGCTTGGTATCCGCGGGACCGAGGGGTGGCACACCCTCGAGGGGTTTCAGCTCGCCATGAACACGGATTCTGGGTGGCGAGTTGGTGGTTAAGTGCAGGTCGGAACCTCCCATTTCCACCATCCGCTTCAAAAGGTCGTTAAGACTCGGAACCGGCATGAATCCACTATCCCCCTCGTAAAGTTGAAGAGTCAAGAGTCGGTAGAGCAGTCGAGAAGTCGAGAGTCGAGAAGTCGAAGAGTGAAAAACCACCTCCTCGGCTACTCGACTGCGACCACGATTCTGGCGGGAAGTCGAGGAAAAGATCTTTAACTCTTAGACTTCTCGACTCTTGACTCCTCGACTGCTCTACCGACTCTCGACTCCTCGACTCCCCTACACCACGCTCTCCCGAATTACTTCTTCGAGAGTCGTCACCCCAGCGGCTACTTTGACCAAGCCGCTGCGGCGAAGGGTCATCATACCCTGCTCGATGGCCTTCTTCTTGAGTTCGAACGCCGAAGCTCCTACCAGGATCAGGTCGCGCAGTTCGTCAGTGACTTCCAGCACTTCATAAAGAGCTATCCGGCCCTTGTAACCCTTGTTGCCACAGGCAGGGCAGCCCTGAGACTTCCAGATTTTGACGGTCCGGGCCTCTTCCGGTGTGAAGCCGGCGTCAATCAGAACCGGCGGAGGGACCTTTTCCTGCACCTTGCACTCGGCGCAGAGCCGGCGCACCAGGCGTTGCGCGCAGATAAGATTCACCGAGGTCGCAACCAGGAAGGGCTCGATCCCCATGTTCATCAAGCGTGAGATGGTAGAAGGAGCGTCGTTGGTATGAAGTGTGGAAAGAACCAGGTGGCCGGTAAGCGCCGCCTTGATGGCGATTTCCGCCGTCTCAAAGTCGCGGATCTCTCCCACCAGAATAATATTGGGATCTTGACGCAGAAACGATCGCAAGGCCGTAGCAAAGTTCAGGCCGATCTGTTCTTTCATCTGAACCTGATTGATGCCGGGCAACTGATACTCCACCGGATCTTCTGCGGTGATGATATTAGTTTCCGGGCTGTTCAACTGGACAATGGAGGAATAAAGGGTGTTGGTCTTGCCACTGCCCGTTGGACCGGTGACCAAAACCATTCCATAAGGCTTGAATATGGCCTTCTGGAACTTTGCCAGGGATTCCGGCTCGAGCCCCAGCTTGGTCATGTCCAACTGCAGGTTCTCTTTATCGAGCAGCCGCATGACAATCTTTTCCCCATGCACGGTGGGAAGGACCGAAACGCGAAAATCGAGCGCCTTCTTCCTGCCATCCTTCATCATTTTGATCATGATGCGGCCATCCTGCGGAAGCCGCTTTTCGGAAATATCCAGCTTGGACATGATCTTTACGCGGCTGATGATCGCGTCGCGGAGCTTATTGGGCGGGTTCATGATGGTCTGCAGGACGCCATCAATCCGGTACCGAACACGGTATTCCTTCTCGTACGGCTCCATGTGAATGTCGCTGGCTCCCCGCTTCACGGCATCGGTGAGGAAATAGTTCACGAGCTTGATGACGGGCGCTTCCTCGGCAGCCTTTTCGAGTTGCTCCAGGTTCAAGGTCGTTTCATCTTCCGCCTCGAGTTCGAGCGTTTCATGCTGCCCCTCGTCGATGAAACTGACGATTTCTTCCAGCTCTCTCTTCCGTTCCTGCTCCTCGACGCTCCCGTATTTCTTCCTGATTGCGTCGGCGATGGCCGTTTCCGACGCCACCACCGGCTCAATATTGAAGCCCGTCATGAACTTGATGTCGTCCATGGCAAAGACGTTGGTCGGGTCGACCATGGCCAAGGTCAAGGATGATCCCACACGGCTGAGCGGCAGCACTTGAAACTTCAGCGCGGTTTCCATGGGGATCAACTTTATGACGCCCGGATCGACTTCAAAATAATTGAGATTAATGGACGGAACACCGTATTGGCGGGAAAGGACCGCGGTGACCTCATCGTCACTCATGAAACCGAGCTTCACCAGCGTGTTACCAAGCCGCCCTCCGTTCGCCTTTTGGTGTTCGAGAGCCTGCTTGAGCTGGTCGGAGGTAATGAGATTTTCTTTGAGCAGGATTTCCCCAAGCTTCCCGGCCATTCCCTAACCCTCACTTAACTCTGTAATAAAAGCGCCATCCAAAACCCTTCTTTGGCCACTGCCTGCGGTCACAGCAGGCCGGCTGCGTTCATGCGAGAAATTGCATTCCCCAATAACTCCCCTTGCATTTTCAAGGGTATGGCCGAACCTGACTATCCGCAATTGTACCTTCGTACTACCCTCCTGCTTCGGCCCATCGGGAGATCGGGTGAACTGGCGATCGGGTGATCGGGTGAACACTAGACCGGAAGATCGGGAGAACAGCGCTCTCGTTCACCCCATCCCTGGATCAAGTGAGCACACCACGGACCGGCCCTTGTTCACCCGATCACCCGATCACCCGATCACCGGGTTTCTTGACTTTGCTTCCCCGCCAGTATAACTTTTGGGGTATGCAGCGGGTGGCGAAGCCGCCGGAGATTGCCCCAGGCAATTTGTTGTCCCGCTATTACTCTGCCCTGAGCGGGCGCTTCGGACCACAACAGTGGTGGCCCGCCCGGACCCGCCTGGAAGTTATTCTGGGGGCCATCCTCACCCAGAACACCGCCTGGCACAATGCCACTCTGGCCTTGCGCAATCTTCGCCAATCCGGCCTGTTGAGCTGGCAGGGACTGCGCCGCGCCTGTCTTCCAGGTCTGGAGGCGTGTGTGCGCCCCGCGGGTTTCTACCGGCAGAAAGCTCGCACCATCCGAGGTTTTGTTGATTGGCTTTCGCGGCAGCACGCAGGCTCATTACATAGGCTATTCTCTCTGCCGGCGCAGGAACTCCGGGGCCAATTGTTGAGCCTCAGGGGGCTGGGTCCTGAAACGGTTGACGCCATCCTCCTCTACGCGGCCGAGCGTCCGATGTTCGTGGCGGATGCTTACACCCGGCGCGTATTGGCAAGGCATGGTTTTGTCTCTGCTGCCGCGGACTACCATCGGACCCAGGAGTTCCTGCACGCGCATTTACCGCGCGATGCGTCTCTCTTCAACGAATTCCATGCCCTCCTGGTCGAGGTGGGAAAGAAGCACTGCAAGCCGCGGTCCCCTCACTGCGTGGGGTGTCCGCTGGAGGAATTCCTGCCCGGCGGGGGCACGGCCCAAAAGCGGGCGCCGGCGCCAGAGCCGGCGGGAAGCTCCTGGCAAGAACTTCAGCCCGCCTAAGGTCTGGATATGGCTGAAAACCCTTACGATCGCCGCAAGATCGCCTTGATTCTCCTGCTGGTACTGGTGCCGGCGCTGTTCTTCCTGGGCTGGAGCCAAGCCTCCTTGAACCTTTCCTTCATCCATCCCAGCAGTCCTGAGCAAACCCTCCTGTTGCTATCGCTTTCTGCGGTGATCTTTTTGGCGTTCGTCATCTTTGCCTTGATTCTCCTGCGCATTCTGCTCAAGTTGTACGTCGAGCGCAGGCAGCAACGGCTGGGCGCCAAGTTCAAGACCACCATGGTGGTCGCCTTCCTGGGGCTTTCCCTGGTGCCGGTCTGTTTTCTCTTTGCCTTCGCCTACGGCTTACTCAACAGGACCATCGACCGCTGGTTTGGGATTCCCCTTGACCTCATCCGCGCCGACGCCCAGGAAATAGTCCGCCAACTGCAATCCCAGGCGCGAAGCCGTTCCTCACACATCACCCACCACTTGGCCAGCAGCGGAACCCTGCTCCGCGCCGTCGCCGCCTCCGACCATCAAGCAACCCTGCGCCTCCTCGAGTTCGAAGTGGCGGACCTTAACCTCGAGTCCGCGATGTGCTTCGACCGCCAAGGCAGGCTCCTTGCCCACGCTGGTGATCCGGTTCCTGACCCCTCCGAGGTTGCCAAGCTGTATCCCCAATTGTCCAACGGCCGGGTCCCCCCGGCAGGCCTCTCCGGCAACTGGCGCTCCGGCGATTTCGAGATGTTTGTCTCGGCGCAAGCGCTCCTCGATCCTGCCGGGGGAGTCATGGGAACGGTGGTTGGCGTTACCCGCCTGCCCCTGAAACTGATGGTCATATCTCAAGAGATTGAGCGCGAGGCGCAAAAGTACGCTCAGCTCAGCAGCGAGCGGCGGGCGGTCAAGCGCACTTACCTTTCCATGCTCTGGTTGCTGACCCTGCTGATTCTGTTTATTGCCACCTGGTTTGCTTTGTTCCTCGCCAAGCAGGTCACGGTTCCCATCCAGGCCCTCGCTGAGGCGACGCAAGAAGTGTCCAAAGGCAATCTCGGCTTTCAGGTGTCCACCCGCGCGGATGACGAACTTGGCATACTGATCCATTCCTTCAACGCCATGACCCGCCAACTCCTGGAAAACCGGCTGGCCATCGAGCAGGCCGCCAAGGAACTTCAAGACGCCAACCGCCAGTTGGAGGAGCGCGGCAACACCATTGAAGCCATTCTCGAGAACATCCCTACCGGCGTCATCTCCTTCGACCCTCAAGGTCAGATCACCAGCGTGAACAAAATGGCCAAACGCATGTTTGGCCGCGACGATATGGGAGGCGTGCGAATCTTGGCCGATCTTTTCACCCTCGAGGATACCCGCGACGTGGCCCGGCTGTTTCGCCGCGCCACTCGCCAAGGTGTGGCCTCGCGCCAAATGGAGCTGGATTTCGGCGGGCGTCGCGCCTTTACCTCCCTGACGGTGTCTTCAGTCCGTGCTCGTCACGGCAAGATAGGCTACGTGCTTGTTCTGGAGGATTTGTCCGAGCTCGTGCAGGCGCAAAAGGCTGCGGCCTGGCAGGAAGTGGCGCAGCGCATCGCGCACGAGATCAAGAATCCCCTTACTCCTATTCAACTTTCTACCGAGCGGATCCGAAGACTCATCGAGCGGGCGGGAGCTCTTCCCCCGGACCTGCTGCGCGCCGTCTCGGAGAGCGCCTCGTTAGTGGGCCGCGAAGTGGCCACCCTGAAATCGCTGGTGGATGAATTCTCGGCCTTCGCGCGTTTTCCCGTCTCCAAACCATTCCCCTCCAGCCTGAATGACATTGTCGAGAATGCCTTGAAAATCTTCGATGGCCGTTTGAGCGGGATTACAATCCATCGGGATCTGTCCCCGGAATTGCCCCTCGCCCAGGTCGATCCGGAGCAGATGAAACGCGCCGTGGCCAATCTCATTGACAATGCCGCCGAGGCCCTCGAACACGCCCTCCAGAAGGAGATCTGGGTTCGCACCGCGCTCGATGCCGAACACGACGTCGCGGAAATCATCGTGGCGGACAGCGGGCCGGGCATCGCCCCGGAAGACAAAGAAAAGCTCTTCCTTCCCTTTTTCTCCACCAAGCATCGCGGCACAGGCCTGGGTCTGGCTATCGTCAGCCGTATCGTCGCCGAACAAAAGGGGATCATCCGAGTAGAGGAAAACCAACCCACCGGCACCAAGTTCATCATCGAACTGCCGGTCGAGCGCGTCCCGGCCGCGCAAGAACAGTAGGCAGAAAGCAGTAGGCAGTAGGCAGTCGGCAATGGGCCCCCGTTTAGGCGCCGGCCCTCTCCCCCTTGGGGGAGAGGGTGGACCGCAGTCCCGATGCACTTCATCGGGAGGCGGGCCGGCTGAGGGGGTCGCCACACAGCAGGCACTTGGCAGTAAGCAGTGGGCGGTAGGCAGTCGGCAGTGGAGAACGGCCTGTCGGTCGCGGGTGGGCCAATCGGAAACCCAAAATCGCAAATCACAAATCGCAAATCACAAATTGCAGGGACAATTTATAATTCATAATTTATAATTCCGAATTCAGCATGGCGCGCTATTCCGTTCTGATTGTCGATGATGAACCCGGCATCCGCGAGTCGCTCGCCGGCGTCCTGCAAGATGAGGGATACATTGTGGACGCGGTGGAGAGCGGCGAAGCCTGCCTGGATTTTCTGGCCCACCATAGTTGCGATCTGATGTTGCTGGACATCTGGCTACCGGGCATGGATGGCATCCAGGCGCTGGAGAAAATCCAGGCTCTCGACACCCCCCCCATCGTGATCATGATTTCCGGCCACGGAACGATTGAAACGGCGGTGCGCTCCACGAAATTAGGGGCCTTTGATTTCATCGAAAAGCCGCTTTCCATTGATAAGACTCTCCTGACGCTGAAACACGCGGCCGAACAGCTAACGCTGGCCGCTCAGAACCGCCAGTTGCGCGAGGAATTGCAGGGCCAATACCGCATAATTGGCGAAAGCGTCCCCATGAAGGCCCTCCGCCAGCAGTTGGCTCTGGCGGCTCCCACCAACGGCCGCGTCCTGATTTTTGGCGAGAGTGGAACTGGAAAGGAATTGGTCGCGCACGCCTTGCATCTTCTCAGTCTCCGCGCCCAGCAAGCCTTCGTGGAAGTCAACTGCGCCGCCATCCCCGAGGAGTTGATCGAAAGCGAATTATTCGGCCACGTGAAAGGGTCTTTCACCGGGGCCGTAGAAGACAAAGTAGGCAAGTTCGAGCAGGCCCATGCCGGCACCCTGTTCCTGGACGAAGTCGGCGACATGAGCCTGCGCACCCAATCCAAGGTCTTGCGCGTCATCGAGGAGCAGCGGTTTAGCCCGGTGGGCTCGGGCAGCAACCTCACCGTGGATGTGCGTGTGATCGCGGCCACCAACAAGAATCTGGAGGAGGAGATCCAGAAAGGCAACTTCCGGGAAGACCTGTTTTACCGGCTCAACGTCATTCCCTTTTTCGTTCCACCGCTGCGCGACCACAGGGAGGATATTCCGGCGCTGGTCAACTACTTCCTGGCGGAATTCGCGCGCGCCTATGGCCGCCGGCCAAAGCACTTCTCCGAGTCGGCCCGGCAGGTGGTCCTGGGCTATCGCTGGCCGGGCAACGTGCGCGAATTGCGCAACCTTGTCGAGCGGCTGGTGATCATGGTGCCGGGTGAGAGAATCGAGCGCCGCCACCTTCCCCCTTCCCTCTATCACGACCGGGCGCGCTCCGATTCCAGCAAAACCCTCACGACGGGTTTCTCCTCCTTGCAGGAAGCGCGAGCCGCCTACGAGCGCGATTACATCCTGCGCAAGCTGGAGGAGAACCAAGGCAACGTCACTCGCGCGGCCGAAGCCCTCGGCCTGGAGCGCAGCCACCTTTACCGCAAAATGAAATCCCTCGGAATCGCCGCCAGCGGCTAGGCAAGGCATTTAGAAGCTGGCGGGGACGACGGGACTCGAACCCGCGACCTCATGCGTGACAGGCATGCGTTCTAACCAGCTGAACTACGTCCCCTCTAAAAGCAGTGCTTAGTGCCTAGTGCCTAGCCGAAGTCGGCAAGTGGCTTTTCTCTAGCCACTAGGCACTAGGCACTGCACTTCTGGTGGGCGGTATCCGGCTCGAACGGATGACCTTCTGCTTGTAAGGCAGACGCTCTAACCAACTGAGCTAACCGCCCTGGGCCGTCCCCCCCTATTCGGGGCGCGCTACAGCACGCCAACCTTGACACCTGCAACCCCTGAAATATACACTAGCGTGTCGCCAGCGTCAAGGAGAGGGTCGGTCGCCCATGCAGTTTCAGCGGGAGTACGTCGCCTACATGGCCAAGCAGGTTCTGAAGCGTCTTAACGACGACGGGCTTATCACTTACGAACAGCCGGATTACGTCACCGAGGTTATAAACCAGGTGATGCTTGAAGAGTTGGGCCTTGAGGACCGCATTAACGACGAAGTTCGAAAAATCCTGGAAGAACACGGAAACCAAATGAAAGAGCTGGGGGCCAGCTACGAAGACGCCTTTAAGGCCATCAAGAGGGAGTTGGTCCGCCAGCGCAAGGTCGTTCTCTGAACCGGGCGGTTTCTCGAAGATGAAAATGACTCACGAAAAAATCGTTCAGCTCTCCCACCAACTCATGGGCGCCATCGAGGCGCTGGACGAGGTGGAAATATACGAAGAGCCCAACACCATCCGCCAGCAAATCGTCAAGATCCTCAGCGATCTCATGCACGAGGAAGAGAAGATCGACCAGACCGTAAAAGACCGCATCGCCTCCCAGAAGCGGACCATCCTGGAGGGCGGTGGCGAATGGGAGATTCTGTACAGGAAATACTATTCGGAGGAACTCCGCAAGCTGGGGATAGCTACCCCGCCAACCTAACCCCCGATCTAATCTCCCCGCATTAGACGTTTAACATGCAATGTCCGCCATTCGCAGAGGATTACCCCATCATCTGTCATTCTGAGCGAAGCGAAGAATCTCCGCATTTGAAAGGTCAATCAGTGCAAAAAAATGCCGAGATTCTTCTCCCGCGCCTGCGGGATCAGAATGACAGGCGCGCCGAGGGCAACCCTCTGCGCGGCTCGTGGCGCCCGCAAAAAATGGCCGCCTGCGCTTGCAGACGGCCATTCCTGAGGCGGAGAGGGAGAACTTTAGTTCGGGTTCGGGTTCGGGTTCGCGTTCGGGTTTGAGTCTGAGTCGCGCCGCTTAAGCACGGGCGGCTGGTCGTCGCCACTATTGGTACTGGTACCCTGTGGCGACTGTTGGGTTTGAGTCTGGTCAGTCGACTGGCGCTTCTTCAGAGAGGGGCCCGAATCGCCGGGCTTCAGTTTCTTCCGGTTGCTGATCACCTGTTGCATCCGGGCCTTGACATCGTCAAATTCCGACGTGGACACCAGGTACTGATCACGCTTGGGCAGAATCTGTTTGATTTCCTCTTCGCTCTTGATAATTCGGTCGCCTGTGGGTGGGTGGTCCATGAAAACTTGCGGCACACTTCCAGGGACACGTCGTTCCTCTTCCATGACCTTGCCGAAGAAGGCGACGTAGGAGTTGGGATCATACCCCGCCTTATACATGTATTGAATCCCCAGGTAATCCGCCTCCGACTCGGCGCCCCGGCTAAACTTGTAGAAAGCCATCGGCAAGCCGAAGTTCATCGCCTCCGCTACACCCATGTACACAGGATAGGACATGGGAACGAAGATGAGCGGGATCATGGCATACTGCATAAAGGTCAATTTGGTCATTTGGCTTGCCCAGTGGCGCGCAGCCACGTGCGCGATTTCATGAGCCATTACTCCCGCCAGTTGATCTTCTTCTTCCGCAGCCTGAATCAGGCCCGTATAGACGTAAAGGAACCCGCCCGGCAGAGCGAAAGCATTCAGCTCAGGAGCGTCGATCACTTTCACCGTCAGGGGAATCTTGAGGTCGGAGTTTCGGGCCACGTTCTGCGCCACTCGGTTGACATACTCGTTGATCACAGGATCGTTGAGCAGCTTGGCAGAACGTTCGATCTCAGCGGCGTACTGCTTGCCGATAGCAATTTCCTTTTCCTCGGAAATGATGCTCCGGTGCGCAATTTTCCGGTTCCCGATCTCGTCGACGTCATTCTTGTCGTCTCCGCCGCGCACAGGGAGAGCGGCAAGGCAGAATATTGCGAGAAGCGCTATCACTTGCAATCGCGATCTGCTCATAGGTTTACTCCCGGTCGCTCAACGTTATTATATCACTGAACTCGTGGAAGCTAGCACCCCTTATCCTTGCCCTTTTGGTTTAGTGGCAAAGACCCGCTTTCTGCCCTTCTTCGCCATCCAGGCAATTGGATTGCAAATTCATGCCAAAAGTTGTATCCGCCCGGAAAGATATTGCCCATTGCTGATTGCCCTGCCCGGTTGGCTCGAATGAGCCCGAACTCGGAACCTCATGCCAGGATCAACACCCATTACGCTGCAGGTGTTGACCATATCGGATCTTTGATGCCCTGAAGGGTGCGGTGCGTCGCCGGCTCGAGATCGAGCACGAGGACCTGGTTGGTTCCCTCAAGTAGCCAGGTGGACGGCACAAACAGGCATTGTTGCGGCCCAATCTTCCAATAGCGACCAAGGTTGTGCTCGTTCACCCACACATATCCTTTTCCCCACCCTCGCATGTCAAGGAAAGTGTCGCCCAGGGACGACAGCTCAAATTGACCCCGCCAGAAAGCCGGTCCCTTCACGCTCGAGGTTGAGAAGCGTAACGCAGAAAGGTCCTTCATGGGCAGAGCATAATTCTCCCATCCCCTCAAAACCGACCCGGCAAGCGTAACTTGTCCCACGATTCCCTTCCGGTCATCCGCAAGGTGTGGACCGAAATTGACGCGGCCCATGTTCTCCACCAGAATATCCAGCGGCTCGCCACTGTGGAGGTCCACTTCCAGTGATTCCTGCTTCAGACGGCGATCCAGCACGCCCAGGCTCCTGGCCCCCTGGAGGACAACCGCATAGTCCCGAACATCTTTAATTTCAAGCCGTCCTCTGATTCGCTTCGCTGCCCTCTTCCGGTAAAGAACGAATCCATACTGCTGCCCCAGAGCCTCCATGGTCTTCGGGTGCTCGGAAAGAACCGGCTTGCCCAGCAAGCCAGCCGGCGGCGCCGACTCCCGCAACTCAAAGCGGGGTATCTCTATCATTGCGAGCGGAGTCGGCAGTTCGGGCAAGCGCGTGCCGGTGCGGAGGTATTTCTTGATCGCCTCGCGCATCAGCACGAACTTCCGGGTGGGCCGCCCCGCTTCGTCGAGCGGCGCATCATAGTCGTAACTGGAGATGTCCGGTTGATAGGCTCCATCAAAGTTCGCGCCACTCATGAAACCCCAGCTTGTGCCGCCGTGAAACATGTATAGGCTGACCGAAATGCCGCGAGACAACATCCAGTCCAACCCCTGTGCGGCTACTTCCGGAGAAGTCACATGATGCTCTTCTCCCCAGTGGTCAAACCAGCCATCCCAATACTCGGTGCACATGCGCGGCACGCCTTGCCTGAAGCCGGCAAACTTGGCGAACTCCGCGGCGGGATCTCCCTGCCCAAAGTTAATCCCGGCAGGCAGGTCCGGCAGCGTTCCGCCTTCCAACTCTTCCGCCCCGTCGACGGTGTAGAGAGTCACTTCGAAGCCGGCTTCGTGGATAGACCTCCGAATGCCGTTCATGTAGTCGTGATCGTGGCCGAAAGAGCCGTACTCATTCTCGACTTGCACCATGATGATCGGGCCGCCACGGGTGATTTGCAGGGGCGCCAGTTCTTCACCCACTCGCTTCAAGTATTTTGTCCCCGCCGTGAGAAAACGTGGGTCGATGGTCCGAACCTGCATGTCCAAGGTCGATAAGAGCCAGGAGGGGAGACCGCCAAAATCCCACTCCGTGCAGATGTACGGACCAGGCCGCAGAAGCACCCATAAACCCTCCTCCTGGGCCGCACGGATATACGCGGCAACATCGAGGTTGCCTGTAAAGTCGAATTTGCCCGGCTCGGGCTCGTGCAAGTCCCAGAAGACGTAGGTGCACAGGGTGTTCAGGCCCAGGGCGCGCATTTTGCGCATGCGGTCACGCCAGTAGGGCCGTGGCACGCGCGGATAGTGCATTTCGCCTGAAACGATCAGGAAGGGTTCGCCGTCCAGCAGGAAGTGCTCACCCTTGTAACCAAAGGTATGGGGAGCAGTCTTAGCAGCCCCGCCGGGAAGAAGGGTCGTATCGCCGCTGCCCTCTTCTCCGCTTAGGATGCGCTGTGGGAGATTCCACAACCCCAGGACTGCGGTGGAAGCTCCGAAGAACTTCCGTCTGTTCATCTCGTTCATGTCCTGCCTCGGTTTCTCCAGTTGCCAGGCGTCAGGTTCCAAGTATCAAGTGCAAGGTGCCAAGGTATTCGCCAAGGGATTCCGCTAAGTGCGCGATGTCGACGCGCCGACACCAAGAACAGTGACAAGTGAAGAGTGACAAGCGGAAGAATAGGCGCCAGGTATCAGGTGTCGGGTGCCAAGTGTCACGCCAGCGGGCGCTGGGCGCTGCTGTCATTAGCGAAATCCGCAGCTTTTCACCAGCAATCATCGTCTCGAAAGTTGACAGATTTAAGAGCTAACTAACGCTCTAGTTTCAATACGTCGCGATGCAAATATTAAAGTGATACTTTATACTGCCGATCACCCTGACACCTGGAACCCGAGGCCTGACACCTCCGTTTGAGTTCCTGACTCGACTGTTCTCAAGTGCGGGCGCGCCAGCATCCCCTGGTGAGATAGAGTACTCTGGCGCGCGCCCTGACACCTGAAACCTGGCACCTGAAACCTGCTTTTAAGCCGTTGTGTACGCTCCAGCCAACTGCTTCTTCACTGCCGCCTGGGCCGCGGCCAGGCGCGCAATCGGCACACGGTAAGGCGAGCAGCTTACGTAGTCCAGCCCCGCCTCGGCACACACCTCAATCGAAGCCGGGTCCCCACCATGCTCGCCGCAAATGCCGACGTGCAAGTCCTTGCGAGTTCCCCGCCCTTCCGCGGTGGCAAGTTTCAGCAGCCTGCCCACGCGCTTCGGGTCGAGCACGGCAAACGGGTCCGACGGCCAGATCTTCAACTTTACGTAAGCATTGATGATCTTGGCGCAGTCGTCGCGCGAAATTCCAAACGTCGTCTGGGTGAGGTCGTTGGTCCCGAAACTGAAAAACTCCGCCTGTTGGGCAATCTCGCCGGCGGAGAGCGCTGCGGCGGGCAACTCGATCATGGTTCCGACCAAGTACTCCACCTTCGCGCCCCTCTTGGCGAATACTTCGCCCGCCACGCGGTCCACGATTTCCTTCTGGAGTTCAAGTTCTTTTACATCTCCAACCAGAGGAATCATCACTTCGGGCTTCGCCTCGATTCCCTGCTTCTTGCAATCGCATGCGGCTTGGAAGATGGCTCGCACTTGCATTTCAGTAATCTCGGGGTACAGGATTCCAAGCCGGCAGCCGCGCAAAGCGAGCATGGGATTGAATTCATGTAATTCATTAACTACTTCCAGTATCTTCTTGAGTTTTGATAGCTTAGGACTCCTCTTTTTGGTCGCCTCCAAGGTAGCGATCTCCACCATCAGCTCTTCCCGCTTGGGAAGGAATTCGTGCAGCGGAGGATCGAGCGTACGGATGGTGACGGGCAGCCCGGCCATGGCCTTGAACAACCCATAGAAGTCCTTGCGCTGCATGGGAAGCAGCTCGGCCAATGCGGCGCGCCGTTCTTTCGCGTACTCGGCCGCCTCCTTCGGATCCTGAGTTTCCCTACAAGCCATAATCATGCGTTGCATGTGCGGCAGCCGGTCCTTGGCAAAGAACATGTGCTCGGTACGGCAGAGGCCAATGCCCTCGGCGCCAAATTCCACCGCCTTCAGGGCATCGCGCGGAATGTCAGCGTTTGCACGTACGCCCAGTTTCCTCGCCTCGTCGGCCCATTTCATAAACTCAGCGAACACCCCACTGCGCGGGTCGGGCTCGATCAAATCGGCTTTGCCCAGGATAACGCGGCCCGTGGAACCATCCAGCGTGATCCAGTCCCCATCCTTGATGAGGATTGAGCCTACCCTGATTGTTTTGCTCTTCTCGTCCACTTCCACTTCCCCGCAGCCCGCCACGCAGGGCTTGCCCATGCCCCGAGTCACCACGGCTGCGTGCGAAGTCATGCCACCCCGCGAAGTGAGAATGCCCTGGGCCACTTCCATGCCGTGAATATCGTCAGGCACGGTTTCCGCCCGCACCAATATTAGGGGATCTGCCTGACGCACCAGTACCTGAGGAGATGCTTTCCCTCTACTGACCGCCTCGTCGGCGGTAAAAACCACGCGCCCTACTGCCGCGCCGGGCGACGCCGGCAAACCCTTGGCAATGACTTGCAGAGGCTTCTTCTCATCCAGAACGGGATGGAGCAGCTGGTTCAACTGGTCGGGCTCCACGCGCAGCAGCGCCTCGTTGGGGGTGAGGATGCCCTCCTTCGCCATGTCCACGGCGATCCGCACGGCCGCAGGCCCGGTGCGTTTGCCGTTGCGGGTCTGTAGCATGTAGAGCTTGCCTTCCTGAATGGTGAACTCGAAGTCTTGCACATCCTTGTAGTGCTGCTCGAGCCGGGTAGTGAATTCACGGAGTTGGTTGTAAACGTCCGGCATAATCTTCTCGAGTTCGGTGATGGGAACAGGAGTCCGAACACCTGCCACCACGTCTTCACCTTGGGCATTCATCAGGAACTCGCCATAGAACTCCTTGGCTCCGGTGGCGGGGTTGCGTGTGAACCCGACGCCGGTCCCCGAGGTGTCGCCCAGATTGCCGAAAACCATGGTCTGAACGTTTACCGCGGTCCCCAAGTCGTCGGAAATCTTATTGAGGCGACGGTAGGTCTTGGCGCGCGGGTTGTACCAGGAGCGAAATACCGCCTCGATGGCCATGTTGAGCTGCACGTGGGGGTCCTGAGGGAAGTCCTTGCCCGTCTCTTTGCGAACCACCTGCTTGTATCCCGCAATCACCTCCTTCAGGTCTTCCGCGGTAAGCTCGGTGTCGAGCTTCACTTTCCTCTTCTTTTTCTGGCCGTCGAAGACATGCTCGAACTTCTGCTTGGGAATCTCCATGACGACGTTGCCAAACATCTGGATGAATCGCCGGTAGCTGTCGTAGGCAAAACGAGGGTTGTGAGTCTTGCCGGCGAACACCTCGACGACCTCATCGTTCATCCCAAGGTTCAACACCGTGTCCATCATGCCGGGCATCGAGAATTTGGCCCCGGAACGCACTGAAACCAGCAGGGGGTTCACCTTGTCGCCCAGTTTCTGGCCCAGCAGGCCCTCGAGTCTCGCCAGTGCTTCGTCTTTCTGTTGCAGGATGAAATCGGGCGTCTTGTTTTGGTTTTGGAAGTACAGACGACAGCCCGAGGTGGCAATTGTGAATCCGGGAGGCACGGGCAGACCTGCGTTCGTCATTTCTGCCAGACCGGCGCCCTTGCCGCCCAGAACATCTTTCATGGCGCCGTTGCCGTCAGCCTTCCCGTCCCCGAAGAAATATACGTATTTTTCCATGAGCACTCCTTTAAGTTATCAGTTGTCAGTTCTCAGTTGTCAGTTCAAACCTGAAAGCTGAGAGTTCAAACTCGTTTGTTGTCCGCGGTCCGTCCTCCGCAGCCTGCCAGCAGTCACCGATTCGCGCCAGAAGATTCAGCGTCGCTTCCCGACGGCAGCCTGCTGTCTGTGACTGGCACGCAAAGAACCAAAGATTCTGGCGCAACTGCGGCGTTTTTGCAATGGACATTGGAACCCCGAAGGGGTTGAAATTGAGTAGCCGTGGGCAGCGGCACGCTTTTTGTGCCCGCCGCCCACGGATGGCGCAACGTCAATTCTACCGACCCTGAAGGGGTCGAATCCGCCTGGCGTCCTGCTGGTCGCGCATGCCGCAGCATCAGGGCAATGCGACCCTTTCAGGGTCGGGCGACGAGCGTCAAACCTTCCGGGGGCGTTGCCCCCCGGCTACTATCTTGTGCCCTTGCAGGGCGCAGAAGCGCCTTTCCACGGTCGGCGGGATGACCCGATCACCATGCGAACAATGTCGACGCGTCGACATCACCTTGTTTCCGCCTCTGAAGCGATCACCGAAAACTGAGCGATCCAGGAAAACACCTGGTCAAGCTTCCCAAGCAGCCGCAGGCGATTCTCCCTGATGCGACGATCTTCTGCCATCACGAGAACCTTATCGAAAAAGGTATCGACCAACGGCCGGAGCGTCGAGATTGCTTCCAGCGCCAATTGATAATCGCCGGCTCGAGCCAGAGCCCGCGTCTCACGGTCGAGTGCGAGATAGGCGCGGTAAAGCTCGCGCTCGGGTTCTTCCGCCAGGAGGCTCTCATCGACCTCGCCAGGACTCCAATCGCTCTGGCTCGCCGATTTTGCCAGGATGTTCTTAATCCGCTTCGCGGCCACGCACAAAGCTTCCAGGTTCTCACTGCCTCGCAAATTGTGGAGCGCTTGTGCCCGCAGGAACGCGTCGTAAGGCGCGTCCGACCCCGATGCCAGCACGGCCCTCACCGTGTCGTAGCGGAACGAACACACAGACTCGAGATAGTACCGCAACCTGTCCGCCAAAAACTCCAAGGCTTGGCGAGACAGCTCTTCAGAAGGCTTAGGCAGGGCGGTATCCAAAGTCTCTATAGCCTGTCCAACCATTGAGGACAAAGAGATGGGAAATTTAAATTCAAGTATTACTTTAATTATTCCATTACCCTGCCTGCGCAGCCCAAAGGGGTCACTCGAGCCGGTGGGCTCAAGGCCTACGGCTAACCCGCCCACCACGCTATCCAGTTTATCCGCCAACGAGACGACAGCGCCAAGCAGGGTGGCAGGGCATCGGTCATCCGCTCCCTGCGGAAGGTAGTGGTCGTAGATGGCCTCGGCAATCTCCTTCGGCTCCCCCTGCGCTGCTGCGTAAAGTCCGCCTACAATGCCTTGCAACTCCGGGAACTCTTGAACCATTTGGGTAGTGAGGTCGCACTTGCACAGACTGATCGCATCTTGGATGGCGACGGCAGAGCCAGCAAAGCTGGGGTCGTTCCTTTCAAGAACGGAGCGGAGACCTTCACCAACTCTCCGCATCCGCCTCACCTTGTCGGCGTAGCTGCCCAAACGGGCTTGATAGGTCACCCTTTCAAGAATAGACTCGCGGTCTCGAAGCCTGAGGCGCTGGTCGGTGTCCCAGAAGAACTCGGCATCCGTGAAACGCGCCCGGAGCACCCGCTCGTGCCCTTGGCGGATCAAGCCCATCTCATCGGAGTCCATATTCAGGACCGCCACAAAATGAGGGCGCAGGCTTCCCTGCTCGTCCTCGACGGCGAAGTACCTTTGGTGGTCGCGCATCACGGTGATCAGGATTTCGCGCGGCAAGTGGAGGAATCGCTGGTCAAAACTCCCCAGCATGGGGCGGGGCCATTCGGTGGAATTGGCGATCCAGTCGACCAGCCATTCGTTTTGGACGATCTTGCCGTCAGCCTCGCCAACCACCGCCTGCGCTCCCTGAACGACACGTTCACGCCGCTTGAAATAGTCAACTTCTACATAGGATTGAGCAAGTTTCTTCGTGTAATTCTTGAAGCCGGAAACCGGCGCGGCTCGATTACCCTTGGCGCGATGCCCGAAGGTGAAATTGCCGGACCTCACGCCGAGGATTTCGAATTCGACAGTCGCTGCCTGCTTCCCTTCTCCCAGGATGGCCAGCACCCAGCGGATAGGGCGCACGAAGCGCGGGTCGGACTTCGCCCTCCAGTACATGCTCTTGGGAAAGCTCAACCCGAGTACAGCAGCGGGCAAGATTTCCTGTAGGATCTCGTGGGCAGAACGTCCCTGGGTGGTTTTCCGCAGGGCCAGATATTCCCCTTTTGGCGTATGGGCGCGGACCAGATCTTCCAGGCGAACTGAGTTCTTTTGCGCGAAGCTCTCCGCTGCCCGAGTGTACTTCCCTTCCGCGTCGACTGCCACCTTGACCGGAGGTCCCAGGATCTCCTCAACCTTGTCCGGCTGCTGAGCTAACAAGGCAGGAACATAGACAACGAGGCGGCGCGGTGTCGAGTACGTCCTTGCCACCAGTTCACGATTTGCCCCGACACTTGCTTCCAGGCGTGCATCATTCCCGGGAAGCAACCGCGCTTCGCTCAGCGCCGCTTGGACGCGCTCGCCCAAACTCTTCTCTGCATCGCGCAGGAAGCGCGCGGGGATCTCCTCGCAGCCAACCTCCAGGAGAAAGGCGAAATTCGAAAATCGAAACTCGGAATCGGGGGCGAGTTTCGAACTTCGAGTTTGGATTTTCGGTTTTCGATTTTCGCTTTTCGGCTTTCCAGTTTCGCCTGTCATGCCACCACCTCGGTTTGCCGATCGAGGTAGATGGCGGCGACTGCGCAGGCCAGCTTGCGCACGCGCGCGATCAGCGCCACGCGCTCCGTCACGCTGATGGCCCCCCGCGCATCCAGGATGTTGAACAGGTGCGAACACTTCAAGGTGAAGTCATAGACCTTGCGCAGGGGAAAGCGATCGCCAGTTTCGAAATTCGAAATTCGAAAATCGAAATTCGAAAATCGCCCTGAGGTTCGGTTTACGTTTTCCGAGTTTTGCGGTTCGCTGTGAATTAAAGTGTTGCATGAAGAAGTGTCCGCTAGCTGCTGTGGCGTATTGGGATGGGGCTCTAAATTCGAAGATCGAAAATCGGAAATTGCCCCGAGTTTCGCGCTTTGATTTTCGATTTTCGATTTTCCATCTTCGAGTTTCGCTTTTCCATTTTCGCTTTTCGGTTTTCGATTTTCGATTTTCGCTCTTCGATATTCCCCCAGCAGACGCGTGGCTTCGCCTTCGTAGAGGTCCAGGAGCTTGCGGCAAGTCTCCGGGTCAGCGGCTTCGAAGTCATAAACGGACAACTCCAGTTCCTCGCGGCGGCGCATGTCGCCGTAGGTCACGGTTTCGTTCCAGCGGACCTGGTAAACGTCCCCGACGTTTTGCAGGAAGGCGGCCAAGCGATCCAGCCCGTAAGTCAGCTCGACGCTGATGGGCTCGAGATCCACGCCGCCGGATTGCTGGAAGTAAGTGAATTGGGTGATCTCCAGGCCATCCAGCATGACTTGCCACCCGATGCCCCAGGCCCCCAGAGTGGGCGCCTCCCAGTTGTCTTCCTCGAACCGGATGTCGTGGTGGCGGAGCTCGATTCCCAGAGCGCCTAGACTATTGAGATACATATCCTGGATGGATACAGGCGGCGGCTTCAGGATGACCTGCATCTGCGTATGCTTGAGCAGGCGGTTGGGATTTTCGCCATAGCGGCCATCGGCGGGGCGGCGCGAGGGCTGCACGTAAGCCACACGCCACGGCTGCGCCCCCAGGACGCGAAAGAAGGTCTCGGGACACATCGTGCCCGCACCCACCTCCACGTCGTAGGGCAATGCCACAACGCAACCCTGCCCCGCCCAGAACTCACTGAGGCGGAAGATCATGTCTTGAAATGTCAGTTGCGAGGCCATTGGCCTTGCTTTTCGTTTCAGCGTTTGTGGCATATATCGTGAAGCTATCAGCCGTCAGCTATCAGCTTTCAGCGATCAGTTGTCAGTCCTCAGTTATCAGTTCTCAGTCGTCAGTTCTCAGTTCTCGAGGTCTTGCTGAAAGCTGACGGCTGACCGCTGACGGCTCCTTGGTGTTCGTGGACCACGGTCCGCACCTGGCTCATTCTGACTCCTGTCTCCTGACTTCTGACTCCTGCCCCCCCTGACACCTGAAACCTGGCACCTGACACCTGCACTACACTGCCTCCTCCATCATCGCTCGCGTCACCAGTTTTCGCTCGGCGTGGACTTCGATCAAATCCTCGAGGAATTCCCGCGCCTCGCGGCAGCCCGCTGGCGCCTTTTCCTCGCTGATCCAGCGCTCCAGCGGCCTCTGGCACCCGGCGCGTATGCTGGCCATCACCTGGGACGGTATCCTTCGGGTGGCCACCTCCGGCCGGCAGGATTCACAGAACAAACCTTCGGACCCAGGCCCGTAATACCCGCCTTCGTCCCCCAGCGCCCGGCCACAATTCTGGCAGCGATCGAAATCCGGTAAGAAGCCTGCCAGCCGCAGCAGCCAGTAGTCGAAGTAGAGAAGCGGCCGGGTAACCTCTCCGGAATGCTTCAAGCAGCGCAGCACCGCCAAAAAAAGGCGAAACAGCCGCTCGTTCACTTCCCTTTCCGGGATCATGCGCTCGGCCACTTCCGCAATGTACTGAGCCGCAAGTTGAATCCGGTAGTCCTTCTGCATATCGAAGAAGGACTCGATCAGCTCGGCGGAATTCATCCGCAGCAGGTCACGGTGTTCGCGCTCGAATATGAACACCCGAACGTGGCTCAAGGGCTCCAGCGCGGCCCCATAACGGCTCTTAGTTCGGCGGGCTCCCGTAGCCACCGCCCGCAGGCGCCCCATTTGACGTGTGAAAAGCGAAGCAATCTTGTCAGCTTCCGCTAACCGGTAGGTCCTTAGAACGATGGCTTCCGTCTCACGAAGAGGCATCCGAGTGTCTATGTCGACGCGTCGACATGACCGTTAAAATTAGCATATTCGCGCGCCTGCGAGAAGGGAAAAATGCGCTGTCCTTTGTTTTCATATACATTCCCGGCTCGTTCCGTCACTTCCAAGGCAGGATTCGTGGTTCAGGGACTGCCCTTGGGAATCCAGCCCGAATGTTCCCGGCAGGCCGTGACCACCTGCACAGTTTCAACGTAGAATTCTAGCCTATGTTGTGGCGCGTGTCAAGAGACAAAAAGACTGTTCCAGCTTACTCAGGCGCTCGCGCGCACCCGCTGGCCATAAGAGTGGAAATGGCGAAAACAAAAGGCCAAGCGCGGTGCCGCAGGACGCAGCGTTTTGTGGAAACTTCGGAGGTTTTGTGGGAAACAGATTATGTTAACTAGAAGCCTCCCCACCAAATATTATCAGACGTCCCTGTGCGAAACTCCCGCCCCTTCCCTACCCCTCGCGCGCGCCCCGAGTGCTCTTCGCCCTGCAACTGCCCCCTCACCCGTCCCCCTCGGCTGACGGGCTGGTGAGAGCGCCGGGAGCAGGACACCCTCCCCTAAGGGCTGGGCGTGTCCCACATCTTTGGCTACAGACCGGGGGTGCGAGTGCTGTGATTGCTCGGTGGGTTCGGGGCCTGGCGCCTTTCGCCGCAAAGTCATCATCCTCTCAAAACAAGCTGTGGGCTCGTTGCTTCCAGGCTAAAGAGCAACTGTTCCTTCGCCTGCCGAACAGCAGGGGACTCTCCCCTCCTTGATTAAGGAGGGGCCTAGGGTGGTTGTCCAGCAAGCTTGGTTACGAAACTGGTCCCCTGCCCTACCCGACGAGTGCGACATAGGAGTTGAACACATAGACCCCCCCTGCCGATGGTGGCGAGCAAGCTTGGCGCGCCGGCATCCTCCCCGCTGTGGTGCAGGCATCTCCCCCGCTGTAGCGCGGGCGCCTCGCCTCCCGCGCCTGCGGGACAGGCATCCCTTCGCCACGCTGAGGGCAGGATCTGCCCGCGTCATTGCGGGCAGGATGCCCGCGCTCCGCCAGCGCCTTGAAGCCGTGGGAAGCGTCTGTTATAGTTCTCTCCGCGATTGCGGTTCGCAATTCTAATTCAGCTCGCGGATTATGAGTGTTCGGCCACCGCGAGGTTCAGGGGGAAGAGGAAAATGGGGCCACCAAAAGTCTACAAGAACTACGTCAATGGGGAGTGGGTTTCCTCCGCCAGCGGACACACCTTTGATAACGTCAATCCCGCCCACAAGCGCGAGCTGGTGGGCATATTCCAGAAGTCCAACCAGGAGGATGTGGAGAACGCCATGCAAGCGGCGAAGGAGGCGTACAAATCCTGGCGTGTTACCCCGCCTCCCAAGCGCGGCGAGATTCTTTATCGGGCGGCACGTTTGCTCGTGGAGCGCAAGGAAGCCTACGCCGAGCAGATGACGCGGGAAATGGGGAAGATCCTCGAGGAAACCCGCGGCGACGTGCAGGAAGCCATCGACATGACCTATTACATGGCCGGGGAGGGCCGGCGGCTTTTCGGGCGGACGACCACTTCCGAGTTACCCAACAAGTTCTGCATGTGGGTACGCAGCCCCATCGGGGTATGCGCGCTGGTCACGCCCTGGAATTTTCCCATGGCCATTCCCTCCTGGAAAGTCATGCCGGCGCTCATCTGCGGCAACACGGTGGTGATGAAGCCCGCCACCGACACCCCACTCTCGATGTACAACCTGGTCCAGGCGCTGGAAGAGGCCGGGATTCCCCGCGGGGTGGTGAACTTGGTTACGGGCAGCGGTCCCGAGGTGGGAACGGCTTTGATGACGCATGACGACGTCCGCGTGGTTTCCTTCACGGGCTCGACCGAAGTTGGGCAGAAAGTAGCTGCGGCTTGTGCGGCCGACTTCAAGCACGCGTGCCTGGAGATGGGCGGCAAGAACATCATCCTGGTGCTGGAGGACGCTAACCTGGACCTGGCCCTGGACGGGGCAGTCTGGGGCGGTTTTGGGACCACCGGGCAGCGTTGCACCGCTTCCAGCCGCATCGCAGTGCACAAGGACGTGTACAGGGAGTTCGTGGAGAGGCTCGTGACGCGGGCGCGCGCGCTCAAAGTCGGCGACGGTCTCGATCCGAGCGTGCAGATGGGGCCTCTCATCAACGAGAGCCAGTTAAAGACGGTCGAGGAATACGTGGAGATTGGGAAGAACGAAGGGGCCAAGCTGCTTTGCGGCGGGGAGCGCTTGGGGGGCGGCGACTACGATGCCGGCTGGTTTTATTGCCCCACCATTTTCGGCGATTGCAACCCCCAAATGCGCATTTGCCGCGAGGAGATCTTCGGCCCCGTCGTCTCGATCATTCCCTGCTCGAGCCTGGAGGAGGCCATTGAAATCGGCAACGGAGTCGTCTACGGGCTTTCCTCCTCCATCTACACGCGAAACGTTAACCGAGCCTTCCAGGCCATGCGTGACATGGAGACCGGCATATTCTACGTCAACGCGCCTACTATCGGGGCGGAAACTCATTTGCCTTTTGGTGGCACCAAGCAGACCGGGAACGGGCACCGCGAAGCAGCCACCGCCGCGCTGGATTTCTACTCAGAGTGGAAAGCTGTGTATGTGGATTACAGCGACCGGTTGCAGAGGGCGCAGATCGATAGCTAGGGACTGGGGGCTGGGGACTAGGGGCTGGGGAAGAACAGAAGGCAGTGAGCAGTCGGCAGTAGGCAGAAGAGCGGGATAGGGGGCTAGGGGCTGGGGAAGAACGGAAGGCAGTGGGCAGTCGGCAGAAGAGCGGGGATCGGGGGCTGGGGAAGAACGGTAGGCAGTGAGCATTGGGCAGTGGGCATGAACTCACGAAAACTAGGGCTGGATGTTAGCGGTCTGCCTTTCCCTAGTCCCCAGCCCCCAGTTCCTAGCCCCCGGCATCTGGCACCTGCTTTTAAGGCGGGTTCTGCTGGGGGTCCGCAGGGGTAGGAGTATCGCTGACGGTGTTGCCGCCGGGCCGAACTCCACTTCCGGTATCAAGGTCTGCCGGCAAGGGATGGGGGCCGAGACCGAGCTTCATGAGAGATTTTGCCTCGGGCAGGCCGGTTACCGGGAACCCGTGGTCGGCCTGGTAGCGCCGCATCGCCTCGCGCGTCTGATCGTCCCAGCGGCCATTCGGCTGTGCATTCAGATAGCCTGCCTGGACCAAAGCTTGTTGGATTTCTTGGATGCGTTCCGGTTCCGGACGCAACAGAGCCCGCCGGCGCCGCGCCGCGGCTAGCCTGGCCCGGGAAGAAACACGCCGCGTGGCGGAGTGGTGTGTGGAGCGTTGCTGGCTGGCGCCCGCTGAGGCCTTCTGAGTAGTGTTTTGGGGAGCCGTCTGGGGCTTCTGCTTCGCCGTACCTGCGCTATTCTGGGGCGTGGCGGTTTCAGCGGGTAGGCGCACCGGCGAGATCCACACCAGTGCGCCAATCAGCACTATCCCCGCGCAGGTTTTCTTAGTCCAGTGTTTCAACTTCCGTTTCCTCAGTCCCACAACGCGGCCGTTGGCCGCATCCCAAATTCCAGATTTCAAATTCCAGAAGTGACGTAGCGGCGATTTTATATCGCCACGACCGCAATGGTTTCCACGCGGCCATGGCGAGGTAAACGCCATGGCGACGTAAAGTCGCCGCTACACGCTTACCCCGTTAAGGCAAGCGATCCGCAAGGAACAGGGTGGTATAGGAGTGCGGCCCGCTGCCTCGCGCAATCAGCAGCAGCACATCGTCCCCGGACTTCAGGGAAGACTGGATGCGGTTGAAGTCCTCTGCTGAAACCACCGTATGGTGGTTGATGCTCAGAATGATATCGCCGTGCTGAACGCCCAGGTCGGAAGCGAATCCGCCCGGCTGGACGTTCATCACCAAGGTTCCCTGTGGGCCGTGCAGGTGGAGGTGTTCAACGAGGTCCTGGGCCTGCTCGCGCGTGAGGCTCTTGGCGGATATCCCGAGGACGCCGGGGCTTCCCTCCGCAGGGGCCTCCCCACCCTGGTTTCCAGGACTTTCCTCCGACTCGGCAACGATCTTATTACGGTCGCCCACTTCGACCTCCGTGGTCAGCCGTTTTCCGTCGCGAAGGTATTCCAGGTGGAGCCTCTTGCCAATCTCGGAGTCCGAGACGATAGCGACCAGCTCGTCCGCATTCTTGATGGGTTTCCCATCGACGCTCAGGATGACATCCCCGTACTTCAAACCGGCGCGCTCGGCAGGGCTGCCTGCTTCCACGACATTAATGACGATGCCGTGATCCGTTCCGAAGCTTCGGAGTAAAGCCGGATTGTTCTGGCTATAAAACTGAACACCGATGGCCCCGCGCCGCACGCTGCCCGAGGTGATAAGCGCGTTGTAGACCTTGCGGGCGGTATTCGAGGGAATGGCAAAACACACGCCGTCGTAGACCCCCCGTTGCGTGGCGATCGCGGTGTTAATTCCAATCACCTGCCCCGCCAGGTTGACCAGCGGCCCACCGCTGTTGCCGGGATTGATCGCCGCATCCGTCTGGATAAAGCGCTTAAACTGCCCCTCCACTCCACCCTCGATGTCCCGCCCCTTGGCGCTCACGATGCCCGCGGTTACGGTAGAATCCAAACCGAAAGGACTTCCGATGGCCAACACCCAATCGCCCACTCGCATGGCATCGGAATCGCCAAAGGAGGCGGCTGTCAGCGGCTTGTCCGGCTCGATCTTGACGATCGCCAGGTCCGTCCATTTATCGGTGCCCACGATCTTGGCCTTGTACCTGGTAACATCGTCTCCGCGCAGGAATACGTTGATACGATCGACGGGCTTATCCTCAGCACTTTGCGTGACGACGTGATAGTTCGTCAGGATGTAGCCATTCGTACTCAGGATAACCCCGGAGCCCAGACTCTGTTGCCTCAGATCCCCGAGCGGGGCGCCGGGCGACTCGAAGAACTTGTCGAAGAAATCACCGAAGGGCGTTTCGTCGGGCGCATGAAAGCGCCGGCGGGCGACGCGGACCGTGCTCTCCGTGTTAATGTTCACGACCGCAGGCGCGAGGGCTTCCGCAACCTGGGCAAAGGAGCTCGAGAGCTCTGCCGGTGAGGGCGGAGGAAGCGGTTTGGCGTCCGGAGCGGCGGGCGAACTTCTGGCGGCACGCACTCCATGAGAAACAACCGTGCCAATCAAGATTCCCGTCCCCAGGGTCACGACAATGACGACCGCGGGGAGAAACTTACGTCCGCTTGTGCTCATTCCTGTCTCCTTATTCATCACCCCGGCCGCTCTTCACCGGGCACCTAAGCTCATTATAACATCACCCTGTCAGCGAACTCCTACCCCACTTTGGACGAAAGTACCGGTGCCTTGGTAACGGCCTTGGAGGATTTCATGCGGGTTGTTCGCCATGTATCAAAGGGTAAGTGGGGGCGGAAGGCAATTTGAATTTTGCCTTTTGCCCTTTGCCATTTGAAATTCTCTTCCGTTACGGCCAGACCGAGACAATTTCAAATGGTCCCGCGAAGCGGGAGCAAAGAGCAAATGGCAAATGGACTTCCTTTCCATCAGACCTAGCCCTCCACGGGGGAAGGAAGGCTCCCACCCCAAATCTCGGAAACGATCATGCCCGCCAGAATCAACCCCGAGCCCAGCAGTACCCTGCCTCCGAGGTGTTCTCCCATCACCAAGCGGGAAAAGAGTGCAGCGAATACGGGCTCGAGAGCAAAGATTAGCGCGGTGTGCGAGGCTGGGGTATACTGTTGCGCCCAGTTTTGAACCGAGAAAGCTACCCCTGTTGCCAGCACTGCCGTCACCAGGATGGCCACTGCGAGTCGTCCGGTCAGATGCAGGGTTTGACCCGGCACGATGGAAAGCGCGACTAAGGAGAGCAGACCGACCACCAGAATCTGCACGGGGACGAGATGGAGAAAGGAAAACTTCCTCGTATAGCGCCCCACAAGGACGATATGAACCGCAAAAGAAAATGAACCCGCCAGCGTGAGCATGTCTCCCCGGTTCACCGTGGCCATGCCTGAGGGGGCCACCAGAAGGTAAATCCCCAAGAGTCCCAAGACTCCGCCGAGCAGGGTCACCGGGCCCACCCTAAAGCCAAAGAGCATCATGAGCAGTGGGACCAGGATCACACTGAAACCGGTAAGGAAAGCGCTTTTCGAGGGCGTGGTATAGATCAAGCCCCAGGTCTGAAACACGTATCCCGCAAACAGAAATAACCCCAGGATAGAACCGGGGATGATCGTTTTCCGCTCCACCCGCCCTCGCCCCAAGATCGCCAGAAGGAGAAGTCCGGCTAGCATAAACCGCACGGCGAGGAAAGGCAGTGGAGAAGCGTCGGCGAGCGCCCCTTTGACGACCACAAAAGTGCACCCCCAGATGGCCGTTACCACCACCAGGAACGCTTCGGCTTTTGTTCGCGTACTCAAGGATATCCACTCCGGTAATCCGGGGACGGCACTTCCCTGCCCCGAGGAAGCAAATTGTTTGGGCAAAGAATGGCTGGAGGGCCGCAAAACTGATTCATTGATTCATCGGCTCATTGGTCCATTGATTCATTGGCTCATTTCACCTGCTGCTGTTTGGCCTTCGCAATGATTCAATGATTCAATGAATCAATTCGACTCACTTCTTTCCGCTGAAGTCGCCTAGCAAGTTCACAGACCTCGGCTCGTACTTTTGCCCGGCCGTCGAGTGGTCCGCCAAGGCGGGCCGGTAGAGTGTGTGGCAACGCTCGCAACGGTAAACCTCCGCTGCTTTGCCGAACGCCTTGATGGCTTCCTCTTCCTCCGCGCTGGAAAAGAGACGATGCGGATCGTCGAAATACCACCGCTTGAGGTGGCCCATGCAAAGCTCTCCCTTCGCGTCTTTCTCGTCACAAGCCCTCTGGCCGGGTTTCTTCTCTTTGACTTTGAAAGCCACGTTACCCCCCCCCGGAATTGATTCATTGATTCATTTCTCCATTGAATCATTGCAGAGTCGACAGTCGACAGTCAACAGTTCACAGTTCGAAGCTCATTGACTCAATGGCCCGATGACTCAATGACTCAATGGATCAATCTTCAGTATTCGACTCGCAGCAGGCAAAGTCCCTGGGCCGGAGCCGTGGGACCGGCCATGGTGCGGTCGCGGGCCTCGAGAATGCGGATAATGCCACGAAGTTCCAACTTCCCTCGCCCCACCTCCATGAGCGTGCCCACTATGTTGCGCACCATGTGGTGAAGAAACCCATTCCCCGAGACCTCGTAGATCAGCATGCATGTCCGGGGGTGGCAGAGAATTCGGGAAGTAAATACTCTTCGCACCATGGCTGTTTCGATTTTGTGCGGTGGCACAGGCACTCTTGCCTGTGTCACCTCTCCGGAGAGACCACAGTGCACAGGCAGGAGTGCCTGTGCCACAGAGCCGTTCGGGCAGCTCTCTTCCCCAGCGCTCCCATCGACGGCCGCGAAGCTCGTGAAATCGTGTTCCCCTTCAAATAATTCCGCCGCTTCCGCCATACGATCAGCGTCCAGCGGAAAGGGGTAGTGCCAAACGAACCGCCAAAGAAAAGGTGAGCAGACCGGAGCCTGGAGAATCCGGTAGCGATAAGTCTTCGCGCGAACGTCGTAGCGGGCGTGAAACCGGGCGGAGACTTCGTGAGCACGCTTGATGCGCACTGTGGGCGGCAGAGCATCATTCAATGCTTTCACGAGGTTGTCGCAGGGGATGGGACAATCGGTTTTGAAGTTGGCCACTTGGTTTAAGGCATGCACGCCTGCGTCGGTCCGCCCGGAACCCCAAACCTGCGCCCTTCCGCCCAGAATCCTCTCGATTGCCGATTCAAGGCACTCCTGCACCGTCAGCGCATTCGACTGGCGCTGCCAGCCATGAAAATCCGTCCCGTCGTAGGCGATGAGCAAGCGGATGTTGCGCATAAGGCAGCTTCCAGTCGTCAGTTATCAGTCGTCAGTCGCGCCAGTCCCTCGGGCATCTGCTGCTAACTTACACTAAACCGGGCGCCGCAAACAACTAACCTCCGCCTGATGGCAGGGTCGCGTCGTAGGGGCGGCCCTTGTGGCCGCCCTGGGGCAACCATCCTCTAGAGGGCGGCCACAAGGGCCGCCCCTACGCGGGTTTCAGGATGCAAAGCCAGCCTTGAAGCCGTATACTCGTCGGAGGCAGGGGGAGGCATTCGATTGGAGTACAAAGAGGTGATGGCAATATGAAAGAGTCCCATAGCACGGCGCCGGCGAGTGGACCGGACGTAGCCTCTGCGACGAGCGGAGCGCCGCAATCGTCCGTGGAGCTCGTGAGCGGGAACGAGGCGGTAGCGCTGGCGGCATTCGACGCCGGAGTATCGCTCGGGACGGGTTACCCCGGCACGCCCTCCACGGAGATTCTGGAGGCCTTTGACGCCTTGGGCGGCCGGGCCGAATGGGCTCCCAACGAGAAGGTGGCGCTGGAAGTGGCCCTCGGTGTGGCGCTGGCCGGGGCTCGCTCGATCGCGACCATGAAGCATGTGGGCTTGAACGTGGCAGCCGACCCGCTGTTTACGGCGGCCTACCTGGACATTCCCGGGGCTCTTGTGGTGGTTTCCGCCGACGACCCCGGAATGGCCTCGAGTCAGAACGAACAGGACAACCGCCGGTACGCCGTGGCGGCTGGGGTCGCCATGCTCGAGCCGTCGGACTCCCAGGAAGCTTATGAGTTCACGCTGCGCGCCATCGAGATTGCCGAGCGCTGGCGGAAGCCCGTGATGTTACGCATGACCACGCGGGTCTGCCACGCAAAAACGGTGCTGCGGCGTGGCAGGGCGCCGTCGATTCCATCCCCGCGACCGGCGCATTTCGTACGGGACATTCCGGGCCGCGTGATGATTCCCGCCTACGCCCGGCCGGCGCACAAGAGGCTGCGCGCCGCTCTCGCGCAAATCGCCGCATGGAACGAAACTGCGGACGTGAATCGAATCGTCGAGGGATCGCCGGCCATGGGCATCATTACGTCCGGCATCTCCTATCAGCACGTTCGCGAGGCCGCCCCTGAAGCGCGTGTGCTGAAGTTGGGCATGACCTACCCGCTGCCGTTCGAACTCATCCGAAGGTTCGCCTCCACGGTCGAGCACGCGCTCGTCATTGAGGAGGGTGACCCTTACCTGGCGGAAGCGCTGCGCGCGGCTGGTATTCCGGTCGACGGGAAAACCGAGAGGTTTCGCCTTGGCGAACTGAATGTTAGCCGGGTGCGCCGCATCCTCGCCTGCGATGACTCTCCCGAGCCGCAGCCGCTGCCCGGCAAGCCGCCCGCCCTCTGCCCGGGGTGCGGGCACCGCGCTGTCTTCTCCAGCCTGAGAAACCTGGACTGCATCGTTTCCGGGGATATCGGTTGTTACACCCTTGCGGTGCTGCCGCCGTTTGAAGCCGTGGATTCCTGTGTTTGCATGGGCGCCTCGATTGGAGTGGGTCTCGGTTTGAGGCACGCCCTTCCACCCGAGCAGGCCAAACGGGTGGTCAGCGTAATCGGCGACAGCACGTTCATTCACAGCGGGCTCACCGGAATCGTGGAGATGGTCTACAATCCGCCCTCCACGGGCCATGTCGTAGTGGTGCTCGATAACGGCACCACCGCCATGACCGGTTTCCAGGAGCATCCCGCTACGGGGCGGAAGCTGGATCATTCCGCAACCGCCAAGGGGAGCATAGAAGATCTGGTCCGGGCCGCCGGCGTGCGCAATCTGCATGTGATCGATCCAACTCTCGATCCCGCTGCTTTCGAGCGCCTGGTGAAGGAGTGCCTGGACAAGTCCGAACTCACGGTCATCGTGGCCAGACGAGAATGCCTGCTGGCGGCAAGGAATATTCGAGAATACGAGAGGATGAATGCGCAGTGTAACTAACATCGTCATCGCCGGTCTCGGCGGTCAGGGCGTGCTCACGGCTTCCGACATCGTGGCCGATGTGGCGCTCCACGCGGGCTTGGACGTGAAAAAGAGCGAGCTCCACGGAATGAGCCAGCGCGGCGGCTCCGTCGCCAGCGATGTGCGGTTCGGGCGCGAGGTTTTCAGCCCCATGGTTCCTGCGGGCGAAGCGGACTTTCTGGTGGCGGTCGAGCCGGACCAGGTTGCCGTGAATGCCGCGGTCTTGAGCCCGAGCGGCATCATTATCGAGCCCTCGCAATTTCCCGCGGAGAAGCTACACAGCAAGAAAAGCCTGAACGTCGCATTACTGGGCGCGCTAAGCCGCCATCTGGAGTTTTCCGAAGAGGCCTGGATCGCAGCCATAACGCGCCGGTTGCCGGAAAAGCTGGTTGAGGTCAATCTCGAAGCGTTTGCGTTGGGAAGGGGATGAGGGCTTCGACGTAAGGCCGCGCTTAACAAGTACCTTGGGCAGGACAAGAAACAATAAAACTGAATAAGGACCCTCAGGGGCCGATTTGCACCATTGCATCGGTAAACGCTAGGCGACTAGGCAGGGGTAATCCGCGAAAGGGTGGGCCAACTTCCGAGTCGCCGACGATACGCCCTGAAGCACCGTGCGCCACGTCCGAGCGTAGGCCGTTCGGCGGCCAAGTGGCGCCCAATAGACGTGAAGCCGACCTTTCAGGGCGGACCAAATACGACGAATCGAGCACCGCTTTTGCCGCCGACACGGATGCGTTTTGTCCTGAAGTCAATATCCTCTATTCTCATGCTCGTGAGTTCACTGTGCAAAAAGTTGAATTAAAGTGTTTACGTTCTAGAGAATGTAGTGTAGAGTGAGCCTAGGCGTCTCTAACGCCTTCGATGCTGGAAAGGAGAGACCTCCATGCAGCGAGAGATTCCTCGGGTCATGTTTCTCATGGCAGTAGTTGTGCCGCTTGCCGTGGGGCTTGTGTACGCGCAAAAACGGGTCACCATCCAGCCGAAGTTCACGCCTACCATGGAGCAGAATCTCGAAGCACGTTCAGTTCCCGCCAAAGTAACGTCCGAAGAGGAGAGCGCCCTGGTCAGCAAGGGCTATGTCAAGATAGGGACGATTAGTGCCTCGCTACTGGGAAAGAAGGAGGACCCAGGTATAACCAAGCAGCTCGAATCGGCCATCCTCCAGAAGGCGGCGGAGGCTGGTGGTGATGTGGTCCGTTTCAGCAAAGAAGGCGCACTGGAGATGGTGCCCACCGGAAAGGCGAGAAAGATATGCGTGGAAACCAGTAGTCAAACCGTAAGCGGCACTCCAACGTCCTCCACGAGTTGCTCCACCGACGTTCATGGTTTCCAACATTGCATGACAACGAACACGCCCACTACCCGCACAATCGTAACGTGCGCCAAATGGCGCGCAGAGGAAATCACCAGGAATGAAGAGGGCCTCGTCAGCGAGGGCACGGTCTGGCTAACCCCCGAGATGGCGCGGGCAGCCGAGGCAGCCCGAGAAGCCGAGCGGAAAGCGGAGGCAGAGCGAGAAGAAGCAACCCGGAAAGCGGAGGTGGAGCGGGCAGCCGAAGAGCTCCGGACAGCGAAGGCAGCGGCAGCAGCAGCTTTTCCGATGGCAGCAGCAGCTTTTCCGATGGCGGCAGCAGCATCTTTTCCGATGCTAGGCAAGGATATCAACACTGCGGAAATGAAGACATGGCTGTCGAAGCTAGGTACTCCAAAGGTTGACCGCTATGATGACTGCTACTATTACAACTTCAAGTCGGAGGGAATCTCTCTGATGTTCAGTAGCAAGGATATGCTGAGGACGATTTTCTTCTACTCCGAAGGTGCGGACCATTTTCGACAATACCAAGGTGATTTGCCGTTTGGATTGTCTTTTCAGCTTACACGCAAAGACATTGAAAGTATCCTTGGCCTGCCAGACACGTCTGGCGGCCGGGGTGTAAACAATTACTGGGCAGTGTACAGTTCGAAGGGCATCGAAATTCAGTACAATACAAAAAAGACTGATGACCTAAGTGCACGGATAGACGTCGTAGGGTTCTATCTAACCCTCCACTGACAAAGGGTACCACCAGCCACAACAGGTTACAGGGAGTTCAAGACAGCACAGTATTACGACCTGTGTTCAAAAAACTACTCCATCCTCGCAAATATGGTCTGCCAGACAGTTTTTACGAAATCTGGACAAGACAGATCGTCACCCCAGAGATACAACTCGCTACGCCGGGTGGGAATCAAGTCAGTGACGCGTGCGCCGTATTTCTCACGCACAATTTTACAGACCCGTTCAAATCGCTCGTACCCTTCCCATGAGGCGGGTTCTGCGAGCAACACCCGATCATTGTGCCGTATAATTGTCAACTCCTCACCGTTTTTCTCAACAAAGTCCCATGTCAACGTGAAAGAGGTAGAGTCCACCTCAGGCAATTGTTCCTTGTTGACGAGCTTAGCGGCATCAAATCTCTGCTGAATTTGTTTTAAGCCCTTGGCGTATTCGACGTCGGCGGGGTTGGCAGATGCAAGCATTTCATCGAGCGTGGGGTAGCTAACGATTGCCAGCATTGGACTTGAAACAAAGTCGCATCGGGGACAACAGCAATCCTGTAACTCCCGGCGATATCCATCGGCGCCCTCGCTGAATTTCCCCTTCCAATGGCATTTTGGACATTCCAATTCTACTGACTGCCAGTCATCGTGATATTTGAAGTGTTTGGTCATGCGATTCCCAAGTCCGGAGCGAATGCGGAGTGTAAAGCTGGAAACTTTATCATATTCTCATCTTCCGTCCGCTATCCCAACGCAGGGTTCCATCGGTTCCACTCGCTGATATTTGTCAGGACTGACCAGAGAAGGTCCAAGGACGCGCGAATCGGCGTTTCGATTGATGCACTGGCCGGAGCACCACGATTGATATCCATTTTCGAAGCCCTCCTCACCACATTATGCTATAGCCCCCGCGACAGAGCTCTGGCGGACAAGTGCTCGAAAATAGTCTACATGCCTGGTAAACGCCCTTCTCGCAGAACGGGGATGTGGACTCTCGGCTGAGTCGCCTGACGGTTAGTGGCCATGTCGGAAACTCAGCCTCACCCGGGCAAACTAGCTAAGGAGAAACAGGTCCCTCCTAATGTTTACCGGCGAGCCCGCTGACATCTAAACATTCCGACCGGATAACGAGCCACTCGGAAGGTACCCCGGACGGGCTCGGGGCACGGCGTAGCGTTTACCCACCCGAGTCTGGTTCCGGACCGTCCTCCCCTGTTCGAAAGGAACTCGTGGATCCTGGGTTTGGCGTGGCAGCGATGCAACCCAACAGATAGGGCAGATCCGCGAGGCGGTCGATGCCACGCCCACCTGCTGTGGGTCCTCCGGAGTCCGTTCGTAGGAGCCGCAGATGGCCTACGTGGCCCCGTATTCCTGCGCCAGCTCTTCCCCGCACAGCACGCGCAGCACACCCTCGGCGAGCGCCTGCAGTTCGTGTTCGCCCGGATATACGGCCATCGGCGCAATCCACCCGACGGCGGCCTGCACTGCGGCGACCAGCCGTGCCGAATGCGCCATGCCGCCCGTGATCAGCAGCGCATCCACGCGGCCCAGCAGCACCGTGGCCATAGCGCCGATCTCCTTCGCGATCTGATACGCCATGGCATCGAACACCAGCACCGCACGCCCGTCGCCGTTGTCGATCCGCCGTTCCACTTCCGCCAGGTCCTTGGTGCCGAGGTAGGAGTAAAATCCGCTTCCCGTCTGTAGCAGAGCTTCCATCTGCTGCTGCGTATACCTGCCACTGAAACATAGGCCCACCAGCTCGATGGTCGGCAGCTTGCCGGCCCGCTCGGCAGAAAACGGCGCTTCACTATTGGCGTTGGCGACATCGACCATCCGGCCGTCCTGGTGCGCCGAAATGGATATTCCGCTTCCCAGGTGTGCGACGATCAGGCGCAACTGCTCATAGGAACGGCCGACTTCGCGTGCGTACCTCTTGGCCACTGCCTTGGTGTTCAGGGCGTGCGAGAGGCACTGGCGCTCGATAGACGCAAGCCCCGACAGCCGCGCGCGCTCCGGCCATTCCTCCACACTGACCGGATCGACGATGAAGGCCTCCACGCCCGCGCGCGCTGCCATGGCCCGCGCCAGAAAGGCTCCCAAGTTCGAGGCGTGCTCCCCCCGGCGCGCCTCACGCAAGTGGTCGAGCATGGCCTGGTTCACCCGATACGTCCCGCTGCGCACCGGTCCCAGCAGCCCTCCTCGTCCCGCCACCGCATGGAAGCCGCACGGATCTTCGCCGGCCGTGACGAGCTCGCGCTCCACCGCCTCGCGCCGGAACTCCTCCTGGTCGAGTACCGGCCTGCCGCGGAACGGCGCCATTTCATCTTCGGAGTGCCGCAGGTTTCGCACCAGTACGGCCTGGGAGCCGACGAATACGCCGAACTTGGTGGAAGTCGATCCGGGATTGATCGCCAGTATCCGATATTCAACGGGCGGCAAAAATCACCCCCAAAGCGATGGCGTTCAGCTTGTCTTCCGCGCTTTCCACGCGCGATGGAATGAGGATCGGCGCCTTCGCCCCCACCACGACGTGCGCGCAGGCCGACCCTCCCAGGTACTTCGCCGCCTTGCCGAACATGTTGGCTGCCTCGATGTTGGGCGCCACCAAACAGTCCGCATGGCCCGCCACCGGGTTGCGGATTCCCTTTGCCGCCGCCGCCGATTCCAGCAGCGCGTTATCCACGGCCAGCGGACCATAAACCTCCGCGTCCCCGAATACTCCTTCCGCGCCCATCGCGGTCAACGCCTGCGCGTCTCGGGTTGAAGGCACCGCGTCGGATACCACTTCGGTCGCGCTCATGATGGCGATTTTCGGCCGCACGATTCCGAGGCTGCGCATCACCTCGACGGCGTTCTGGACAATCAGGATCTTCTGTTCCAGTTTGGGAGCCACGTTCAGCCCGCCGTCGGTCAGGCCCACCAAGCGCTGCTCGCCCTTCCCGTATTCAAACAGCATCACGTCGCTCAGCAGGCGGCCCGCGCGCAGACCTTCCTGTTTGTGAAGCACGGTGCGCAACAGTTCGTCAGTGCGCAGATGCCCCTTCAGCAGAATTTCCGCGCCGCCCGCCCGCACCAAGCGGACGGCGGCCTCCGCAGGGTCGTTGGGCGCGTCCACGAACTCCGCGCGCTCGATCAGCCCGCCGAGTCCCAGCGCTTCCGCGATTTCGTGAATCTTCCTGAGATCGCCGGCCAGCACCGGCAGGGCGATGCCCAGGCGCAATGCTTCCGCCGCCGCAGTCAACGCCACTTCATCGTCTGCCGAGACTACGACAACGCGCCGCGGGCCGAGGCCTTTGGCGCGTTCCCGAAGTTCTTCGAAAGTGCGGATCACCATCTCAAGCCACACCGTACTTGCGGACCCTCGGCAGCACGGGGTTCAGTCCCGCCCCGCCGATTTGCGCCACTCGCCGCCCGCTACAATACCATCGTATTGCAAATTTGCAAACCGGCCGGGAGAAGCCTCCGATACTTGGGTGCCGGTATCATTTGGAATGGGGACGCACTCGTGCCGCGGGTCATTCCCGCGAAAGCGGGAATCCAGTCCTACAACAGCACATTTCCAAAGGTATGCGAGTGGATTCCCGCTTTGGCGGGAATGACTGCGCTCCAAATGACATCTCTGCTGATCCTTGCTCCTGATCCTTGCTCCCGATTGTCAGTTGCGGCAGTGGATGTTAAAATCGTCTGCTTTTGTTATCAAAGTACAGGGTCACGACCGGCGATCCAGGACCTCTAGTGACCTTTTATGAAACTCCGCGTCCGGCAATTGCGTAAGTCATGATTCTATGCCCCTGATTTAAAGGAATCCCAATTGTAGGGAGAGGAACTCTCGATGAAACCTAGGAACAGACGTTGGTCTGCCATCATCTTAGCGCTGGGCTCGCTCCTCATTGCCCAGAGCATGCATGCCCAAGCGACCACAACCATCAACCCGGCTACCGCAGAATTTGGAAACAGAGGTTGGTTTCCGAGTTTCTGGCAGCCTTATGCCTCGCCCTACGTTCCGGCGCCAAAGATGAGCAACTCTGAGCGGCTTCAGTCGCTGCTCAGCGGCGGTAAGCTGCACCTTTCCGTCGAGGATGCGATTGCCCTGGCGCTCGAGAACAACCTCGACATCTCCGTGGCGCGCTATAACCTGGGTTTTGCGCGGTTGGACCTCTTACGTGCCAAGAGCGGCGGCGCAACCCGCGGGGTTCCAGGCGCATTCTCCTCCGCAGCGCTGTTTGCAGGAGCGATCGGAGGCGGTATCAGTAGTATCAGTAGCGGCAGCACGACTAGTGCCAGCGGAGTGACGGGCAGTGGCGGCGCTACGAACGTCGGCGTCATCGGCTGTTGCGATCCAGTCGCGGGGGCTCAGTTCGGATGGGACCGCAGAACATCCCCCCTTAATTATACCGTAGTCAGCGGTATTCCCACGGTGATCACTCAAACCACCAACGGTGTCGCCTACTTCGGCCAGGGTTTTCTGACGGGAACCAGCTACGCCGTGGCAGTGAGCGGTTACCGCCAATCCACAACTTCCCTCAACACGCTGTTTAACCCCGCCGTCCCTACAAACCTGACTGTGGGCTTCGACCAGCAACTCCTGAGCGGGTTCGGCTATCGAGCTAATGCCAAGTTCATTCGCATCGCACAAAACGACCTGAAAGTATCATACAGTGTTCTTCGTCAACAGGTGATTACGACGGTCGCTCAGGTTCTGAATCTTTACTGGGATTACCTGTCTTTTAAGGAAAATGTCCGTGTAGCCGAACAAGCCCTGGCCTACTCTGAGAAACTCCTTTCCGATAATAAGCGTCAGGTTGAAATCGGCACCCTGGCGCCCATTGAAGTCGTGCGGGCAGAATCCGAGGTGGCTTCCGATCAGCAAAACTTGATCGTTGCCCAGACCAGCCTGCAACAACAGGCCGAGTTGATCAAAACCGCGCTCTCGAGGAAAGTTGACGCGGAGCTAAGGAGCGCGCAACTTGACGCCGTGGATAAACTCCCGGAACCAAGGCCCGACGATATTCCGTCCCTGGATCGAGCCTTGGAGTTGGCAGTCCGGAACCGCCCGGAAGTCGAACAGGCTGACCTCAACCTGCACTACGAGGCCATCGTGGTCAAGGCTAATCGTAATGCCTTGCTGCCCACCCTCGACCTGTTTGCCACGTACTCCCCCTCGGGACTCTCAGGTCTCAGTACTGCGCTTGGGCCTTGCCCGACCGGGTACACGGCGAGTGGGAACCAATGCCTGGCAAGCGGCCTCGAAACAGTTCCGCGGCCGATGGTGGTGTCCAGCCAAGGCTTCCCGCAATCCATGTCCCAACTGTTCCACGCCAACTATCCCGACTATTCCTTCGGCTTCACTCTGCAATTCCCCATTCGCAACCGCGCCGCGCAGGCCGACGTAGCGCGCGCCTTGCTGGAACAACGCCAACTGGAAGAGCAACTTCAAAGGGAGAAGAATCAAGTCGAGCAGGATGTGCGCAGCGCAGAAATTGGCGTAATCCAGGCTAAAGCCCAAATCGAAGCCGCCGTGAAGGCCGTCCTGCTGGCGCAGAAGACCCTCGACGCGGAACAGAAGAAATTCCAGTTGGGGGAATCCACCGTCTTCCTGGTGATTCAAGCCCAGCGCGACCTGGCAACCGCCGAAGGCAATGAAGTGAAGGCCCGCTCGACCTACGCCAAGGCCATCACCCAATTTCAGCAGGTGACCGCCACCATTTTGGCCGATTACCATATCGAGATGAATGACGCGCTTCAGGGGAAGGTAGCTCGTTCACCGAACATCCCTGGCAGCCACGATGAGCCGCCCACCCAGACGCTCCCTGCAAGCCCGCAGGGATGAGCGGGAGGGGGGCGGCCTTCATTGGTTAACGGTGTCTGGTGCAATCACGCTGCTGGTGATCGCTGTGGCCATGTTCGTATTACGTTTCTGCGAATATGCAAAACACATTCCCTAGACGATTAGGTTCGAGTCTGAGGATTCTCCAGATAGGGCGCAGCTCACTTTAACCAACCGCGGCTCGTTCCCTGCCAACGCGAGTGACCCCTCACCCGCCCCGCTCCGGCTGATGAAAGCGCCGGAGCGGGACACCCTCCCCAAGGGAGAGGGACTTGATTTTCTACATTCTCTCACAAGTTTGACTTTGCGTTTGGTGCTGAACTAACATGGCTTTAATGAGTTACTCCCGAAAAACGGACACAGAACTCGAGACGGGGCGTTCCGCGGGACAACCCTCCACAGCCGAAACCCGCTGGGAGAAAACGGTGCTCGATCCCGCCCTCGAGCGCTCCCCGGAACGAAAGGAGCTCTTCACAACCCTTTCCGGGGTGCCCGTCGAAAGGCTGTACACTCCCTCCGATCTTGCTGATTTTGATTATGCGCGCGACCTTGGCGATCCGGGTGAGTACCCTTACACGCGCGGCATCCACCGCACTATGTACCGGGGCAGGGTCTGGACCATGCGCCAGTTCTCGGGATTCGGCAGCCCCAAGGATACCAACCAGCGCCTGCATTACCTTCTCAAGCAAGGGCAGACGGGACTCTCCATCGCCTTTGACCTGCCAACCCTGATGGGCTACGACAGCGACCACACTTTGGCCGAGGGCGAAGTCGGCAAATGCGGGGTAGCGGTTTCATCTCTCGCAGATATGGAAACCTTGCTCGCCGGGTTGCCGCTCGAACAAGTGACCACCTCCATGACCATCAATTCGCCCGCGGCCATCATCTGGGCGATGTACCTGGTAGTGGCAGAGAAGGCCGGGGCTGACCTCAAGAAGATCTCAGGAACAACGCAGAATGATATTCTGAAAGAGTACATCGCCCAAAAGGAGTACATCTATCCGCCCAAGCCTTCGATGCGCCTGGTGGTGGACACGATTGTGTATGGCGCGAGGGAGGTCCCCCGCTGGAATCCCATCTCCATCAGCGGCTACCACATTCGCGAGGCAGGATCGACCGCAGTGCAGGAGCTCGCCTTTACCCTGCGCGATGGCCTCGAGTACGTCGAGTGGGTGGTGCGCGCGGGGATGAGCGTGGACGAATTTGCTCCCCGGCTCAGCTTCTTTTTCAACGCCCACAACGACTTGTTTGAGGAAGTGGCAAAGTATCGCGCTGCCCGGAAGGTTTGGGCGCGGGTGATGCGCGAGCACTTTGCCGCGCGGGATCCCCGCTCCTGGCTTTGCCGTTTTCATACCCAGACGGCAGGTTGCTCGCTAACCGCGCAACAACCCTACAACAACGTGGTGCGCACCACCATTCAAGCTCTCGCGGCGGTTTTGGGGGGAACGCAGTCTTTGCACACTAATTCCCTTGATGAAGCCTGGGCTCTTCCCACCGAGGAAGCGGTTACCATTGCGCTCAGAACGCAGCAAGTGATCGCTCACGAAAGCGGGATAACCAACACCGTCGACCCGCTCGCCGGCTCATACTTCGTGGAGAAGCTCACGCTCGAAACCGAGCGCGCCTGTTACGAGTATTTTGACAGGATTGATGCCTTGGGAGGCATGGTGGCGGCGATCGAAAAGGGCTTTCCACAGAAAGAAATCCACGATGCCGCTTACGCCTATCAGCAGGCCATCGAACGCAAGGAAGCGGTCATTGTGGGTGTCAACGATTTTGTAACCGAGGAAGAGCGCCCCATCACCCTATTGGTCATCGATGAGAGTGTTGCCCGGCAGCAACGACAGAAGCTGGAGGAGTTGAGGAAGCAGCGGGATAACTCCCGCGTCCGGGCAACCCTCGAATCTTTGAGCAGCGCTGCCGCGACCGACGCCAACTTGATGCCCTATATTCTCGCCTGCGTGCGCGCCTATGCCACGCTCGGCGAAATGTGCGACGTGCTGCGCAGGGTATTTGGCACTTACGAGGAACCGGCGTTCCGATAAAGATGGGATGCTATGACCGACAGACGAATCCGAGTTCTGGTTGCCAAGCCCGGCCTGGACGGCCACGACCGGGGAGCGAAAATTGTGGCGCGCGCCCTGCGAGATGCCGGGATGGAAGTGATTTACACCGGGCTGCGGCAAACGCCGGAAATGATCGTCAATGCGGCGCTCCAAGAAGACGTGGACGCCGTGGGCATCTCGATTCTTTCCGGGGCGCACCGCACTATCGTGCCGCGCATCTGCGAGTTGCTTCGCGGGGAAGGTCTCGAGGATATCCTGCTGGTGGTCGGTGGCATCATTCCGGATGAAGACATTCCGGAACTGAAAAAGGGCGGGGTCGCTGAGGTCTTCCAGCCTGGAGCCTCCACCCAGCAGATCGTGGATTTCATTCGGGCGCACGTAAGAACAGTGACAAGTGGCGAGTGACGAGTGACAAGCAGGAGTCAGAAGTCAGGAGTCAGAAGGAGGCATGACGCGCGGGATGTGTGACAGTGCAGCCTACGTTCGGAGGCCACAAAGGGCGCCTCCATCAATTTGCCCCCGGCGGTCCCGTTACCAGCAGATGGTTGGCTCTTTTCTGTTCTCCTGACTTCTGACTCCTGTCTTCTGACTCCTGAATCCTGAATCCTGACTTCTGAACCCTTGCCCATGGATCTCACCAGCCACAATTCTGTTGCCGTGCTGGCCTTTCCGTCCGGCGCCGGATATCCACTTCTTACCTTGGCGGTCCTTACCGAACTGGGTAACCTCCTGAATGAAGTCGGGCTCTCCAGCCTTTTCCGGGGCGTCGTGATTGCCGCAAACTCCCGCTCTTTCGCCACCGGCGCCTCGCTTGATGAAGTGGCATCGGTTGAAGGTGTGAGTGCGCGCGAGTTTGCACAGGCGGGACAATCACTCTTCAATCATATTGCGAGCTTCCCTCTCCCCGTGGTTGCGGCCATCCGCGGCTATTGTCTAGGAGGCGGCCTGGATCTGGCTCTGGCGTGCCACGCTCGCGTGGCGACTTATGATTCTTCTTTTGGCCACCCCGGAGCTTCTCTTGGCCTCCTGACGGGATGGGCAGGGACTCAGCGCCTGACTCGCTTGATCGGCAGGGCGGCTGCGACGCAACTCTTGTTGACCTCGGAACGCGTTCCGGCCAGCCAGGCGCTGACGCTGGGCTTGGTCGATGAACTGGCTCCCTCTCCGGATTTGGTGGAGGCTGCGGCGCGGCGCGCCGTGCGAGGAAACTGGAAAATGGAAACTGGAAAATAGAAACTCGAAATTCGAAAACCGAAATTGGAAAATAGAAACTGGAAAATCGAAATTGGAAAGTGAAAACCGTGGACTGGAAACTGGCTGTGCCCGCTCAACCCAGGCATCCCTCAGGAAACTCGGCACGCTCGTGCTGGCGGGTGGCGTCGTAAATCGACGCGCTTTCACCACCTCGGGGTTTCGAGTTTCGAATTTCGAATTTCGAGTTTCGATTTTCCAGTTTCTATTTTCCCCTGCCAGGCGCAAGATATCGAGAAGCATGATTGAGAGCACTGAGTCCCCCCTGCCGCCCTCCAAGCGCGCTGCCCGTCGCATCCTACAGCGCGCCTTCGTTCTTACAGGACGTGACCGGCAATTGCGCCAGCACATCCGTGAGGCCCGCCTCACCACCCTGTGGATTCTGGAAGACTGGGAGCTGGTTTGGACCGTGATTATCGATCGTGGCAAAATTGAATTCGAGCGTCGCCCCGCAAAGCACCCGGACCTGACCCTCAGTTGGCAAACCGCTGATGAATTCTTTTCGTGTGCCAGGGAGAGCGTCTCCCCAGAAAGCCCTCTGGAGTTGGCTGAGAACATCGAGCTGCGGCGGGTAGCAAGCAACCTGCTCAAATGCTTTTTTGGGCACCTCGGTCACGTGTTACGGAACCCTGTGGATGGCACCGGAGAAAGCTTGCTGTGAGCAGGCGCAGAGATCCTGACGACGAAGTGCAATAGACCGTTGGAGTGCGCGAAAGCGTATTTGCCCAAACCGTGAGGTGCACGCCACGCTACCTTGCAGAAGCATCGGGCACTCTGGTACGATACTGCAACTAGTGGAAACGGCACAGTTCATGGGAGGTTCAAATGCCTATTTCCCGTCGCTCTTTTCTTTCCGACGCCCCTGCCGCCGGTTTTCTTTCCTTGTTACTTTCTCAGTCTGAACTCCTCGAGGCAGCGGACGCTCAGGCCGGCGCGCATTCGCCCGCCACACGTACAGTAGGGCAGGACTACTGGAGCAACCTGTATGCCAGCGGAGCACAGAAGAGCCGGGGCGCTTCAGCGTCTCCTAATAAGGATCGTGATCCACGCTTCCTGTATTACAGTGACAAAGGTAGCCTTCGGTGGGCGCAAGACATTAAGGCGAGCGAGCTGCCGACTTTCGACGAGGATGCCGTGGTCACGATGGAGATGGGAGGATTTCGGCCTGGCAAGTTGGATGATTCGAAGCTGGCCAAAGTGCGGTTTGCGCAGATGCACCTGTCTTGCCAGCGGGTAACAGGCAACGAGTTCGTTGGGCCGCTGGTATGGGCCGCTATGGCGACCGTCTTCGCAGGCAAAGCGAGCAAACTGCCTGCGGTCAAAGACCTTTCTTTCACCCCCTCTCAGGGTGGCCAAACCATGCCCGGAGCACCGCAGCTCAACCGGGTCCTGCTGAGCCAGGGTGCAGGTCACCTCTGCGTCAACATCACAACCACCCCCACAACGTCTTTGCTGGACAAGATACTGGGGGCCACAGTCACGGCAACCAAGGTACTCACTCCGCTTCTTGGCTTCCCGGCGATCAGTGCTCCTGCCTTGCAGGCCTTTTACACCTTCTATGGAGCACTGGAGAAGGCGAACCCGGAGAATTTTCTCCTGAACGCCTCCCAGAACGATGTGGCGGTGACGCAGAAGGGAGCGGAAAGCAGCCTGATCTCCGCGAACTCTTTGAAATTACTGAGTGGAGATTACATCCTGATTCCGGCGGCGCACGAAGCCGACTTTGCCAAGGAGATGGACAAACTGATTGTTCAAGACGGGTATTTGGTCGAGAAAGATGCGGTAGGCAAACTCCCTCCCGATGAGCGGATCAGCCAGGCCGTCCAGACGGTGAGCTACATCACTCTCAACGTGAGAGTGCAGCCGGTCAGTTCCTACACCTCTCCATCGTCAATTACCGATCGTGTGCTGGAACCTGCTGCGAGTCCGGGTTCGAGCAACTCCGCGGCGCAACCCAAGAGCGGCCATAAGCCGAAGTGAGTAATAGTTCGACGGGAACCAATGTAGAACTTCAGTTCGGGAGACAATTGCCTGGGCTCGGCATGGGCTCAGGGGTTCCCCGGAGAAACGAAATGGATGACCTGCCATGCGTGGCCTGCCGCCGGGGCAAGGCGCGCTTCCTTCCCAGTCACATCGTTGCTTTCTTCCTCCTGCCTTTGCCCGCGACTCTCCTTTTCCATGCAAACCTGAGTGCCCAGGCACCACCACCGGCGCAGGCCGGTGCCGCCGCCGGGTCGCAGATGCCTGCTGAGATGCAGGCGCAGTTGGACAAGCTACAGGCTGCATTGAAGGCGGCGCAAGCGGCTGGCGATGCGAGAACCGCGGCAAAGACGTTCAGCCAGCTCGCTGCCCTCTACTCTCGTGTCTCCGAATTTCAGAAGGCGCTGGAGTACCACAATCAGGCCTTGCCGATTTACCGGCAGATCGGAGACCGAGGTGGCGAGGCAGCGACGCTGAACGACATCGGCGCTGCTTATTCCGCTCTTGCGCAGAAGCAGAAGGCCCTGGAGTACTTCAACCAGGCGTTGCCGATCCGCCGGCTGGTAGGAGATCGGAGTGGAGAGGCTGCCACGCTGAATAACATCGGCGGAGTCTATTCCGATTTGGGGGAGCAGCAGAAGGCCCTGGAGTTCTACGACCAGGCTCTGCCGGTCTACCGCCAGGTGGGAGATCGGGGTGGTGAGGCTGACGCGCTGAACAACATCGGCTATGTGTACTCCGATCTTGGACAGAAGCAGAAGGCGCTGGAGTATTACAACCAGGCTCTGCCGGTCTACCGGCTGGTAGGAGATCGGGGTGGTGAGGCTGGCACACTGAACAGTATCGCCGTTATTTATTCCGATCTTGGGCAGAAGCAGAAGGCGCTGGAGTACTTCAACCAGACGTTGCAGATCTGCCGGCTGATACCAGATCGGGTTGGTGAGGCAACGACGCTGAACAACATCGGCAAGATCGATTCCGATTTAGGCGAGAAGCAGAAGGCTCTGGAATACTACAACCAGGCGCTGCCGGTCTTCCGTCTGCTGGGAGATCGGCGTGATGAAGCGGCGACGCTGAACAACATCGGCGGCATTTATTCCGATCTTGGGCAGAAGCAAAACGCGCTGGACTACTACAACCGCACGCTGCTCATCAGACGCGAAGTGGGCGACCGCGGCGGGGAGGCCACGACCCTGAACAATATCGGCGCTGTCTACTCCGACCTGGGCCAGCCGCAGAAGGCGCTGGAGTACTACAACCAGGCGCTGCCCATATTGCGCCAGGTAGGCAATCGCGCCGGCGAGGCCGCGACGCTGAACAACATCGCGTATGTGTACTCCGATCTTGGGCAGAAGCAGAAGGCGCTGGAGTTCTGCAACCAGGCTCTGCCGGTCTACCGGGCGGTCGGAGATCGGGCTGGTGAGGCCACGACCCTAAACAATATCGGCTTTGTGTACTCCGATCTGGGCCAGCAGCAGAAGGCGCTGGGGTACTACAATCAGGCGCTGCCCATATTGCGTCAGGTAGGCAATCGCGCCGGCGAGGCCGCGACGCTGAACAACATCGGCTATGTGTACTCCGATCTTGGGCAGAAGCAGAAGGCGCTGGAGCACTACAACCACGCTCTGCCGGTCTACCGGGTGGTCGGAGATCGGTTTGGTGAGGCAACCGCGCTGAACAACATCGGAGCAGTTTATTTCGATTTAGGGGAGAAGCAGAACGCGCTGGAGTTCTTCAACCAGGCGCTGCTGATCGCTGCTGAGGTAGACAGTCCACTTTTGGAAGCTCTCGTTTTTCACGAACTGCTGTGGAACCAGCAAGACACCCAGCCTTCGCTAGCCATCTTCTACGGCAAGCAGGCGGTCAATCTTCTACAGCGGGTGCGCGGCAATATTCAAGGACTCGATAAGGAGTTACAGAAGAGATTCCTGAGATCAAAAGAAGGCGCCTATCGCGACCTCGCCAATCTACTGATCGACCAGGGCCGTCTGCCCGAAGCGGAGGAGATTATCAACCTGCTCAAAGAGCAACAGTTCAGGGACTTCACGCGCGCCCAGACCAAGTCTGACACCAGACCCGTGTCGCTCAGCGCCGTGGAGCAGAAGATGGACGACGCGTATCAACAGGAGACCAAAAACCTGCTAGCCACCTACGAGGAGTGGTCCGCGCTGAACAAGAAGCCGAATCGGACGCCGGAGGAGGAGAAGCGTCTTGCGGACCTGACCAGCCAGGTGCAGCAGGGTTCCAGGCGATATGAGGCCCTGCTGGACAAGCTGGGAACCATCCTGCGCGGCGCAGAGCAGGCGAAGCTGGACCGGGCCCGCCAGGACGTCCCGGGGCTGGCCAATCTGGTCAGCAATCTCGAGCCGGGCACGGTGGCGCTGTACACCCTGGTGGTCGGCGACCGCTATCGGGTGATCGTCATTCGCGCCAACCATGCCCTGGTGGAACGCAGCACCTCGATCAAGGCCACGGAGTTGAGGCGCCGGGCGGAGCAGTTTGTCACGCTGTTGAGCCAGAAAGGCAGTGATCCTCAGGAATTGCTCACTGCCTCGCAAAAGCTCTATACGATTCTCATTGGTCCTATTGCTGATGATCTGAAGCAGGCTCAGGCGCATACCCTGGTTTGGGAACTGGACGATGTGCTTCACTATATCCCGATGTCGGCTCTCTATGACGCCGAGAGCAGGCAGTTTCTGGTGGAAAAATACGCCAGCGTGATCATTACGCCCGCCAGTGTTTCCGGTTCCGTGCTGCGCGAAACGCCTGAATTGAACGATGCGAAGCTGCTGGCCATGGGGCTGGCGCGCAAGTACGAGGATGACTTCCCGGCGCTGGAGAATGTGCCCTCGGAGCTGGGCTCCATCGTCAAGGACCCCAGGCACGCGGATACGCATGGCCTGTTGGCGGGGACGGAATGGCTGGATAACGATTTCACCGAGAAGAATCTCCAGACCCAGCTTTCCGCCGGTGACTACAAGATCGTGCATCTTGCCAGCCACTTCAATGCGGATCCCGGCGGAGATGACCTGCGGTCGTTTCTGTTACTCGCCGGCAAGGACCTGGGCGGCTCGGGCTTTCATCTCACGCTCGACGAATTCAAGACCAACCCTAATCTGGAGACCATGCAGGGTGTGGAGTTGCTTACCTTGTCTGCCTGCAAGACCGCGGTGGCCAGCCAGGCCTCCGATGGCCATGAGATCGATGGCCTGGGCGGAGTGGGGCAGAAGCTGGGGGCGCATGCGGTCATGGCCTCACTCTGGGAAGTGAATGACGAAAGCACGGGCGACTTGATGGCGGATTTTTACCAGCACTGGGTAAATGGGGCGGGCAAAGTGACGAAAGTCGAGGCGCTTCGCCGAGCGCAGGTGGACCTGCTCGAGGGAAAGGTTACTCCCAAGCCGCAGCCCGACCCCAATGCTCCCACCAGCTTCGCGCACCCCTACTACTGGGCGCCATTCATTTTGATGGGCAACTGGAGATAAGTGGTATCATTTCCTATATTGGACGGAACGCAGCGTCCGAAGGGTTCTTGGGGCTGGATAATGCGCGATTGGAGCGGCAGGCGGGATGCCTGCTACCTGCGCCGCGTGGGGCGGCTTTGAGGGAGGTGCGCTGATGATCGTTTCCACTCGACATGAACAAGAACGCGACTTCTTGCGGCGAGGTTTCTCCCGCCGCGACTTCGCGCGTATTTCTTTGTTGCTGGGCGCCGCAGCCGCGCTTCCCTTCTACAACGAACCCGCGCTTGCGCAACTATCCGACCTTGGCCCAGTGCCGCCGGATGCGACAAAACTGAACGCCAACGAGAATCCCATGGGTCCGTGTCCGGAGGCTGCCGAGGCCATTCAAAACGTGGTGCAGAAGTGCGGGCGTTATATGTACGAAGAGGGCAAGAAAATGGCTCAGACCCTGGCCGAGCAGGAGGGCCTGGACCCTTCCTACGCTATAGCGTTTCCAGGCTCGAGCGATCCTTTGCATCGCGCTGTGCTCGCCCACACCTCTCCCACCAAGCCGCTGGTGATCGCCGACCCAAGTTATGAGGCCCCTGAGCGCGCGGCGACTTTCATCGGCGCGCCGGTCGTTCATGTTCCCCTGCGCCAGGACTACTCGCACGACGTGAAAGCCATGGCGGCGGCTTCACCGGATGCCGGACTCATCTATGTATGTAACCCGAACAACCCCACAGGAACCGTCACCAGCAAGACGGACATCGAATGGCTGGTGGCGAACAAGCCGGCAGGCGCGGTGGTCATGATCGACGAAGCCTATATTCATTTGAGCGGAGAACCGTCCACCGTGGGCCTGGTGGGCGGGGATAAGGATGTCATCCTGCTGCGCACCTTCTCCAAGATCTACGGCATGGCGGGCCTTCGCGCGGGAGTAGCCCTTGGCCGGCCCGACCTGGTAACCAAGCTGAGAGAATACGGCCCTCCCTCGATGCCCGTTACGGCCATGGTGGGCGCCACGGTCAGCCTGGGGGTCAAGAACCTGGTCCCCGAGCGCCGCAAGATTATCGCCGACATCCGAAACGATGTCTTCGATTGGATGACCAGAAAAAACTATTCCTTTATCCCCTCGGTGTCCAACAAGTTCATGGTGGATGTGAAGCGTCCGGGCCAGGAATTCATGGAATCCATGACCAAAGAGAAGGTTTACATCGGGCGAGTCTGGCCCATCTGGCCAACCTATGTGCGCGTCACCGTCGGCTCGCGCGAGGACATGGAAAAATTCAAGACCGCGTTCGAGAAGGTCATGAACGCCTGATGAAGGACCTTGGCGCCGAAGCGCGGACGCATCAAAGTAATCTCATGCGAACCACCATCCACCTTCCGGATGATGTCTATCGAGCGCTCAAGGCCCGTGCCGGGCTCAATGGCATCACGTTCCGCCAGTTGGTCCAACGGCTGATCGAGCAAGGGTTGCACTCGCCAGCCGACCAAGCCGTTCTGGGGAAGCGGCATGGTCCCCCACCGGTCATTATTCCCCCTCGCGGAGTGCCCATTCCCGCCGTACCGCGGGCGGAACTGGCGCGCCTGGAAGAGCTTGTCCTCACAAACGGCCATTGCTGACCACTGACAACCGAGTTGAGGGTAACCTAAGTGCACGGGTAGCCGTCTGTCATGATGGCAAGCGAGACGGCGATCGGAGGTGGCGACTATGAGACGACTCGCAATAGCCATATTGCTCACCGCTTTAACCTCGGCTGCGCAAACTGCTCCACCGCAGCTCGATTCGCAAGCCCCGGCACAAGCGAGAAACACCACCGCGAAATCGAGGATAGTAATCCCCGCCGGAACCACCGTTTCATTGGCACTGACCAGCCCAATCTTGGCCAAGACAGCCAAGGCTGGAGATGGCGTCTATGGGGAGATAGCCTTCCCTGTGGCGGTGAAAAATCAAATGGCGATTCCCCCAGGCACGTATGTGCAGGGCCAGATCGACGCGCTGACGCGGCCCGGCTGGCTTTCACCCCATGCCCAGTTTCAGATTCATTTTACGAAAATCATCTTCGCCAACGGTTATACGGTTGTACTTGCCGGTCCCCAGAACGTGACAACCGGGCAGCCGCCCGCTGCCCAGGCCTCCGCTGCGTCGGGAACGCCGCTTGCTCCCACGGACGACGATGTGATCGCGGCGGTGGCCAATGCCTATGTGGAGGTCAGTTCTGCAAGCGACGTCCTTCTCGACAACGGCTCGCAGATCGAGATGGTTCTCCAGGTCCCTCTCCGATTGAATGCGGCCAAAGTTGCCGCTGCGGTGCGCCAGTCCAATCCTGCGCCGCTTGCTCAGTTCAAATCTGCGACGCGATGCCGTCCGATTCCCGGCACGCCGGGAACGCCGGACACGGTCATACCCGGCACTCCCGGCACACCCGGCACGCCGGACATTGTCATTCCAGGAGCGCCTGGAATGCCGGACACGGTCATACCGGGAACTCCTGCTACGCCGGGAACGCCAGCCACAGTCATTCCCGGCACTCCGGGTACACCGTATGTGCCCTGCCCCGGCCCTCCCGTCGTGACCTCCAGCCCCAAGGTTCAGAACTACAGGGAGTCGTTCCAGATCAACGCTGCGGTTCAGATTTCTGGAAAGCAACTGCCTGCCGGAAGCTATCAGGTCACTTGGGAAGGATTGGGCCCCTGGACTCAGGCGGACATCTTTCAGAACGGAAACAGGGTCGTCAGCCTGCGGGCGCGAGTCGTCCTATTGAACAGGAAATCGCCTGCTGACGCACCGGGAATGCGCACGAATCCTGAGGGGTCGGTTTCTTTGCAGTCGCTCCGGTTCGCCGGCCAGACTTTTGCGCTGTATTTTGACCAAGGCGAGGCATGAAATATTCCGAAGAAAGGCGAAAAGGCGCAGAGCAGCGCCCTACAGACCGTAAAGCTCTGCGCATTTCCTTCTCCAGATAGGAGAGACAATTCTATGCGAGTATTTGCTCTTGTTGGACTCCTGGCTGCCTCGACGTGCTGGGCGCAAGAACCGGCGGCGAACCCTCAGCCGCCTTCCCAAGCTCAGGCACCTGCGCCAGCCGCTTCTCAGAACCAGACGATCACCATTCCGGCAGGAACCCGAATTCCTCTCGCCCTCGCCAGTCCGATTACAACCAAGGCGCGGTCTGGAGACGGCGTCCGCGCGGTCACGGGGTTTCCCATCACCGTCGGTACTAAGTTGGCGATCCCGGTCGGTACCTATGTGGAGGGCGTGATTGACAAAATCACGAAGGGAGGCCGCTCGGGGCCCAGCTTGCAGATGCACTTCACTCGCCTCCTCTACGCCAACGGCTATAGCGTGGCTTTGGACGCCGCCAACACGCAGGCCAAAGCCCTCCGTCCCGAGTCAGGTTCTCCGGAGCTCTCGGCGTTCGCCGGGGCGACCGGATCAAACTATGCGGCGCCCGCGCAACAATCGGTGGGGTCACCCACAATCCAACCCCCGTCGTCGCACACGGGAGCTGTAGTGGGATTGGCGGTTGGCGGCGCCGCAGCCGTGATCGCGATTGCCGTGCTGGGGCATCGACATCTCGGAAGCAGCGGCGTGCTCTTTGACACCGGCTGGCAGTTTGAGGTGGTTCTCGCAAGCCCGCTATCCGTCGACGCGGCGAGTGTAGCTGCTGCCGCCGCCGTCGCCACTCCCGCCGCACAGTGATTAAACGATGACTTCTGCGCTGCCTCAACGAATCACAGCGGCTGGAAGCCGAATCCTATCCGTCGACGCGGTGCGCGGCGCGGTCATGATCCTGATGGCCATCGATCACATCCGCGACTTCATCAACTCCGCAGCCATGTCGTTCTCACCCACGGACCTGTCGCGCACGACCGCGCCCATCTTTTTCACGCGCTGGATCACGCATTTCTGTGCTCCGGTGTTCGCCCTCACAGCGGGGATGGGAGCGTTCTTTTGGGCGCAACGGAGGACGAAGGCGCAATTGTCCCGATTCCTCCTCACGCGCGGCCTCTGGTTGATGGTCCTCGAGGTGACGGTCCTCCGTTTCATCTTGTACCTCGATTTCGGGTTCACCCACACGCTCTTCATCCTCACGGTGCTCTGGATGTTGGGCCTTTGCATGGTCGTGCTGGCGGCGCTGGTTCGCCTGCCCCCGCGCCTGCTGGCCGCACTCAGCATCGCGGTGGTTGCGGCCCACAACCTATTCGATGGCGTGCAAGCCGCGCAGTTCGGCCGTTTGGCCTGGATTTGGGACATTCTCCATCAGCAGGGCGTGTTCCGCGTGGGCGGAGACAGCGTCCTGACGGCGTATCCGCTAATCCCGTGGTTCGCGGTGATGGCGTGTGGGTACTGCCTCGGCCAGGCGTTTTTGTGGGACGACGCCCGCCGGCGGCGGTTCTTGCTGAGACTCGGCGTGGCCCTGAGCGCGGCGTTTGTTGTGCTGCGGGCACTCAATGTCTATGGTGATCCGGCACGCTGGTCCTTTGAGCGATCCAGCATGTTCACGGTATTGTCTTTCCTCAACACCACGAAGTACCCTCCCTCGCTCGAGTTCCTTCTCATGACGCTCGGGCCGGCTCTCCTCGCCATGGCATGGCTGGAGCGCGCGCGACTGTCGTCCACGAATCCCCTGATTGTTTTCGGGCGCGTGCCTTTCTTCTTCTTCCTGCTTCACCTGGCCGTGATCCACGCGTTGACCATCGCGATGAACTTTATTCGCTACGGAAACGCGAGTTTCCTGTTTACGCCCGCACCCTCCATGGGTGGTCCGCGGCAGACGTTTCCCCCCGACTACGGCTACGGCCTGTGGGTGGTGTACGCTGTCTGGATCGCTGTGATCGTGATGCTATATCCGCTCTGCCGCTGGTACGCACAGCTGAAGCAGCGGCGTCGATACTGGTGGTTGAGCTATCTGTGAGGGAGGAAAGGCCGCAGACCTGCAAAAAACGCAGGTCTGCACTACCTCCCGACAAACTGCGGGGATTCTTCGTCCGCCAATAAGAATGGCGGACTCAGAATGACATTTGGTTCGGTTCCTATTCCCTGTTCCCTGTTCTCTCCCTACCCCGGAACGCCTTTCATTGAATAGGAGCTGAGGACGCGCACGTAGTTAGCGCGCTGGAAGGCGGCCGGGTTGGCCACGGCTTGTTGGCTCATGCTGCCTTGCATCTGCCGGATGGAGAGATACTCGTGTTCTGCCATCCAGGCGAGCATGTCGTTGCGCAGGGTGGCGAGGTGGCCGATGCCATTCCGAAGCAGTGCCGAAGTTATAGCCACCACACGCGCCCCGGCCATCATCGCTTTCAAAACATCGGCAGCCGTGTGCACGCCGCCGGTGACGGCGAGATCGGCCTTGATATGCCCAAACAGGATGGCGACCCAATTCAATCGCAGCAGCAGCTCGTGCGAGGTGCTGAGCAGGAGGTTGGGCACCACCTCGAGGTTCTCGAGGTCGAAGTCCGGCTGGTAAAAGCGGTTGAAGAGAACCAAGGCGTCGGCCCCAGCCTGTTCCAGGCGTTTGGCCATGTGGGGGAGCGAGCTGAAGTAGGGGCTGATCTTGACCCCCACCGGGATGTGCAGGGTGGATTTCACCATGGCCACGAGGTCGCAATAGAGCTTTTCGACTTCATCGCCGGTCTGCTCGGTGCTGGTGGGAATGTAATAGATGTTCAACTCGAGGGCATCCGCGCCGGCATCCTGAATCTCCCTGCCGTATTGGGTCCAGCCGCCGATGGACGAGCCATTGAGGCTGGCGATGATGGGGATACCGACCGCCGACTTGGCCCGCCGGACGTGCTCGCAATAGCCTTCCGGGCCGAGGTTGTATCCCGTCAAATCGGGGAAATAGGTAAGCGATTCGGCGAAGCTTTCCGTGCCCTGCTGGAGAAACTGGTCGAGCTCGGAGCTTTCGATATTGATTTGTTCCTCGAAGAGCGAAGGCAGGACGATTGCCGCCGCGCCGCTATCCTCCATGCGCCGGAGATTCCTCAGCTCCTCGGCGAGTGGGGACGCCGAAACCACCAGGGGATTCTTCAAATTGAGCCCGTGGTAGGTAGTGGAAAGGTCGATCATTGCTTTGCCTCCTTCGCCGCGCCATTGGTGGGCATGGCTGCCATGTTTTGGTAGACTCGCCAGAGATTGCGAACGTCTTCCTCGGCCAATTGCAGCAAGAGCTTGGCGGCTTGGGGATCGCTGTGCCTCAACATGGTGTAGCGCGTTTCGTTATAGATGTATTTCTCGAGTGGCAGTGCGGGGGGCTTGGAATCAAGCTGGAAGGGGTTCTTGCCCAGCCTGGCCAAGTCCGGATTGTACCTGTAGAGAGGCCAGTAACCCGACAGAACGGCCGCCTTCTGCTGGTCCAGGCCATAAGCCAGGTCGTAGCCATGCGCGATGCAATGAGAGTAAGCGATGATCAAGGAGGGGCCCTCATAGGCCTCCGCCTCGAGGAAAGCCTTCAGCGTTTGCATGTCGCTCGAACCCATAGCGACCGCGGCGACATAAACGTTGCCATAACACATGGCCATCAAGCCCAGGTCTTTCTTGGGCCGAGGTTTCCCCCCCGCCGCGAATTTGGCCACGGCGCCGCGGGGAGTGGCCTTGGACATCTGGCCACCGGTGTTCGAATAGACTTCGGTGTCAAGCACCAAGACGTTCACGTTGCGGCCGGAAGCCAGGACGTGATCGAGGCCGCCGTAACCGATGTCGTAGGCCCAGCCGTCCCCGCCCACAATCCACACACTCTTCTTGACCAGGGCATCCGCCAGGCTCACGAGGTCGCGGGCTTCCGCGGTCTTGAGGCCGGCGAGTTTGGCCTTGAGCGTCTTCACCCGCTCACGTTGCTCCCGGATGCCGGATTCAGTCGTCTGGTCGGCGGTCAGAATTGACTTCAGCAGTTCGTCCCCCACGTCGGAAGAGAGCCGAGTCAGCAACTCGCGCGCGTACTCGGTTTGCTTGTCGATCGCCAACCGCAGCCCCAAGCCGAACTCGGCGTTGTCTTCAAACAGAGAGTTCGTCCACGCCGGCCCACGCCCGTCCTGGTTCTGTGCGTAGGGAGTGGTGGGCAGGTTGCCGCCGTAGATGGACGAGCAGCCGGTGGCGTTGGAGATGAGGGCGCGGTCGCCGTAGAGTTGGCTCATCAGCTTGACGTAGGGCGTCTCGCCACATCCCGCGCAGGCCCCGGAGAACTCAAACAACGGTTGCAACAACTGCACGTCCTTCACCTGCCCCAGGCTGAGCGTACGCCGGTCAGCTTCCGGCAGGCTGAGGAAGAAGTTCCAGTTGTCGCGTTCGGCTTCCCGCAGCGGCGGTTGCGGCGCCATGTTGATGGCCTTGTGCTTGGCCTCGCTCTTGCTCTTCACCGGGCAGACTTGCACGCACAGGGTGCAGCCGGTGCAATCTTCCGGCGCCACCTGGAGCGTGTACTTCAATTCCTTGAATTCCTTCCAGCGCGCCGCGGCGGACTTGAAGGTCGGGGGCGCGTCTTTCAGGAGCGTGGGGTCGTAGACCTTAGCGCGGACCACCGCATGTGGACAGACCAGGATGCACTTGCCGCACTGGATGCAGATCTCTTCATCCCATACCGGAATCTCGAGCGCGATGTTCCGTTTCTCCCACTGGGCGGTGGCGCTGGGAAAGGTGCCATCGATTGGCATGGCGCTCACCGGCAGGTCGTCGCCTTCCCCGGCGATGATCCTGGCCAGTACCTTCTGGACAAACTCGGGCGCCTCTTCCGGCACGGGCCGTCTCAGATCAAAGCTGCTGGAAACTCGATCCGGGACCTTGACCTCGTACAGATTGCTGAGAGCTTGGTCCACGGCGGCGAAATTCTTTTGCACGACGGCTTCGCCGCGCTTACCGTAAGTTTTCTCGATGGCGTGCTTGATGGCCTGAATTGCCTCGTCGCGGGGAAGAATGCCGCTGATGGCGAAGAAACACGTTTGCATCACCGTGTTGATGCGGCCGCCCATGCCGGCCTCGCGGGCCACCTTGACCGCGTCGATCACAAAGAAGCGAAGGTGCTTCTTGATGATTTCTTCCTGCGTGGTCCGGGGCAGGTTGTCCCAGACCTCTTCCGGCCCAAAGGGGCTGTTGAGCAAGAAGGTGGCTCCTGGTTGCGCAGCCTTTAACATATCGAGCCGCTCGAGAAAGCTGAACTGGTGGCAAGCCACGAAGTTGGCGTTGGAAATCAGGTAAGTGGAGTGAATGGGCTTGGGGCCAAAGCGCAGGTGAGAAATGGTGACAGCTCCGGATTTCTTCGAGTCATAGACGAAGTAACCTTGAGCGTAGTTGTCCGTGTCCTCGCCAATGATCTTAATGGAGTTCTTATTGGCGCCTACCGTCCCATCCGCCCCAAGGCCGTAGAACATGGCGCGAACCGTCTTTGGATCTTCGGTCGAAAAAGCCGGGTCATATTCCAGGCTGGTGTGGGTGACATCGTCTTCGATGCCGACGGTGAAGTGGTTGCGCGGCTTGGCCTTGAGCATCTCGTCAAATACCGCCTTGACCATCGCCGGCGTGAACTCCTTCGACGATAGCCCGTAGCGCCCGCCTATGATCCGCGGATATGCCTTGAAAGGCGCCTTCCCCGTGGCGATTCCTTCGCTCACAGCCGTCGCGACATCGGTGTAAAGTGGCTCGCCAAGGCCGCCGGGCTCTTTGGTGCGGTCCAGCGTGGCCAGGGTTTTCACAGTGGCGGGAAGTGAATTGACGAAGTGCTCGAGCGAGAAAGGACGATACAACCGCACTTTCAGCACACCCACCTTCTCCCCACCCGCGGTGAGGTGCTCGACGGTTTCCTGGGCAGCTTCGGCTCCCGATCCCATCAGGATGACCACCCGCTCGGCATCCGGCGCGCCCACGTAGTCGAAGAGGTGATAGGAACGCCCCACCAGACGTGCGAACTTGTCCATCTCTTCCTGGACGATGGCCGGGCAAGCTTCGTAGAAGGGGTTCACGGTCTCGCGCGCCTGAAAGAAAACGTCGGGGTTCTGGGCGGTGCCGCGGATGAAGGGACGATCCGGCGACAAGGCGCGTTTCCGATGCGCCTGGACGAATTCTTCGTCAATCATGGCCAGCATATCTTCGTCGGCCAATTGCTCCAGCTTGTCAACTTCGTGGGAGGTGCGAAAGCCGTCAAAGAAATGCAGGAAAGGCACGCGCGCACGTAGCGTGGCAGCGGATGCGATCAGGGCAAAGTCCATCACTTCCTGCACCGAGTTTGAGGCGATCAGGGCGAAACCCGTCTGGCGGGTCGCCATCACGTCGCTGTGGTCTCCAAAGATGGAGAGCGCGTGCGTTGCCAGAGTCCTGGCCGAGACGTGAAACACTGTGGCGGTGAGTTCCCCGGCGATTTTGTACATGTTGGGGATCATCAAGAGCAAGCCTTGCGAGGCCGTAAAGGTGGTCGCGAGAGAGCCGGCTTGCAGCGCTCCATGGAGCGCCCCGGCGGCCCCACCTTCGCTTTGCATCTCGACCACGCGAGGTATAGTGCCCCAGAGATTCGGTTTATTCTCTGACGACCATTGGTCCGCCCACTCGCCCATGGGGGAAGAGGGTGTGATAGGGTAGATAGCGATGACCTCGTTGACCCGGAAGGCCACGTAGGCCGCTGCTTCGTTTCCGTCTATGGTTACCTTGCTTCTTATCATTGCGTTGCTCCATTCAGTTCTGAAATGAACATTCGAATCAACTCTCCCCTCTCCCCCGAGGCGGAAAGAGGAGACCCAATTCGATTCCTGCCGCCCTCTCCCCCTTGGGGGAGAGGGTGGGCCGCCCCGGCGCTTTCTCCAGCCGGGGGGGACCGGGTGAGGGGGTTGGTCGGCGACCAATGCGAAAGTCGTTTCTTGAGGACCGCCTACCGACGCTGCGCTAGGCCGCGCGCCCACCTCCTTGAATTGCCAGTTCCTTCCCAACCCGTAATGCCGTTGAAACATCCTCGCGTCGCTCGAGGGGCAGTGAGGCAGCCACGGCGTCCCACGCCGCGCCGGGGACGACTGGTTCTATGCCCAGCCAGAAAGCAATCGCCGCAAGGGCGGCGCGTTTAGGCGTGGCCTCACGCCGGAAGGGTTGTCGAAGAAGTCGTCCCGTCGGATTGGCGATCTCGAGTTCTGCATCGAGAAGCAGAAGTGTCTTTGGCGTCAATTGGGCCAATGTCCCGTTGGCCTGGAGTTCATCCCACCCGTCCTGACTTACCACCATGGCGACATCGACACTTTCCATTCCGGTATACTCAATGGGCTGCGGGCTCAAGCAAATCTCGGAAAGCGAGAATCCGGAACCCTGGGTCACAGGATTGTCGTTTTTCTGTGTAGTGTAAAGACCTGCGCTCAACGCCGCCCGGCACAGGAGAGCCGCCGAGGATTGCACTCTTTCGCCTGCCGTGCCCGCGATCACGATGTGCAGCTTCTCGGAATCTTGAATCTTGAATTCGGAATCTTGAATCTGGATTTCTGAATCGCCTGCCCTGCCCGCGATCACGGTGTGCAGCTTCTCGGAATCTTGAATCTTCCCGGAATCTTGCGGCTTCTCGGAATCTTGAATCTGGAATTCGGAATCTTGAATCTGGCATTTTGAATCGCCTGCCGTGCGCAGCGGCTCGGCAAGGCCGCCTTTGACACACACCTCGGGGGCTTGTGGCTGAGCCTTTCCCGCGGGACGTGATTCCCTGCTGTGGAGGTACTGTAGGCCAAACGTGGGCCGCTGCGCCTCACCTTCTACCCGCCCCATCGAGTAACCCTGGCGGCTGGCGACCTCCTTCAGCGAGTTTCCCGTGGCCTTGTTTCGGAGCGCGCCGTAGCCCGTGCAAATCTCCAGAATCTCGACCAGCGAAAACCCCGGAAAGGCGATGGCATCAGCTATGACCGCGCTCAGGTTGCTGTCCGTAGCGAACTGGCGAGCCAGAAAGCCGGCATGGGCTGTTTGGAGGAGCGCAAGGAGATCGAGCGGCGGTATGCGGTTTCCTTCCGGCGTAGTTGACGTGATCCAGTTAAGAGGCGTAAAGGCCGAATGCTGGCCTCCCGTCATCCCAAACAAGAAGTTGTTGTGGACCAGTACGGTGACGTCCACATTCAACTGCGCCGCATGAACCAAGTGCAACAAGCCGATCATGGCCCCGCCATCCCCGATCATGACGATGGGCTTCAGGCCGGTGGCGGGGAGCGCGGCTTCAGCCAACGCCATCCCTGTAGCCATGGCGGTGGAGCGACCGTGAGTGGTGTGGACAGTGTGCAGGTAAGGGAAGAGGGAGTCTGCCAGGCCCACGCAGCCGATGTCGGTGGTCAGCGCCACCGATCCAGGGGGTAGAGCGAGCTGCTCGAGCGCATGGCTCAGTTGACCTACCACCAGCGCGTGGCCACATCCCCGGCAGTAGGGAAGCTTTACCTCGTTCGCGAGGTAGGTGGTGGGGCTTCCCATCACACTCCCGCCTTCCGGCTGGCTCGAACCACCTCGCCCAGCGAGTGTTCATAAGGCCAGTCGCTTCGTGGAATGGTGCCTCCCGCCCTCCGGATCGCGCGGACAATGTCGCCCGGCGAGATCATGCTGCCGATCTTATTGATCCCCAAAACCCGCTTGCCCCCAAGGAACGGAGCTAAAACTGTGCGGTACTGCCCGCTGAGGTTTTCCTCGGCGACGAAGACGGTGCGTACCCCGGCGGACGCCCAATTGAGCGCCTCGACGGGCACCGGGAAGAGGGTTTGAATCTGCAAGAAGGAGATGGGGAATCCCTCTTTGCGCAACACGCCGACAGCCTCGCGAGCGGCGCGCGCCGTGATTCCATAACTGACCAGCAGAGAGGAAGCATCGGGGTCCAGGTCAGAGCGGACCAAAGCCATTTCTGCGGCGTGCGCTTCGATCTTGCGCTGCAAGTGCACGAGCATCTCGAGGACCTCGGGCGAAACCTTCCGTAGCCGCCCCCGGCGATCATGAGCCGACCCCGTCACCGTCACCTTCACTCTTCCGCCTACCGGGGCAAAAGCCGGCACTTCCTCAGGGCGCTCGATTTCATAAGCAGCCAACGTCGCCTCTGCTCCGACCCGGGTTCGCTCGACGCGGGCCAGCTTGGCCAGAGCACCTTCTTCCACCACCTCGGTGGTCATTCCCACTTCCTTATCGGACAGCAGCACGACTGGGGAACGCAGGCGTTCAGACCAATTGAACGCCTGCTGAGCGAGTTCGTAGCATTCGGAGGCGTTGCTGGGGGCGAAAACCGGTATAGTGTAGCCGCCGGAGGTTGCAAATTCGGCGAGGAAAACATCACCCTGCGCTCCCTGGGTTGCCCCTCCCGTGCTTGGGCCAAGCCTTTGGACCAGTGCGATCACCACTGGCGTTTCGGTCATTAGTGCGTACTGAACGGTCTCGATCATTAAGGCCCAGCCGGGGCCGGAAGTCGCCGTCATCGCCTTGAGGCCCCGAAGGCTCGCGCCCACGCAGTAACATAATGAGGATATCTCGTCCGGGGCGGAGAGCGCCAAGCCACCCTGCGCACCGAGTTCCCGCATCATGACTTCGTAGATTTCTGAGGCGGGGGTTATAGGGTAGCCCGCGAAAAAATGGCATCCCGCAGCCAGTGCGCCCTCCGCCACCATTCGATTTCCAGAGCAGAGCCTGAATGACATTCGTAACAGTCCATGTTTATGTGAAGCAACAGGAGGGCCAAGAGTCGGCTTCGAATCCATAGCATAAGTCTTTTGTTTGTAAAGGACTATGTGGACCCAGGTGTTGCCTCGAGGCTCCACAGGCAACCCGAGTGCCAGAACACACGACAGTGGGTGGAAATCCACCATCCTGCCGACTTGGCATCAATCCTTGGGCGAGGAGTAAATTGAACGGTATGGCGGGCAAAAGCTTCCATTCGGGGATGACAAATACGGCGCAGGCGCACTATCCCCATGAAAGGCCCCAACTCACACTTGCGATTTCATCGTATAACTCTTTTCTTGTTACGCTTGGCAAGTGACATGAATTCAAGAATCAGAATGGAGAGTCTGGTCGGGACCTGACACAGGCCACAACCGCGTGAAAAATGTAGAAACTCCAGGCCCTCTCCCAAGGGGAGAGGGTGGACCGCGACGGCGCTTTCACCAGCCGTCGCGGGCCGGGTGAGGGGTTAGTTGCGGGGCGAGGACGGCTCACACAGGCTCAGCCCAACCTGCTCAATGGAAACGAGCAATGCTTCGAGTTTCTGGAGATCTGAGGGGCGCACTATTGACGCGCTGCGGCCTTTAGGTCGTCATAAAACTTGCGGAAGTATTGGCAGGAATCGTAAACGGGCCGGAAAGACATCTTCGAAAACAGTGGTTGGCCGTCAAGAGTTTCCCGGTACCTTGTTTTCTTGTTTCGCCAGAAGAGTTCTTCGATTCGTTTTTTAGGAGGCTTCTGGAAATCCTTCAATTCTGCTTGGGGATCGGGTCTTATGCTCGGGTCTTGCAACCTCTCGGAAAGGGCTGCCCCCTCTGCCAATATCCACGCCTCGACCTCGTGAACTGAGACATGGGGAAAGAAATCCTGAGCGCGGCGATGACGCTTCACTTGGGTTCGGAGCCAGCTTTGCAGCCGGCCAACTTTGGCAGCGAGATCATCATCCGGCGGATGAATAACGCGGTTCATCCCATACAGGTCGAAGAGGGTAAAGACCGCGAGGACGTCCGGCTTGTCGAGGGAGGCGCAAGCAAAGGGGCCGACCTTCCTCGGGGGGACGCATCTATGGTGCAGGCCAACTGCCGCCAACCCGTCTTCGTTCCACTGCTTGGCGACAAAGTGCCTGACGGCCAACTCCTCGGTCGACCCTTCACAGACGACAACAATCCTGCTCATATAGGCGTTCGACGTATCTAGGGACGCCCGCCGATCTCACCGGACAGCCACAAATCGGCGAGGCTGAAATCTTTCAAGAAGTTTTCGAGGTCAGCCGTCTTCAATTGCCTCAGATGGGTGGCGCCGTCGATTTTCTCAGTAACAATTACCTGCTCGGGTTCGAGCTTCGCAACGATGTAGGGAGAGTGCGTAGCGACGATGACTTGCGTACGGGTGGCCGCATCTTGCAGCAGCTCGGCCACAAGCTTAATCCAGTCTGGATGCAATCCCAACTCGGGCTCGTCGATGCAGATCAGGGGAGGCGGATCGGGACTCTTCAGAATCGCGATCAAACATAAGAATTTCAGCGTGCCGTCGGAAAGAAAGTTGGCGGAAACGCCCTCCCTTTCATGCGGCCTTTCCCACCAACGAAGGACGACTTTCCCATCGCCGCCTTCAGGCGGAAAGGTAATCGTCTTGAAGTCTGGGTACGCGGTGTGGAGGATTTCCAATATCTCGCTCCACGTGTCCGGCTTCTGTTGCTGGATTGAGTTGAGAACCGAGGCGAGATTCTCGCCTCCGCCTGAGAGACGGAATGTCGGCCGGACCAGTCCAGGCCGGCGGATTGCAGCGTCCGCCCCGGTATGCATGTCATCGTAAAAAGCCCATTTTTGGAACTGATCAAGGAGGACATAGGGCACGGGGAACTTGTTGAGATCCTTAACTTGGAAGATGGCGAGTTCAGCCTTCGACTGCAGCACCTTCCTTTCTTCGGGTTCCTGGCCCTCCGTCGCCTTAGAAGGACGGAAAATGCATTCCGTTCGATCCCTTCTCACAATAGTAGCCGGCCGCGGTCGGTCCGACGTGGGCTCCTCGATCAGCTCTTCAGACTCAACTTCAGAGCTAATGATATCTAGGTCCAACTTAAGTTTGAACCTGACACCCGGCTGGTCTCCTTCCAGCAAAATCCAGCCTTCCGACCCAAATGCGAGGCTTTCCCCGCGGAATCGAAGCTCGACGACAATCTTCCCCCGGAGCCAGTCAAATCCAAACCCTATGCTCCCTGTCCCGCCTCGTGAGTTGAAACCTGCCTCCAGTTTGCCGGCCGCGGCCTCTGCCATAAATGAAAGGAAGTCGAGGAAATTTGACTTGCCCCCATTGTTAGGACCGATGAGAACAGACAAAGGTCCGAGGTTCAGCTCGACCTTTTTGAAGCTCCGGAACCCCTCGATGTTGATGTAATCAAACATGACGAAGCCTCCCAGCCCCGCCTGCGACCAAGTTGCAAGTCATTATAGCACGCCGGGAATTGGCCGGCGGCGATCGGGGCGGAGCGGACCAGACATCATGTTTTGATTTCTGGGACGCACTGAGCAAAGCCGACTACACCGGCTGCTCAGAAGCGGCTGAAAGCTTTTCGGGCAATCTTCTCGACTACGGCATCCGCCCTCGCTCTATTGGCGATTCCGTAGACTGACACAACAAGCACATCGCCGCCCCGATACACGCTGAGCATCGTGCGGCCATCAGGGTACTCAACCAAAAGTGCCTTGTCTCCAATCCCTGGAAATTCTCGAACCTTCGCCTGCGGCAGGGCCTTTTGGGCCTCCGCGACCAGCGTCTTGAGATTGCGTTTCTCCAGGGAGCGATTCATGATAATGACGACCTTGTTGCCCTTCGAGTTTTCGAAGACGCAGTCATTATTCTGGCCGGCCTTATGGGGCACCCCGTTGCCTATAGTGGTCCCGATAGCTTGCTCGATTTCAGCTTTGGTGACCAGAGCGCACGCGCCGAACCGATTCAGCGTCGGGTTGGGTTTGGCCTGTGGAGCGGCATCAATGGCGCCCGCAACGGTCCATAGCGACAACAATAGAATAAGTGGCATCTTGTGCATGTGAACAATCTCCTCACCGTGTAATCTGGCTGTCAAACGATTCGCCTGCCTCCGATCCAGCTTCTGTTCTACGGCTGCGGAGGCGGTTGCCCGACACTGGGCGGCGGAGTTGACGGGTTCGCAGGATTAGCGGGCGAGGGCGCCGGCTCACCTCTCCTCTCCGCTCCGCCTTCCGGTGGCGGGGCCGGCTGGAACTCTTCGGGCCGAATCGGTTTTCGCGGAATCATCTCGTCGCGCATGGCGGCGTTGTAAACGAAGCAGGCCATAATCACCGCGGCCTGTTTCAAGTCCTCGGCGCGGATGTGCTCGTAGACGTCCAGGTTCGAGTGATGGGTAAGACTGCCGTAGTCCATCGGGTCCTGAATGAACTGGAATCCCGGGATGCCCACGGCGTCGAAGGAGAGGTGGTCCGTGCCACCGGTGTTGCGCATGGTCAGCGTGGTCATGCCAAGGTCGCGGAAGGGTTCCATCCATCTCTGAAAGATGGGCGCGACCTGCCCATTGCCCTGGAGGTAAACACCGCGAACCTTGCCGGTGCCGTTGTCCAGGTTGAAATACACCGAGACCAGCTTCTGTTCCGGCTTCAACTCCAAGGGGCCGGTGGGCCGCCGCATGAACGACGGCACGCCTTCGTCTCTCGGGGTCGGGGGTTCCGGCCGCCCTCCGAAGTGGTTCTTCACGTATCCGCGCGAGCCCAGTATTCCCTCTTCCTCACCCGACCACAGCGCCACGCGAATGGTCCGCCGCGGCTGGACGCCGAGCTTCTTCAGCAGACGCACGGCCTCCATTGCCACCACTACCCCCGCGCCGTTATCGGTGGCGCCTTCACCGGCGTGCCACGAATCCATGTGCCCGCCGAGCATCACCAGTTGTTCTTTGAGCTTCGGATCAGTGCCGGGGATTTCGGCAATGGTGTCGTAGGCCTTGTCGTCATCGTCGTAGAACTGCGCTTCCACGTTAACCTCAACCTGCACCGGCACTTTCTTGGCCAGCAGGCGCGCCATGCGCCCGTAGTGCTCCACCGAGAGCGTGATGCGCGGAAAAGCGATGGTCTTGCCCTTATCGTAGCTTCCGCCGGACTGAACGAAGATGGTGCCGTCCTCGCCGGGCAGCCGGGTGATATCCAGCACGGCCGCCACGTGCTCATCAGTGAGGAACTTTTCCAAATCCCGCTGAAACTGGAAGCGCTGCATAAACTGCTGCCGGTTTCCGGGACCGCCGGGACCACCGGGGCCGCCGGGGCCGAAGGCAGGAATCTGGTATTCCGCAGTCTTTGCCAAGTCAGCGTCATCTTCCCGTCGGAAAAGCGGCTTATCGCTGGGTTCGGGCATGCGCGCGTCGCCAATCAGCACGATCTTGCCCGCCAGTTTGCCCTTGTACTTCTGGAGGTCAGCGGACGTTGAGGCCGCCAGTTGCACCACCTCGCCCTGGATTGCACCATTCGTCCCCGGCGTCCAGGCCTCCGGCAGCGCCAGGAATTGCATGATGTCGGGCGAGAGCATGCGAACTTCGCAAAGTTGGTACGCCCAGCCGCGACCGAAGGTGCCCCAGGCCTCCAAGTGCGCATTGACCAGACCCCACTTGGTGAACTGGTCGCGCGTCCACTCGTTCGCCTTTTTCATGTTGGGCGAACCCGTCAGGCGAGGGCCGATGTCGTCGGTGAGGTGGCTCATGATGTCCATCACCTCGCCGTGCCCGAATTCCTCCTCCCGCAAGCGCGTGATGAACTCCAGGTCCGGGATGTCCGGCTTCGGAACAGCGGGCGCCGCCGCCTCGGCAGGCGGAGTCTCTTTGGGTTTCTTGGCGCCGACGAGATTGCCGGCGAAGAGCAAAATTGTGGCCGCTACAACTGCTGCGACCATTAGACTATAGACTCGATATCGGGTTTTCATGGGATCTGTTGCGCCTCCACGCGAAAAAAGTCGTACCTGAGATTACCCAACCGCGCCAAGAGATGCAAGCACGAATGACAGTCGAGCAAGTCGAGGAGTCGAGGAGTTGAGAAGTCGAAAGTCGAGAGTCGAAAGGTCAAGAGTCGAGGAGATGCGAAGTTCGGGTTCGTAGAGAACTGTCACTCTGCGACTTTTGACTCTCGACTCCTTGACTCCTCGACTTTGGACTTCTCAGACACGTTTTTCTGGCAGCGGACCTAACCGTGGAGGAAAATCCTAGTCTAAAGGTGCGAATGGACGAGAGCGACGCAGCGGCTGTGGCGCGAGCATGCGCCGGGGAGACAGAGGCGTTTCGTGTCCTCGTTGACCGTTACAGCCGCAAGGTCTTTCGCCTGGCGTATCGCATGACGCGGAACCAGCAGGACGCCGAGGATGTGGTGCAGGAGACCTTCCTGCGCGCTTACCGGCGGCTGAAGCAATTTGAATCGCGCTCCAGCTTTGCCACTTGGATCTTCCGCATCGCCGTGAACTCAGCCCTGGACCTGACGCGCAAGCTGGGCCGCTACGAGCAGGCGGAGCAACAAATGCCAGGGGCCGAAGGCGGCGCGGGGATACTCTCTCAACTCCCCGCGGCCGAACCCGCGCCGGATCGGCTCCTCTTGAGCGGCGAATTGAAGCACAAGGTGGAGAGCGTGCTCGCCGGCTTGAGCCCCCAGGTCCGAACAGCGTTTGTGCTGCGGCACTACGAAGGGATGTCGATTGAACAAATCGGAAACGTGCTGGGTCTCAAGGGGAGCGCGACCAAAAACAGCATTTACCGGGCAGTCCAAAGGCTGCGCAAGGAGTCGGCGCCGCTTGTGTAGCGCCGACCTTTGGGTCGGCATGTGCCGGAAAGCGTAGCGCTGACCTTTAGGTCAGCACGGTGGGAAGATGCCGACCTAAAGGTCGGCGCTACGTCCAATGCGCCGTTAGGAAGCGCAGGAAGCAAAGGTAGTTCCCATGGAAGGCGTGTGGAAGATGAAACATCCGAGTGAAGAAGAATTGATCCTCTACCACTATGCCGAGGCGGGAGGACCGCCGGGCGTCATGGTAGCGGAACATCTGGCGGCCTGCGAGCCCTGCCGCGCCCGCTACCGGAAGCTCGAGGCGGTTCTGGCGGCGGCAGACGTGGTGGAGTTGCCCGCGCTGCGCGAGGACTTCGAGGCTGAGGTCTGGCGGCGTCTCGTTCCACACTTGGAGTCTGCCCCGCCGGAATCGTTCTGGCAGCGTTTCTTTGCCGGCTTCCGGGCTTCCCGGTTTTTGGCGCCCGTCGGGGCGGTGGCGGCGGTCGCGGTTTTGGTGGTGGGAGCATTCCTGGCCGGACGTTTCTGGCCGGGCCGGCTCCGCCCCCAGCAGGAGGTTCAGGTGCAGCCGGTCTCCGCCCAGTCGCGGGAGCGCATCCTTTTAGTCGCCGTAGGCGATCATCTCGAGCGCTCGCAGATGGTGCTGGTGGAACTGGTCAACACCAACCCCCAACAAACCGTGGACATCTCCGCCGAGCGGCGGCGCGCGGAGGACTTGGTAGCCCCCAACCGCCTTTACCGCCTCACGGCGGAACGCGCGGGAGAGGCAGGCGTGGCGAATCTGCTCGACGAACTCGAGCGCACCCTGATTGAGATCGCCCACAGCCCTTCCAGACTATCGTCGCCCGAATTTGAGGATCTCCGTCGCCGCGTTGAGGCTCAGGGAATTCTCTTTAAGGTGCGGGTAGTCGATTCGCAAGTACACGAGAAAGAAAGGAAAGCGATTGAAGACTTGGCGCGGCGGGGGTCTTAGGTCGGGAGGGGTTACTGGTGTCGTTTAGGCCAAACGGACGTGGCGGCCCGCTTCGTGGATTCCCGCTTTCGCGGGAATGACGTGCGGTGGACGTGGATGCTCCTCGGCTGCGTCACCCCCGCGCAGGCGGGGGTCCATTACCTTCGCAGTGGATTATCGCTTTCGCGGGAATGACCGGTGGCGCAGGAAGGGGTGCAGCTCGAATTGAGGCCGACACCCAGGAGGGAAAGATGAGTAAAACTTGCAGAAATATCTTGATATTGGCAGTCAGCATCGCCAGCGCGATTCCAGCGACGGCGCTTAGGGGCGAGAATTTCGCATCGCACATCCCTCTCCCCCTTGGGGGTGGACCGCCCCCGGCGCTTTCACCAGCCGGGGCGGGCCGGGTGAGGGGGTTGCAAGCCTGCGCCCTTCCGTTGCTATCCGCCTCCGCCCAGGATCATCCAGACGCGGAACAATCCAACGTTCAGGACACGGATGCGAAAAGAGAGCGGGAAGCGCTTGACCGGGACCAAGAAGCGCAGCAGCGCGAGCAAGAGGCACAGGAGCGGGCGCAAGAGGCACAGGAGCGGAAGGAAGAGGCGCAGCAGCGCGAGCAAGAAGCGCGCGACCGTACCCAGGAGCAAATCGAGCAGGAGCGCGAGCTCTACGATCAGGGCACGGAGCTGATCGACGAGGGTAAACTGCAATTGGCGATCGACAGGTTCAACCACGTCATCGAGGGGCATGGCGCTCACGCCGAGGGTGCACTCTACTGGAAGGCCTACGCCCAGAACAGGCTCGGGCAAGGCCCTGACGCTCTCGAGACCCTCGAGACGCTGCATCGCACTTATCCCAAGAGCCGCTGGCTGGATGATGCCAAGGCACTCGAAGTTGAGGTGCGCCAGTCGTCGGGGCAGAAGGTCTCGCCCGAGGCCGAGAGCAATGAAGATTTGAAGCTGATCGCCATCAACAGCCTCCAGGGCACCGATCCCGAGCAGGCCCTCCCCATGCTCGAGAAGTTTTTGAGCGGCCCCCAGCCGCTCAAGCTCAAGGAGCGGGCGCTGTTCGTCCTCAGCCAGAGCGGCTCACCCAAGGCGCGCGAGATCGTGGCCCATATCGCGAGCGGCAGCCGGAACCCCGAGCTGCAAATGAAGGCGCTCCGGGACCTGGGCCTTTTTGGCGGCAAGGAAAGCCGCGCCACGCTGGAAGAGATCTACAAATCATCCCACGATACGGACGTGAAGCGCGTTATCTTGCAGAGCTTCATGATGAGCGGCGAGCGCGAGCGCTTGCTGGAAGTCGCGAAGAGCGAGCAGTCACCGGAGCTGCGCGCCGAAGCCGTGAAGCAACTCGGCATGATGGGCGCGCGTGCGGAGCTCTACCAGCTCTACCAGAACGAGACCTCCACCGAGGTCAAAAAGCACATCTTGCAAGCGATGTTCGTGGGCGGCGATGTCGAGCATACGCTGGGACTGGCGCGCGCGGAAAAAGATTCGGAGCTCCGTCGCCAGGCCGTGCGCAATCTCGGCCTGATGGGCAAGGACAAGACCGCCGACGCTCTGGCCTCCATTTACAACAGCGACAAGGACCCCGAGATCAAGCGCGCCGTGATCCAGGCGTTCTTTCTTCAGGGCAATGCCAAGCCGCTGATCCAGATTGCGCGCCAAGAAAAGGACATGTCGCTGAAGAGAGAGGCGGTGCAAAAGCTCTCTCTGATGCGCAGCAAGGAATCGACGGACTTCATGATGGAGCTGCTCAACAAATAGCGAACAGCCGCCGGATTGATTTCTGGAGTGCGGCAGCTTGCTGCCGCTTTGATCCGGCGAGCTTGCTCGCGGCCATCCGAATCCAAGCGCCGGCCAGCAAGCTGGCCTGCGGAGCGGGAGAAAGCGGCAGCAAGCTGCCGCACTCCAGAAAGGTCGCCATGAATTTTGCGAAGCGTCTTTCATTTCCTGTTTACTGTTTACTTGCTGCGGCCTGTTCCTTGCCCGCCGCGGCCCAGGAACCACACGTAGTCAACGCCCGGATGCGCACGCTATCCGCAACCGCGGGCCTTGCCGGCGCCTTCCACTCGATCGAATCCGCCGAAACCGGCCCCGCCTGGATCGGCTACGCTGTGCCCATTGTCCCGGGAAATCACAGGATGTGCTGCAACGGGTCCATCAGTGACTTCTCAGAAGAGGGGTGCGGCCGTTGCCGGCTCGAGGACCGACAGGGAGAGAACGGTGGCCGCTCCCTCAATCCTGGCGACGAAAGGGGGGTCAAGCTGGAATCTCCGCTCTCCTTTTTGGTGCTTTACCGCGCCACAGCGGGAAAGGTCCTGAAGATTCGCACCTTTTCTCCTGAATGCGAACTCGATGCCGGCGGCCTGCCCTTGATCTGGTTGACCGAGGTGCGCCCGGCCGACAGCGTGGCGTGGCTTAGTTCCTTCGTGAAGGACAGCGAAGTGGGCGCCGGAACTGAAGGAGACAACGAGGGGCCAGGCGAAGAAGGCCGCCTCAGCAATTCGGCACTGACTGCCATCGCCTTACATGCCGATGCCTCTGCCGAACGCGCACTCGAAGGCTTCGTTGCGGCCGGGCAGCCGGAACCCTTGCGCGAGCACGCCGCTTTCTGGCTGGGGGCGGCGCGAGGCCGCCAGGGCTATGAAGCGCTCAGGCGCTTGTTGCAGGACGATCCGAGTGAGCACTTCCGCGAGAAAGCCGTTTTTGCCCTCTACGTCAGCAAGGAACCCGAGGCCGTGGATGCCATCATCGGCGTTGCCCACCACGACCCCAGCGCCCAAGTGCGAGGCCAAGCGCTGTTTTGGCTGGCGCAAAAAGCCGGTAAGAAGGCCGCCGCCACCATTACTGAGGCCATCGAAAACGACCCGGAGACCGACGTCAAGAAACGCGCTGTCTTCGCCCTCAGCCAACTTCCTAAAGATGAAGGCGTGCCCCTGCTCATCCAGGTAGCACGAACCAGCAGCAACGCCGTCGTGCGCAAGCAAGCCATGTTCTGGCTCGGCCAGTCCAAGGATCCTCGCGCCCTGGCGTTTTTCGAGCAGATCTTGGGGCAGTGACGATCACCACAGCGAAGGGGAAGGAATTAGTCAACCCGCCGAAGTGTGCCAAACTCGAATCCCACTCCTCCATGGTGCCTGTGCCCCCCACGTATGAGTGGTGCTTCGATTCCGATTCCGGCGTCCTGGCGCGCAAGAGCTGGAGCGACTGGGATACGACGTGGGAGTATCTCGAATACGCGCCCTGGAACGGGAAGCTTTACGCTCGGCGGATCAATATCGCGCAGGGTGGGAAGAGGGTGGTAGAGGCGCATATCACAGTGACGGATGCGCCGAAACTGGAGCCCGGAACCTTTGCCCCACCCGACGACGCGGAAGAGTGGCCGCGATGTGATAATGCGCGCCCTGCGACGGTCGCGTCTTCGGATCCCCAATTCCTGAGCGGCCCGGGAGCGCGGCGGCCTCTCACACCCATCTTGGTGGAGGTGGCAAGAGACGGTCACGTCCAAGACATTCTCGTCCTTCGACCGCTGCCGAGTGCCCAGCAAGAGCAGCTCATCTCTATCGACCTGAAGCAGCGATGGTCATTTCACCCTGCCACTTGCAACAAGGTGCCGGTCCCCTTCACAATGATGTTCGAATTCCCCATCTAGCTCGGGTCAAGACCGCTATCCGCGATGTCAGAAACGGAGCCCATTGCAAGGTGGCTCCGCCCTCTCCCAAGGGGAGAGGGCTATTGATTCAGTTCCGCCCAAGCTGCTCAATGCACACGAAAACTAATGCTTGACACCCTCGCTTTTGTCAGCTACAATGCTAGCGTATGGTAACGTCGCGGAATGCCCGCAGGAGCCGCACCCGCCTCAGCGCCCTTGTCTATCCACAGGAAGAAGGAACCAGGCAATCGGGGACGACGATTTGTCGGGGGTCCTTTTCTGCCGATCATCAATTTTCGAGGACGGCTGAAACTCGAAAAGAATTCCTTTTTTTGACGGAACGAAGCGGGAATGTCTATGAAAAAAAAGGACTGGCGTCGAAAACTTGGCAACGAAGCTGGAATGTGTATGAAAACACAAGCACTTAGCTCTTTAATGCGGGAATTTTATTGGAAAATAAATGGGTTAACGCTCCACTAAGCAAGCCGAACGCGCGAGCAAGTGACAATATGTCATGAACAGTGGACACCCTCCACCTATTCCTGGCCTGCTCTATCCTGTGCCTCACCATGAATTCCCTGATTCGCCGATAACAGGCGGGGTCCGGTGGGGAAGGTAGTGTCAGAGGGGCTGAATGCGTTGGCAGAGGTGGAGTTAGAAGTCCGGCAAGATTTTGCAGGCAGTAAGAAAATTTCACCCCTC